>Ga0111538_10000790_pt1 | contig 43662 bp, 37 predicted proteins | sample SoiMethybrSBSTD1_FD_79669 | JGI IMG/M metagenome (GOLD analysis project Ga0111538, IMG submission 79669) | Bulk soil microbial communities from a Populus tree surrounding site in Tennessee, USA - Soil MetaG P. TD hybrid SBSTD1 (version 2)... | ecosystem: Environmental > Terrestrial > Soil >...
ACTGGATGCGCTCCTTGGCGTAGGCGGCGGCCTGCTCGGTGCACTCGCGGGCGAGGCCCACCGCCTCGGCGGCCAGGACCACGCGGGCCAGGTCGACGAGTGCCCGCCGGGCGCCCGGCAGCACCGTCGCCGCGGCCCCGTCGAGGCGGACCCGCGCCGTGCGGCGCGTCGGGTCGAGGTTGGCGGGGACGTCGACCGTGACGCCGTCGCCCACCTCGACCACCGCCACGTCGTCGCCCGCGGCCACGAGGATCACCCGGGCCAGCCCGCCGCCGAGAACGTTCCCGGCGTCGCCCGTCACGGTGCCGCCGGCCACGGTGACGTCGGCGTCGAGGGCCACGGCGCCGGCCACGGTCCCGTCGGCGAGCCCGGGCAGGTGGGCCTTGCGGGTGGCGTCGTCGCCGGCGGCGACGAGCACCGCGCTCGCGATCACGGTCGGCACGAACGGTCCCGGCGTGACCGTCCGGCCGAGCTCCTCGACGACGACGACCAGCTCCTCGAGGCCGTAGCCCGAGCCGCCGAACGCCTCGGGCACGTGCAGCCCGAGCCAGCCGAGCTCGACGAGCCCCGGCCAGAGGTCGGGCAGGCCCTCGTCGGGCGCCTCGAGCAGCGCCCGGGCGGCACCGCGGGCGTCGCGCCGGGCCAGGAAGTCGGCGGCCGTGCCGGCGAGGGCACGGTGGTCATCGGTGATGGCGATCGACATGGAGTTCTGGTTCCCTCTGTTCGGACCGGAGCGAGGCGGACCTCCGATGGCGCCTCAGTGTCCACCATCGGCCCTCGTCGCCGCCATCGGTCGGGAGCCGCCGTGGGCGGCGCGGGCGACGCCGGCTCGTTGTCCCGGGCCCCACGCGTGTGCCACCGTGCAGCGCCCGCGCCGACGACCCGCCACCGAGGAGCCGCTGCGCATGCCCACCGTCGAGCTGTCCACCCCCCGCCCCGGGGTCACCCTCGTCACCCTCAACCGGCCCGACCGCCTCAACGCCATGAGCGGTGAGCTGGTCACCGACCTGCACGCCGCGCTCGACGAGATCCGGGCCGACCGCGCCACCCGGGTGGTCGTGCTCACCGGCGCGGGCCGGGGGTTCTGCTCGGGCCTCGACCTCAAGGAGGTGGTCCGGGCTCCCGGCACGGAAGGCCTCGGGCGGGTGCAGGCCGGCATGGCCACCCAGCAGCACATCGCCTCCCTCGTCCCGAAGATGCGGTCGCTCCGCCAGCCGGTGATCGCAGCCGTCAACGGCCCTGCGGCCGGCGGCGGCCTGGCGCTGGCGCTCGCCAGCGACGTGCGGCTGGCGGCCCCGGCCGCCCGGTTCAACGTCGCGTTCGTGCGCATCGGGCTGTCCGGGTGCGACATCGGCGTGAGCTGGCTGCTGCCGCGGCTCATCGGCGCCTCCCGGGCCTTCGAGCTGCTGCTGACCGGCAGGATCGTCGACGCCGCCGAGGCCGACCGCCTCGGCCTGGTGTCGCGGGTCGTGGACGACCGCCCGGTGCTGGACGCGGCGCTCGACGTGGCCGACGAGATCCTGGCCAACAGCCCCACCGGCGTCTGGATGACCAAAGAGGTCATGTGGAGCCAGCTCGAGGTGGGCAGCATGCAGGCGGGCATCGACCTCGAGAACCGCACGCAGATCATGACGTCGATGACCGACGACATGACCGAGGCGGTCGCCGCGTTCGTCGAGAAGCGCACCCCCGACTTCCACGACCGCTGACGTCCGGCGCGGCTCAGCGGGCGAGCCGGGTGCCGTCCCGCACCGCCGCCAGCACCGCGGCGGTGTCGGCGCCGACGGCGGGCGCCCGGGCGGGTGCGGGGCCGACCGGGCCCGGGGTGGGCGGGTCGGCGACCGCGCGCCACTCGGTGGCCGCCACCTCGTCGGCCGCGTCGTCGTCGGGGTGCGCCGCCACCCAGGCGGCCACGGTTGCCAGCGGGACGTCGACCAGCCACCGGCCCCCGCGGGCCACCCCGGCGCGGGCCGCGACCGCGGCGACGAGCCCGGTCAGCGGGTCGGCCACCGCGTCGGCGACGAACGCCGGGCCGAGCGTGGTCGGCGCCACCAGGCCCCCGGCCGCGGCGGCGTCGTCGCCGAAGCCGACGCGGGTCGCGGCCCCGCCCTCGCGGCCGTGGCCGGTGATCGACACCCAGGCGCGCGGCCCGGTCGGGCCCAACGCCGCGGGTTCGATGCCGAGCTGGGCCAGGGCCCGCGGGCGGGACGCCTCGATGACCACCTCGGCGGCCCTGACCAGGTCGAGGAGGGCCCGTCGCCCCTCGCCGGTGGCGACGTCGAGGGCGACCGCCCGGTGGCCGGCGTGCAGCCGGTCGTAGAACAGGGCGGGGCCGCGTCGGGCGCCGTCGGGCCGGTCCGTCGCCTCGACCTTCACGACGACGGCGCCGTCGCCGGCGAGCGTGCGGGCGCACAGCGGCCCGGCCCACAGCGACGACAGGTCCACGACCAGCGGCGGGGCGTCGGCGTCGGCGACCGGGAGGGCGGCGGGCCCGAGGGACGTCCACCGTCCCGGCAGCTCGTGAGAGCCCCGGACGGCGCCGCGGGCGTCCCCGCCGCCCGGGCCCCCGGGGGTCACGGGCCCGGCCGCCTCGCCGACGGCGGCGACGGGAAGGGCGAGCAGGCTGGCTCGCTCGACGAGGCCGCGGACGGGCCGCTCGGCCACGACCGCCGCCACGCGCGGCCAGAGGGCCTCGGCGCCGGAGGCGCGACCGGGCCGCCCCGCACCGGGGTCTGCGGGACCACCGCCTGCGGGATCACCGTGTGCGGGACCACCGCCTGCGGGATCACCGCCGGCGGCCGCCACGAGCGACACGAGCGACGCGTCGTCGAGCTCGAGCCACGCCGGGACCGCGTCGACGTCCTCGGGCCTGACCAGGCTGACGGCCACCCACCCGTCCTCGGCGGGGAGCAGGCGCGTCCCCCCGCCGCAGCTCACCTGGCCCGCCCGCCGCAGCCCGGCGACGGCGGCCCGCTCGGTGAGGGCGGCCCACGGGTCGATGCCCGCGACGGCGCCGAGGTGGGCGATGCGGGCCAGCAGCGGCGGCGGGGGCACCAGGCCGGGCCCGGCCGGGAGGCCGGTGAGCGACGCGGCTCCCGAGGCGAGCCACGCGGCCGCCGGCGCGTCGGTGCCGGACATGGGCGCACCGTACCGGCGGGCCGGGGCTACGGTGCCGCGATGGCCGTCATGCGGCTCGCCCGCCTCGTCGAGCTGGCGTCGTCGCTCGTCGGGCGCACCGAGCTGGTCGACGCCGCCGGGGGTCCCGGCGGTGCGGTCGTGGTGACGCCCGAGCCGTGCGGCGCCGACCCGGGCCTGGTGCGCACGCTGCCCCTCGTGGTCGTGGCGCTCGGCGACGAGGACGCGAGCGGCGTCGCCCCGGGCGAGCTGCCGGGCGCCGATCTGGTGGACGTGGTGGCTGCGGGGGCGGCCGATGCCGCCGCGGTCGTGGCCGCCGTCGACGCCCACCCCCTGGCGGCGACGGCGCTGGCGGTGCTGCTGCGCGCCACCGGCGGGCGCGGCATCGCCGACGGCCTGGTGGCCGAGTCGACGACCTACTCGACGTTGCAGGCGGGTCCCGAGCACCGCGCCTGGCTGGCGTCCCGCGGACCGGCGCGGTCGCGCCCCGACGCGGGTCCGCGCCTGGCGCTGCGGCGTGACGGCGACGTCCTCCGCGTCACGCTCGCCCGGCCCGCCGTCCGCAACGCCTTCGACGCGGCGATGCGCGACGAGCTGCTCGACGCCCTGGCGGTGGCCCAGGCCGACCCCGGGTTGCGGGTCGTGGTCGACGGGTCCGGTCCCGCGTTCTGCAGCGGCGGCGACCTCGACGAGTTCGGCACGCTCGCCGACCCGGCGTCGGCCCACCTGGTGCGGATCGGCCACAGCGTCGGGCTCGCCCTGCACCTGGTCGCCGACCGGGTCACGGTGGCGGTCCACGGGGCGTGCGTGGGGTCGGGGGTCGAGCTCGCCGCCTTCGCCGGACGGGTGACCGCGGCCCCGGACGCCACCTTCCGCCTGCCGGAGGTGGCCATGGGTCTCGTGCCCGGGGCGGGCGGCACGGTCAGCGTGACGCGGCGGGTCGGCCGCCATCGCGCCGCCTGGCTGGGCCTGACCGGCGCGGCCGTCGACGCCGCCACCGCCCGGGCGTGGGGCCTGGTCGACGAGGTCGTCGACCCGCCGGCCCGACCGTCGGCGTGAGGCGGGGCGGCCGCCCCGGTGGGCGCGGTCAGGTCTCCGGCTGCGGGCGGGGCCCGTGCTTGCGGCGGATGCGGTAGCGCAGCACGAGGAACGGCAGGCCGAAGACCCAGAACGCGTGCTCGGCGTGCAGGTCGCTGCCGTCTCCCTCGCCGCCGTCGCCCGCCGCCACGTCGAGCTGCTCGGCGAAGCCGGGCACCTCGAGGGCGGTGAGCTCCCCGCTCTCGGGGTCGACGTAGGTCAGGTAGTGCCCCGCGCCCTCGGGGCCCTCGCGCGTGGTCAGCCGCAGGCCGCCGCCGGGCCGGGCCCGCGGTGCCAGCGTGGCGGTGAACGACCCCTCGGGGATGGGGAACCCCACGCTGACCCAGCCGCGGCCGCCGGTGCGGTGCGTGGTGTAGATGCCCACGTAGATGGGGTCGCCGGTGGCCGAGATCGACCGGATCCAGCCCCGCACCTCGGGACGCCCGTCGCCGTCGAGGTCGATGGTGTCGATGCGGCTGCGCACGCCGCGCTCGACCTCGCGCTGGTTCATCGGCACGTTCGCCTGGCCCAGCGGGCGGGCCACGGCCGCGCGGTAGAGCAGGTAGCCGGGGCGCACCCAGGGTCGCCACCGGGGCTCGATGTCGAGGGTGAACCGGGTGGTGTGCTCGTAGAACTCCCGCACGCGGGGGTCGACCGCGGTCGGGTCGAGGTCGGGCCCCTCGAGGTCGTCGAGCGACGCCACGATGCCGACGTCGGCGACCTCGCGGGTGTAGGCACCGCCGAGGCGCTCCGCCAGCGCTCGGACGTAGTCGGTGCCGACGTAGCGGGTGCGGGCCGCGTACGGCACCACGAACGGGAGGTCGCGCGGGTCGACCTGCTCGGCCAGCAGTGTGACCTGGGGGTCGCGGAACAGCAGCGCCGACGCCGTGCGGTACGCGGCCACCGTCGACGCCGCCACCACCGCCGGCGACGTGCCGGGCCGGACCGCGCCGATCGCCCCGCCCACGGCCGCCCCGAACGCCGGGCCGAAGGCGACCTTCTGCGGGCGGAGGCCGAGCAGGCCGGAGACCGCCCCGGCGGCCGCCCCGACGGCCACCGGCGCCGGCGGGAGGCCGGACCGGGCCGCCGCCGCCACCCGCCCGGCGGCCCCGCCGATCGGGGCGGCGAGGGCCGCGGTCATCGCGATGCGGTGGGGGAGCGCGGGGATCTCCCCGGGCCGCTGCCGGGCGCGGGCCACGACCTCGGACACCGCCAGCGCGGCGGCGCCGGCCGCGGCGGCCACCACGCGGCGTCCGAGGGGCCCGCGCCCCCGCAGCGACAGGCCGGCGAGGGCGCCGACGCCGGCGGCGGTGGCCACGCTGCCCGCGAGGCGGGAGCGGGGGTCGGGCCGGCCGGTCACTCGATCACGGGCGCCACGGCGGGCCCGAAGACGAACAGCCCGTCGAGCACCGCGTCGGACGGGGGCGGCGACCAGTCGAGGGCGGCGACCTGGTCGCGGCTCCGGCGCCCCATCCGCAGCCGGAACACCTCGAACGCGGTCGCCCGCAGGGCGTGCGTCACGGGGGCGCCCCCGGCCGACCGGACCGTGCCGCCGGCGTCGATGAACGTCACCTCGAGGGTCGCCCCGCAGTCGAGCCCGGCGACGAGCCCCCGGGCCGCCTCGACGACGAGGGCGCTGTCGCGGGCGCCGGGCCGGCCCAGCGCCCCCCGGACGTCCTGCTCGTGGCTGCCCACGTCGATCGCCGCCGGCCAGATGTCGAGGGCGGTGATCGCCTGCTCGAACGCCGGTGCCCCGGACTCCCAGTCGGCCAGCAGCGCCTCGGGGGGCGTCGAGCGGTAGCGGGCCACCTGCTCGGCGGTCTCGTCGGGGGTCGGCGGCCCGGTGAGGCGGCCGGCGTTGGCGTCGACGACGACCGCGGTGAGGTGGGCCACGACGTCGTGCACGTCCCACCCCGGACAGGCCGGCACGGGCGTCGCCCAGTCGACGGCGGCGGCGTCGCCCAGCAGCCGCGTCAGGCGCTGCCGGCTGGCCCGGTAGTGGTCGCCGATCGTCGCCCCGGTCACGTCTGACCGTCCTCGGCGAGCACCCGCCTCGCCAGCGTCTTGGGCGCGACCAGCGTGTACGACGTGCGCACCCACTCCTCGACCTGGCGCCACCGGTCGGCCGTCGGCCGGGGCCCGATCTGCACCGACACCCAGCCGTGGCGGCCCAGGCCGTAGCCCGTCGGCTCGGCGAGGCCGTCGGTGGCGACGACGGCCGCGGCCTCCTCCTTGGGCAGCTTGACGCTGATGCCCGAGGCGTCGGCGCCGGCGAAGACGAAGTTCTTGCCCCGCACCCGGAACGTGGCGTCGCCGTCCCAGGCCTCGATGTCGACGCGGGTGGCCTCGGGGAGCCGCGCCACCATCCGCTCGATCCGCTCCATGTTGGTCACGCCCGCATGGTGGCCGAGCAGCGCCCGCCGTGCACGGGACAGCGCCGGCGACGCGGTTCCGCCCGCCCGGCGGGCGGCGACCCGCACGATCCCCACGAGCTCCTGGCCGAGGTCCCGGCCCGGACGGGGGATCAGTAGCCGGCGAGCGTGCCGTACTTGCGGCCCACGTCGACCGCCCGCCCGTAGAGCCACAGCGACACCGGGTAGACGATCACGCAGAAGGCCGCCAGGGCCAGCACCGACGTGAGCGTGCTGGGCCCGGTGAGCTCCTCGCCGCCGGGCAGGACCGTGCGGCGCACGCCCTGGATGGCGTACGTGGGCGGCAGCAGGTACGACGCCGCCTGGAGCGGGCCCGGCAGGCTCGAGACCGGGAACATCAGGCCGCACAGGAGCACCACGGCCATGCCGTAGATCGTGACGAACGGGTTGCCCCGCTTGCTCAGCAGCTTCACGGCGGCGGCGACGATGCCGAGGGCGTGGCTGGCGCCGATGCCCAGCACGAGGATGAGGAGGCCCGGCAGCACGCCGGAGAGCGACACGTGCAGGCCGATGGGCAGGGCCAGCAGCACCATGAACGCAGCCGTGATGGCGGACGTCAGGATCGACCACGACGCCAGGCCGAACGGGATGAGCTTCCAGCGGATCGGCTCGATCAGCAGCGACTCGAGGCGGCCCTGGTCGACGGTGGCCTCGAGCGTCGACGAGAACGAGCCCAGGCCCGAGTCGAGCATGCGGAGCACGACCGCGCCCACGACGACGAACGAGTAGTAGTCGCCGGCGACGTTGGGGCCCGAGTCCACCAGCAGCGAGAGGAAGTAGTAGACGACCACGGTGAAGATCGGCTGGGCCTGCTTCAGCGCGAAGTTCAGCGGGTAGGCGAGCTCCTCGGTGTAGCCCAGCCAGGTGAACGCGGACGTGACCTGCCAGGCCCGCTTGGCGCGGGGCACGAGGCCGAGGCCACGCCGCGGGCGGGGCGCGAGGTGGGCGGCGGCGGTGCTCATCGCGGGCCCCCGCCGTTGGTGCCGTACCCGGGGCCGTCCGCGTCGGGGAGGGGGCCCCACGGCACGTGGTGGCCGTTGCCGTTCGCCGAGGCGCCGTTGGCGGCCGGGCCGCGTCCGTTGCCGTTGCCGTTGGACAGGGGACCGCGGGCGCCGCTGGGCGCGGCGTCGTGGCCGTTGGTGGGCGGCGGGGGCCAGCTGCCGTCGGACGGGAGCCACCCCTGGCCGTTGCGCCCGTTGCCGCCGTTGCGCGCCGGCGGCGGCGGGGTCGGGGCCGCGCCGTTGGGACGAGCGTCGCGGGGCCCCGGGCCGGCCGGCGGCCGCCACGACGCGCCGCGCCACGACGCGGTGTCGCCCGCGGCCGGTCGCGCCGGCACCGGGCGCGGCCCGGGGGCCGCGGGGGGCGCCGGCGCCGGGCGTCGTGCGGGCGTGTCGGACCGCGGGCCCTCGCCCCGCATGAGGCGGCTGATCAGCTCCTGCAGGGGCATGCGGCTGCGGTCGACGGCCTCGAGGCGGGCCAGGTGGTCGCCGAGGCGCGGGAGCACGACGCCGGGGCTGGGGTTGCCGCCCACGTGCACCTCGGTGCCGTCGATGGTGACCGGCAGGTCGCGGGCCGCCACCAGGTGGTCGAGGGCCGCCCGGGCGCTGGCCGGCGTGTCGAACCGCAGCCGCAGGATCGGCTGCTCCATCACGGCGCGCAGCGAGTCCATCGATCCGGTGTGCACGACCTCGCCCTTGTTGATGAACAGCACGTTGTCCTCGAGGGCGTCGATCTCCTCCAACCGGTGCGAGCTGAGCAGCACCGCCAGCTGGCGCTCGGCCGCCAGCCGCTGCACGAGCTGCAGCAGGTCGTGGGCGCCGATGGGGTCGATCGTGCCGGTGGGCTCGTCGAGGATGAGGATGTCGGGCTCGTGCAGCAGGGCCCGGGCGAGCTGCAGGCGGGCGCGCATGCCGCTGGAGAGGGCGTGGCCGGTGCGGTCGGGGACGTGGCCGAGGCCGACCGTCTCGAGGACCTCGTCGATGCGGGGCCGCAGCTTCGACGCCGGGATGCCCTGCAGCCGGCCGTGGAACGCCAGGTTCTGCCAGCAGGTGTGCCGTAGGTTGAGGCTGCGGTCCTCGGCCGGCATGAACCCGATGTGGCGGCGGGCCGTGCGGGCGTCGCCCACGACGTCGATGCCGGCGAGGGCCACCCGGCCCGACGTGGGCGTGATGAGCCCCGTCAGCACCCGGAACAGCGTCGACTTGCCGGCGCCGTTGGGGCCGACCACCGCGAAGACCTGACCCGGCCACACCTCGAGCGAGAGGTCGGCGACGGCCGTCACCGGTTCGGTGATCGACGACTTGAGCAGCAGCTTCATCCACGCCGGCGACGGCTCGTACACCTTGGTGAGGTGGTCGACGACGACCAGCGGCTGCACGGGCCGCGGCGCGGACGGGGGCTCGCGGCGCGACCGGGTCGCCGGCGCCGGGCGCGTCGGGGCCGCAGGGGAGGCCGACGGGCGGTCGTACCAGGCGCGGCGGTCGCGCCCCTCGTGCGGGCCCTCCCACCCCGGACGGTCGGACGGGCGGATGCGCTCAGGCACCGGTCGCCTCCAGCCGGAACAGCGACGGCGCCAGCTCGGTGGCCCGCACCCCCGCCAGGCGGGGGTCGACCGCGCCGAGCCGGGCGACGAAGTCGGCCACCTCGGACAGCGGGGTCGGGGGGAACTTCTGGCTCGCGAGCGTGGCGCTGGCCGTGGGCAGCTCGGCCGGGGGGCCATGGCGGCGGCGCCGGTCGAGCCAGGCCCGGGCCCGCCCGGGGGCGGTGCGCAGCCCGTCGGTGCGGCGGTGGCCCAGCCGGCCGTCGCCGCGGTCGTCCCGGACGGGCAGGGTCTCGAACAGGTCGACCATCCGCTCGGCCGCCGAGGGGCCGCGCACGGCCGCCAGGTGGTGGTCGACCGTGGCCCGGGCGCTCTCGGGCATCACCGGGCGACCCGACAGCGCGGCGTCGACGGCCCGCACCAGGCCCTCGTCGCTGTCGACGACCTGGCTGACCTGGTTGGGCAGCATCGGGAACTCGGACTCGTCGAGCGGGGCGTAGGCGATGGCGGGCACGCCCGCCACGGCGGCCTCGACGCCCGACGTGCAGTTGCTGTGCACGACGCAGTCGGCGGCCAGCAGCCACGGCGTGAGCGGCCCCTCGAAGCGCACGACCAGGCGCGGCTCGTCGACGCCGAGCTTCTCCCAGTGGGCGTGGTCCTCCGACGGGTGCGGTCGCACGACCACACTGTGCCCGTCGGGCAGCGATCGGGCCAGGGTCACCAGGGCGGGGCCGAGGCGATCGAGCACGCCCGCCCGCAGGTCGAGGTAGCGGGCGAACCGCTCGCGCTCGGCGGGATCGGCGTAGTGGCCGGTGACCTCGCCGAACCGCCGGGTGCGCTCGGGGCCGTCGGCGCCGATGACGTTGGCGAAGTTCGACGGCACGAGGACGAAGCGGCCCACGTCGGCGCGGATCTCGTCGATGCGCTCGCGGTGCAGCTCGTGCATCTCGGGCCGCCACAGGTCGACCCGGGGGTTGCCGGTGACGACCACCCGGTCGGCCAGTGCCGGCTGGTCGGCCCGCACGACCTCGGCCTGGGCCTCGCCCCAGCAGCAGAACGCGCTGGTCTCGGCCAGGGTCTCGGCGGTGAAGCGCCGCTTCACGTAGGCGGCGGCGCCGCCCTCGTGGACCAGGCCCTCCTCGTCGATGGCGGCGTAGGTGTTGCCGAGCGCCCGGATGTAGCGCATCTGCCACAGGGCCAGCGACTGGATGCTCTTGTCGAAGTAGAGGCCGCGCGGGAGGTCACGCACGCGGCTGTTGAGCTGGGACTTCTTCCCGACGACGACCTTCCAGCCGCGCGACGCCGCGTGCGCGCCGAGCAGCAGGCGTCCTTCGAGCCCGCGTGCCTTGACCTCGACCGGGAGCAGCAACCACTGCACCGGATCCGTCAACCGCCTGTTCGTCGGCGCGCCCGAGACACCGAGCCCGCCGCCATGCCGCCCTGCATGGAGAGGAATGCTATCGGTCCCCGGCCGCGCGCTCCACGTCGCGGACCAACACGACGAGTGCGCCCAGGGTGAGGACCCCGATCGCCACGACGATCGCGGTCGAGCCCTCGAGGTCGTCGCGGAGCCCGGCGACCCGCGACGTGAGCAGCACGACGACGGCCTGGAGCCCCGCCAGGCCCAGGATGCGGCGGTGGCGCCAGTCGGCGGGCCAGGGCCGCACCCGCGGCACGAGCGCCCGGGCCACGGGCTCGAGGACGAGGACGCCGAGCCCGGCCAGGCCCCCGACGATCGACGCCGCCCGGGTCTGCCCGCCCTCGGCCACGACGGCCGCCAGCAGGACGACGATGGCGCCGGAGCCGGCCGTGCCGAGCCGGGCGAGCCCCAGCGGGGCGCCGACCAGGGCGATCGGGACGACGACGACGAGCACCGGCAGGATCTGGCCCGTCTCGGGGATGGTGGCGTACATGCCGAACGCCGACACGGCCAGCAGCGGAGGGCCGGCGGCCGACCGCGCCAGGGATGCGTCGGCGTCGGCGACCGCGGCGGCCAGAGCGGCCGCCACGACGACCGTCGGCCAGATCACGGTCGGCCGGTCCTCGATGTGCATGGCCGACACCGCCAGGGCGGCACCCGGCAGCACCAGGGCGGCCTGGGCCAGGCGCGGCAGGCCGGCCCGCTCGCCGAGCCAGGCGCCCAGGGCGGCCAGCGCCACGCCGACGACGTGACCCCGCCCGCCCGCCTCGTCGGCGTCGGACACGGCGATCGCCACCAGGCCGGCGGCCGCCATGGCCAGCCCGGCCGCCGGCAGCGGCCGCACCCGCGCGCGGGCGGCGAGCGCCGCCAGGGCGAGGAGGACGGCGGCGGCGACCCCGACCAGGCCGACCTGGCGGGTGACGTCGACCGGGGCCTCGAGGGGGTCGGCGAGCGGGCGGAACGGTGCTGCCGTGAGCGCGGCGAGCGACGCCGCGGGCACGGCGGCCAGCGTGGTGGCGAAGGGGGCCATATCCGCGGTGATTGCTACCATTCGCCCGGCGGACGGAGGTGCCATGGGCGGCACACGGCAACACGGGCCTACGGGCCGCGTCGGCGCACGCTGGCGCGAGGTGACACACGGTGACTGGCCGGCGGGGCCACTCCCCGTGCACGACGCGCGCCGGTTCCCCGACGGCGCCGACCTGGCGTACGACGTGTGCATCGTCGGCACCGGCGCGGCCGGGGCCACCGCCGCGCTCGCGCTGGCCGGCCGGGGCCTGCGCATCGCCGTGATCGAGGGCGGCGGCACGGCCCCCGACGACGTCAGCACGGCGTTCACCGCCCTCGACAGCACCGCCCGGCACGTCGACCAGGCCAGCCGCGAGCGCTGGCTCGGCGGCACCACCAACGCCTGGACGGGGGGCAAGTCCACCCTCGACGCCATCGACCTCGCGGCCCGTCCGTGGGTGGCCGGCTCGGGCTGGCCCCTCGACGCCGCGCGGCTCCGCGCCTGCTACGAGCGGGCCGCGACGCTGCTCGACCGGCCGCCGCCGTCGTTCTACGACGCCCCGGCGCCCGAGCCCGACGACGGTGTGCGCTTCGACGGCGACGACCTGCGCACGCTGGTGTTCCACGAGGACGCCCGGCCGCTGCGCTTCGGGGCGCTGCTGCGTGAGCGCCTGCGGCCGGCCGACGGCGTCGACGTCGTCACGCTGGCCAACGTCACCGGGGTGGTGCTCGACGACCTCGGCGCTCGCGTCGCCGGGGTCGAGGTGGCCACGGTCAACGGGCGGCGGTTCGTGGTCCGGGCGCCGCTGGTCGTCCTCGCCTGCGGCGCGGTCGAGAACGCCCGGCTGCTGCTCGCCAGCGTCGCCCGCCGTCCCGCCGGCCTGGGCAACGCCCACGACGTGGTCGGCCGCTACTTCCAGGACCACCCCAAGGGCTTCACCGGCGTCCTGCGCGTGTCGCGGGCGGCCACCGTCCTGCCCGCCTCGTCCTACTGGCCCGGTCGGTTCACCGCGCAGGGCCGGACGCGGTGGGGCATCGGCCTCACCGAGGACGCCCAGCGGCGCGCCGGCGTGCTCAACAGCTACGTGCGGCTCTAGCCCACGGTGATCGCCGAGGTGCCCGCCGGCATCTCGGCGCTCAAGCGGGCGGCCCGGGGCCGGGTCCGCGGGCTCGATCCGGCCGATCTCACGGGGCTGGCCTCCGACGCTCCCGACCTCTTGCGCCTCGCCCGGTTCCGGCTGCGCAACGAGGGACCGATCGACCTGGTGCGCGTGCGCAGCTTCCTCGAGCAGGAGCCCCGCTGGTCCAGCCGCGTGCGCCTGTCCGACCGGCGTGACCCCCTCGGCCGGCCGCTCGCCGCGGTCGACTGGGACCTGTCCGAGCTCGACCGGCGGTCGGTGCGGGTGCTGCACGAGGCCCTGGCCGCCGGGTTCCGGCGCCACGGGCTGGGCGACCTCGCCGTCGACCTCGACGACGACGACCCCGCCTGGCAGCAGCTGTCCGACGCGTCGCACCACGCCGGCACCACCCGCATGGGCACCGATCCCCGCACGTCGGTGACCGGGCCCGACGGACAGGTCCACGACGTCCCCGGGCTGTTCCTGGCGGGGGCGTCGCTGTTCCCCACCAGCGGCTACGCCAACCCCGTGTTCACCATCGCCGCCACCGCGCTGCACGTCGCCGACGCGGTGGCCGACGCGGCCCAGGCGCCCCCGATCGAGGTGGCGGGGGCGGGCGCGGTCCCGACCGTGCGCCCGGGATCCGCGGCGCCGACCGAGGCCGGGACGGTCGAGGCCAGGCGGTGGATCGCCGCCCGGCGCCGCGCCCGCCGTCCCCGCGTGGCGGCGTCGACCGGCGTGGCCATCGTCTGGACCGGCCCCGGCCGCGCCGAGCTGCTGCCCGTCGAGGTGCCCGATCCCGCCCAGGGCCAGGTCAGCGTGCTCGTCGACGTCAGCGCGGTGAGCCTCGGCACCGAGCGCGCCCGGTGGCAGGGCCTCGCCGGGGCGGCGGTGCGGTACCCCCACCAGCCCGGGTACTCGCTGGCCGGCACCGTCCGGGCCGTCGGGCCGGGCGTGTACGACCTCGAGCCGGGCACGCCGGTGGCCGTGTGGGGCGCGCCGCACCAGTCGCTCGTCACGGTGGCGCGGGCCCAGGTGCACGCGCTCGCCGAGGGTGCCGACCTCGACGCCGCCTCGCTCGTCACGCTCGGCGCCATCGCCGAGCTGGGCGTCGCGCGGGCGGGCGACGTCGCCGGGCGGTCGTTGACGGTCGTCGGCGCCGGGGTGATCGGCCTGCTGGCCCAGCGCATCGCCGCCGCCGACGGCGCCAAGCCGTGCACGGTGGTGGCCGCCTCGTCCGCCAAGGACGCCGTCGTGGCCGGCGATCCCGCGGCCTCGGTCGCCCCTCCGGCCGCGGTCGTCGAGACGGACGCCGACGTCGTCGTCGAGGCCACCGGCGCCGCAGCCGGGCTCGACCTGGCGCTGCGGGCCGCGGCCCCGGGGGCGACCGTCGTCGTGCTCGGCACGACCCGCGCCGAGGCCGTGCGGCTGCCGCTCGACCTCGTCGCCGCCCGGGGCCTGCGGGTGGTCGGCGCCCACGCCGGTCTGCTCGACGCCCCCGGGGGCACGGCCGGCCTCGACCGCCGGTCGGCCGCGCAGCGGTTCCTCGACCGGGTGGCCGGCGGCGCGGTGCGGGTCGACGACCTGGTCACCACCCACGTCGACGCCGGTGGCGCCGCCGACCTCCTCGACCGGCTGGGGGGCGACCGTGCCCAGGTCGTGCCGGTGATCGACTGGTGGCGCCTCGCCCCCGACCTGCGGGCCCACCCCGGGGCGATCGACGTCCCCAACCCCTTCCGACGCGGCCTCACCGTGCCGCCGGGCCCCGGCGAGCGCGCCCGACCGGCGCCCGCCCCCGTGACCGACCACCCCGCCGCACCGCCGCGCCCCGGCGCGGGCGAGCCCGTGGTCGGCGGGTGGTCGTCCGACGTGGGCGCGGTCGCCGCCGCGGCGCGGGGAGCCGCCCGCGGCCACGGTGCGAGCGTGCGGGTCCAGGGCGACGGGCCGCTGGCGTCCGCCGTGCGGGCCCGCCTGGCGGCCGGCGCCGAGGACCCCGGCCCGGGCCCGGATACCGGGTCCGGCACCGGCACGGGCGCGGAGGCGCTCGCGGGTGCCGGTCCGGCCGGTGGCGCCCCCGCGCCGACCGTGGTCGTCGACGTCGATCCCACGTCGGCGTCGGTGGCGGCGGGCCTGGCCGGGCTCGGTCCCGACGGCGTGCTCGTCGTGGCCGGTCGGGTCGGCCCGGTCGACCTCGACGTGCAGACCGAGGTGCACAAGCGCGGCGCCACCGTCGCCGGGGTCGCCGGGCCGGCGCCCGCGGCGGTGCAGGATGGGTGACGTGTCGCCCACCCTCGCGGACATCGACATGCTCGTCACCGACTTCGACGGCGTGCTCACCGACAACCGGGTGCTCGTGTCCGACGACGGCCACGAGTCGGTGGTGTGCAACCGCGCCGACGGCATCGGCTGCGACCTGTTGAAGGGCGCCGGCCTGCACCTGCTCATCCTGTCGACCGAGACCAACAGGGTCGTCTCCGTGCGGGCCGCCAAGCTCGGGGTCGAGGTCGTGCAGGGGTGCGCCGACAAGGGCGAGGCGATGCGCGACCTGGTGCGCGAGCGGGCGCTCGACCCCGCCCGGGTGATGTACGTGGGCAACGACGTCAACGACCTCGGCGCGCTGCGCGCAGTCGGGTGGCCGGTCGTCCCGGCCGACGCCCACCCCGACGTGGTGGCCGACGCCCGGCTGGTGACCGCCGCCGGCGGGGGGCAGGGCGTGCTGCGCGAGCTGGCCTCGACGCTGCTCTCCGGGCAGCCCGGGTCGGGCGCGGGTGCCTGACGTGGAGGTCCTCGCCATCGTCCCGGCGCGGGGCGGCTCGAAGGGGATCCCCCGCAAGAACCTGGTCACCCTGCTCGGGAGGCCCCTGCTGTGGTGGTCGGTGCGGGCCGGGCTCGACGCCGAGACCGTCACCCGCACGATCGTCAGCACCGACGACGACGAGATCGCCGAGGCCGGCGTCGCCGCGGGCGCGGAGGTGCCGTTCCTGCGCCCGGCCGAGCTGGCGGGCGACACCGTGCTCGACCTCCCGGTCTTCGAGCACGCCCTGCGCACGCTGGCCGAGACCGAGGGCTACCGCCCCGACCTGGTCGTCCACCTGCGCCCCACCTCGCCCCTGCGGCCGCCCGGCCTGGTCGACGACGGGGTGCGCCGGCTGGCCGCCGACCCCGCCGCCGACGCGCTGCGGGCCGTGACGCCCCCGGCGAACAACCCGTACAAGATGTGGCGCATCGTCGACGACGTGCTGGTGCCGCTGGTCGAGACCGACATCCACGAGCAGTACAACCAGCCCCGGCAGGCGCTGCCGGCCGCCTACTGGCAGACCGGCACGCTCGACGTCATGCGGGCGGGCACGGTCCTCGACCTCGGGTCGATGACCGGGCGGCGCATCCTGCCGCTGGTGATCGACCCCGACCTGGCGGTCGACATCGACGACCCCCTGTCGCTGGCCCTCGCCGAGGACCGCTGCCGCCGCTACGGCCTGTCGGCCGACCGATGACCCCTGACCCCCACGCCCCCTCCCGGCCGGTCCGCGTCGCGGTCCCGGGCGGCGCGACCGCGACCCGCGACGGAGCGGCGGCCTGATGCGGATCGCGGTCGTCGGGACGGGGTCGATCGGGCGCCGGCACCTGGCCACCCTGCTGGCGCTGGGCGAGGCCGAGCTCGTGGCGGTGTCCGAGCACGGGCGGCGCGACGCGCTCACGATCGGCGGCGCCGACGTCCCGGTGGTCCACGACCTCGACGACGCGCTGGGCGACGCGGGCCTCGTCGTCGTGGCGACGCCCACCGCCCTGCACCGCGACCAGGCGGCGGCGGCCGTCGGCGCCGGGTGCCACGTGCTGGTCGAGAAGCCCGTGGGCGTCACGACCGAGGGCCTCGACGAGATCGCCGACGCGGCCGACGATCGCGGCCTCGTGGCCGCCGCGGCCCACCAGTTCCGGTTCGAGCCGGGGCTGGTGATGCTGCGGGAGATGGTCGCCGCCGGCAGCCTCGGCACGATCCTCACCGTCGAGGCCCACCAGGGCGAGCACCTGGCCGACTACCACCCCGACGAGGACTACCGGGCCGGGTACGCCGCCCGTCGTGAGCTGGGCGGCGGCGTGCTGCGAACCCAGATCCACCACCTCGACGTGCTCGAGTGGGTCGTCGGGCCGCTGGAGCGGGTGTACGCGGCCGGCGGTCACCGCACCGACCTCGAGATCGACGTCGAGGACACCGTGACCTACCTGTTCCGCACGCCCGAGGGCACCCCGGTGCAGGGGCACCTCGACTACCGGCAGCGGCCGAAGCGGGTGACGCTGGCCGTGGTCGGCAGCGAGGGCCGGGTCGACTGGGACCACTACGGCGGCCGCCTCGTCCACACGTCGTTCGCCCCGGGGGCCGAGCCCGTCGAGCACACGTGGGCCTACGACCGCGACGCCATGTTCCGCGCCCAGTGGGACGACGTGCTGGCCGCGGTGCGCACCGGGACCCTCCCGCGCACGCCCTTGCGCGACGGCATCCGGGCGGTCCGGCTGGTCGAGGCGATCGAGCGGTCGATGGCGTCCGACGCCGCCGTCGACGTCCCCTGATCCCGATCCGAGGTCATGGGTTCCGCTCCCGGCCGCTCGAGGCGATGGGTTCCGGGTGCGGAACCCTGGCCTCGACCTCCGGATCGCGGAAACCATCGCCTCGCCGGGGACGACGTCGGCGACCACGGGGCGTGACTCGGCGGGGTCGGCACCGCTACCATCGCCCGGCGGACAATCAAGGGCGGAAGCGCATGGACCATCGAGGTCCTGCCGGCGGGCGGGGCACTCGTGAGCTGTTCGACCTCACGGGTCGGCGGGCGATCGTGACGGGAGGAGCAGGGCTCCTCGGCCGTCGTTTCGCCGCGGCCCTGGTCGACCTCGGCGCCGAGGTGCACCTGCTCGACCGCGACGCCGACGCCGCCACCAAGGCGGCCGGCGAGCTGACCGGCCCCGGCTCGGCCGTCGCCGCACCCTGCGACATCACCGACGAGGCCGACGTCGCCCGCGTGGTCGGCGCCATCGCCGGCGGCGGCACCGTCGACGTCCTCGTGAACAGCGCGGCGGTCGATCCCAAGGCCGACACGGCCACGTCGACCCTGGCCGACGCCGGCTTCGCCGACTACCCGCTGGCGGCCTGGCAGCGCAGCATGGACGTGAACCTGACCGGCACGTTCCTCGTGACCCGCGCCGTGTGCCGGGTCATGGAGGGGCAGGGCGACGGCGGGCGCGGGGCCATCGTCAACATCTCGTCGACGTACGGGCTGGCGGGTCCCGACCAGCGCCTCTACCAGCGGAGCGACGGCACCCGGTCGTTCAAGCCGCTCGACTACTCGGTCACCAAGGCCGGCCTGCTCGGGCTCACCCGGGCGCTGGCCGCCCACTACGCGGGCTCCGAGATCCGGGTGAACGCCCTCACCCCCGGCGGGGCGTTCAACGAGCACGACGACGAGTTCGTCGCGGCCTACTCGTCGCGCACGATCCTCGGGCGCATGGCGCAGCCCGACGAGTACCGGGGGGCCATCGCCTTCCTGTGCTCGGACGCGTCGTCGTACATGACCGGGGCCAACCTGATCGTCGACGGCGGGTGGACGGCCTGGTGAGCACGCCGACGGTCCCGCTCGTGCCCGACGCGGCACGGGGCACCACGACACCAGAGGAGGGCGCATGCAGGCTCCCACGCTGATCGCCGAGATCGGCTGCAACCACATGGGCGACCTCGAGATCGCCAAGCGGTTCATCGAGGTGGCCGGGTCGTTCTGCGAGGTGCAGAACGTCAAGTTCCAGAAGCGGTCGAACCGCGACCTGCTGCCGCCCGACCAGTTCGACGCGCCCCACCCGGTGCCGTCGAACTCGTTCGGCGACACCTACGGCGCGCACCGCGAGTACCTCGAGTTCTCGCTCGAGGAGCACCGCAAGCTCAAGGACCACTGCGACGAGCGGGGCATGACCTACGCCACCTCGGTGTGGGACGTGCCGAGCCTGCGCGAGATCGCCACCCTCGAGCCCGCGTACCTCAAGGTGCCGTCGGCCACGAACACCAACGTCGAGCTGCTGAGCGAGCTGTGCACCGGCTTCGGCGGCAAGATCCACGTGAGCCTGGGCATGACCACCCGGGCCGAGGAGGAGCAGATGATGGAGCTCTTCCGCGCCCACGGCCGCGCCGGCGACGTGGTGCTGTACGCCTGCACGTCGGGCTACCCGATCCAGGCGTCCGAGGCGTGCCTGCTCGAGATCCCCCGGCTCATCGAGGCCTACGGCGACGAGGTCGAGGCCATCGGCTACTCGGGCCACCACAACGGCATCAGCCTCGACACGGTGGCGTTCACCCTGGGCGCCACCTACATCGAGCGGCACTTCACGCTCGACCGCACGTGGAAGGGCACCGACCACGCCGCCTCGCTCGAGCCCGACGGCCTGCGCCGCCTCCAGCGCAACCTCGTGCAGGCCGCCGAGGCCCTCCAGTCCCGGTCGCAGGAGATCCTGCCGATCGAGGAGCCCCAGCGGGCCAAGCTCAAGTGGAAGGCGGCGGCCGCCGGCTGACGCCCCTCGCCGGGGGCGGGGTCACCCGGCCGGGCAGGGCGGGAGCGCGCCCAGCACGGGCAACGTGAGGTCGGGCGTCTCGGCCGGGGGGCCGCCGTCCGGGCCGGCCGGGGCCACGGCGACGACGAACACGAACGGCGACCGCGGCGGCTCCACACCGGGGCACAGGGTCGCCGGCGCCCCGTTGGCGACGTTGCCGCGGGCGGTCGTGTCCACCACCTGGGTCACCCACCGGAACGGGTCGTCGTTGCCGGCGATGGTGGCCACGTTGTCGACGACCCGGGTGCCCGTGACCGGCCGGCCGAGCACGGTCGAGCGCAGCGGCGTGCCGACGATCACGGCGTGGTGGTCGGGTGAGCCGGCCTCGAACGTGTTGGCCTCGACGACGTTGCCGTCGTCCTCGACCCGGATGCCGTAGACGACGTCGACGAACCGGTTGCCGCGCAGCACGTTGTCGTTCGCCCGGTCGAGCACGACCCGCCGGTACGGCTCGTCGATGTAGGCGGGGTCGGTGCAGTCCATGGGCAGGGTGTTCTCGCCCATGCGGGACCCGACCCAGATGCCGTTGGTGCCGCCGAGGAAGGTGTTGCCCTCGACGAGGTTGTGCTCCGACGGGTAGCGGCGCTCGAAGTACTGGGGCCGGTCGGGGTACTCGCCGCAGTTCTTGTACAGGAAGACGCCGCCCGCCGAGTTCCCGGTGAAGGCGTTGCCGACGATCGTGTTCTCGTACGACCCGTCGACCGAGATGCCCTCGCGCCCGATGCCCCAGAACCACAGGGCGACGCCGGCGAAGGTGAACGGCTGCCCGCCCGGGCCGTTCTCGCGGTAGCCGTTGCCCACGAGCGCGTTGCCCTCGACGTGGCTGCGCCGCGAGCCGGTCTCGAGGTAGATCCCGCTGCTGCCGGCGCCGGCCACGGTGTTGCGCCGCAGGGTCACGCCCTCGACGTAGCCGTCGACGAAGACGCCGACCCCGCGGGAGGCCGAGAACGACGAGTCCTCGACCACGATGGCCGACGTCCCGTTCTCGTACTCGCCGCCCGCCGGGAGCGTGCGGAACCCGTCACGGGTGATCCGCAGGCCGTTGAGGAAGCCCTCGACGTGGCAGTTCCGCACGGTGACGTCGGTGAGCGGGGTGTCGACCGGGGTCGAGATGCGGATGCCGTGACCGCCCGCCCCCGGCGCGCTGCGGACCACCGCCCCCTGGCAGTCGAGCGTCACGCCCGAGGCGGTGACGTCGAAGCCGAGGGTGTAGGTGCACGTCGGGTCGAGGTGGGACGTCGCGGCGACCTGCACGCGCTCGCCGGCGCGGTCGCAGCCGATGAGCACCGAGCCCCCGGCGGGAGGCGGCAGCGGCTCGCACGCCGCCCCCGCCGTGACCGCCACCGCGGCGGCGACGATCGTCGCCGCCAGTCGCCGTGCTCGCATCCCGCGTCCCCTCGCTGCGTCCCTGCGGCGGTGACTCTAAACGGCCCGGTGACGGCGATGTCAGTCGGCCGCCGGGCGGTCGGCCGCCTCCGGGGCGGACGGTGGGGCGGCCCGGCCGCGTTCGTCAGTCGTCGTCCTGGGACGAGCCGCCGTCGTCGTCGTCGGCCACCGGGCCCCGATCGCCGTCGGCGCCGCCCGGCGTCTCGTCCCACACCGCCTTGGCCCCGCTGTGCCCGGCCTGGACCACCGTGTAGGTGGCGAACCCGCCCGCCACGAGCGAGAGCACGAGCAGCACGGTGGCGACGACGGTCCGCCGCGGCGGACCCTCCGACGGCGCGGGGCGCTCGTCCACGGTGACCGCCACGGCGCCCGGCCCCGAGGACACGGCCGACCGGCGCGGCGCGGCGGCCGGCTCGGGCCCGATCTCGTCGTCCGGGCCCCGCCGGCGGACGACCTCGACGGCCGCGGCGCCGGCGACGGCCAGCACCGCGAACGCGATGGCGGGCAGCTCGACCTGGTCGCCCTGCTCCGCGTGCTCCTCCGCCATCTCGGTCTCGCGCACGTCGTCCTGGAGCGACTCGCCGGCGCCGATCGCCAGCACCGCGCCGACGCCCCCCACGAGCGCCAGCACCGCGGCCGCCCAGGCGGCGCCCCGCCGCACCCGCGGCCACAGGGCGACGAGGGCGAGGAGCATGGCGAGGGGGATGACCACCACCGGGATGTGGACAAGGAGCGGGTGGGCCGGAAGCCCGAACAGCTCGTCGATCTCGATCTCCATGCGAGGTCACCTCGTCGGGTCGGGTCGGGGCCCGCGGGACGCGGCGCGTCGGGCCTCGACGCACCGTACGGATCCGTCGGTCACGCGCCGTCCCACGGACGTCCAAGGGACGTCCAAGACGCCGCCGCCGACCCGCCTCCGGGCACCACCGACGGTGCGGACGGGCGGCCGGAGGGGGATGATGAGCGGGTGCGGATCCTGGTGGTCGAGGACGACGACGCCATCGCCACCTCCCTGGTCGACGGGCTCGGCGACGCGGGGTACGCCGCCGACGCCGTCGCCACCGGCATCGAGGCCCTGGCGGCCACGGGCCACGATCTGGTGCTGCTCGACCTCGGGCTCCCCGACATGGACGGCCACGACGTGTGCCGCGCCCTCCGGGCCGCGTCCGACGTCCCGATCATCGTGCTCACCGCCCGGTCCGACGAGCTCGACCGCGTGCTCGGGCTCGAGCTCGGAGCCGACGACTACGTGGTCAAGCCGTTCGGCTTCCGCGAGCTGGTCGCCCGGATCCGTGCGGTGTCGCGGCGGCGGGGGGCGCGCCCGGACGCCCCCGACCCCACGACGTCGGTGGTCGGGCGGCTGCGCGTCGACGACAGGGCCCGGCGGGCCTGGGTGGGCCCCGACGAGATCACGCTGACCGCCCGCGAGTTCGACCTGCTCGCGTACCTGGCCGCCGAGCCGGGCGCCGTGCACCGCCGCACCGACATCCTCCAGGACGTGTGGGACCCGCACTGGTACGGGCCGACCAAGACGCTCGACGCCCACGTGGCCTCGTTGCGCCGCAAGCTCGGTGACCCGCGGTGGATCGAGGCGGTCCGGGGCGTCGGCTTCCGGCTGGAGCCGCCGGCGTGAGGCGGCGGCTCGTCGTGGCGCTGGTCGGCGTCGTGGCCGTGGTGCTGCTGGCGGTGGCGGTGCCGCTCTTCTTCCACCTGGAGAAGGTCGAGCGCGACCGGCTCGAGACCACGCTCGAGCGCGACGCCTACGTCATCGCGGGCCGGTCGGAGGACGTCCTCGAAGGCACCGTCACCACCGCCGATGCCGGGATCGACCGGGTGGTCGGGGGCTACGCGAACCGCACCGGTGCCACCGTGGTCGTCACCGACGCCGACGGCACGGCGATCGCGGTGAGCGGCGACGGCGAGTCCGTGGGCGACGACTACACCAACCGCCCCGAGGTCGCAGCGGCGGTGCAGGGCAGGTTCGCGTCCGGCGAGCGCGCGTCGCGCACGCTGGGCGAGCGGCTCGTGTACGTGGCCGTGCCGGTGCGATCGGGCGGCGACGTGCTCGGCGCGGTCCGCATCTCGTACCCGGCCCGGGTGATCGACGACCGGGTGTCCGACCGGCTCCGCGGGCCGCTCGCCGCCGGCGCCGTCGCCATCGCGGTCGCCCTGGTGGTGGCGTGGGCGGTCGCGGCGACCGTCACGCGACCGCTCCGCCGGCTGCGGGCCACCACCGAGTCGCTCGCCGCCGGCGACCTCACCACGCGGACGGCGGCCGCGACCGGGCCGCCCGAGGTGCGGGCGCTCGCCAGCTCCCTCGACACCATGGCCGCCCGCCTCGAGGACCTCGTGGCGACCCAGCGCTCCTTCGCGGCCGACGCCTCCCACCAGCTGCGCACCCCCCTCACCGCCCTGCGGCTGCGCATCGACCAGGCCGCAGCGCTCGTCGCCACCGACCCGGCGGCCGCGGCCCGCCGCCTCGACGCGGCCGTCCGCGAGGTCGAGCGGCTGTCACGCCTCACCGAGGGCCTGCTCGCCCTCGCCCGCATCGAGGGTGCGGACGCGTCGGTCGGCGAGGTCGACGTCGCCGCGCTGGCCCTCGAGCGGGCCGAGCAGTGGCGACCGCTGGCCGACGAGGGCCGCATCTCGCTCGAGGTCGAGGCGCCGCAGACCGCTCGGGCGCAGGCGCTGGAGGGGGCGGTCGAGCAGATCGCGGACTGCTACATCGCCAACGCCCTCGACGTGGCGCCGGCGGGGTCGACCGTGCGGGTCGTCGTGGAGGTGGGCGCCACGGACGTGACGCTCCACGTCCAGGACGACGGGCCCGGCCTCACCGAGCACCAGCGCGCCCACGCCTTCGACCGCTTCTGGCAGGGCCCGGGGGCCGAGGCCGGCTCGGGTCTCGGCCTGGCGATCGCCCGCCAGCTGGCCACAGCCGGAGGGGGGACGGCGGAGCTGCGGGCGGTGCCCGGCGGTGGGGTCGACGCCGTGGCCCGGTTCACGGCCGCGGCCGACCCGGCGGAACGGGCCGTCACCGACCCGGCCGCGTCCGCGCCCGCCGGCGCCGGATCCCGACCGGTCTCGTCCGCACCGGCGGCGCCCCTGGCCGGGCGGGCACGGCCCTGAGCCCGCAGCGCCACCGGCCGGGCGGGAGGTGCCCGGGACCCGCCGGGCGGGACCTCAGCCGGCGCTGATCTTGGCGTCGGCGAGGGCGGCGATCGACGCGATGGTCTCGAACCGCTCGGCCACGATGTCGTCCTCGTCGATGACGATGTCGAAGGCGGCCTCGAGGTACTCGACCAGGGCCATGATGCCCAGCGAGTCGAGCACGCCCTCTTCCAGCAGCTCGAAGTCGTCGGTCAGCTCGCCGGGTTCGCCGGTGAACTCGAGCTCCTCGACCACGAACCGGCGGACGTGCTCGGTCGTGGTCATCTCGGCGGTCGACATGGGATCAGTGCTCTCCTGCGTGCTCTGCGGCGAGCCGGGCCAGGCCGGCCCGATCGATCTTCGCCGTCGCGGTCTTCGGCAGGTCGGCCAGCATCTCGACCCGGTCGGGGACCATGTACTTGGGGATGCGCTCGGCGCAGAACCGCACGACGTCGCGGGGACCGACGCCGTCCTTGGCCGACACGTGGGCGACGAGGCGCGTGCCCGAGGCATCGTCGGGCACGGCGCTGACCGCGCACTCGACCACGTCGGGGTGCTGGAGGATGGCGGCCTCGATGTCGCCCAGCTCGATGCGGTAGCCGCGCCGCTTGATCTGGTTGTCGCGGCGGCCGAGGAACGTCAGCGTGCCGTCGGCCTCCTCCCGCACCAGGTCGCCGGTGCGGTAGGCGGGCTCTCGGGGGCCGTCGACGCCGGGCGCGGCGACGAGCGTGCGCGCCGAGCGCTCGGGATCGCCCCAGTAGCCCTGCATCACGGTGGCGCCCCGGACGTACAGCTCGCCCGGCTCGCCGGGCGTGACGACCCGGCCGTCGTCGCCCACGACGATGGCCTCGTCGCCCGCGATCGCCACCCCGATGGAGGCCGGCGGGTCGTCGTCGGCCGGCACGGCGGTGACGCGGTGGAACGTGCACACGTTGGTCTCGGTCGGGCCGTAGAGGTTGGCGTACTCGGCCGCCGGCACGAGCCGCATGAGGGCGGCGAGGTGGCGGGTGGGGAAGACCTCGCCGGCGAACAGGACGAGCCGCAGCGACGGCAGCGCGCCCTCGGCCGGCAGCTTGCCCCGCTCGACCAGCATCGTCAGCAGCGACGGCACCGCGTAGACGACGGTGATGGCGCGCTCGTCGACGAACGTCCGCAGCTGGGCAGGGAACATGGCCGCCTTGCGGCCCACCAGGTGCAGGGCCGAGCCGGCGAGCGCCGAGGCGAACAGGTCGAACGTCGACAGGTCGAAGATGAGCGGTGCGAGCTGCGCCACCCGGTCGGCGGGCGTCAGGGCGAACTCCTCTGCCGCCCAGGCCACGAACGCCATGGCGTTGCGGTGCGAGACCATCACGCCCTTGGGCGAGCCCGTCGACCCCGAGGTGTAGAGGATGTAGGCGAGGTCGTCGTCGATGGTCCGCGTGGCGGTGCGGGCCGCGTGGGCCGCCAGGTCGGCGGCCGTGTGCAGCGTCACGCCGGCGGGCGCGTCGGGACGGGTCGCGGCGGCGGGGAGGGGGCCGCCGGCCAGGTCCGTGCCGAGGTCGAGGGCCACCACGTGCTCGAGCGGGGCGCCCTCGGCGACCAGCCCGCCCCACGTGGCGGCGAGGGACGACGGGCTGCACAGCACCCGGATGCCGCAGTCGGCGGCGATGAACCCGAGGCGCGCCACCGGGGCGGCGGGGTCGAGCGGCACGTAGGCCGCGCCGGCCTTCATGGCCCCGTACAGCGCCACGACCGACTCGAGCGACTTCTCGGCGTGGACGCCGACCCGGTCGCCCCGGCGCACGCCGGCCGCCACGAGCAGGCCCGACAGCCGCCCGGAGGCGGCGTCGAGCTGGCCGTAGGTGAGGACGCGGTCGCCGTCGACGACGGCCACCGCCCCGGGGTCGCGCCGCGCCGACGCCCCCACCAGGTCGTGGAGCAGGCGCTCGGGCACGGTCAGCCGGCCGGCAGCGTCCGGTCGAACCACTCGCCGACGAGCGGGACCAGGTGGTCCTGCACCGGCAGCGTGCGGTACCCGGCGATCATCTCGTCGAGCACCTGCGAGGTGGTGGTGTCGTAGCGCAGCGGCTTGAGGTCGTCGGCCACCTCTTCGAAGTCGAAGCGGTGCGGGTCCCAGTAGCTGTCGCCGTAGACGAGGTGCACGGGGATGCCGCGGGCGCCGAGGCCCTCGAGGCCGGAGACGACCTGGCGGCCGACCCACGGGGCGAGGGTGCTGTTGCCCTCGCGGCGGTAGCGGGCCTTCTGCCACAGGAGCCGGGACTTGTTCCTCACCGCGTCGATGTAGAGGCGCCGCCGCTTGGGGTCGCCGATGTGGCGCAGCTTGCCGATGCGCTTGACGAACTCGCTGGTGGGCATGTCGTCGACCAGCCGCTGCGGGTTCTGCTCGGACACCGCGCCGTCGCGCAGCACGAGGGTGACCAGGTACATGGCGACGAGGTCGGGCATGTCGGCGGCCGCCACCACCGCGGTGCGGGCCCCGAAGCACTCGCCGTAGATGGCGATGCGGTCGCAGCCCTCGTCGCGCAGCAGCTGGGCGGCGCCGAAGGCCTCGTCGAGGAACGGCTCGTCCATGATGTACTCGTCGACCGCACCCGTGCTGTCGCCGATGCCGTGCCACTCGAGGCGCACGCTGTGGAAGCCACGGTCGGCCAGGTCGGCGGCCATGCGGGTGTAGATGCGGTTCTTGCCCGACGAGCTGCCGCCGTGCCCGCCGTTGAGGAAGATCACGCCGACGCCGCGGGCGGGGACGGTGGGCCGCGTGACGACGGCGAGGATCGTCTCGTCGCCGGCCTCGAACCAGCGGACGGCCTCGTCGGCCACGGCGAGGGTGGCGGGGCTCACGACGCCACCGCCTTGCGGGCCGCGATGTGCTGCACGATCGGGACGGTCACCGACAGGGCCTCGACCGTGACCGGCCGCAGCTCCTCGCCGCGCTTCCAGGGCCCGGGGGCGAACCACCACAGCTCGGGCTCGGTGAGCAGGTGGGACTCGACGCTGGTGCCGGACTCGCCCCAGGCGCCGAGCAGCTTCTCGAACCGGGGGTCGAGGCGCTTGCGCCCGAACTGCACGAGGTGGACGGCGCAGTCGGCCCCGGGAGAGGAGTCGACGAGCGGGTGCCCGTCGAAGCTCTCGATCAGGGCCCGCGGCGCCGAGAACCCGATGAGGTCGCCCTCGCCCTCGTCGTAGGTCGCCGCGAAGTCGGCGGCGCCGGCGTCGCCGGCCGCCTCGATGCCGCTGGTCACCTTCTGCAGCTTGGCGGCCCGGGCGAGCTCGCGCCGGAAGACCTCGATCTCGCAGACCGGGTGCCACAGCACCAGGTCGCGGGCGCCCAGCACCGGCGCGGCCTCGGCGGCCACGAGGGCGCCGACCCGCTCGCCGAGCACGACGCCGGTGGCCGACGGGAACCGCTCGGCCAGGTCGCGCCCGGCAGCGATCGCGTCCGCGACCATCGTGTCACGCACCGTGGTGGTGTGGATGTGGCTGTTGGCCGTGCCCCGGTAGTGGAACCGCCGGGTGGCGACGCCGTGGGACACCAGCTCGCGAGCCAGCATCGTCTGTCGGCGGTAGCCGCCGTCGTGCTCGCCGCCGATGGCGCTGCACAGCAGCAGCCAGGCGGTGACCTCGCCCGCGGGCACCCGCGTGACCTGGAACACCCGCTCACCGTCGACCTCGAGCCAGCCCGCTTCCTCGGTGGAACCGTCTGCCAGCCGTCGGATCGAACCGGAGCCGTCGTGAACGACGCTCACCTCGACCTCACCTCCGCCATGCCTCTCGCCCGTCCTTCAGGCGCCCGGTCGGACACCCATCGTGATCAGCCGGCACCGCGCGCGACACCGGACCTGTTCCGCCGGCGCCAAGGATAGCCACACCACCCCGGGTGGTGACAGCCCCCGGCCCGGCCCGCGACGTCGACCGCCGTCAGCACGTCCCGAGCGAGCCCCGTCCGCCGACCGGCACCGTCACGACCCGGGCGTCGCCGCCGGCGGGCGTGACCGCCACCTCGACGTCGCCGCCGGCCGCCCCGGCCTCGCCGAGGCCGAGGTCCACGACCGGTGGGGCGCCGGCGGCGTAGCCGGTGGTGCTCGCGGCCCAGCCCGTGGCGACGACCTGGCCGTCGCGCCGGGCCTCGACCCGGGCGCCCCCGACATCGGGCCCGAGCGCGGACACGTCGACGCCCACCCACGGCCCGCCGGCCCCGGCGCTGCGGAACAGGACCGACGGCAGCTCGGGTTCCCACTCGACCATGAACAGGTCGATGCGGCCGTCGTGGTCGAGGTCGTCGGCCACGCCGGTGATCCAGTAGCCGCCGTCGCCGGGCTCGCCCACGACGTCGTACCGGGGCACGCCGTCGACGGCGCCGGTGCCGTGCAGCACGACGGGGGTGCCGTCGGCGGCCACCGCCGAGGTCACCACGTCGTTCACGCCGTCGGCGTCCAGGTCGACGATCGCCACGTGGGGCGCCTTCGTCCACAGCGCCGGCGAGCCCGACCGCTCGGTCACGTCGACGAGGTCGATGCCCGCGGCCCCGCCGTCGCCCGAGCGGTTGAGGAACAGGCGCACGGGCACCCTCTCGCCGGCGTCGACCGTCGAGTTGAAGTGCTGGCCGACGGCCAGGTCGGGCCGTCCGTCGCCGTCGAGGTCGCCCACCGCGATGCCGGCGGGGTCGTCCTCGTCGCCGAACGTCCGCCACTCGAGCACCGGGACCTCGACGACCGTGAACCCGCCGGGGCCGCCCCGCAGCACCCGAGGATCGCCGCTGACCACGAGGTCGAGCCAGCCGTCGCCGTCGAGGTCGACGGGGGCGAGGGCCAGCCCGAACAGGTCGTCGGGCACGCCCCACGCGGCGGAGGCGTCCTCGAACCCCAGCCCGCCCGTGTTGCGCAGCAGCCGGGTGGGCCCGTCGCCGAAGCGGTCGCCGGCGATCGCCAGGTCGGGCAGCCCGTCGCGGTCGACGTCGAGCGCGGCCACCGACCGGGCCGAGGTCTCGGGCAGAAGCGTGGTGGCGGCCACCCAGGCGGCGCCGTCGTTGCGGTAGACGGTGGTGGGGCGGGCGGCGAGCTCGGTGTCGGGGCGGGGGTTGCGCACGACCACGAGGTCGAGGTCGCCGTCGCCGTCGAGGTCGGCGAACGTGGCGCCGCTGGTGCGGGCGGGTTCGCCCGGGAACGACGGGTCCACCGCGAAGCCGCCGGGGCCGCCCCGCAGCAGCCGGTCGGGCGCCGGGCCGTCGGCGCCCCGCACGCGGTACTCCTCCGCCGGGCGGTCGGCGAAGCCCGACACGAACAGGTCGGTCCAGCCGTCGCCGTCGACGTCGGCCGCCGCGGCCGCGTGCCCGTGCATGCCGGCCAGGGGCTCGACGAGGCCGGAGGCGGCCGTGACGTCGGTGAACGAGATGCCCGTCCCCCCGGCGAGGGGGGCGGTCCAGCACGCCCCCGCCCCTGCGGGCGCCCCGGACGCCGGCGGCGCGGTCGACGTGGTGGCGGGCCGGTCGCCGGCGGGCGCCGCGTCGCCGTCGTCGCCGCCTCCGCCGCAGGCGCCGACCGCCGTCGTCAGGGTGACGGCGACGACGAGGGCGGCGCCGCGCCGGCGGCGCCGGGCGGCGACCGTCACGGCAGGTCGATCACGAGCAGCACGATCGTGCCGAACGTGTCGTCCTCGTCCTCGGTGGCGGGGTGGGCGGGCCCGGCGTTGACGCCGACGTACAGGCGCTTGCCGCCGGGGTCGACGACGACGTCGTAGGTGCCGCCCACCCGCAGGTCGAGCGCCGCCTCGACCATGTCCTGCAGCTCGACCACCGTGCGGTGCTCGCCTGTGGCGGTGTCGACGGCGACGATCGGGGCGCCCTGCTCGAAGGCGTCGCCGTGGGCGCCGGGCATGAAGTACAGGGTGCCGCCGTCGGGCGCCATGGCGAGCGAGGCCGTGTAGCCCTCGACCGGCCCCATCTCGGTGACCGCGCCGTCGGGCCCCACGCGGAACAGGACGTCGGGCTCGACGGTGATGCCGTAGGCGGTGCCGTCGGGCGCACGCGGGCTCGACGTGCGCATCCAGTCGCCGGGCAGCACGCCGTCGAGCCGCCGAGGGGCGTCGGCCCCGGGGGTGTACCCGAACAGCGAGCCGCCCTGCGCCGCGTACAGGGCCTCGCCCGACCCGGTGACGAGGATCGTGCGGAACCCCGTGTGGTCGGTGCTGTCGTCGCGGAAGGTGACCTCGCCGGTGGCGGCTTCGGCGACGAAGAACGCGCCCTTGTCGTCCTCGGTGTCGCTGGCCGGGTCGACGGCCTCGCCGAAGATCCACTGCCGGTCGGCGGAGATGGCGATCGACGGGATCCCGAAGCCCTCCACCGGCACGCCCAGCGAGGCGAGCTGGTGCGTCGCGGGGTCGTAGCGCAGCAGGTGGTCGCCGCGGTACGAGCCGCCGATCTCCATGTCTGTGCGGGTGCCCCAGTAGGTGGCGCCGATCACCTCGCCGCACGGGCCGAGCACCAGGGGGGCGTGCACCTTGCCGTAGCCCCAGTCGCCCGGCTGGTGGCCGAGCGAGGCGGCGACGTCGGCCGTGCGGGTCAGCGCGCCGGTGGCGGGGTCGAACTCGTAGAACCACGAGTTGCCGTCGCGGCCGAGGTGGTCGCCGAGGGCCGAGACGAACCGCCCGTCGGGCAGCACGACCCCCTGACCCCACTGCGACCAGGGGTTCCCGTCGCCCTCGGGCAGCGGGTAGACGGCGGCGCCCACCGTGACGCCGTCGGCCCCGCCGATCTGCTGGAGGGCGGCCGAGGGTCCGTCGACGGGCACGGGATCGGCGGGAGCGGGGCAGTCGGCGTCGGGGGCGGCCGTGGTGGACGGCGCCGTCGTGGTCGTGGCGTCGTCGTCGGCCGCGGGCGTGGCCTGGTCGTCGTCGGAACCGCCGCCGCATGCCGCCACCAGGGCGAACACCACGACGGCCGCGCCGGCGCGCCGGGCCCGTCGCCGTCTCGGGACCGCGCCCGCGCCACGAGGGGATCCGCCCGCCATGCCGAGCACGGTAGTGGGGCGGTGCCGTAGTGGGGGAGCGCCCGGCGTCAGTCGGCGAACGCGGCGTAGGTGGCGGACCAGAAGTCGCGGGCCACCGGTGGGGGCACCGGCGACGCCCAGGCCTGGTTGGTCAGCAGCACGCCCACGAGGTCCTCGTCCGGGTCGTTGCTCCACGCCGAGCCGAGGCCCCCGTCCCAGCCGTAGCTGCCCGCCGAGCGGGTGGTGCCGTCGCGCCGCAGGGAGACCCCGAGCCCGAGGCCCCATCCCTGGATGCTCTCGGGGTCGTACACGGCCAGCTGCTCGGGCGGCAGCTGGTTGGTGGTCATGGCCTCGACCGTCGGGCGGGCGAGCAGACGGTGGCCCCGGTGGACGCCTCCCGCCAGCAGCATCGACGCGAAGGCGGCGAGGTCGTCGACGGTGGACACGAGGCCTGCGCCGCCGCCCGGGAACGGCGGCGGGGTCGCCCACTGCCCGTCGGGCGGGTCGTAGACGGTGCGCTCACCGGTGCCGGGGTCGGTCGCGTAGACGGCGCCGAAGCGCTCGCGATCGGGCTCGGGCACGAAGAACGCGGTGTCGTCCATGCCCAGGGGACCCAGCACGCGCTCCGCCAGCGCCAGCTCGAGCGGCCGGCCGGTGGCCCGGGCCACGAGGACGCCCAGGATGTCGGCGCTCGTGTGGTAGAGCCAGGCCGACCCCGGCTGGCGGGCGAGCGGCACCGACCCGATGATCCGCATCCACTCGTCGGGGGCCGGCGCCTGCTGGGGCGCCGGGGGCCCACCGCCGAGCCCGCGCTCGAGCAGGGCCTCGTTCACCGGCTGCGGCCCGGTGGCGGCGAAGTCCCACCCCAGGCCCGAGCGGAACGTGAGCAGGTCGCGCAGGGTGATCGGCCGGTCGGCCGGCACGGTGTCGTCGATCGAGCCGGACGGATCGGCCAGGACCCGCCGGTCGGCGAGCTCGGGCAGCAGGTCGTCGACCGGGTCGTCGAGGCGCAGGACGCAGTCCTCGACCAGGGTGAGCGCCGCCGCCGCCACGATCGGCTTGGTCGTGGACGAGATGCGGTAGATCGTGTCGCGGGCCACCGGGGCGGGCGGCGTGCCCGCCGGGCCCCCGTCGCCGGCGGCGCCCGCCGCCAGAGTGCCGGCCGCGCCCACGTGGACGTCGCCGCCGCGCGCCACCAGCCAGGTCATCCCGACGACCTCGCCGTCGGCGACGTGGCGCTCGAGCACCTCGTCGAGTCGGGCCAGGCGGTCCGTCTCCCACGCGCGTGCCTTCACCTCGCGGTCCTCCTCCGTGTCGTGCCCGGTCGAGGGTACGGACGGCGGCGACCGCCCGAACTCATCGGCGGCCCGTCACCGGCGGACGACCGGCGACGGACGTCCCGTGGCCGCCTCAGGCCGACGGAGGCAGCACGGCTCCGGGCGACGCGTGCGCGTGCGCCACGTGGGCGACCAGCGAGAACGGGGCGCCGCTGGACGCACCGTCGAGGGCGAGAGCGGCCAGGCGGTGCCCGATCTCGGGCACGAACTTGAACCCGTGCCCCGAGAAGCCGCACCCGATCACGACCGGGCCGACCCGATCGAGCACGAAGTGCTGCGTCGGGGTGGTGGTGTAGAGGCAGGTCGTCGACGCCACCACGTCGGGCACGACGCCGGGCAGCCAGGCGCGGGCGTAGGCCTCGATGCGGGCGACGCGGGCGGGGTCGGCGGCGCCGGTGCGGTCGTCGCCGGTGGTGACGGTGCCGGTGTGGTGCTCGCCGACCTTCACCAGGCCGTCGACGGTGGGCAGGCCGTAGCGGTTCCGGCCCTCCCAGTGGATGAAGGACGGCACGGCAGCGGCGGCCGTGCCGGGCCGGGGGGCCAGGAAGAAGACGTGCTCCTCGGTGGTGACGAGCGGCGGCAGCGACACGCCGAACGGCGCCAGCAGGTCGGCCGCCCACGCCCCGCCGGTGACGACGGCGACCGGGGCCCGGATCTCGTCGTCGCCGACCACGACCCGCACGCCGTCGCCGCGGGGATCGGGACCGGCGCGCGCCGGGGTGCCGAAGCGGAGGTCGGCGCCGGCGGCGGCCGCCCCCGCGGCGAGGGCGACCAGCCCGTCGGCCGCCCGCACCCAGCCCGCCCGGGGCTGCACCAGCACGTCGGTGGCGAAGCGCAGGGCCGGCCACCGGCGACCCGCCTCGCCGGCCGACAGCCGCTCGGTCGGCACGCCGAACGCAGCCGACGTGCGGGCGAGCGGGCCGAGCTCGGCGTGGTCGCCGTGCTCAACGCACCCGACGAGGTGCAGCAGCGGGCGCCCGCTGGCGCGCTCGAGCCGGTGCCAGTGGTCCTCGGCCGCCAGCGCCATGGCGACGTAGGCCGGGTGGACGTAGGCGTGCCGCCAGATCCGCTCACCGCCGTGCGAGGCCCCGCGGGCGTGCCCGGGGTCGAACCGCTCGACGACGACCACGTCGGCTCGCGGGGCCGCGGCCCAGGCGGTGGCGAGGCCCATGGCGCCACCGCCCACGATCACGAGATCGGCGTGGCGGACGGCCATCGACCCAGGATGGCAGGTCGCGCCGGCCGGTCCCGCCGGCGGTGCGTCCTCCGCGGGGGCCTCACGGAGAGTGCATGTGAGAGCACGACGCGCGCCGGTTCGCGAGAATTACCGGCGTGTGGGAACGTTCCGTGCCCGTTGCGGGTCAGTAGGTCGTGACTGCGATCAGACCCCTCCGGATGGCGGACCGTCGGGACGATCGGCCACCCGCCGCCCGCCCGTCGGGCGCACGCGCGCCCACCACCTTCGACGGCCTCTACCGGGCGTCGTACGGGAAGATGGTGCGGCTGGGCTGGCTCCTCCTCGGCTCGCGGGCCGCGGCCGAGGATGTCGTGCACGACGCCTTCCTCGCCGTGCACCAGCGGTGGGACACCGTCGACGACCCGGGCGCCTACCTGCGCACCACCGTGGTCAACGCGGCGATGCGCGCCCACCGCCGGCGGGCCGGCGAGCGGGCCGCGCTCCTCGCGATCGGCGAGCCGCCCCCGACCGGTGACGCGACGGTCGACTCGATGTGGGATGCCGTCGGACGGTTGCGGCCCGACCGACGGGCCGTGGTGGTCCTGCGCTACTGGGCCGACCTGCCCCACGCCGAGATCGCCCGCATCCTCGGCTGCGCGACGCCGACCGTCCGCACCCGCCTGCACCGGGCCCTGTCCGACCTGCGCAAGGAGATCACCCGATGAGCCCCGCCGACACGCTCGAGCGCGACCTCGCCCGGACGCTGACGGCCAAGGCCGATCAGCTCGACGTGGCCGACCCGCCCCCGACCTTCCGCCTCGACGTGCGCCCCCCGGCGGCGGTCGTCCACCTGACGCCGCACCGCTCCCGGCGGCAGCGCACCGCGGTGGCCGCCGCCGCGGCGGTGGCGGTCCTGGCGCTCGCCGGAGCCAGGGTGATCGTCGGGCACGACACCCGGCCCGACGTCGCCATGGGCGATCAGGCGCCGGTCGCCGCCCGCTACGGCGCGCCCGGCGACGGGCCCGTCGGGTTCCTGCCCGCCACGGTGCCCGCGGGCTGGGCGCTCTCGACGATCGAGGCCGCGACCAGCGCCTTCGGCGCCGTCCCCCACCATTGGCAGCTCTTCGGAGCCGACGACGCCGTGCCGCTCACCCGGGGGGTGCTCGTGGCCACGTCGGACGACGACGGCCGCGTCGTCCCGACGCCCAACGCCGTGGTCCACGGCGTCCCGGCCGCGGTCGGCCCGACGCCGGACCCGTCCCATCCCGCCGGGGCCCTGTCGGTGCAGTGGATCGAGGGCGACATCGCCCACGACGCCATCGCCATCGGCATGGGCGCCGACGAACTGGTGGCGTTCGTCGACGGGCTCACCGTGCGCGCCGACCCCACGGCCGGCTTCGACGCCGCCGGGCCCGCCGGGCTGCGCGAGGTCGGGTCGGCGACCGTGGCGGCGACGTGGGGCTCGAGCGTGAGCTACCAGGGGCCGGACGGATCCGCGGCCACGGTGCGGATCACGTCGTCGTCGTCCGACCCGTACGGCGGCCTGCTGCACCGGTTCGATGGGGCCCCGGGCGCCGACGGCTGGGCCTCGGTGCGCCGCGGCCCCTTCAGCGGCCTCGGGGCCGGAGCCCTCTTCGCCGTCCGCCCCGACGGCTGGTCCGTCGAGGTCGGCGGGGCCGGGCCCGAACCGGTCGATCCCACGATCCTCGACGCCTTCCTGGGTGCGTTGCGGCCGACCTCGTCGTCCGGCCTGGTCGACCTGGCCCGGGCGCAGCCGGTCACCGCCCGCTACGAGGTCGGCGAGCGCACGGTCGAGGTGCACGGCACCCCGTCCGAGGACGTCGGTGTGTGCGTCGGGTCGGCGGGCACGGCCCCGGTCTGCGCCACGGCCGAGGCGGTCGGCGGCGACAGCCGGATCACCGCGGCCTCGCTGGTGGTCGACGGCCGCTGGCTGCTCGTGACCTTCACGGGGGACCGCCGCGCCGACGTGCAGACGGCGCCCGCCGACCCCGCCCGGTGGCAGGAGTACGACGCCGTCGTGCTCGAGCCCGGGGCGCGCGGCTCCGGTCCCGGGGTGGACGTCGACCTCTACGACGTGCCGAGCGACGCCGAGGCCGTCGAGGCGGTCGTCATGGCGGGCGACTACGGCGTCGGCTTCTCCTACGACAACCCGCTCGGCTGAGATCGCCGGCCCCCGGCCCGGCGATCCGCTCGCCGCCGGCGACCGCCCGCGGCGCCGCCCCCGCTCCCCGGGGGGCGGCGCCGGAGCCCGTGCGGGCGCGCCCCGCCGGCGCGGCGCCGGAACCGATGCCCGTCGCCGCGGCGCGACGCGCCAGCATGGGCGGTCGTGACCGTCCACACGACCCGCCCCGCCCGGCTGCTCGGTCAGTCGCGCAAGCTGCAGAACGTCGTCTACGAGATCCGGGGCCCGGCCAACGCCCACGCGGCGCGGCTCGAGGCCGAGGGGCACCGCATCCTCAAGCTCAACGTCGGCAACCCGGCCCCGTTCGGCTTCGAGGCACCCGACACGATCGTGCGCGACATGGTCCACGCCCTGCCCGACGCCCAGGGCTACTCCGACTCGCGGGGCATCACGTCGGCCCGCCGGGCGGTGGTGGCGCGCTACGAGGACGTGCCGGGCTTCCCGCCGCTCGACGTCGACGACGTCTTCCTCGGCAACGGCGTGTCCGAGCTGATCATCATGACCATGCAGGCGCTGCTCGACGACGGCGACGAGGTGCTGGTGCCCGCACCCGACTATCCGCTGTGGACCGCGGCGGTGAGCCTGGCCGGCGGCACCCCCGTCCACTACCTCGCCGACGAGACCGACGGCTGGAACCCCGACCTCGCCGACGTCGAGGCCCGCATCACCGAGCGCACCAAGGCGCTCGTGGTGATCAACCCCAACAACCCGACCGGCGCCGTCTACTCCCGCGTGGTGCTCGAGGGCCTCGTCGCCCTCGCCCGCCGGCACGGCCTGCTGCTGCTCGCCGACGAGATCTACGACCGGGTGCTGTTCGACGGCGCCGAGCACGTCTCGCTGGCCACCCTGGCCCCCGACCTGCTGTGCCTCACCTACAACGGCCTGTCGAAGACCTACCGGGTCGCCGGCTACCGGTCCGGGTGGCTGGCGATCAGCGGACCGAAGGGCCACGCCCAGGGGTTCCTCGAGGGCATCCACCTGCTGGCCTCGTCGCGCCTGTGCCCGAACGTGCCGGCCCAGCACGCCATCCAGGCCGCGCTGACGGGACACCAGAGCATCGAGGACCTGATCCGGCCCGGGGGGCGGCTCTACGACCAGCGCGACGCCGCCGTCGACGGGCTCAACGCCATCCCGGGCGTGAGCTGCGTCCGCCCGCAGGGTGCCCTCTACGTCTTCCCCCGCCTCGATCCCGAGGTGCACGAGATCCACGACGACGCCCGGCTGGTGCTCGACCTGCTGGTGCAGGAGAAGATCCTGGTGGTGCAGGGCACCGGCTTCAACTGGCCGCACCCCGACCACCTGCGAATCGTGACCCTGCCCCCGGCCCACGACCTCGCCGACGCGGTGGAGCGCCTGGGCAACTTCCTCGCGAGCTACCGCCAGTAACCGGCGCCGGCGCCGGGACGGGCCTCGCCGCGGGCCTCGGCCCGGGCGCGGGCCTCGGCCCGGGCGCGGGCCTCGGCTCGGGCGCGGGCCTCGGCTCGGGCGCGACCGGGCCCCGACGACGAGTCGCCGGGGCCCGGGTGGGGGAGGGGGCCGATCAGCCCGTGGGGGTGGGCGTGGGCTGCCGTTCGTCCTCGGGGGTGGGACGGACCTCGTCCTCGTCCTCGACGGCCGGGGCGGCGGTGCCCTCGACGTCGAGGTTGGGCAGGATGCGGTCGAGCCAGCGGGGCAGCCACCAGTTCTTGTCGCCCAGCAGCTCCATCGTGGCGGGCACGAGCAGCATGCGGACCACGGTGGCGTCGAGCAGGATGGCCGCCGCCAGGCCGGTGCCCATCAGCTTCAGCACCCGGTCGCTCTCGAGCAGGAAGCTGCCGAAGACGAACACCATGATGGCGGCCGCCGCCGTGATGACCTTGGCCGTGGCGGCCAGGCCGTCGGCGACCGACGTGCGGCTGTCGCCCGTGCGGTTCCACTCCTCGCGGATGCGGGACAGCAGGAACACCTCGTAGTCCATGCTGAGCCCGAACACGATGGCGAACAGCATCATCGGGATCCACGGCTCGATCGGGGCCTGTTGCACCCCGGTGATGTCGCTGAGCCAGCCCCACTGGAACAGGGCGACGACGATGCCGTAGGCCGCGGCGATCGACAGCATGTTCATGATCACGGCCTTCAGCGGCACCAGCAGCGACCGGAACACGATCATCAGCAGCAGGAACGACAGGCCGAGCACCGCGGTGAAGAAGTAGGGCATCCGCGAGGCGAGGTAGTCGGTGAAGTCGATGTTCACCGCCACATTGCCGGTGACCGCGATCTGCGTGCCGACCTCGTCCTCGACGGGCGGCAGCACGTCGTCACGCAGCCGGTTGACGAGCTGGGAGGTCTCCTTCTCCTGCGGACCGCTGTTGGGCATGACGTTCCAGATGACGGCGGTGCCGTCGTCGTTGGGCTGGGCCGGCGAGGCGAAGGCGACGTCGGGATCGGACGCCACCGCGTCGGTGACGGCGTCGAGGTCGCCGGCGTCGACACCCTCGGGCAGCTCGGCGGCGAGCAGTAGGGGGCCGTTGAAGCCGGGGCCGAAGCCGGCGACCAGCAGGTCGTAGGCCTGCTTGGTCGTCGAGTCGTCGGGGTAGTTCGACTCGTCGGAGTTGCCCAGGCGCAGGCCCAGCACCGGGATGGCCAGGATGAGCAGTACCAGGGCGCCGGCGAGGGCGGTCGTCCACGGCCGGTGCTGGATGACCCGGCTCCACCGGTAGGCGGTGGTCTCGCGGCGGGGCTTGGGTGGCTTGCGCTTGACCTCGCGCATGAGCGGTTCCCGTACCGGGATGATCAGGAAGCCGACGCCCACGATCACGACGGCAGCGACGATTCCGCTTCCGAGGGGGGCGATGCCGCCGAAGATCGCGACCACGGCGCTGACCGCGACGACGGCGCCGGCGAGGATCGCGCGCACCTTCAGCGAGAGCGTGGCGATCACGAGCAGGACCGCGAGCCCGAAGAAGACGCCGAGCGCAGGCACATCCAGGCCGAAGCCGACCAGACCGATCGCGGCGAAGCCGGCGGCGATCAGCCCACGCCACCGGGTGCGCTCCACGTTCCACCCGCTGAAGCCGAGGAGGGCGGGAAGGAGGGTCAGAGACGCCGCGACGGTGATGGCGACCACGGTGGCGGCGCCCAGGGCGAGCCCGTTCACGAACGTCACGCCGACGAGCAGCATGCCCAGCAGCGAGATGACGACGGTGGTGCCGGCGAACAGCACCGAGCGGCCTGCGGTGTCCATGGCGATGGCCACCGACTCGCCGACCGTGTGCCCGGCGTGCAGCTGCTCGCGGTAGCGCGTGACGATCAGCAGGGCGTAGTCGATGCCGACGCCGAGACCGATCATGATGCCGATGAACGTGGCGGTCTCGGGCACCGCCGTCAGGTGGCTGGCCCCGGTCACGATTCCGGTGCCGATAGCGATGCCCGCCAGGGCGGTGCCGATCGGCAGGCCCATGGCCAGCACCGAGCCGAACGCCAGGATCAGGATGACGATGGCGAACGCAAGGCCGAGCGACTCGGACGACGGCTGCTCGAAGTCGGCGAAGATGAACCCGCCCATCTCGACCCGCAGCCCGTCGATGTCGGGCAGGTCGTCGACGATGTCGTCGCGGATCTCGCCGGCCCGGGTGAAGTCGATGTCGTCGGGCATCTCGACGTCGGCGTAGGCGATCGTGCCGTTCTCGGCGATCTGCCGGCTGCCCTCTTCGCTGTAGGGGCTGACGACCCGGACGACGTCGCCGAGCTCGGCGGCGTCGTCGAACACCTGCTGCATCGCGTGCTCGACCTCGGCGTCGTCGACGCCCTGGTCGGCCTCGAAGACGATCGTGCCGGTGATGCCGGTGCCCTGGCCCTCGAAGTGCTCGTCGAGGATGTCGAACCCGGTCTTCGACTCGGAGTCGGGCAGGTTGAACTCGTCGCGGAAAGCGTTGCTCGACTGGAGCGCGCCGCCGATCAGGAAGGCGACGACCCAGAGCCCGAGCACGAGCTTCCGGTGGTCATGGCACCAGGTGCCGAGGCGGGAGAACACGGGAACCCTCCTGGGGGGATCTGTCATGGCCCGGGGTCGGAACGTCGGGGGAGACGCACCGGCGGCCGGGAACTCATCGGTCACACGGAACGACGAACGGGTCGCCCCGAATTCGACGGCGGTCGCCAGATGGCCCGCCGTAGGGTCCGCTGCATTGGCTAGCGCGACCCGGAGGTCGATGGAAATGGATATGAAGCTCGAGCTCGTCGCCGTCCCCGTGTCCGATCCCGACGCCTCGATCGCGTTCTACCGCGACAAGGCCGGGTTCGTGCTCGACCACGACCACAAGGTGAACGACGACATCCGGTTCGTCCAGCTCACGCCGCCCGGGTCCGCGTGCTCGATCGCGCTGGGCAAGGGCGTCAGCCAGAAGGAGCCGGGGTCGGTCGAGGGCCTGCAGGTGGTGGTGTCCGACATCGAGGAGGCCCGGGCGGTGCTCGCGGACGGCGGCGTCGCGGTCAGCGAGGTGCAGGACTTCCCGTGGGGCCGCTTCGTGTTCTTCAGCGATCCCGACGGCAACGGCTGGGCGGTCCAGCAGATCGTCACCCCGGGCTGAGTCGTTCTGGCGTCTCTCACCGCGGCATCGCGCGGTGAGAGACGCCAGAAGGCTTGACAACTTTTCTTTTCAGGGGCACGGTGGGGCCCATGCTCGACGTCGAGGTGATCGAGGACCCTGCGGCCGCCGCCGTCGCCCTCGACCCCGTCCGCACCCGCCTGCTGACCGAGCTCGTCGAGCCCGGCTCGGCCGCCGCGCTGTCCGCCCGGGTCGGCATCCCGCGCCAGAAGGTCAACTACCACCTGCGCGCCCTCGAGGCGCAGGGCCTGGTCGAGCTCGCCGAGGAGCGCAAGCGCGGCGGCATCACCGAGCGGGTCATGCGGGCGACGGCCGCCAACTACGTCGTGTCGCCCGCCGCCCTCGGGGAGGCCGCCGTGGACCCCGCCCAGGCCGCCGACCACCTCTCGGCCCGCTACCTCGTCGCCCTCGCCGGCCGGCTGGTGCGCGAGGTCGGCGGGCTCGCCCGGCGCGCCGCCGTCGCGGGCAAGCGGTTGCCGACGTTCTCGATCGACACCGAGATCCGGTTCCGCTCGGCCGACGACCGGGCCGCCTTCGCCGACGAGCTCACCGCCACCGTGCTCGAGCTGGCGGCCCGCTACCACCACGACGACGGGCGGCCGCACCGGCTGATCGTCGCCGCGCATCCCACCCCGAAGTCCCCCGAGGAGACGTCATGACCACCCCCGACACGCCGCTGCGCTTCGAGATCGAGGTCGAGATCGCCGGCACGCCCGAGCAGGTGTGGCACGCCATCGCCACCGCCGAGGGCATCAGCTCGTGGTTCCTGCCCACCGACCTCGACGGTCGCGAGGGCGGCGCCATCGTCACCCACATGGGCGACACATCGTCGCCCGGTCGGGTCACGGGGTGGGACCCGCCCCGACGCTTCGCCTACGAGGAACCCGAGTGGGCCGCCATGGTGGGCCACCCCGAGGCCGACGTCACCCCGCTGACGAACGAGTTCCTGGTCGAGGCCCGGTCGGGCGGCACCTGCGTCGTGCGCGTGACCAGCAGCGCCTTCGGGACGGGCGCCGACTGGGAGCACGAGTTCATCGACGAGATGGGCACCTTCTACGAGCCGTTCTTCGACTTCCTGCGCCTCTACGTCGAGCGCTTCCCCGGCCAGCGGGCCACCCAGCGTGAGGTGGACATCCGGTTCCCCGGCGACCCCGAGGCGGTGATCCCTGCCGCCGCCCGCAGCCTGGGCGTGGCCGCCCCCGGAGACGCGGTGCCGGCCGACGCCGGGCTCGGGGTGGGTGGCACCGTCATGCGGGTCGCCTTCCCCTACCTCATGGTCGACGTCGACGCGCCGGTCCCGGGCTACGTGCACGTCCTCGGTTCGCTCGCCGACGAGGGCGTCGCCAGCGCCCAGGTGTCGGCGTGGCTGTTCGGCCCGGGCGCGGAGGAGGTCGCCGACGCCGCCGCCGCCGGGTGGCGTCCGTGGCTCGAGGGCCTCGGCCTGGCGGCCGGCGCCCCCGCCGGCGCGGCGGGGAGCGACGCCGAGCGATGACTCGCGGGCCCGCGGCCCGTCTCCCTGAGAGCAGCCCGCCAGCCCGCGCTCCCGCCCCTGCGCCTCGACCCGAGGTGGACCTCACCTCCCGTGGGCGGTCGCGGTGCGCGCGGCCCGCCACACCGACGACACGAGGCGACGTCATGACGACAGCACCACCAACGACAGGAGACGACACGGTGGAACCCGACGGCACCCTGGCCATCGAGACCCACGGGCTCAAGAAGCACTTCGGCGAGACGAAGGCGGTCGACGGCGTCGACCTGCGCGTCCGCGCCGGCACGGTCTACGGCGTGCTCGGCCCCAACGGCGCCGGCAAGACCACGACCATCCGCATGCTCGCCACCCTCATCGATCCGACCGAGGGGTCGGCGACGGTCCTCGGCCACGACGTCGTCGCCCGGGCCGACGCCGTGCGCAGCAGCGTCAGCCTCACCGGCCAGTTCGCCTCGGTCGACGAGGAGCTGACCGGCCACGAGAACCTCGTGCTGCTCGGCCTGCTGCTCGGCTTCCGCAGGAAGGACGCCGGGGTCCGGGCGGACGAGCTGCTCGAGGCGTTCGGCCTGGCCGAGGCGTCCGACCGGCTCGTGTCGACGTACTCGGGCGGCATGCGCCGGCGGCTCGACATCGCCGCCAGCATCGTCGTGACCCCCGACCTGCTGTTCCTCGACGAACCGACCACCGGGCTCGACCCGCGCAGCCGCAACCAGGTGTGGGACATCGTGCGGGTGCTCGTCGCCGCCGGCACCACGGTGCTGCTGACGACGCAGTACCTCGAGGAGGCCGACCAGCTGGCCGACCGCATCGCCATCATCGACCACGGGCGGATCATCGCCGAGGGCACGTCGGCCGAGCTCAAGGCGTCGGTCGGCGCGGGCGTCCTGCGCGTGTGCGTCGGCGACGCCGCCCGGCGGGCCCAGGCCGCCGACCTGGTCGCCACCGTCCTCGGCGTGCCGGTCGAGCTCGAGTCGGACCCCGCCGCGCTGTCGGCCCGGGGCGCCGATCCCGAGCGGGTGCCCGGCGCCCTGACCGCGCTGTCCGCGGCCGGCGTGGTGGTCACCGAGTTCGCCCTCGCGCCGCCGAGCCTCGACGAGGTGTTCCTGGCGCTGACCGGCCATGCGGCCGACACGACCGACACGACCGATCCCGACGCCGGCGAGGTCGCCGGCGGCGCGCCCCAGGAGGACGCGGCATGACCACGACAACCCCCGAGCCGACCGCCACGGTGGCGCCCCCGATCGCCGACGCCACCCTGCGGGCCGCGCTGTCGAGCACCGCCCGTCCGCCCCGGCCGTCGGGCCTCGCCGCCTCGACGGCGTTCGCCTGGCGGGCGCTGCTGAAGATCAAGCACGTCCCCATGCAGCTGTTCGACGTCAGCGCCTTCCCGATCATGTTCGTGCTGCTCTTCACCTACCTGTTCGGCGGGGCGTTGGCGGGGTCGACCGGCGACTACCTGCAGCAGCTGCTGCCGGCCATCGTCGTCATGAACGTCTCGTTCATCACCATGTACACGGGCATGGCGATCAACTCCGACATCCACAAGGGCGTCTTCGACCGCTTCCGGTCGTTGCCCATCTGGCGGCCCGCCGTGCTGGTGGGGATGCTGATGGCCGACTCCCTGCGCTACCTGATGGCCGCCGTCGTGATGCTCGTCGTCGGCATCGTGCTGGGCTTCCGGCCGGACGGCGGGCCGATCGGGGTCGTCGCCGCCGTCGGCATGCTGCTGGTGTTCGCCTTCAGCCTGTCGTGGGTGTGGACGGCGATGGGCCTGCGCCTCAAGACGCCCGAGTCGGTCATGCAGATGAGCATGACCGTGCTGTTCCCGCTGACGTTCGCCAGCAACGTGTTCGTGGATCCCGACACGATGCCGGGCTGGGTGCAGGCGTTCGTGGCCAACAACCCCATCACCCACGTGGCGACCGCCAGCCGCGAGCTCATGCACGGGGCGGTCGACTCGCCGGCCCTCCTGTGGGTGCTGGGCTGGAGCCTGGGCCTCGTCCTCGTGTTCGCCCCGCTGACCATGCGGGCCTACCACGC
>Ga0111538_10000792_pt1 | contig 43549 bp, 42 predicted proteins | sample SoiMethybrSBSTD1_FD_79669 | JGI IMG/M metagenome (GOLD analysis project Ga0111538, IMG submission 79669) | Bulk soil microbial communities from a Populus tree surrounding site in Tennessee, USA - Soil MetaG P. TD hybrid SBSTD1 (version 2)... | ecosystem: Environmental > Terrestrial > Soil >...
CCGATATCGATGTCCTCTCCGTCCTCGCTGTCCTCACCGTCGACGGCGCAGCCGCCGAGAGCGAGCATTGCAACAACTGTCCATGTACTCACACGCTTCATCATTGAGAGCCCCCCGTTGAAATGGCAGGTAGTAGCTAGCCTCGCCGTTGCCCCCGCGAGCAATCTCCGCCGACCGCTTTCACTCGCCGTGACCACATCGTGACGACGCGGACGCGGGCCGACGTCAGATCACGCAGATCCTGCGCGAGAGAGAAGCGCTTCTCACCGCGCCCGGCGCACAGCTTGCGCGGCGTCGCCGCGAGCAGGCCCGACAACACGCGCGGAACAGGCCGGCCGCCCCCGGCGTTTCTCCTCGCCGACCGCTCCCTGCCGCTGGCCCGCCTGGTCGACCAGCGCGCCGGCGTCGTCTTCATCGATCACTTCGCCGGCGCCGGCGATGTACCCAACCCGGTGGTCGAGAAGCAGCTGTGTGGCCGCGCGCTCACGCGCTTCGTCCGCGACTGGCAGCGGCGCGCCTCCGACCGCCTCGGCTTCCGCCACGCCCACGACCAGGGCTTCCTCGCGTGCACCGCGAGCACCGAGCCCAGGCCCGGCTCATCGCCCGCCTCGCACAGCCCGGCTGCCCGGCCTCGTGAGAACGGCCGGGATCCTGGTGCGAGCGACAGGATTTGAACCTGTGGCCCCTGCCGTGTGAAAGCAGTGCTCTTCCGCTGAGCTACGCTCGCCTGAGGCCCAGCGTTTTAGCCAGTCCGGCGCGGGCTGTCAACCGCACGGCGCGAGCGCGGTGGTGTAAAACCCGTGCATGGCTCACGAACGCTCCGCGATTGCGACCGAGGGCGCTCCTCAAGCGATCGGGCCGTACTCGCAGGCGGTCCGGGCGGGCGAGCTCGTCTTCTGCTCGGGGCAGATCGCGCTGCATCCGGCGACGGGCGAGCTGGTGGGCGGAGGAGACGTGGCGGCGGAGACCCGGCAGGTGCTGGCGAACCTGACGGCGGTGCTGGAGGCGGCGGGGGCGGGGCCGGAGCGGGTGGTGAAGACCACGATCTTCCTGGTCGACATGGGGGACTTTGCGGTGGTCAACCGGGTGTATGCGGAGATGTTCCCGGCGGCGCCGCCGGCGCGCAGCACGGTCGAGGTGCGGCGGCTGCCGCGCGACGCGCGGGTCGAGATCGAGGCGATCGCGATCATCTGAGGAGGTCAAGTATGGGGAAGAGAAGCGCGCTGCTGGGTCCGGCGGCGGTGGTCGCCCTCGCGTGTGCGTGCGGCGGTCCCGGCGCCCGCGACATCGTGACGCTCGACGACGTGCCGGGTGGATCCGACGCGCCGAAGATCGCGAAGGTGACCGACCTGGGCGACGTGCCGGCGCTGCCGGCACACGGCGAGCTGCCGGTGCGCGACTCGGACGGCAAGTTCGCCATCGGCGAGCTGGTGCTGATCGAGGGGAGCGGGTTCGGCAAGCTGCCGTCGGTGAAGGTCGGCGGGGCGCCGCTCGACATCGCGGCGCGGACCGGCAACGGCGGCATCGTCGGGCGCATCCCCGCCGGCATCGACGCCGGCGCGGCCGAGGTGGCGATCGCGAGCGGCGGCGGGCGCGACGCGACCACCATCGAGGTCGAGCGGTACGGTCTCCTGGTCGACCGGACCTCGGGCAACGTGTACGTGGTGGGGCTGGGCGCCGGCGGCCGGGTGGTGATCCGCGCCTCGTTCGCCATGCCGGGCGCGGTGGCGGCGGCGTTCGCGGCGGACGGTTCCATCGCCTACGTGGCGGCCAACCCGCCGGGCGGCACCAACACCGCCACCCTCCACGTCATCGCGCTGACCGCGGCGGGCGGGCCGAAGCTCCTGCGCCAGCGCCACCTGCCGATCCCGCAGGTCGCGGCGATCGCGACGGCGCGGGCGGCGCCGATCGGCGCGGTGGCAGGCAGCGGCAAGCTGGTCGTGCTCGACCTCAGCGTGGCGCGCGGGCCGACGCCGGGCACGCCGTTCCCGCTGGTCGGCGACGCCAGCGCGCTGGCGGTGCACCCGAAGGGGACCCGCGCGGTGGTGCTCTCGCCGCTCGACAACCACTTGACGCCGGTCGACCTGGCGAAGGCGGATCGGCCGCGGGTCGAGCTGCCGGTCGATCTCATCCCCGGCGAGCGCGAGCCGATGTCGATCGACGCCGAGTTCGCTCCGGGCGGCGACGAGGTGTGGGCGATCTGCGGCGACCGCAAGGAGTCGGTGGCCGGCGGCACCCACCCGACCCGCCTGGTGGTGGTGAGCTGGGAGACCGGTGAGCCGAAGGTGCTGCGTTCTGCCGAGCTCAGCGCCGCCGGAGCCCCTCTGGCCATCGGAATCGGCCAGAGCGAGTCGATCGGCTCGGCCACCGCGATCCGGTCGACCCGGCGCCGCGCGCCGATCGTGGTGGCGAGCGTCAACCCGAAGCTGTGGTCGGACGAGCAGGAGTTCGCCCCCTCCAAGCTGTTCGACCTCGGCCAGCTTCTGTCCGCCGACCTCGACGGCAAGGCGCAGGTGATGCTCAGCCAGACCTCGATGTTCTCCGATCCGCAGGTGACGCCCGACCTCGCCTGGGTGGTGAGCCCGACCGTCAAGCTGGCCCGCACCGCGGGCGGCAGCAAGTTCGAGCTCGGCCTCACCTTCCAGCCGCTGCCCGGCATCCGCGCGGCGGCCCGCTTCACGCCGATCGCCGACGCCACCCCGGCCGGGCTCAAGACTCCGCCGGTCTTCGCGCTGTCGCCCTGAGGAGCCCCATGGCCGAGATCGAATCGATCCTCCACGAGGAGCGTCTGTTCACGCCGCCGCCGGCCTTCGCCGCGCGCGCCCGGGTCAAGAACATGGCCGAGTACGAGGCGCTGGCGCGCCGCGCGGCCGAGGACCCGGATGGATTCTGGGCAGAGATCGCGGGAGAGCTCTTCTGGCACAAGAAGTGGCAGCGGGTGCTCGACTGGAACCTGCCCGACGCCACCTGGTTCGCCGGCGCGACCACCAACCTGGCCTACAACTGCCTCGACCGCCACCTGGCGGCGCGCGGCGACAAGCCGGCGCTCCTCTGGGAGGGCGAGCCGGGCGACGCCCGCCGCATCACCTACGCCGAGCTCCACCGCGAGGTCTGCCGCGCGGCCAACGCGCTCGAGGGGCTGGGCGTGGCGGCCGGCGACCGGGTCGCCATCTACATGCCGCTGGTGCCGGAGACGGTGGTGGCGATGCTGGCCTGCGCCCGCATCGGCGCCACCCACTCGGTGGTGTTCGGCGGCTTCTCCGCCGAGGCGCTGCACGACCGCATCGTCGACGCCGGCGCCCGCCTGGTCATCACCGCCGACGGCGGCTGGCGGCGCGGCGCCGTCGTCCCGCTCAAGGACAACGTGGACCGCGCCATCGCCGGCACCTCGGTCGAGCGCGTGCTGGTGGTGAAGCGCTGCGAGAACCCGATCCCGTGGCAGGAAGGCCGCGACTTCTGGTGGCACGACGCCGTGTCGGTCGCCTCCGATAAGCACGAGGCGCGCTTCGTCGACGCCGAGCACCCGCTCTTCACGCTCTACACCAGCGGCACCACCGGCAAGCCGAAGGGCATCCTCCACACTACCGGCGGCTACATGGTCGGCGCCTACTACACGACCGGCCTGGTGTTCGACCTGCGCGAGGAGGACGTCTACTGGTGCACCGCCGACGTCGGCTGGGTCACCGGCCACACCTACGTGGTCTACGGCGCGCTGCTCAACGGCGCCACCAGCGTGGTGTACGAGGGCGCGCCCAACCACCCCGACCTCGATCGCTTCTGGAAAATCATCGAGAAGTACAAGGTCACCGTCTTCTACACCGCACCGACCGCGATCCGCACGTTCCACCGCTGGGGCGACGAGTACCCGGGCCGCTGCGACCTGTCGAGCCTGCGCCTGCTCGGCACCGTCGGCGAGCCGATCAACCCGGAGGCCTGGGTCTGGTACCACGAGACCATCGGCGGCGGGCGTTGTCCGATCGTCGACACCTGGTGGCAGACCGAGACCGGCTCGATCATGATCTCACCGCTGCCGGGCGCCACGCCGACCAAGCCGGGCTCGTGCACCCGCCCGCTGCCCGGCATCGCCGCCGACGTGGTGAACCGCAAGGGGGAGAGCTGCGGGCCCAACGAGGGAGGCTACCTGGTCGTCCGGCGTCCCTGGCCGTCGATGCTGCGCACCATCTGGGGCGACCACGAGCGCTTCCGCGCCACCTACTTCGGCGAGATCGCCGGCATGTACTTCGCCGGCGACGGTGCCCGCCGCGACCAGGACGGCTACTTCTGGGTGATGGGCCGGGTCGACGACGTCATCAACGTCGCCGGCCACCGCCTGTCGACCATGGAGGTGGAGAGCGCGCTGGTCTCGCACGAGAAGGTGTCGGAGGCGGCGGTGGTGGCCAAGCCGGACGAGCTGAAGGGGCAGGCGATCGTCGCCTTCGTCACCCCGAAGAAGGGCGTCGCGTCCGACCCGGCGCTGGCCGCCGAGCTGCGCGAGCACGTGGTGCAGCAGATCGGCGCGCTGGCGCGACCGCAGGAGATCCGCTTCGCCGACGCGCTGCCCAAGACCCGCTCCGGCAAGATCATGCGCCGGCTCCTGCGCGACGTGGCCTCCGGCTCCGACAGCAAGGGAGACACCACCACGCTCGAGGACGCCAGCATCCTGTCGCGCCTGGCCGCCGAGCGGGGCGACGAGGAGTAGCGCTCGCCGAGCTTGGCTAGAGCGCGGCGGGCACCAGGCCAGGCCGGTCGGGCTGGGCCGACATCGCCTCGATGGCGTCGCCGACCGCGGCGGCGTCGGCGGCCTCACGGCTGACCGCGGCGGCGCGGGCCGCCTCGCGGCGCGCCTCGCTGGCAGCGATGGCGGCGCGGCGCTCGGCGCGTGCCTGCAGGTAGCGCTTCATCGCCGACACCATCTGCTCGTGCTCGCGGCGGATCCGGCCGCGCGCGTTCCAGCTGTTGCCGTTGGTGACGATGGCGAAGCACAGCACGTCCTGGTCGTTCGAGACGAAGCCGGACAGCGCCACGCTGTCGCGCAGGGTTCCGGTCTTGGCGACCACCTGGCCGCGCATCCCGTCGCTCCTGAACCGGCCGCGCAGGGTGCCGTCCACCCCGCCGACCGCCAGCGAGCGCAGGTAGATGCTCGGGTCGAGCAGGCTCTTCGGCTGCGCCACCTTGCTGGTGAAGCCGGCGGCGGCGCGCAGCACCGTGACCAGGTGGCGGGCGGTGATCTGCGTCTTGTGCGACAGCCCCGACCCGGTGTCGAGCACGATGTCGTCGGACTTGACGCCGCTCTTCTCGAGCCAGCGGTGCATCGCGTCGACACCCTTCTTCATGCTGGGCAGACCGCCGCCGTCTGCCTCGGCGCCGGCGGTCATGAGCAGCCGGTCGGCCAGCCAGTTGGTGCTGCGCTTGTTGACCCGCGCGACCAGCTCCTCGACCGACTTCGAGCGGTGGCGGGCGAGCTCGACCGGCAGCCAGCCGCCGCTCGCCGCCTCGGCGGTGTAGGCGTCGAATTCGGCCAGCCGGACGCGGCCGGTCACCTCGACGCCGGCCGCGCGCAGGGCGGCGCGCAGGAGGTAGCCGGTGAAGGTCGAGCGCAGCCTGACGCTGCGGTAATAGGTGTACGACTTGCCCTGCTTGATGGTGCCGGTGACCTTGATGAGGAGCCGGGCGCCGTCGTAGGCGTCGGCCGCGGCCGCCGCCGGATTCACCGCGGGAACTGGCGCCGCCGCGCCCGGGCTGGTCGCGGCCGAAGCCGGAGTCGCCGCCATCACCGCGGCCGCCTCGCTGGCGGTCGGCAGCAGCTCGGTGTCGACGGCCAGGCGGGCGCGCTTGCGGGTGATCGTCTTGGCGTCGACGTGGACCTGGATGTAGGGGATGTTCGGCTCGAAGGTGACGGTGGGCGGCTTGTTCGGCTCGCTCGCGGCCACCGTGATGGCGATGCGCGGCGACGACAGCGTGTCGCGCAGCATGTGGTCGCTCAGGATGACGTCGCCCTCGACCCGCTTGAGCCCGCTCTGCGCCGCGGCGCGCGCCAGCTCCTCGATGTGGGTGGTGGCGAACGTCGGGTCGGCGCTACCGCGCAGGTAGAGGTTGCCGCGCGCGACCCCGCCGCCGTCGAGCGCCGGGCCGAAGACGCGCGTGGTGTAGCGCCAGGTCGGGCCGAGCAGATCGAGCACGGTGGCGGTCGACACCAGCTTCACGTTGGAGGCCGGGTTGATCTTGTCGTCGGCGTGCACCGCATAGATGTCCTCGCCGGTGCGGGCGTCCACCACGTAGACGGCGGTGACGCCGCGCCGGAGGATGCGGCCGGCCCAGATGGCGTCGAGCGCCTCGCGCAGGTAGCCCTCGGGGCCGGGGGCGCTCGAGGCGGTGCGCGCGCGGCGGACCGGGGCGACCACGCGCCGGGCGCCAGCCTTGACGGCGCGGGCTCGCCGGCTGCCACGCGCGCGGCCCGCCTCGGCGGCGGTGGGCCAGGCGACGGCGATGGCGAGGAAGAGGAGGAGCGCTCTCATCTCTTACGGATCGCGGAGGAGGACGTAGAGCGCGCCGGCGCCGCCGTGCTCGGCGCGCGCAGGCGCGAAGGCCAGGACCGAACCCCCGAGCGGCCCCGACAGCCAGCCCGGGACATGATCGCGCAGACGACCACCGGCTGGCGAGCGCTCGGCCAGCCCAGTGACGATGAGAACGCAGCGATGGCCGGCGGTGCGCGAAACGGCGACGAAGGAGGCCACCCGGTCGCGCGCCGCCTCCAGCGTGAGGCGATGTAGGTCGAGCGTCGCGCGCGGCGGAAACGCCCCGGCGGCCAGCTCGCGAGCGGTCTTGCGGCTCACGTCGGCCGCCCGCCCGCGGGAGCCGTCCTCGCTCAGCGAGAAGGCCGGCGGTGGCGAACCGGCGGCCGGCCGCACCGCCTCGGCCGCCGCAGGTGGCCGCACGCGCTCGCGATTCGACAGGGGCTCGGCGCCGGACACCGCGTCCGCGAAGAGCTGCTCACCATCTTCATCCCGGCGGCGCACAGCTTCGCCCACAACATCATGGTACCCAGAGGAAACGCACCCCACCAAGGAAAAGGCACAGAGAGGCGATGTGAGTGGCACTCCAGTCTCGAGCGCGACGCTGCCTGTATGCTGGTGTGCGTGCGACCCGCTCTCCTCGCCCTGATCGCCTCCCTGGTCGTCGCCTGCGGCTCGGACGACGACTCGCCGCCCGACCCGCCGGGCGAGGGCCGCTGCCCGGGAGCCGCTGACGACGGGACGGACGATCCCTCGCCCGCCGGCATGTTTCACGACCCGGGCGATTTCGACCGCGCCGGCTGCTCGGACGCGATCCCGCTCGACTCGGTCGACACCTGCGGCATCTGGCACCTTGATCTCGACTTCGACGACTTCGGGCCGGCGCCCGGCGCGGTCCGGATCGATCTCTCGAGCGGCGGCGATCTCCAGGGCATGCTGTTCGGCCGCGAGACCGAGGACGTCCGGCTGACCTCGAGCGATCTCTTCATCCGCCACGTGGAGGTCGACGAGAACGGAGACGAGGTGGCCACCCGCGCCTTCGACGCCTGCGAGGTGCGCGAGGACGGCTCGCTGGCGGGCAGCTACGTCCGCTGCAACCCGGACGGCGAGTGCGGCACCGCCAGCTTCGTCGCCTACAAGGTGGAGCCGCTCGACGAGGAGCCGGCCGAGGGGGTCAGCCAGATCGCCGAGTGGAGCGGCCCGGCCAGCGCGCCGTGGACCGACGAGGACGTGACCTACAACCTCCGGCACCGGGGGGATCTGGTCTACGTCATCCGCGGCACCGACGGCCTGCACATCGTCGATCTGTCGGACCCGGCCGCACCGCGCGACCTCGGCCATCTGCCGGCCCTCTACCCGAGCGTCGGCGAGTACTACAACGACGTCAAGCTGGCCGAGCGCGACGACGGATCGCTCTTCGCGCTGGCGGCCTCGAACATCCGCGGGGTGGTGGTCATCGACGTGACCGCGCCCGAGGCGCCGGCCGAGGTGCTCGCCTTCCCCGCGCCGTCGCCCAAGGCCGAGGACCCGACGGTCAACGTCCACTCGATCTTCGTCGAGGGACAGCGCCTCTACTTCACCGTGTTCGGCGGCATCGAGATCTACGACATCGCCGATCCGGCGGCGCCGCTCTACCTCGGCGGCTACTGGCTGCCCGACCTCGACACCGCCGGCGGCTTCGTCCACGACCTCTACGTCGAGGACGGCATCGCCTATCTCGATTACTGGAACCGCGGCATGGTGGTGGTCGACACCTCGGTCGACCCGGAGAACCCGACCGTGGTCGGCGTGTTCGACAGCTACGACCGGCGGACCAGCCACGCCACCTGGGTGACCGAGGCCGGCGGGCGCCACGTCGCGGTGCACGGCGACGAGGACTTCGACGCCCACGTCCGCGTGGTGGACGTCGATCCCGACAGCGCAACCGCGTTCGAGGAGATCGGCTCCTACCAGACGCGGCCCCAGGTGTCGGTCCACAACATCATGACGGTCGGCGAGGAGGCGCTGGTGACCTACTACCAGGACGGCCTGCGCGTGCTCGATCTGTCGGATCCCACCGAGCCGGTCGAGACTGCCCATTTTCAAACCTGGCCGGGGCCCGAGCCCGGGTACGGTGTCCGCTTCTACGAGGGCGCCCTGGGAGTCGACTACGACGCCGAGCGCGATCTCGTCCTGGTGGCCGACACGCACCGCGGACTCCTGGTGCTGTCGATCGATCGCTAGAGAGCCGGCGGCCTGGCGGTGTGGCTCTTCCGAGCGGCTCTACTGGCCGGACTGATCGCCGCCGGCGCGCTGCCCGCCGCGGCTCAGCCGGATCCCGACGGGGACGGCGTCATCGGCACGCGCGACCGTTGCCCGCGGGAGGTCGGGCTGGCGGGCGACGGCTGCCCGCCGGTCGACCGCGACGGCGACGGGCTGCTCGACGGCGCCGATCGCTGCCCCGAGCGCGCCGGGCCGATGGCGCGGGCCGGCTGCCCTCCGCCGGGCGCGATCACCGCCGGCGCCGCCGTCGCGGAGGATGACGGCCTGGTCGGCTGGTTCCGCGAGCTGGCGCGCCGCCCGCTCTCCTGGGCGCGCCGGGTCTTCTGAGCCGGCAGGGCGGCGGGCTCGCGCGTCAGCACCTGGCGGTTCTGGCCGCGCCAGACGAGCTCGATCGAGTCGCGGTAGACGCGCCCCTGGGCGCTGTCGAGGTGGCGCTCGGGGCCGGCGCAGGGCGAGCGGCCGGGAGACGCGCCGGTCTCCTCGACGACCAGCGCATCGCCGTCGCGCCAGCCGCGCACCGCGTAGCGGTCGACCTGTTCGACCAGCGGGGCCCGAGCGCAGGGGACCGGCCGGCCGTCCTGGTTGAAGAGCGTGACGCGGCGCTGGTAGCTGCCCGACACCCGGCCGCCGGCGCTCTCCACCAGCTCCCAGGTCTCGACCTCGACACGAGCGCGCGCCGGCCGGCGGGCGCGACCCGGTAGCGGGTGGTGCCGCGATGGCCGCCTTCGCACCGGGACGGTGCCGTGGTGAAGGCGACTTCCTCGAGCCAGAGGCCGCCGCGATCGGCGCGCGGCCGGATCTGGTAGGTGGTGAGGAGACGGAAGGACAGCGCCTGGCTGCAGAGGAAGGGGACGCCGTCCTGCGCCATGAGCACGACCTCGCGGCGGTACCAGCCCGAGCCACCGCGCAGGTGCCAGTCCTCGATCTCGATCCGGCGGACCCCGTCCTTGTCCTCGGCGTGGGTCCAGCGCCAGGCTCCGGTCAGGAGATCGGCGTCGCCGGCCGGGAGGAGCGGGCGGGCGGGAGAGGGTCGCCCGCCGCCGCAGGCCGCCAGCGCCACCGCCGCTGCCGCCGCCAGGGCGCGCATGGGGGTCAGCGCTCGAGCGCGGCCAGGAGCTCGGACAGCTCGGTATCGGACACCGTCGTGCTCTGTCGCTTGCCCTGCAGGCCGCCCGCCTGGCGCAGGAAGTAGGCGAGCCGCGGGTCCCGCGTGAGCCGCTCGTCCCCCTCGTCGTCGAGCGGCGCGGTCGGCTGATCGCTCGAGGGGTCGTCGGCGCCGTCGGCGCCGTCTGCTTCGGGCTCCTCGACGCTGGTCGCGGCGCGGCTGGCCACCTCGCTGAGCAGGGCGCGTACCTCGGGCGGCAGCGCGGGCAGCAGCGGAACGCCGCAGCGATCGAGCACCTCGTCGCGCAGCCGCGTCATCGAGTGGTGGATGTGGCTCATCTCGGCGGCCCGCTCGAGCGCGTGCAGCATCTCGGTGGCGGTCTGGAAGCGGCGATCGGGATCCCGCTCGAGCGCGTGCATGATGACCGCCGACAGCGGCGCCGGCACGTCGGAGCGCAGGCGGGTGAGCTCGGGGACGCGCATCGAGCGGACCCGCTCGACCGTGTCCTGATCGTCGTGGCCGCGGAAGAGCGAGCGCCCGGTCAGTGTCTCGTGCAGGACCACCCCGAGCGCGAACAGGTCGGCCCGGTGGTCGAAGCGGCGCGAGCCGTCGAGCGTCTCGGGCGCCATGTACGAGAACTTGCCCTTGACCACGCCGCTCTCGGTCTTGTGGGTCTGCACCGAGGAGCGGACGATGCCGAAGTCGATGAGCTTGACCGCGCCGGACACCGACAGCATGACGTTCTGCGGGGTGACGTCGCGGTGGACGACCCGCAGCGGGCGGCCGTCGACGTCGCGCAGGCCGTGGGCGTGCTCGAGCGCGGCGGCCAGGCCGACGCCGATGTGGACCGCGCTCGAGACCGCCATCGAGCGGCGGCCGAGCGCCGCCTCGCGCACCACGTCGAGCAGCGTGTGGCCGTGGATGTACTCGAGCGCCAGGTAGTGGCTGCCGCCCACCCGCCCGAGCTCGTAGGCCTGCGGCAGGTTGGGGTGCGAGCACTTGAGCGAGACCCGCCCCTCGGTCAGGAAGAACTGGACGAAGTCGTCGTCGTGGTCGAAGTCGCTGCGGATGCGCTTGATGGTGACGAAGCGGTGGCCGCCGTGGTCGCTCCGCTCGACCGCGAGGAAGATCTCCGCCATGCCGCCCAGGGCGACCTGGTGGAGGAGGAGGTACTTGCCGAACCGCTGCGGACCCGACGCCGCCACGACATTGAAGTGTGCGCCGCGGCGGAGAGCGCCGTCAAATCGCTCGTCACGCGCGAAGCGCCGTCCTGCCGGATGGTTCAGCAGGGCGACATGTGTGTGCGCTACCGTGTCGGACGGCGAAGGTAGGTCGCCTTGACGATCTCCGCGATGTCCTTGTCGCCGAGACCGGGGGGCCGGCCGTCGCCGACCAGCTCGAAGTCCCAGGCGACGTTGCCCTTGAGGCGCGCGATGGCGCGGCTCGGCGGGTAGCCGAGCCGGTAGAACAGCCCGGCGCGCTGGACGAGCTCGTCGCGGTACATCTCGGCGCGGTGCTCGGCGTCGCTCGAGCGCCGCCGCCGCCGCTTGCTGGACGCCAGCCAGGGGAAGGACATGCGCGCGCGACGATAACACAGCGCGAGTATGATGGCCGCATTGCGCGAGCCGGAGCCGAGCGAGGCGGTGGAAGCTGAGGGTGGCCGACCGGCCGGCGGGTCGGCGAGGCGCTCGACTGCCGGCTGGATCGCGCGCCTGACCGTGCTGATCGCGCTCGCGGCGGCGCCGCGGGCGGCGGGCGCGCAGCCGCGCACGGTGGGGCTCGTCATCTACGCACCGGAGGAGGCGCCGGCCACCCGCGACGAGGTAGACCAGGCGCTGACCCGCGCCGCGCGCGGCGACGGCTGGACCGCCGACCCGCGGCCGTTCGCCCACGCGGCCAGGGCGATGGCGGCCGGCGCGGTGACGCGCGAGCGACTCGACCGCTTCGCCCGCGCCGAGGAGCTGGCCGCCGAGGGCTGGCGCGCCTACCTGGAGGCGCGGCCGACCACCGCGGTGTCGCGGCTGGGCGACGCGCGCGGCGAGGCGGCGGCGCTGCTCGACCTCGACGGCGGCCTCGAGCTCTACGCCGACCTGTCACTGCGGATCGGCGCGGCCCGCCTGGCGCTCGGGCGCGACCAGGCGGCGGCCGAGGACTTCCGCCTGGCCGCCGGGCTCGACCCGGAGCGCGAGGTCACCGACGCCGAGTTCAAGCCGGCGGTGGTGCAGCGCTACGCGGCCGCCCGGGGGGAGCGGCGCGGCAGCGCGATGCAGCGGATCGAATCGGTGCCACCCGGCGCCGCGATCGAGGTGGACGGGCGCGCGGCGGGCAGCGCGCCGCTCACCATCGAGGTGCCGATCGGGCTGCACGTCGTGGTGGCCCGCGCCGCCGGGCGCGCGCCGCGCGCCGATGTGGTGGCGGCCGCGCCCGACGCCCCGGTCCTGCGGCTCGAGCTCGACACCGACCGGCTGGCGGCGGCGGTGGCGGGCGGCACCGCCGGCTTCAAGCTCGGGCGCGAGGAGCGGAGCGCGGCGCTGGTGGCCGGGGCCGTCCTGGCCTACGGCGAGCTCGACGCGCTCTTCCTGGTCGGGACGGTGTGGCGGCGCGGGGCGCCGGCGCTGCTCGGCCAGATCTGCCGCGGCGGGGTGCCGGCCCGCTGCGGCAAGGTGGTGGAGATCGGCTACGCGCGCGCCGCCGATTTGCCGAGGGCCGCGCTGAGACTGTGGCGCGCGGCGCGCAGCGCCCCGTCCGGCTTTCCCGCCACGCTGCTCGGCGATGCCCGGCTGGTGAGCCGCGAGCCGGCGCCGGGAGCCGGTGACGGCGGCGGCGGCGGCGGCGGTGGGCGCCGCTGGTGGCGCAGCCCCTGGCTGTGGATCGGGCTCGGCGGCGCGGCGCTCGCCGTCACCGCCGGCCTCCTGGTCGCGGGCGACGACGAGATCGAGCCGGTGGTGGTCGGCGACCCCTGCGACTTCGGCGGCTGTTAGTCGACTGCTAGTCGCGCGTGAAGTCGACCAGCCCGAGGTTCTCGCTCTCGCCCGGGTCGATCTCGACCTTGAAGCTCTTGCTCTTGTCGCCGTGGCGGAGCTCGACGGTGTGGGGTCCGGCGGACACCGAGAAGGTGCCGGGCGCCTCGCCCAGCTTCTTGCCGTCGACCAGGACATCGGCCCACGGATTGGCCCCGACGGTGAGGGAGCCGGTGCCGCGCGGCGGCGGTGGATTCTTCGGCTGCTTGCTCCTGCCCGGGCCCGCGTCGGGCGGCGGCGGAGCGGCGTCGGGCGGTGGCGGGGCGGCGTCCGGCCGGGTCGGCGCGGCGGCGGCGACCCGGGGCGCCGCGTCCTGCGCCCGGTCGGCCGCGGTGCGCTCGCCGTCGTCGCCGCGGGCGGCGAACGCGATGGCGGCGGCCCCGGCGGCGGCCAGACCGACCACGCCGAGGGCGAGCGCGCGGCGCCGGCGCGGCGGGCTCGAGCGCACCTCCGGCGGGGGCGGCGGCTCGGCCGCGGGCTCGGCCGACGGCTCGGTGGCCCCCTCGGGGAGGTCGCTCAGGGCGTCGATCGGCATCATCGGCGTCGCCCGGCTGAGGACCTCCTGGAACTCCTCGTGCGCCGCGATGGTCCGCACCGTCGCCGGCCGCTGGCGCAGCGCCATCGGTCGGGTGCGCAGGAGGAGATCGACGCTGCCCGGCTCCGCGAGGTCGACCTCCGAGGCCGGCCGCTCGCTCCGCTTGATCGGCGGGCAGGTGCGCGCGACAACCGCGGCGAGCGCGCTGGCGGTGACCGGCGGCTCGAGCGAATAGGCGAAGCGGGTGAGCGCGGCCACCACCTCGCCCGCCGAGCCCCAGCGCGCCTCGCGGTCGCGGGCGAGCAGGAGCAGGCAGATGCGGTCGAGCTCGGCCGGTACGCCGGCGCGCACCGCCGACGGCGCCGGGATCTCGGCGTCGAGCACGGCCGCCAAAGTGGCGTCGTCGTCGTCGCGCGCGAACAGGTAGTGGCCGGTCAGCATCTCCCACAGGAGGACGCCGGCGGAGAACAGGTCGCTGCGGCCGTCGAGCTGCTCCTGCCTGACCTGCTCGGGCGACATGTAGGGGAACGAGCCGGCCGGGCGGCCCTCGCGGCCGCGCATGACCGAGCCGGCGGCGACCGCCAGGCCGAAGTCGACCAGCTTGACCTCGCCGTCGCGCGAGACCAGGACGTTGCGCGGCGACAGATCGCGGTGGATGACGCCGTCGGCCTTGCGGTGGGCGTAGTCGAGCCCCTTGAGCAGCTCGCCGGCCACGTAGGCCGCCATCGGCGGGTCGAGGACCTGGCCGCGCTTGTCCAGCGTGCGCAGGAGCTCGGACAGGGTCGGCCCGTCCACGTACTCCATCGCGATGAAGTAGGTGTCGTCCACCACGCCGAGCTCGTAGACCGGCACGATGTTGCCGTGGCTCAGCGAGACCAGGGTCTTGGCCTCGGCGACGAACAGGTCGACGAAGGCGCGCTCGCGGCCGAGCTCGGGGCTGATCTGCTTGATGACCAGCTGCTTCTCGAACCCGCCCGGCCCGAGCAGCTTCGCCAGGTAGATCTCCGCCATGCCTCCGCTGGCGAGCTTTTCGCAGAGGTAGTACTTGCCGAACGGACCCGACAGCTCGGCCATCGATCGGCGGGAGTGTACCATGGCGTCATGTCGTCCCCCGGACGGGCGATGGCGCTCGCCGCGCTCGCCGCCGCACTCGGCTGCGGCGGGACCGAGCAGCGCGCGATCCGGCTCGAGCGGGTGGCGCCGGCGGCCGCTCCCGACTGCGGTGCTCCGGCCGACGCGCGCACCATCCTCATCCGCGCGCTCGGCGACTTTCCCGCCAGCGAGGCGACCGTCGAGTCGATCGGGGTCGATCCGGACGGCGGCGAGTTCAGCCTGGCCGGTTTTCCGGCCGAGACCCGGGCGCTCGAGGTCCAGGTCCTCGGCTTCGGCGGCGCCCTGCGCGCGGTCGGGCGCAGCGCCGAGTTCGACCTCGCCGAGGTCGAGGAGGGCGGCGCGATCCCGGTGTTCATGGCGCCGCCGCGCGGCATCTGCCCGACCGGCCCGCCGGCACTCGAACGCGACCGTCCGCTCCTCGCGCGCGCCGGCCCGCTCGTGCTGGTCGCCGGCGGCGACGACCCGGAGGGCGCGCCGGTCGACCAGGTCGAGCTCTACGACCCGGCCACGGGCCAGTTTTCTGGCCTGGGGGCGCCGCTCTACGGAACCGACCTGGAGCAGGGGCTGGCCGGAGCCTCGATGACCGAGCTGGCCGACGGCCGTGTGGTGGTGGCGGGCGGCGCCGGCAGCGCCTACCAGGTGTTCGATCCCGAGACCGGCGCCTTCGACAGCGCGCGCTTCCTCCGCCAGGCGCGCGCCCATCACGCGGCGATCGCGCAGGGCGGCGACCGGCTGCTGCTCGCGGGCGGCTGCGCGCGGCTCGAGGGCAGCGCCTGCGCGCCCGGCAGCGAGCTGGCGACGACCGTCATCCTGGCGGTCGACAGCGGCGAGCTCACCGACGGGCCGCCGCTGGCGCGCGTCAGGATCGGCGGCGCCCTCCTGGCCGACGCCGGCGGCCGCTTCCTCCTGGTCGGTGGCGTCGACGCGGCGGGAGAGCCGGTGCTCGAGGCCGAGCGCATCGATCCGGCGGCCGACCAGCACGGCGACCTGGTGGCCGGCGCGGGCGGCGCGGGCGCCGTGCTGGCCTCCGGCGCGCTGCTCGCGGCCTTCGCGCCGGCGGGGGCGCCGGCCAGCGACGCGGGTGCCGTGGTGGCGCCGGGCGGCGGCGCCAGCGCCGTCGATGTGGGGCCGGCGCGCGACGGCGCCACGCTGACCGCGCTCGAGGGCGGTCTGGTCCTGGCGGTCGGCGGCCCCGAGCCGCCCGGGCTGTACGCGCCGGCGCGCGCCGAGCTCGACCTCCTGCCGGCGGCCGGCGGGCCGCGCCAGGGCCATTCCGCGATCCGGCTGGCCGACGGCAGCGTGCTCCTGGTCGGCGGCCGGGACGACGGCGACGCGCCGGCGGGGGCGAGCATCTTCCGGCCCGATCTGCTCGGCTTCCTGACCGGCAGCCTGGCGGTCACCTTCGCCAGCGACGAGTCGTCGGCTCCGCTGGTGCCGCGCGATCCGTCGCGCGCCGCGGTGGTGGCGGCGGCGGGCGAGCGGCCGGCGCACTACCGGATCGAGTCGAGCGGCGGCGGCGAGGTCCCGACCGAGTGGGCGGTGGTCGCCGGCCCGCTCTTCGCCGACCTCAGGGTCGAGACCGGCGTCGCAGCCGAGGGGGGCGGGGTGGCGGTGCTCTTGTGGTTCCGCGGGCCGCTCGACCACGCGATGGTCGCGCTCGAGCCGGGAGAGGTGGCGCGCCTCGTGCGGGTGACCGGCGGCGAGGTGAGCGAGCTCGGCTCCTGCTCCGGCGAGCCGATCGCCGCCGGCGACCTGGCGGGCGGCTCGGTGCACGAGCTCACGGTCGATGTCCACGCCGGCGAGCTCGCGGCGGTGCTCGACGAGCGGACGGTCCTCACCTGCGGCGTCGAGCCGCCGGCCAGCGGACTGGTCGGCCTGGCGCCGCTCGGCGACAGCGCGGTGCTCGAGATCGATCTGGTCAGCGCGACTCGCTGACCCGGAAGGTGACCTCGGCGCTGGTGGCGCCGGAGTCGATGAGCGCGCGGCCGAGGACGCCCGTGGCGCAGGCGGCCAGCCGCTTGTCGGCCTTGCCGGTGACCGCGGCCGCGCCGCCCTTCGGCTCGAGCCTGACCGTGCCGGCCAGCTTGGGCGCCTTCTCGAGGGCGTCCTGGTAGCAGGCGAGGAGCGCCGGCTTCCTCGCCGCGAGGCTGTCGGGCACCACCGCCACCGAGGCGCCGGCGCGGAGCTTCACCCGGCGCGCCAGCGCGGTGCCGCGCACCGGCGGCGCCTTGCCGGCCAGCCCGAGGCGGAAGAATGGACGCCCGCTCCGGCGCCCGGCGGCGGCCGCGGCGGCGATCACCTGCGCGTTGGGCGCGTCCGGCTCGACCACCAGGGTGAGCGCCTGCTGGTCGGGGAAGCCGGCGCGCACGCGGAGCAGCGCCTCGGCGAGGAGCGCGGCCGGATCGGGCTTGTCCTTCGAGGGGAAGCTGGCCAGCTCGCCTCCCTCGCCGATGAGGCGCCAGCGCGATGCGCCGATGACCAGGTAGAGCTTGAGGCCGCCGGCGAAGTCGACCCCGTACGGGCTCTTCGGACCGGTCGCGGCGGTCTCGCCGAGCGGCGCCAGCGCGATCGGGATGACCGCGGCGCGCGTCACCTGGGCCGGCTTGCCGTGCCAGTAGTCGCCGGCCGGGGCCTGGATCGTCTGCCGGCGGGCGGCGAGGAGCTGGATCTCGCGGGCCCCTGCGGCGAGCGCGGTGCGCGCCAGCCCGACCACGTCCTTGTCGCCCGGCGCGATCCGCAGCGCCACCTGGCCGCGGCCGTCGCCCTGGACCCGCTCGCGCAGCGCGTCGACGCTGGTCCCGGCGTCGGCCACCGGCGCCCAGTCGTAGAGCGGCGCGTCGGCGGCGACCATCACCTCCGACACCGGCTCGACCGGCATCTCGCCCGCCTTCTTCTCGATGGCCTCGAGCGCCTCCGCGAGCGCGCGCCGCGCCGCCTCGAGGTCATCCCCGCGGCCCTGGGCGACGAGCGCGCGCGCACCGGCCATCAGATCTCGCCAGGCGGGCAGGGGAGGGCGGCGGTCCGGGTCGCGGTCGAAGTAGGCGTCCGGGTCGCTGTCATACAGCGCGTAGAGGCAGTGGGAGATGGCGAACGGACGCTGGCGCCAGGGGGCCCGGGTGGCGTCGTCGAGCGCCCGCCAGCAGTAGCCGGCCAGCCGGAGCCGCGCGTTCGGCGCCAGCGGCCCGTTGCCGCGCGCGATCGCCTTCACCTCGGCCATCCGCTGCATGACCTCGGCGCGCGCCGCCGGCGGCTTGTCGTCGAATTCGAGCAGGGTTCGCGCCGCCTGGGCTCCGGCGTGCAGCCGGTCGTCCGCCAGCACCTCGTCCACCTCGACCAGGAGCGCCGCGATCACCCGGTCGGTGGCAGCCGCCCCGGTCCCGATCGCGAAGCCGAGCTCGCGCCCGAGCGCGGCCCGGCTCGCCTCCGCGTGTGTGAAGCGGGCGTCGTCGTAGAGGTCGACCAGCCGGTGCACCCGCTCGAAGCGATCGCCGCCGTCCGTGCTGCCGCCCGCGCCACGTGCGCCCGAGCGCCCGGCGCAGCCGATCGCGAGCGAGAGGACCAGCACCAGCCAGCGCATGGCCGCGCAATATGCCACTTTCTTGACCGGAAGTCGGCAAGGTCTACCTTCGACTCGAGATGTGCTGCGCTCCGCGGCGGCGGTGGCACCTCGCCGCGTGTGCGGTGGTCGCCGCCCTCGCGGTGGTCCTCGCCCTCCCGCGCCCGGCGCGCGCCTACGAGTTCGAGATCCGCACCCGCACCTACGGCCAGGCGGAGGAGCTGCGCTCGATCCGCTTCGTCGGCGGCAGCCTGCTGCTCACCTCGCGCCGCTTCACCCAGACCGTCGCGCTGGCGATCTGGGACATCGGCCGGCCCAGCCGCATCTGGCGCCTCTACGACTCGACCCCGGAGAAGCGCGGCGGCCCCCGCGTCTCCTTCCAGACCTACCTCCGGCTCGACCACGACTTCGGCGAATGGGTGACCGGCGACATCGACCTCGGCAGCCGGAGCCTGAGCGCGGTCGACGTCATTCCCGAGCTGGAGAACCAGAGCCTGCAGCTCGACGTCCTCTACGCCTACCTCTCCGCCGAGGACCTGGCCGACGGCATGCTCGACCTCCACCTCGGCCGCCAGGTCGGCACCGACGCCCTCGACTGGTTCGCGATGGACGGGCTCACCGCCCGCCTCGAGAGCAGCCGCCTCGGCGTCGCCGGCGAGGCCTTCGGTGGCCTCCTGGTCCGCGAGTCCTCGCCGCTCGGCTCGGGCACCTTCGAGCCCGACGGCACCTCCGGCGCCGAGTGCCAGGAGTACGCCGAGGGCGCCACCCCGGGCACCGGCGTCTGGCAGCCGATCGACCTCGGCTTCCGCACCGACACGAATCCGTTCCGCTCCGACGTCGAGGTCTGCCCGCAGCGCGACGAGCTGATGCCGACCTTCGGCGGCGCGCTCGAGCTCTTCGGCCTGCGCCGATTCAACGCCCGCCTGTCCTACCGGCGCGCCATGTCGCCGACCACCGGCCTCATCGGCGCGCCCGATCGCCTCGACCAGCCCGATCTCGGCCTCTACCCGGACGAGGAAGGCCAGGCGCCCGACTGGGGAGTCAACCAGGAGCGCGTCGCGCTGTCGGCCCGCCTCCCCCACGACTTCGCCGGCGGCCGCGGCCAGCTCGAGGCCCACGCGGCCGCCCGCTACAGCCTGCTCCACTCGGTCGTCGACGAGGCCTACGCCGGCGGGCGCCTCCGCTGGCAGAGCGACGCGTTCGAGCCGGAGCTCGCCTGGACCTTCCCCACCTTCGACGGCGACTCCATCTTCAACGTCTTCTCGATCCAGCCCTACGTCGAGGGCCGGCTCAGCTGGGAGCACGCGCCGCAGGGCGCGCCCTGGGCCGCCTACGCCCGCACCTGGCTGCGCCGCTTTCGCATCGAGGACAGCGGCCGCGCCGCGCCCGGCGCCGACGTGTCGACCGGTGCGCTGGCCGGCGGCGGCCAGGCCGGCGGCCGCTGGACGACCGCCCGCGATCGCACGCTCCGGGTCGACCTCCTGCACGAGGACGGCTACGGCGGCCGCCGCTCGGGCGGCAACGCCTACGGCCGCTGGCGCCTGCATCCCGAGTGGATCGCCAGCTCGCGGCTCAGCTTCATCGACTACGCCTCCGACATCCAGGGCGACATGGACGGCTGGACCCTCGGGGTCCAGGCCGGCGGCACCCACATCCTCCACGAGGGGATCGCGGTCACCCTGGTGGCGGAGGAGACCACCAGCCCGGCCCACCAGCTCGGCCTGGCCCTGTTCGCCCTCCTCGACCTCGCGTTCAGGCCGGAGATATGAAGACTCGACTCCTCCCCGTCCTCCTGCTCTTCGCCGCCCTGCCGGTCGCGCTGGCGGATCCGCCGGCGCCGAGCGCGATCCCGCCCTCTGCCGTCGTCTTCCCCGAGCAGTCGCTGCCGCTCCGCTTCTCGCACGCCCTCCACCTCGGCCGGCTCAAGCTGGACTGCGCCGCCTGCCACGGCGCCGCGCTCACCTCGCGCTCGTCGCTGGACCTCTTGATTCCAGGCGAAGATCGCTGCACCCCCTGCCACCCGATCGACCGCGGCGATCCCGACAAGGTCACCGCCGCCGGCGCGGCCCCGGCCCGCTGCACCGCGTGTCATCCCGGCTTCCGCCCCGGCGGCCCGGTCGCCCGCGTCGCCGTGCCGCGACCCAACCTCAAGTTCGATCACCGCGCCCACCGCGAGCGCGGCATCGCCTGCGCCGCCTGCCACGGCGACCTGACCCGGGTCGACCTCGCCACCCGGGCACAGCTCCCCCGCATGCCGCTGTGCCTCGAGTGCCACGACGGCCGCCGCGCCTCGTCGCGCTGCGTGACCTGCCACCTGGCCGACGCCGGCGGCCGGATCCAGACCGCCTACCCGCAGGGTCAGCTCGAGCCGTCCGGCACCCTGCGCGGCGACGCCCACGACCTCGAGTTCCGCACCGACCACCGCGCCGCCGCCGAGGGCGGCCAGGCCTACTGCGAGAGCTGTCACCGGAAGGAGGAGTGCCTCGAGTGCCACGACGGCGTCATGAAGCCGCTCGACTTCCACGCCGCCGACTACGTCGCGACCCACGCCATCGAGGCGCGGCGCGGCTCGCCCGACTGCACCGCCTGCCACCGCCTCGAGAGCTTCTGCGTCGGCTGCCACAGCCGGAGCGGCGTCGCCGCCGATCACAAGGGGAGCGAGTACGTGGCGCCCAGCGAGGGGCCGCCCGGCCGCCGCTTCCACCCGGCCGGCTGGGTCGAGTTCGACGGCGACCAGCTGGTGACCGGCGACGACTCGCGCGGCGAGAACCACCACTCGTTCCAGGCCCAGCGCAACATCCGGCAGTGCGCCGCCTGCCACCGCGAGAGCTTCTGCCTGAACTGCCACTCGGCGCAGCCGAGCAGCCGGCGCATCAACCCACATCCCAACGGATGGCGCGGCAGCCGCCGCTGCGAGTCGCTCAGGCGCAAGAACGGCCGCATGTGCCTGCGCTGCCACACCGAGGAGCTCGCGGTGCCCGGCTGCGGCTGAGCCGGTCGGCGCCGGCCAGTCAGTTGGTGCAGGGCGGGCTGTCGGCGCTGGCGGTGCCGCAGTGGCGGTCGTTGGTCGACGAGCGCGTCGCGTGGAAGATCCGGCAGGCGAGCGTGTCGCCGCGGTTCTCGAGGACGCTATAGGGGCGCGTGTCGGGGAACCCGGCGCAGGCGTCCATGCACTCGCCGTCGTCGGCGTACTCGTCGGGACAGGCCACCTGCATGATGTCGCAGTAGGCCGCGCAGGGGGCGCCGCACACGCCGGCGCCGCTCGGTCCGGCGTGGTAGCAGTGCGGGTCGGGATCGCTCGCCGCCAGCTCGGCGTGGTGCATCCGGCAGGCGCGCGAATCGCCGCTGTCGTCGCCCGGCTGGCCGGCCGGGAACAGGGCGCAGCTGGCCAGGCAGGTCCCGCGGTCGTAGTACTGCTGCAGGCTGCCTGTGCAGGCGGCGCTGATGGCGTCGCAGTAATCCTCGCAGCCGGCGGCTGTCCCGCCGTCGTCGCCCGGCGGAGCGCCGTCGTCACCGCCGCCGCCGCCGCCGTCGATGGCGGTCGCGTCTCCCGGGTCGCCGCCGCCGCCGTCGTCGCCGCCGCTGCCGCCGCATGCCGGGACGAGACACAGGCTCAGCCACAGCGCGACGGACCTCACGATCGCGATGCTACAGGGTTCCATTCGCACCTGGCGGGGATAAAAAATCCCCGCCCGTCCGCATCCCGCTCTGGGTGGGGTGCGCAGGGGAGGGTGACCGCCGTGCTATTTGCCCGGCGGCGCGGGAATGCGGAGGGCGAAGGGGACGACCCGGCGAAATACAACAAGCGTGCCGCCCGCCGGTGCCCCCGCCGAGGCCGATTCGCTGCCGCAACCCGGCGTAACGCCGCGCCGCCGGGCCGGGCGAGCGGCGGCTGGACCAGCCGCCCGGGTGGCAAGAGCAGCCGCGGCAACCGGCTTATCCGGCAAGCCCCGGTTGCCAGTTGCGCGCGCGCTACTCGACCCAGAACCGGATGGGTCCGGTGTCCACGTGCACGAAGCCGTCGCCCTGGTAGTAGCCGACGCCGCCGAGCCGCAGGCGCCGCGCCCAGTCGCGCAACCGCTCGGTGGTGACGCCGGGCAGCCGAAAGTCGACCGCGTTGCCGAACGTGTGCTGACTGTTGCGCGCGACCCGGTGCCCCTTCTTGCGCAGCATGAGGTTGTACTTGGGCGCACGAAAGCCGGACACGATGTCGACGCGATCGACCTTGAAGTGGTAGGCAGCGGCGATGAGGACGCCGAACAGGCGCGTGTCCATCTTCATCTCGTGATTGGTGAAGTGACAGCGGAGGAAGCGGTTGACCTCCTCGGGCGGCAGCGACGGCTCCTTCACCTTGGCCATCGCGGTGTCGATCACCACGTACTCGTGGGTCCAGGTGTTGTAGATGTTGACGATGGCGGGCGGCTTCTTGCCGACCCGCCGGCGCAGCTCGCGCTCGACCCGGGTGCGCGCCGCCTGCCGCTCGGCCGCCGGGACCTCGCGCGCCCTGGCCTTGTCGGCCATCCGCTGCTCCTTCTTTGTGACCGGCGCCGGCGCCGGTGCGGTGGTGTCGGCGGCCGCCGTCCGGGACAGGGGCGGGCAGAAGAGGACGAGTGCGAGCGCGGTGCGAGCGATCACGAGGCGTGCGTGCGGATCGACACCAGGGCCGGCGCCGACTCGTTGAGCGAACCCGAGCGATAGCCGCCGAGGTCGATGGCGACGTAGGTGAAGCCGAGCTGGCGGCCGAGCGCCAGGATGGCGTCGCGCGTGGCGGGCTCGAGCGCGCGCGCGATCTCGTCCCGGTCGAGCTCGAGGCGGGCGACCGCGTCGTGGAAGCGGACCCGGAGCTGGCCGAAACCGAGCCGGCGCAGCCCGTCCTCGAACCGGTCGACCCGGCGGAGGCGTTCGGGCGTGATGGCGGTGCCGTAGGGGAAGCGCGACGACAGGCAGGCGAGCTGCGGCTTGTTCCAGGTCCTGAGGCCGAGGGCGCGCGACAGGGCGCGGACGTCCGCCTTCGCGATGCCGGCCTCGACCAGCGGCGAGACCGCGCCGCGCGCCGCCGCCGCCTCGATCCCGGGGCGGTCGTCGCCGAGATCGTCGGTCACGGTGCCGAGCGCGATGACTCCCGCGCCGATCCGGGCCGCCAGCGGCCGCGCGATGTCCATCAGCTCCGTCTTGCACAGCGCGCAGCGGTGGCGGGGGTTGTCGGCGAAGTCGTCGCGCTCGAGCTCGTTCGATTCGATCACGTGGTGGCGGTCGCCGAGGCCGAGCTCGTCGCCCAGCCGCCGCGCCTCCGCCGCCTCCGAGCGCGCCATCGTCTCCGACACGCAGGTGAGCGCGTGGCAGCGCTCGCCCAGCTCCTCGACGGCGACCCGGAGGAGGAAGGTCGAATCGACTCCACCCGAAAAGGCGACCAGGAGGCTGTCGTAACTGCGCAAGATCGCGCGCAGTCGCTCCAGCAGGAGGTCGGTCATCTGGTCGACCATGCCAGCTTCGCGCGCGCCGCGCCAGAACCCCCTCAGTCGCGGCGCTTGACCAGGGTGATGCGCCAGAGCTGCTCGCCGGCCGGCTCGACCGCCGCCACCTCCTGCCCCCACTCGCGAGCGCTCTTCGGGATGTTGCGGGAGGCCGGCTCGTGGTCGACCAGGACCGCCAGGACCGAGCCGACTGCCATCGCCTCGAGGGCGAGCCGGGTGCGGACGAAGGTGTAGGGACACACCTCGCCGCGCAGGTCGAGCTCTGCGTCACCAGAGGACGGCGGCATCTGCCTCGAAGATCTGCTCGACCAGACGGCGGCTGTCAACCGCGCGCGGATCGAGCGACCCGCCACCGCCACCGCCAGCGCCGCCGAGCTCGAGCCGGCGCGGCGAGCCCGGGTCGGTCCAGACCTCTACCGCCCGCGCCGCCCGGGCCGCCGCCTGCGCCTCCGCGAGCGTGGCGGCCCGCGCCGGCCGGCCGAGCCGCTCGAGCGTGCCGAGCGCCCGCGCGATCCGCGGATCCTCCTCGAGCCGGGGCGACCAGCCGACCAGGAGCGCACAGGCCGGATCGCCGCGCAGGCCGAGGCCGATGGCGGCGCGCAGCGCCTCGGCCACCCGCTCGCGATCGGTCGCCATCACCACGACGAGCAGCATGTCAGGTGAAGGAGATGACCCGATCGGCGCGGCTCACGATCGAGGCGTGGTCGTCCTGGCCGCCGAGCGGGAGCCCGATGTCCTCCTCGGTGAGGCCGAGCGCCGACGCGCTGGCGGCGCAGACCCCGATCTCGCAGCCGTCGTCGTGGAGCGCGATCAGCTCCTCGCGCCGCGCCGGCAGGCCGGCCAGCGCGTCGGACATGAAGAACATCGCGACCTCGGCCCCGCAGGCGCGCGCCGCGTGCGCCAGGTCGAAGGCGGCGTCGAGGTCGCCCGACTCGGGCGCGGTCGACACCACGATGGCGAGCCTTCTGGTCACCGCGCCTCCCCGGCGAAGCGCGCCACCTCGACGAAGGCGGAGGCCTGGTCGCTCCAGGCGTAGAGCGCCGCCTCGCGGACCGCCTCGCCGTCCACCCCGACCACCAGCTGCTGCACCGGGTAGGCCGGGCCGTCGCCCCAGGGGCTCATCGCCACCTGGATGTCGGTCGCCGACAGGTAGGCGCGCCCGTTCGGGTGCGAGTGGTAGATGACGCGGGCCGGCCTTTCGCCGTCGAGGCTGCGCGCGAAGGCGAGGAGGTCGTCGCCGGCGATGACGTAGGCGCTCTCGGCGCCGCGCTGCGGTGCGGTCGGGTGCTCGCCCGACCCCTGCTGGTTGACGCAGGGTCGGAGCTCGCTCACCGGACCCTGGCGCGGGCCGGCCAGCCAGCCGCAGCACTCGGCCGGGAAGGCGCCGCGCGCCTCGCGGTAGACGGCCTCGAGGAGCGCGGGCGGGATCGCGATCGCCACCACTTCACCAGACATACTGCTTTTCCCACTTCATCGGGGCGAAGTAGCGATCGCCGCGGTCGGGCAGGACGGTCACCACCACCGCGCCGCTGCCGGCCGAGCGCGCCACCTCGCAGGCGCCGGCCACGTTGGCGCCCGCCGAGTGGCCGACGAAAATCCCCTCGTCGCGGCACAGCGCCTCGGATGCTTCCCAGGCGGTGTCGGTCGGCATCGGCAGGCGGCGGTCGATGATGCCGTCGGGCTGCCAGATGGGCGGCACGATCGAGCTCTCGAGGTGCTTGAGGCCCTCGAGCCCGTGGAAGGCGTCGTCCGGCTCGATGGCGACCACCTGGATGCGCGGGTCGTGCTCCTTGAGCCGGCGACCGGTGCCCATGATGGTGCCGGTGGTGCCGATGCCGGTGGCGAAGTGGGTGACGCGATCGCCGAGCGCGCGCAGGATCTCCGCCCCGGTGCCGAGGTAGTGGGCTTTCGGGTTGGCCAGGTTGGCGTACTGGTTGGGATAGAAGTAGCGATCCGGATCGGCCTCGGCCATCTGCCGCGCCAGCACCAGCGCCCCGTCCGAGCCCTCCATCTCGGAGGAGAAGACCAGCTCGGTGCCGTAGGCGAGCGTGATGTTCTTCCGCGCCACCGACACGTTGGCCGGCATCACCAGCGTCACCGGGATGCCGAGCGCGGCTCCGATCATCGAATAGGCCACGCCGGTGTTGCCGCTGGTCGACTCGAGGAGGCGGCGCCCGGTCAGCTTTCCCTCGGCCAGCGCGTCGAGGATCATCTGGCGCGCCGCCCGGTCCTTGACCGAGCCGCCGGGATTCTCGAACTCGCACTTGGCCCAGATCTCCACGCCGCCGCCGGCCCGCTTCTCGACCGAGCGCAGCCGGATGAGCGGCGTGTTGCCGATGAGGTCGACCACCGAGCCGGCGACCGCATTGACGTGCAGGCTCACGAGGCCCCCCGCGCGATGCTCGCCAGCAGGCGGCTGGCGGCACCGCCGCCGCGCACCAGCGCGTCCGACACCTCGTCCTCGTCGCCGACCTCGCCGTGGCCGGGATCGATCTCCAGCCGCGCGGCATCGGCCGGCGCTTCCTCGAGCACCGCGACGTCCGGGTTGAGCGCGGCGATGCGGGCGCGGATGGCGTCGATGCGCGGCCGCCCGAGGTCGGCGGCGCCGTAGAGGATCCCGCTGGCCGCCTCGGCCGGCTCGAGCGCCCCGCGGGCGTCGCCCAGGATGGCCAGGCGACCGATCCCGGCGGCCGCCAGGTAGGTCAGCGCGGCGACCTCGGCCGCGCGCCCGGGCCCGACCTCGACCGCCACCGCTGCGGCCAGCAGCCGCTCCTGTCCGCGCCCACCGACGTCGGGCAGGAGGATGTGGCGCGCGTAGCGGCGGACCTGGTCGTCGCGCAGCGCGGTCATGATTACCCGGCCACCACGTCGAGCTCGATGGGCTCGACGCGCACGCCGCGGTGGCGGAAGAACTCGATGGCCGCCTCGATGGCGGCCGGCTCGCCGCAGAGCTCGAGCCCGATGATGCCGATCTCGTCGGTCACGCTGGCGGTGCGCAGGTTGAACTCGACGCCCAGCTCGGCGTACATGCGGCAGACCAGCGGCTCGCGCACGAGCTGCGGCGGGTAGGTCAGGTAGATCCGCTTGCGCAAGACGGGTTACCGATTGGCCTCGGGCTGGCAACCGCCGGCGATGGCCGGGACGATCGAGACCTCGTCGCTGTCCTTGAGCGGCGTGTCGAGGTTCTGCAGGAAGCGGATGTCCTCGTCGTTGGCGAAGATGTTGACGAACTTGCGCACCGCGCCCGACTCGTCGCAGATGCGCGCCCGGATGCCCGGGTAGGCCTTCTCGAGGTTGACGAGCACCTCGCCGACCGTCGAGCCGGACGCCGCGACCTCTTCCTTGCCGTCGGTCAGCTTGCGCAGCGGGGTGGGGATGCGGACGGTTGCCATGGGTCGAGTCCTCGTGTTCAGTCGTTGGCCAGCGCCGTGAGCTCGGACAGCTTCGGGGAGATGACCGGAGGTTTGGGCAGGTCGCCGACCAGTGGATCGGTGGTCTTGAGCCCCTGCCCGGTGATGCACAGGACCACCGACTCGCCGCGGCGGATCGCGCCGCTCTGCACCAGGCGCTGGGCCGCCGCCACCGTCACGCCGCCGGCGGTCTCGGTGAAGATGCCCTCGGTCTCGGCCAGGAGGCGCATGCCGGCGATGATCTCCGGATCGGACACCGAGGCGCCCGAGCCGCCGCTCGAGGTGATGGTCTTCACCGCGTAGAAGCCGTCGGCCGGGTTGCCGATTGCCAGCGAGCGCGCGATCCCCTTGGGCTCCTTGACCGGAATGATGAGCTCGCGCCCGGCGATGACCGCGTCCGAGATCGGCGCGCAGCCGGCCGCCTGGGCCCCGTGGATCCTGGTCGCCTGCGCGCGCGGCGGCAGGATGCCGATCTTGGTGAGCTCGGCCCAGGCCTTGCCGATCTTGGTGACCAGCGAGCCGCCGGCCATCGGCGCGATCACGTGGTCGGGCGTCCGCCAGCCGAGCTGGTCGGCGATCTCGAAGGCGTAGGTCTTCGAGCCCTCCGAGTAGTAGGGCCGGAGGTTGACGTTGACGAATCCCCAGCCGTGCCGGTCGGCCGCCTCGGCGCACAGCCGGTTGACGTCGTCGTAGGTGCCCTCGATGGCGATGACGCGGGCGCCGTAGACCTGGGTGGCCAGGATCTTGACCGGCTCGAGGCTGCGCGGGACCAGGATGGTCGCCTTGATGCCGAGCTGCGCCGCGTTGGCGGCCACCGAGTTGGCCAGGTTGCCGGTCGACGCGCACGCCACGTGATCGAAGCCGAGCTCGATCGCCTTGGAGATCGCCACCGACACCACGCGGTCCTTGAACGACAGGCTCGGGTAGCAGACCGCGTCGTTCTTGACCCAGACCTCGTCGAGCCCGAGGCGCTCGGCCAGCCGGGCTGCGCGCACCAGCGGTGTCCCGCCCACCAGCGAGCCGACCGCGGGCGGACCGGACAGCGGCAGGAGCTCGGCGTAGCGCCACATGGTGAAGGGCCGGGCCGCCAGCTTGTCCCGGTCGATGAGCCCGGCGATGCGGTCGTAGTCGTAGTCGAGCTCGAGGGGGCCGAAGCACAGCTCGCAGACGTGCACCGCGCCGTGCTCGTACTGGTGGTGACACTCGCGGCAGCGCAGGCCTCTGGCCGTGCTCACATTCGACACGCTGGACATCCTGGCCGGGGGTTATATCGCACTCGCCGCGGCGGGGCGGAAATCGCTGTGTCGTCCACCACCAGGAGCTCGCCGCCGGGTGCGCCCTGCGCGAGATCCAGCGCAGTTCGGGCGAGCAAGCCGCCGATGACGGCCACCGCGGCGCCGAGCACGCCGGCGTCGGCGCAGCTGGGGGCCGGATCTGAATCGCCGGGTGGCGCCTCGAACAGGCAGCGGTAACAGGCCGCGCCCGGCCGGCCGGCGAACACCTGACCGGCGTAGCGCTCGACCCCGCCGATGGCGAACGGCAGCCGGCGGGCCAGCGAGATGTCGTTCACCGCGAACTTGGTCGCCGGGTCGTCGGAGCCCTCGACCACCACGTCGACCCCGTCGAGGATGCGATCGGCGGTGTCGGCGGCGAACCGGATGGGCAGCGGGCGGACGGCCGCGCGCGCACGTCCGCGCCGGCAGAGCTCGTCGGCCAGCGCCTCCACCTTGGGCCGCCCGACGTCGCCGGTGGTGAACTGCACCTGGCGCTGCAGGTTGTCGAGCTCGACCCGATCCGGATCGCACAGGGTGAGCGAGCGCGCGCCGGCCGCCGCCAGCGCGTAGGCCACCGGTCCGCCGAGGCCGCCGGCGCCGATGATGGCCACCCTCATTGCTTGAAGTGCTCGTCGAGCGAGAAGTAGCGCTCGCCGGTGTCGCACAGGATGGTGAGGACGCGCTTGCCCGGGCCGAGCTCGCGCGCGACGTCGACCGCGGCGCACACGTTGGCGCCGGACGAGATGCCGACCAGCAGGCCCTCCTCGCGCGCCAGCCGCTTCGACATCGCGTAGGCCTCGCGGTCCTCGACCGTGCGGAGCTCGCTCAGCACCGCGCGGTCGAGAATGGCGGGGACGAAGCCGGCGCCGATGCCCTGGATCTTGTGCGGCCCGGGCGGGCGTCCGGAGATGACCGCGCTGGTGGCCGGCTCGAGGCCGATCACGCGGCAGTCGGGGAAGCGCTCGCGCAAGAAGCCGCCCACCCCGGTGACGGTGCCGCCGGTGCCGATGGCGGAGACGAAGGCGTGCACCGCGTGCGGTCCCAGCTGCTCGAGGATCTCGGGGCCGGTCGTGCGCCGGTGGGCGTGCGGATTGGCCGGGTTGCCGAACTGGTCGGGCATGTAGGCGCTCGGGTTCTCGCGGCAGAGGGCGGTCGCGCGCGACACCGCGCCCTCCATCACCTGCTCCTCGGGGGTGAGGATGATCTCGGCGCCGTAGGACTGCAGGAGCGCGCGGCGCTCGAGCGACATCGACTCCGGCATGCAGAGGACCAGGCGATACCCCTTGGCGGCGCAGACCAGCGCGAGGCCGATGCCGGTGTTGCCGCTGGTCGGCTCGACGATGAGCGAGCGGCCGGGGGCGATGTGTCCGCCGGCCTCGGCCGCCTCGATCATGGCGAGCGCGACCCGGTCCTTGACCGAGCCGCCGGGGTTGAACTGCTCGCACTTGACCCAGACCTCGGCGGCGCCCTCCGGCACGACCTTGTGCAGCCGGACCAGCGGGGTCCGGCCGATGAGGTCGAGCAGCGAGGAGGCCTTGAGCAGCGCGGCGGCCGACATCAGATGTAGTACATCGGCTGGCCGGCGCCGGCGCGCGGGACGCCGATCTGGTTGCCCCGCTTCACCAGGTCGGCGATGGTGACGCCGGCGAACCAGGAGGAGACATGGTCGGCCAGCTCCTTCCACAAACCGGCCGTCACCTGGCGCGAGCTGGCGCCGTTGCCGGGCGGCGCGGCGTTGTTCTCGTCCTCTTCGAGGAGGAAGGTCTCCTCGATGGGACCCTGGAGCGCGCGCACGACCTCGGCCAGCGTGATGTCCGACGAGGGCCGCTTGAGGTAGTAGCCGCCGCGCGGTCCGCGCTTGGACTCGACCAGCCCGGCCCGCTTCAGATCCTGAAAGATCTGCTCCAGATAGCGGAGCGGGATGTCCTCACGGCGCGCGATGTCGCGCGCCTGGGCAGCGGCCGACTGGGGCGAATCCTGCCCGTGGTAGGCGATGTCGAAGATCGCCCGGACCCCGTACCTGGTCTTGGTCGAGAGGCGCATCGGCTCGCAGGATGATAGACCAGATTGCCCATCGGGAAACAGGGCAATTCATCACGACGGTTCGGATCCCCGAGCGAGTCCGCAGACCTTGCATCGGCCGTTCGCCCCGATGAGCCCGATGCAGCCGCCGTCCGGGCACAGCTCGCGGCCATCGTCGTCGCCTTCCACCTCGATGGCGCCCGCGGCCCCGCCGTCGGTTGCCCAGGCCTCTTCGGCGGCGCCGGCGCGCTCGCGACCGCACACGTTGCAGCGTCCGTCGGCCCCGATGAGCCCGAGGCAGGCGCCGTCGGGGCAAAGCTCGCGGTCGTCGTCCTCGCCCGGCTCGCCCTCGTCCGGCTGTCCGGCGCGCGGGGCGACCATTCCCTGGTGCCGCGGGTCGGCCACCGCCGACGGGCTCACGGTGCCGCAAACCTTGCAGCGCCCGTCGGCCCCGATGAGCCCGATGCAGTCGCCGTCCGGGCACAGCTCGCGGCGGGCCGGCTCGAAGCCTTCCTCAGGGGTCATGGGCGGTGGGTAGCAGACTCCTCGGCGGTGGCGCAAGCCGGCCGCGGTCCGGGGCGGCCGAAACGCCAGGTTTGACAGGGGAGGCGGCCACCGGGTATCTACCGGGCAAATGTACGATACCTCGGACATCCGCAAGGGTCTCAAGGTCTTGATGGATGGGCACCCCTACACCATCATCGAGTTCCAGTTCGTCAAGCCCGGCAAGGGCGCGGCGTTCACGCGGACCAAGTTCAAGAACCTTTTGACCGGCGGCGTGGTCGAGAAGAACATCCGCTCCGGCGAGAAGCTCGAGCCCGCCAACGTCGAGGACAAGACGATGCAGTTCCTCTACAAGGAGGGCGACGACTTCGTCTTCATGGACCCGAAGACCTACGAGCAGGTCACCATCGCGTCCGAGATCATCGGCGACGACCACGACCTCATGAAGGACAACATCGAGGTCCAGGTGCTGTTCTTCAACGAGCGCTCGGTCGGCGTGACTCTGCCCAATTTCGTCCTCTTGCGCGTGGTGGAGACCGAGCAGGGCGCGGTCGGCAACACCGCAGCCGGCAACGTGACCAAGCCGGCCAAGCTCGAGACCGGCGCCACCGTCGCGGTGCCGCTGTTCATCAACGTCGGCGACCTGCTCAAGATCGACACCCGCGAGAAGGCCTACGTCGAGCGCGTCAAGGGCTGACGCCCGACGCGTCCCGGAAGAATTCACAGGGAGGTGGAGAGAGGGGGAGATTTTTCTGGGTTCCGGAACCAAGAGAATTCTGCTCCCCGTTCTCTCTCTACTCCCTGTGAAATGTTCTGAATCTTCTCTCGGCCGATCCGATGGCTGACGAGCGGCGCGGGAGGATCCTCTGGCGCGACGGTGATCGCGCGGGGCTGCGGACGGAGGCTGGTGATCTCGTGATCGACGCGCCGGCGGGGGCGAAGGCAGGCGACCTGGTCGACGGCGGCGAGGTGGTGCGCGCCCACCCGGGCGGCGACTACCCGGGGCCGGGGAGCGAGGTGGCGCGGCTGCCGAGGTCACGGCTCGCCAACCTGGCGGCGCGGGCGCGGGCGACCGCGGCGGTGCGCGGCTTCTTCGCAGCGCGTGACTTCGTCGAGGTGGATATGCCCGTGCGGGTGCGCGCGCCCGGGCTCGAGGTCCACCTCGACGCCGTCGCGGCCGGCGCGGGGCGCTGGCTCATCACCTCGCCCGAGTACCAGATGAAGCGGCTCCTGGCCGCCGGGCTGGAGCGGATCGTCGCGCTGTGCCGCTGCTTCCGCGCCGGCGAGGTCGGCGCGCAGCACGAGCCGGAGTTCACCATGGTCGAGTGGTACCGCGCCTGGGACGACCTCGACGCGGTGCTGGCCGACACCGAAGAGCTGGTGGCAGAGGCCGCCCGCGCGGTGCGCGGAGCAGCGACGGTCGTGGCCGGCGGCCGGATCATCGACGTGACGCCGCCGTGGCCACGCATGACGGTGGCCGAGGCGATGGCGCGCTGGGCGGGTGTGTCGGCGCTCGACGGAGACGAGGACGAGCTGGCGCGGGCCCTGGCCGCCGCCGGCGTCGACACCGGAACCGCGCGCGCCTGGGACGACTTGTTCTATGCCGGCTTCGTCGCGCGCGTCGAGCCGCGCCTCGCCGAGCTCGACCGGCCGCTGGTCGTGACCGACTGGCCGCTCCGGCTCGGCGCGCTGGCCCGCCCCTCGCCCGAGCGTTCCGGCGTGGTCGAGCGCTTCGAGGCCTACATCGGCGGCGTCGAGCTGTGCAACGCCTTCGGCGAGCTGACCGACCCGGTCGAGCAGCGCCGCCGGTTCGAGGAGGACCAGCGGCAGCGGGCGGCGCGCGGCAAACCGGTCCACCCGATCGACGAGCGGCTCATCGCGGCGCTCGAGGAGGGCCTGCCTCCCTCGGCCGGCAACGCGCTCGGCCTCGACCGCCTGGTCATGCTGGTCACCGGCGCCGCCTCGATCCGCCAGGTCGCCTGGTTCACCGACGACGAGCTGTGAGCCGCCGGCGATGGCTCACTGGCACTCGGCGGTGGCGCCGATGTCGACCGCGGTGGAGTCGCCGCTGAGCGCGATCGGCGTCGCGCTGGTGCTGGTCGCGGTGAAGGTGAGGTTGGAGGCGGTGGCGGTGCTGGCCGCCATGTCGGCGCTGGCGGTGGTGCCGTGCGGGCAGGGGCCGTCGAGCCCCTCGGGCATCGGCAGGCCCGCGGCGAAGAAGCCGATCGGCTCGCCGAAACCGTCGGTGTCGCCGAACACGACCACGCCCCCCTCGCCGGCGGCGCCGCCGGCGCCGTAGTCGCCCGCGCTCGAGCCGACCCGGAACTGGGCCGTGATGGCGTCCTCCTTGGTCTCGACCACCAGGAGGTCGGTGTTGCCGTCCTCGTTGGTCTCGCCGACCAGGAGCGCGCCGGTGGCGGCGAAGGGGAAGACCTTGAGGCCGTTGTCCTGCGAGGTGGTGCCGATCCGGTGCTGGCTCTCGAGGGCGCCGTTGCTCTCGTCCAGTCGCAGCACCCAGAGATCGGCGGCGCCGAAGCTGTTCGACCAGCTTCCGCCGACCACCCAGACGTTGCCGCTCGCGTCGACCCCGGCGCTCGATCCCCACTCGTTGTCGCCGCCGCTCACCCGCTTCTGCCAGCGGAGGTCGCCGTCGGCGTCGACCTTGAACGCGATGAGGTCGCGTTCCTCCAGGGTCGGACCGTCGCGCACGCCGGCCACCACCAGGCCGCCGTCGCGGGTGGCACCGCCGCCGTAGGGCGAGGCGCTGTCCGCCAGGGTGAAGCGCGACTGCCAGACGATCTCCCCGCTGGCGTCGATGCGCACCAGCCACGGCGACGACAGGCCGCCCGCGTCGCTGCTCTCGCCGATCAGGACGACGTCGCCGGTGCCCTCGATCGGCACCAGCGCCCAGAGGAAGCTCGAGCTCTGATCCTCGTAGCGCTTCTGCCAGCGGATCTCGCCGTCGCGGTCGAGGCCGACGGCGGCCACCTGCGAGGCGTCGGTCCCGCCCACCACCAGGCCGTCCGGGACCCCGGCCACGGCGGTGGAATAGATGCCGATCTGCCGCTGCCAGCGGACCTGGCCGCGCGGGTCGATCAGAAAGACCAGGTTGGACCCGACCAGGGCGAAGTCGCCGCCGACCGCGGCGATATCCGACGCCCGCGCGATGCTCGGGTGCTGAAACGAGACCAGCCAGGATTCGACCGGCAGGATCATCGCGTCCGGCGATCCGCCGCCGTCGTTCGGTCCGCCGCCGTCTCCACCACCGGGATCGGTCAGCTGGCAGGTGCGATCGGCGGCGCACACCTGGCCAGACGGGCAATCGCCCGACGGGCTGCACGGCAGCCCGACCTCGAACGTCGGGTCGTAGCAGGCGCTGCCGACGGCCAGCAGCAGCAACCACGCGGAGCGCACTCTCCCCAGCCTACCCGAGTCCGGGAGGCCCGGGGGACGGATCTCGGACGACGCCGTTGACCGGCATCACAGCTCGCGCCCTCAGGGCGGGGCAGCCGCGGCCGGGCGCACGCGCGGGCGGCGGGGCGCGCGCTTCTCGCCCAGGATGGGGCGGAGGAACTGGCCGGTGAAGGAGGCGGGGTTCCCGGCCACCTGCTCCGGCGTGCCGGCGGCGATGACCTCACCGCCCCGCGCACCCCCCTCTGGACCGAGATCGATGATCCAGTCGGCTGTCTTGATGACGTCGAGGTTGTGCTCGATCACCACCACCGTGTTGCCGGCGTCGACCAGCCGCGCCAGGACCTCGAGCAGCCGGCGGACGTCGTCGAAGTGGAGGCCAGTGGTCGGCTCGTCGAGGAGATACAGGGTCCGGCCGGTCTGCCGCTTGGCCAGCTCGCGCGCCAGCTTGACCCGCTGCGCCTCGCCGCCCGACAGGGTGGTGGCCGCCTGGCCGAGCGCCAGGTAGCCGAGCCCGACATCGACCAGCGTCTGCATGATCTGCCGGAGCGGCCGGTGGTTGCCGAACAGGACCAGCGCCTCGTCGATCGGCGTGTCGAGCACGTCGGCGATGTTCTTGTCCTTGAAGCGGACCCGCAGCGTGGCGTCGTTGTAGCGCCGCCCGCGGCACACCTCGCAGGTGACGAACACGTTGGGCAGGAAGTGCATCTCGACCTCGCGCACCCCGGCCCCTTCGCACGCCTCGCACCGCCCGCCGCCCTGCTGCGCGGTCACGTTGAACGAGAAGCGCCCCGGCGCATAGCCGTAGGTGCGCGCCTCCGGGGTCTTGGCGAAGATGTCGCGCACCAGATCGAAGGCCTTGGTGTAGGTCGCCGGGTTGGAGCGCGGCGTCCGGCCGATCGGCTTCTGATCGATCTCGATGACCTTGTCGATCTGCTCGAGGCCGGTGAGCTTCTTGTACGGACCGACCCGGACCACCGACTCGTGCAGCATGCGGCACAGCGCCGGGTACAGGGTCCCGTTGATGAGCGACGACTTGCCGGCGCCCGACACGCCGGTCACCGCCACCAGGGCGCCGAGCGGCAGCTCGACGTCGACGTCCTTGAGGTTGTGCTCGCGGGCGCCCTCGAGGCGGATCCAGCCGCGCGGCGCGCGGCGGGCGCCGGGCACGGGGATCGAGCGCTCGCCCGACAGGTAGAGGCCGGTCAGCGAGCTCGGGTGGCGCCGCACCTCGTCGGGGGTTCCCTGCGCCACCACCTTGCCGCCGTGGCGTCCGGCCCCGGGGCCGAAGTCGATGACGTGATCGGCCGACTCGATGGTCGCCTGGTCGTGCTCGACCACCAGCACGCTGTTGCCGAGGTCGCGCAGGCGGTGGAGCGTGCGGATGAGGCGCTCGTTGTCGCGCTGGTGCAGCCCGATCGACGGCTCGTCGAGGACGTAGAGCACCCCGGACAGCTCCGACCCGAGCTGCGAGGCCAGCCGGATCCGCTGCGCCTCGCCGCCCGACAGGGTGACCGCGCTGCGGTCGAGCGTGAGGTAGTCGAGCCCGACGTCGTTGAGGAAGCTGAGCCGGGCGCGGATCTCCTTCTTCACCTCGGTGGCGATCTGCGCCTTCGACCCGCTGAGCTCGAGGGTGTCGAAGTGGCGCGACGCCTCGCCCACCGTCATCGAGGTCACCTGCTGGATCGGAATGCCGGCCACCAGGACCGCGCGCGACTCCGGCCGCAGGCGGGTGCCGCCGCAGCTCTTGCAGGCGATGGCGCGGAAGTAGCTCTCGTAGTAGGCGCGGGTCCGCTCCGAGCTGGTCTCGCGGTAGCGGCGGTCGAGCTGGGCCAGGACCCCCTCGTAGCGCATCGCCCAGGAGCCGGAGCTGTGCTTGCCGTTCCACCGGACCTGGACCCGGTCGCCGCTGGTGCCGTGCAGGAGCACCTGGCGCTGCTTGGCGGTGAGCTTCTTCCACGGCCGGTCGAGATCGATGTCGTAGTGCTTGGCCAGGGCGCGGACGATCTGCGCCGTCCACCCGCTGTCCTTCTCCACCGAGTCGCCCCAGGTGGCGATCGCCCCCTCGCGGATGCTCTTGTCGGCGTCGGGCACCACCAGGTCGGGATCGACCTGCATGCGCTCGCCGAGCCCGTTGCAATCGACGCACATGCCGAGCGGCGAGTTGAAGGAGAAGGACTGCGGCGACAGCTCCGGGAAGCCGATGCCGTCGTTGGGGCAGGCGTTGTCCTGCGAGTAGGCGCGCGGGGTCCGCTCCCCCTCGACCACCGCGACCAGCTTGCCCTTCGCCTCGCGCAGCGCGGTCTCGACCGAGTCGGTGATGCGCGGCTTCTCCGCCCGCTTGATGACCACCCGGTCGACCACGATCTCGATGTTGTGCTTCTTCTGCTTCTCGAGCCCCTCGACGTCCTCGAGCCGGACGATCATGCCGTCGATGCGCACGCGGGCGAAGCCGGCCACCCGCGCGTCGCGCAGGAGCTCGCGGAACTCGCCCTTGCGGTTCTCGACCAGCGGCGCCAGCAGCGTGACCTTGCTCCCCTCGGGCAGGGCCATGAGCTCGGTGACGATCTCGTCGGCCGAGCGCGCCGACACCGGGCCGCCGCACTGGTGGCAGCGTTGCTCGCCGATGCGGGCGTAGAGCACGCGCAGGTAGTCGTAGATCTCGGTGACGGTGCCGACGGTCGAGCGCGGGTTCGACGAGGCGCTCTTCTGCTGGATCGCGATGGTCGGCGACAGCCCGCGAATGTGGTCGTACTTCGGCTTCTCCATCTGGCCGAGGAACTGGCGCGCATAGGCCGACAGCGACTCCACGTAGCGCCTCTGCCCCTCGGCGTAGAGCGTGTCGAACGCGAGGGAGGACTTGCCCGACCCGGACACACCGGTGACCACGACGAGCTGCCGCTTGGGGATCTCGAGCAGGTCGACCGCGAGGTTGTGTTCGCGGGCACCCTTCACCACGATGAAGTCCGGCTCGCGCCCGGGTCGGCTCGATGACGAGGTCGCCATGGGGAGGCCTAACCGTACGGAACGGACGTTCAGTCGTCAAGCGGGGGGATCGCCCTGGGTCGGCGAATCCGCTGATAGAATCGACCGCCCATGGCGCGCCTCGATGACTCGGATATCCGACCCTCCAAGATTCGCCCGGCGTCTGATCCCGACTTCTACCGGCCCCGGCGCGGAGGCACGATCTTCAAGCTGATCCTCCTCTGCCTGCTGTTCGCCGGCGCCGCCGGCACCGCCGGCTACCTCTGGTGGACCCAGCGGGGCGAGCTCGACAAGTACGAGGACGAGGCCAGGGACAGCGGCTTCACGTCGAAGGAGTGCCGGACCCAGCTCAAGGAGGTCTCGGGCAAGGTCGACGGCCTCAACCGGCTGGTCGCCACCTGCCAGACCGAGAAGCAGGGCAGCGAGGACAAGCACAAGCAGACCGAGGCGATGATGACCTCGATGGAGACGAATCTGAACGCGACCCGCGCCGAGCTCGAGGATCTGCGCAAGCAGCGCGCCGAGGCGGAGAAGCGGCTGCAGGGCTTCAAGGACCTGACCGCCAAGTTCCAGAAGATGATCGCGTCGGGCACCGTCCAGGTGAAGTTCAGGAACGGCGTCATGCTGGTCGCGATGCCGAGCGAGGTGCTGTTCCCCTCGGCCAGCGCCGATCTCTCCGAGCCGGGCAAGATGGCGGTGATGGAGGTGGGCGTCATCCTGAAGAACCTGCCGGAGCGGCAGTTCATGGTGGTCGGCCACACCGACAGCCTCCCGATCAAGAGCGACATCTACAAGGACAACTGGGACCTGTCGACCGCGCGCGCCCTCACCGTCACCAAGTTCCTGGTCAGCGCCGGCCTCGACGCCAAGCGCCTCATCGCCGCCGGCCACGGCGAGCACGACCCCTCGGCCTCGAACAAGACCAAGGACGGGCGCGAGAAGAACCGCCGCATCGAGATCATCCTGATGCCGAACATCAACGAGCTGCCCCCGGTGCCGACCGACGACGACAAGAAGGAAGGCGGCGACTCGAAGCCCGGCTGAGGGAATCCCGCGACCCCGATGGGTGGAAAGCCGCGCGCCTCGGGCTTCGCCGCGAAGGTCGCGAGCAGCTTCGACGAGCTGCGCGCAGCGCTGGCCGCCGATCTCACGTTCGTCGACGAGTACGGCGGCGATCTCGATCGCATGCGCTCGCTGGTGACCGCGTCGCGCGTGAAGACGCCGATCGATCTCGTGTCCGTCTTCGTCGGCGGCGCGGCGGGCATGGTGATCCCGGAGGAGGAGGCGCGCCATCTCAAGGAGGACACGTACATGTACGCCGGGCTGAAGCTCCTCCGCGCCGTCGCGTTCGAGCACGGCGGCTCGCGGCGCGCGCCAGAGCTCGCCATGGCGGAGGGCCAGGCGTCGGTCGTCTTCGGCGATCTGGTGATCGACGGTTCGATCCGGCTCGGCGCTCAGGCCTCGCTCGTCGTCCTCGGTGACCTGACCATCGGGCGCAACCTCCTGGCCGATGTCTGGTACTCGCGGGTGGCGGTCGGCGGCACGCTGTCGCTCGGTGCCGGCGTCACCCAGGGCGAGCTCATCGCCGGGACCGCGATCCACGTTCGCGACACCTTGTATCTGCACGGCAACGACGTCTCGTGCCGGGCACCCCTGCTGTCCGGCAAGAGCGTCTTGGTGGACGACAAGTACAACCGCTTCACCGCGATCGAGGTCGACAGCTACGTCGATCTCGGCGGCGCGCCGGATGCGCGCGAGCGTGCGCGGGCGTTCCTGGCTCGCCTCGGCGAGTGACGACGGGGTGGGGCAGGAGGGATTCGAACCCTCGTGGCCTTACGGCCAGGAGCTTTTAAGGCCCCCGTGTATTCCTCTCCACCACTGCCCCGGTGGACGGTGAAGAAATAGCATGGGCCTCAGCGGAGGAGGCGATCGAGGGAGATGGTGGCGGCGAGGAGCTCGCCGGCCAGGTGTGGGGTGCCGCGCGGGTCGCCGCCGTCGTTGTGGCGGACGAAGGTGTTGAGGATGCGCCCTGCCGGGTCGCGCCGGGTGGAGGGCTCGCGCGGAAAGACGAAGCCGCGGCGGACGACGCCGCGGGCGAGGTAGACGAGCTCGACCACGCCGCGCTCGTCCACACTGGCCACCACGGCGACCAGCGAGGCGGGATCGGCGGCGACCACGCGATCGAAGACGAGGAGATCGCCGACCCGGAGCGCCGGCAAGGGGGTGCCGGGGCCGGCCGCGGTCAGCGCGCCGCGTCGCTCGGCGAGCGCGACCAGCGCCGGTCCGTCCTCCACGCGCGAGAGCTCCGGGTCGAGCGCGGCGCCGAGCTCGCGCAGGGCGGCGAGCGCGAGCTGGAGATGGCTCGAGGTGTCGTCGCGGCGGCCGACCATGTCGCGCAGCCGGCCGGCCAGCTCCTCGCCGCGGACGGCGGCCAGCGCGTCGCTCGGGATCGAGCGCCTGAGGCGCGGCACCGGCGGCGCCGGCGACGGCGCGGTCGTGCCGGGTGGCAGCGACGGCCGGGCGGTCGCGAGCCGCGGCGGCGCCTGCCGCTGGCCGGCGTAACGCGGCCTCGGCTGCCCGGCGGTCTGCGCCGGCGCCGCGCCGGGGAGGTCGGGGGCGCGAACCGAGCCCAGGAGCGGCGAGCGGAAGTGATAGGGCACCTCCTGCCGCGCCCCGCAGGCGCTGGCGGCGACCAGCAAGCTCAGGACCGCGCACCGCACCGCCCGATGGTAGAGGGGCGATCCCCGGTGGGCTACAATTCGGCATGAGGTTGAGGCGGAACTGGCGGCGGATCGCCGGCGGCATCGGGTTCGTGCTGGCGGTGGCGTGGCTGGCCGGGCGCGGCGCCTGCAAGAGCGAGCTCGCCGAGGCGGACATCCGCTTCCAGCTCGGCGAGGCCGGCGCCGAGGTCCGGTCGCTCCGGGCCGAGCTTCGCCGCAGCGCCGACCCGGAGGTGATCGGCTTCTGGGAGCGCAACTTCGAACCGAGCGGCAGCGGGCCGGTCGCCGGGCCGTGGAAGCTCCGCGCCGACCCCGGGCTCTACCGGCTCGAGGTGGTGATCAAGACGGCGTCTGCCAGCGGCCGGGCGTCGCGCAGCATCGATCTCCAGAACGGCGCCTCGATCACGGTCGACCTCACCGAGGCGGCAGCCGCCGCGCGATGACGAGCGTCTCGACGTGGCCGGTCCCCGGCATCAGGTCGAACGGCTCGACGGCCGCCACCCGGTAGCCGCCGGCGGTGAGCTCGGCGAGGTCGCGGCCGAGCGAGTCCGGCCCGCAGGAGACGTAGGCGACCAGCGGGGGGCCGGCCGCGGCCAGGTCGGCGCGCACCTCGGGGGCCAGGCCCTGGCGGGGCGGGTTGACCACTGCGATGTCGACCGGCCGGTCGCCCACCCGGCGCGGGATCGGGCCGGCGGCGCCGGCGTCCTCGAACCGGGCAGCGATGCGGTTGCGCGCCGCCGCCGCGCGCGCCTCGGCGACCGCGGCCGGGTTGCGCTCGATGCCGATCACGTCGGCGCCGCGCGCGGCCAGCATGAGCGCGATCGGTCCGACCCCGCAGTAGAGATCGACCGCGGCCCGCCCGGCGAGCGGCTCGAGGTGATCGGCCAGGCGACGGTAGAGCGCCTCGGCCTGGGTGAGGTTGACCTGCAGGAAGGTGTCGATGGCGACGGCGATCTCGATCCCGTCGATCCACTCGGCGATGTGTGAGGCGCCGGCCAGCAGCTGGGCGTCGGGGCCGAGGATGGCACCGGTCGCGGTGTCGTTCGGGAGCCACAGGACGCCGCGCACGCCCGGCGCTGCGGCGAGCCCGACCGCCGCGCGCTCGACCAGGTCGGCGGGCGCGCTCGAGGTCGTGACGATCCCGACCAGCACGTCGCCGGCCCGGCTGGCGCGCGCCACCAGGTAGCGGAGGTGACCGGCGCGAGTCGCCTCGTCGTACACCTCGAGGCCGGGCTGATCGAGCGCGGAGGCCGCCGCCTGCGCGGTGCTGGCGATGGCGGGATGGACCACGCGGCACATCGAGGTGGCGACCCAGTCGTGGCTGCGCGGGGCGTAGGCCCCGAGCGCGATCGATTCGCCGCGCCGCGCGATCACGTAGGTCGCCTTGTTGCGGTAGCCGCCCCGCTCGGGAGCCGGCACCACCTCGGCCACCTCGATGACCCCCGCCCCGGCCAGCGCGTCCGCGACCCGGCGCCGCTTGTGCTCGAGCTGGGCCGGGTAGGCCAGGTGCTGCCAGGCGCAGCCGCCGCAGCGCGCGGGACAGAGGCGCTCCACCCGGTCGGGTGAGAGGCGGTCGGGCGGGCCGCGGAGCGCCGCAAAGCTGCGCCGGCCCTGGCGGCTGACGTGCTCCACCAGCGCGGTGCCGGTTTCGCCCGGCAGGAGGCCCTCGACCACCACCTCCTCGCCGTCCAGATCGGCCACCCCGCGCCCCTCGAGATCGAGGCGGTCCGGCGTGAGGACCAGCCGGTCGCCGGCCTTGGGGCGCGCGCGCATGCTAGATGTCATACCTGTTCCACCGTATGCGTGTCCGCCCGTCGAGCTCGAGTTCGGTCGTGGTCGCCGCCCTGTCGGGCGGGGTCGACAGCGCCACCGCTGCGGCCGTGCTGGTCGAGGCCGGCCATCGGGTCATCGGCATGACGCTCCGGCTCTACGACGCGCGCGGCACCGCCGCCTCGGCCGGCGGCCGCTGTTGCGGCCCGCGCGACATGGAGGACGCGCGCCGGGTCTGCGCCCACCTCGGCATTCCGTTCTACGTGGTCGACCTGGCCGCCGAGTTCGAGCGCCGCGTGATGGACGACTTCGTCGACTCCTACCTCGCCGGCCGCACGCCCAACCCGTGCGCGCGCTGCAACCAGCACATCAAGTTCTCGCCGCTCCTGCGCCGCGCCCGCGCGCTCGGCGCCGAGGCGGTGGTGACCGGACACTACGCTCGCCTCGAGCCGGACGCCGCCGGCCGGGTGCGGCTGCGTCGCGCGGTCGACCAGGACAAGGACCAGTCCTACTTCCTGTTCGCCATGCCGGCCGACGAGATGGCGGCGGTCCGCTTCCCGCTCGGCGGCATGCGCAAGGAGGAGGTCCGCCGGCGCGCCGCCGAGCTCGGCCTGCCCAACGCCGACAAGCCGGAGTCGCAGGAGATCTGCTTCGTGCCGGACGGCGACTACGCCGGCTTCGTCGAGCGCCGCGCGCTGGTGCGCCCCGCGCCCGGCCGCGTCGAGGACGAGAGCGGCGGCGACCTCGGCGCGCACGGCGGCGTTCATCGCTTCACGGTCGGCCAGCGGCGCGGGCTGGGCTTCGCCGGACCCGGCGGGCGGCCCCTCTACGTGACGCGCATCGATCCGGCGCGCCGCGCCATCGTGGTCGGCGATCGCGCCGCCGCCGAGCGCCGCGCCATCGAGGTCGAGGACCTCCACTGGCTGGCCGGCGACGAGCCGCCCACCGGCACGCTCAGCGCCGCGGTCCAGGTGCGCCATCGCGGTCGCCCGGTGGCCGCGCAGGTCGAATGCCTGCCGGGCCGGCGCGCCCGCCTCCTGCTCGACGATCCGCTGGTCGCGGCGCCGGGGCAGGCGGCGGTCTTCTACGACGGCGACACCGTGCTGGGCGGCGGCTGGATCACCCGCCGCTCGTCGAGCGATCCGGGTGGGGAGATGGCTCGGCCGTGACGATGAGCTGGTGCAGCGGGATGGCGTCGATGTAGGACGCCCGCCAGTCCGGGTTGGTCAGCATCTCGAGCTTGCGCTCGACGCCGCTCCTGGCCTCGGCCAGGAAATCGGCCGCCTTCGGATCGCCCATCCCTGACAGCACGCGGTAATGGACGAAGAGGACCTCCTCCTCGCTGCCCTCGAGGTAGTTCTGATCCGCCAGCAGCTCGACGGCGCGGCTCGAGCTGGCCAGGGCTTCCTGGCTCTTGCCCAGCCGCCGCAGCGCCTCGGCCCGGCGGGTCAGCGCGACGATCTCGGCGCCGACCAGGGTGGCGGCGCGAGCGCACTCGAGCGCGCGATCGGCCGCCGCGACAGCCGCCTCCTCGTCCCCTTCGCCGCCGCGGCGGAGCAGGAGCCCGGCCATCGCCACCTCGCCGTTGGCCTCGACGTAGCGGGCGCCGATCTCGCGGGCGGAGGCGCGCGATTCCTCGAGCAGCGCCACCCCGGCGGCGAACTCGCCCAGGCACGCCTCGTTGGCGCCGGCGTAGACCTGGCAGTCGGTCCGGCTCCAGCGCGACTGGGTCTTGTCGTGGATGGCCAGCGCGTCGCGGAAGCGCTCGCTCGCCTCCTTGTACTGCCCGACCTCGGTGAGGATGATGCCGCACACCGACAGGTTGTCGCCGGCGCGCGCGCGGTCGCCGTAGAACTCGCACAGCTCCATCGAGCGC
>Ga0111538_10000793_pt1 | contig 43542 bp, 27 predicted proteins | sample SoiMethybrSBSTD1_FD_79669 | JGI IMG/M metagenome (GOLD analysis project Ga0111538, IMG submission 79669) | Bulk soil microbial communities from a Populus tree surrounding site in Tennessee, USA - Soil MetaG P. TD hybrid SBSTD1 (version 2)... | ecosystem: Environmental > Terrestrial > Soil >...
CTCACGGCGCCCGCCGAATCCCTCCCGAGCGGCCCTTCGCCGCAGGCGGCCTCTCCCGTCGCGTCGTAGTAATACGCCGTGCCGATCGGCGGCAGCGACGCATCCGTGGACACCAGCGCGCCGTCTCCGGCCGCGTTGGCGCTCTCGTAGCAGGCGTGGTCGTACACCGAGCCGGGCAGGCGGCTCCCGAGCATGTCCGCCGGGATGGTTCCTCGGTACGAATTCCAGTGGGTCACGCTCGCCGTCGGCGACCACTGGATCGAGGTGTTCGAGGCGGCGTTCAGCGTCGAGACCTCGTCGGGCTGCCCCGGCTCGGTGGTGCACGACGCGGTCGCCTCGTCGCAGACGTTGAGCGTGCACACGTCGCCGTCGTCGCAGTAGATGGGGGACTGCCGGCATTGGGCGATCCCCGGGTCGCAGTAGTCGTTCGTGCAGATGAGCCCGTCGTCATTGCAGGTGATCGGGTTGCCGCGGCAGGAGACATTCCCCCTGCCGTCGACCTGGCAACGGTCCGGCTCGGTGCAGAAGTTGTGGTCGTCGCACGCCGCGCCGACGTTGGGGGTGCCGTTGCAGGCGAATCCCAGGGGACCGTTGCCGCAGGTCCCTCCGATCAGGCAGCCGGAGGAATCGTTGCACGCGGTTCCCGCCGGGACCGGCTGGAACGAGCACTGGTTCTCCGCCGGTCCGCAGGAGTCGATCGTGCAGGGATTGCGGTCGTCGCAGTTCAGCGGGTCGTGCGCGCACTGGCCGGTCTGGGGATCGCAGTAGTCGCTCGTGCAGGGCTGGCCGTCCGAACAGCTGTCGTACGTCCCCGTGCAATAAGGTGTCCCCGCGCCGATATCGGCGCACACATCGTCGTGCGTGCAGGGATTGCCATCGTCGCAGGCGGCGCCCTGCGTGGCGGTTCCGCGGCACAGGGGCGAACCCATGCCGAAGTCCACGCAGGAGTCCGCGGTGGTGCAGACGTTGCCGTCGTCGCACGCCGTTCCCGGGTCGTGCGCGACGTAGTCGCAGCCGCCCCCCGGCAGGCAGACATCGTCGGTGCACGGGTTCCCGTCGTTGCACTGCGGATACGCCTGGCACAGGCCGGTCTGCGAGTCGCACTGATCGTAGGTGCAGTCCGAGCCGTCGTTGCAGGTGGTCCGGAGGCCGACGCACTGCCCGTACTGACACGACTCCCCGGTGATGCAGGCGTCGCCATCGTTACACGCCGACCCGTTCGGCAAGGGATCGTAAAGGCAGCCGGTGGCCGGATTGCACGAGTCCTGCGTGCACGGACTGTTGTCGTCACAGCTCCTCGGCAGGAAGCGGCAGGAGCCGGTCGCCGGGTCGCACGAATCGGACGTGCAGGCGTCGCCGTCCGCGCAGGCCGGAGGCGGGCCGCCGACGCACTGGCTGTTGAGGCAGTGGTCGCCGGGCGTGCAGGCGTTGCCGTCGCTGCATGGCACGGGGTCTTTCACTCCTGGGAACGCGCATTGGCCGGTCTGCGGATTGCACATGTCGTCGGTGCAGACGTTGAAGTCCTGGCACTTGGGCGCGCCGGCGCATTGCCCCGCCGTGCAGCGATCCGGAGTGGTGCAGATGTTCCCGTCGGAGCACGCCGTGCCGTCGGGAAGCGGCGGGTACTCGCAGCCGGTCGCCGGGTTGCAGGTGTTCTGCGTGCAGAAGTTGTTGTCGTTGCAGACGGTCGGCGTCCCGTTGCCGCATGTCCCGGCGTGGCAGGAGGTCTGCAGGGTGCAGGCGTTGCCGTCGTCGCACTCGAACCCGTCGTTCGCCGGCGTGTGCTGGCAGGTGCCGATCGCCGGGTTGCAGATATCGGCGGTGCAGAACTCCCCGTCGTCGCACGAGATGGGTTCGTTCCGGCATTCCCCCGTCGCGGCATCGCAGGAGTCGGCCGTGCAGCCGTTGTGGTCCGAGCAGGAGATCGGCACGAAGAGGCAGCCGCCGGTCACCGGGTCGCACACGTCGGTGGTGCACGGGTTGCCGTCGTCGCAGGTGGTCCCCGTGCCGGTGCATTGCCCGGACTCGCAGACCTCCCCCGTCGTGCAGGCGTTCTGCGTGCTGCACGCCGTCCCGTCCGGTCGCGGCACGAAGAGGCAGGTCCCGCCCGGCTCGCCGCAGGTGTCGTCGGTGCAGGGATTGGCGTCGTCGCACTCGCGCGGCGTGTGGAGGCAGGCGCCGCCGCTGTTGTAGTCGCAGTTGTCGAAGGTGCACGCCAGCTGGTCGTCGCAGGAGACCTGAGCCGCGCCGTAGCAGTAGCCACCGGTGCAGACGTCCCCTGTCGAACAGGGATTCAGATCGTCGCAGAGGGTGCCTTCGGGATGCGGCGTGTACTGGCAGCCGTCCTGGAGGGAGCAGACCTCGTCGGTGCAGGAGTTGTAGTCGTTGCAGCTCACCGGCATGCTGCGGCAGGCGCCGGTGTCGGCGAAGCACTGATCGATGGTGCAGGCATTGCCTTCGCTGCACTCGAGGGGCGCGCCGGCGCAGAACGCGCCGCCGCGGCCGTCCGATCGGCAGACGTCGTCCGTCGTGCACGTGCTGCCGTCGTCGCACGGCGTCCCGCCGAGCGGCTGCCCGTAGCAGTTGAATCCCATCGGCCCGAAATCACAACGCTCGTTGACGCCCGTGCACGGCTGCCCGTCGTCGCACACCGCGTGGGGCTCCAGCGGCGTGTGCGAGCAGCCGGACACCGGGCTGCAGGCGTCGGTCGTGCACGCGTTCTTGTCGTCGCAGGACTGGGCCTGGTGCACGCACTGCCCCGTCTGGCCGTCGCAGGAGTCCTGGCTGCAGGCGTCCGAGTCGTTGCAGTCGCGCGGCGTCCCCTGGCAGAACGCGCCGGCGCACGAGTCGTTGACGGTGCAGAGGTTGCCGTCGTCGCAGGCCGCTTCCGGCGTCGGGGTGCCGAGGCACTGCAGCCCGCCCATCCCGGGGTCCCGACAGGAGGTGGCCACGGTGCACGGGTTGTTGTCGTCACACGCCGCGCCGCGCGGCAGGACGGTGTGATGACACTGACCGGCGGCGTCGCACGCATCGGCGGTGCAGCCGTTGCCGTCATCGCAGGTGTTGACCTGGTGCCCGCACTGCCCCGTCTGATAGTCGCAATAGTCGTAGGTGCAGGGGATGCCGTCGCTGCAGACGACGTCCACGGAAGGCTGCGTGCACTGCCCCGCCTGGCAGGTGCCGGTGGGCTGGCACGGGAAGTCGATCGGGCAGGCGGTGCCGTCGGGAACCGGATCGAAGCGGCAACCCGTTCCGGCCTCGCACGAATCGTTCGTGCAGGGACTCTGGTCGTCGCAGACGACCGCCGGGTGCACGCACTGCCCGGTCTGGGTGTCGCAGCGATCCACCGTGCAGGGGTCGTTGTCCTCGCAGGAACCGCAGGGTGTCGCGGGAGCCACTCCGGCCGCCGGACCGGGGTTCGGCGCCGTCGGCGCGGACGCGGTCGGAACCGGCGCGCTCGCTGGTGGCCCCGCATCCCGCGCCGAGCGTGCCTTCGCGAAGACAGGAGGCGCCATCGCGGCGGCGAGAACGAAGGTCAGGAGTACGGCGCGGCGGGCGACGGCGGTTCGCAGCAACATGAACGGCCTCCCTTCCCCTTGGCGGGGCGGGTTGGGACGTCAGTGCCGCGGCGGGGCACGGGCGCGATGTCTGTCTGTACGAGAGCGGCGAAAAGTTGCAGGTTCTATACGCCCACAGGTGGAGGGCTGTCAACGCCCGTTCGGGAAAAAACTCGCGGCGGAGGGGTTGGGTGCGGGAAGAGTCAGCCGCGCGGGCGCGTCGCCGGCCGGGACGGCCAGATGGTCCAGGTCCCCTGCGCGGTCGCGAGGATCTTCCCCTCGGCGTCGCGCACCTCCCCTTCGGCAAAGGCGGCGGTGCGGCCGCGGCGCGCCATGCGCCCCTCGACCGTGACCAGGCCGGGGAAGATCGGCTCGCGGAACTGCACCGAGATCTGCATCGTGCCGCACCACTCCTCGGGGGCGATCGCCGAGACGACCGCGGTGCCGAGCGCCATGTCGAGCAGCGACGCTGCCACGCCGCCGTGCGCCACGCCGCGGCGGTTCAAGTGGTCGGGGCCAACCGTCAGCTCGTAGCGGGCGCGTCCGCCGGCCTTCTCGGTCAGGCGGGCGCCGATCAGGGCGTGGAACGCCGGCTCGTCGCGCGGGATGCCGTCCATGGCCATGGATTCTGACACAGCCCCTCCGCGCGTAGAATGTGCGCCATGAACGTGCGCTTCGTCTCGATCGTCGCGTGCCTGGGGCTCGCGGCCGTCTCCGCCGCCGCGGCTGGCGCCGGGGCCGCAGCGCCCTCTTCTCTCGACGCCCAGTGGGGAGTGCGGCTGTTGCACGCCCTGCTGATCGCCGAGGCCGCGCCGGACAGCCCGGCGGCCCGGGCGGGGATCCGGACCGGGGACATCCTCGTGGGCTACGACGGCACCGGCGTGGATGACGCCCCGAGTCTGGCCGAGTTCACCGCCGGGATGAAGAATGCCGCCCGGAAGGGGCCCGTCGCCGCGAAGATCTGGAGGCTCGAGGGGGAGGCAGGGGCGCCGCGGGAGGTGACCGTGGAACTCCGGCTCCCGCCCGAGCCCGAGGCGCGGCTGGGCCTCGCCGTCCACCCGACCGTCTTCTTCCGGGAGGTCCGCGCCGGCGGGGCGGCGGCGGGCGCCGGCGTGACCCCGTGGGACGCCATCGAGAGCGTCGAGGGGGAGACCCTCTCCGAACGCCCCCGCCTGAGCGACTTCGACGCGCGCGTCATGGCGCTGCGCAACCGGGAAGGGAACGTCCGGCTGACCATCGGGCGCTGGCGCCCCGCGAGCACGGAGACGGGGCCGCCGATCGCCCTCGAGGGAGAGCGGGAGATCGCTCTCCCGGTCGCGTCCGGCGGCGGCTCGAGCGCCGCGCCGCGCTAGTCCCAGGTGCCTCTCCCGCGGCGATTCCGGCAGGTGCCGCTGCGCCGCCCCGCGACGCCGCTGGTGCTGACCTGCGAGCACGCCTCGAACCTCCTGCCGCGCGGACTGCGGCCGCGCTCGGCGGCCGAGCGGGCGCTCCTCGACACGCACTGGGCCTGGGACATCGGCGCCTGGGACGTGGCGCGTCGCCTGGCGCAGCGGCTCGGCCCCGCGGCGATCGGCGGGAGCGTGACCCGTCTCGTCGTCGATCTCAACCGCCCGGCCGTCGACCAGAGCCTCATCCGCCGGGAGGCGGGAGGCGTGCGGCTCTCCTGGAACGCCCGCGTCCCGCCGGACGAGGTGGAGCGGCGCCTCATCGCCTGGCACCTGCCGTATCACGACGCCATCGACCGGGCGATCCTCCGCCTCGTGACCCGCGGCGTCCGCCCGCTGCTCCTGGCGGTGCACTCGTTCACGCCGGTCTACGAGGGGCGGCGCCGGGAGTTCGACATGGGGGTGCTCTTCGATCGCAGCCGCGACCACGCCGCGCTCCTGATGCGCGGCCTGGCGGGCGAGGGGTTCCGCGTGCTCCCCAACCGGCCGTACTCGGGCCTCGCGGGGATGATGTATGCGATCCATCGCCACGGCTCGCACCACGAGCTGCCGTGCCTCGAGATCGAGATGAACCAGGCGCTCTGGCGCGATCGCGGTGCCGCCGCGCGGCTGGCGCCGCGCATCGCCCGGGCGCTCGCGCCGGTGCTGGCGCTGCAGCGGACCGGAACGACTAGTCGCAGGGATCGGGGATCGGGTTGAGGTTCCCCTGCGAGTCGCGGCCGGGCTCCGATTCTCCGCACGCGTTGGCGCGCCCCACGAGGTAGTAATAGGCGGCGCCTGGAGGGGGGACGGAGGCATCGGCCGTCCCCTGGGCCGCCAGGTGCGCCGCGAAACAGGTGTGGTTGTACGACCAGGCCGAACCGGATCGCTCGCCGCGGTACACGTTGAACTCTCCCGGCGGATCGTTCCACACCAGGCTCGAGACCCCGCCGGAATCGGTGAGGGTCAGGCTGTCGTTCACGCCGGCGGGCGGTCCGAGGATCGCCAGGAGTCCCGCGCCGGTGGCCGACTGGCCGTCGGGGTTGGTGAGGGTGAGGTCGCAGGCTCCGGGCACGGCGGCGGTGAGGTCGAGCGTCAGCGACACGTGCGTCGGATCGACAAACGCGGCGCTCGTGACCGCGACGCCGGGGCAGGCCGAGGCGGCCAGGCGCGACGCGAACCCCGGTCCGCCCGGATCGGACCCCGGATCGAAGAACTCCTCGCCGGCCGGCGAGGCCCCGGTTACGGTGACCCCCGTCTGCGCCTCTCCCGCGCACGCGGCGGCGGGGGCGGCCGCGACCGGCTGGGCCGGCGGCGGCGGCGACAGCTTGAGCACGCGCACCGCCCAGTTGCTGGCCGGCGCGTCGGCGTATTCCTGGAACGTCCAGACGCTCATGTCGTCGTTCGGATCGACGCCGGCGAAGGAATAATCGCCCCACCGGTTGAAGCTTCCGGCCAGCACCGTGTAGCCCGCCAGCCCCGGCTGCGGCAGGAAGGGCTCGCCCAGCGTCCCCGGCCCCTCGTCTCTCCGGCGGCTGGCGGTCGCGACGCCGATGAACGCGTTCGTGGCGGCGTAGGAGGATGCGACGGCGGCGTGCCCCTGCCCCGTGCCGATGATGCTCGGGTAGATGTAGCCGCGCGGATTGACGGCGGCCGTGTCGCAAAGCGTCCCGGCCTGCAGGACCGCCGGCACCGGTGCCGTGAGATTGCCGATCTCGTACCAGCGGGCCCCGTTGCGGCGCCCGGCGCCGCTGGTCGCCGCCACGCAGCCGGCGTCCACCGCGAGATGGTGCGCGGTCCACAGGCTCTTCACCCCGGTGATCTTGTTCGTGGTGACGGCGGCCATGAGGAGCCGGTCGTCGAGCGTGTCGAGCCCGACGGAGGAGCTCTGCGATACCTGCAGGAGCGGCAGCGAGGTGGACGGCACCGGCAGATCGATGTTCCCGGAGAGTGTCGGGACGCCGCCCGGATCGGTGACGCGGCGCAGCACCAGCCCTCCGAGGAGCGAGATGTCCACGCCGATGAAGTACGACTCGGTCGCCTGCGGATCGTCGTTGTCCACCCCGCGCGGCGACCACGGGCCGGCGGTCGTCCCGCCGGTCACGTTGACGAACGGCGTGACCACGATCGGCCCTCCGGACAGCAGGCTCGCCTTGCGCACGACGTACACGGTCGAGTGCTGGAAGGATCCGGCGCTGTTGTACATGTTGCAGCCGATGGTCACCGCCTGGGCGTCCACCCCGACCCCCGGGTAGTCGCAGATGTTCGCCGCCTCCGCCGGGGCGGCGCCGACGTTGAAGAAGAAGAGCGTGAAGCCGGTCGCTCCGGTGATCGTCGGGCCGTCGCTCACCGCGATCACGATGCGGTTGTTCACCGTCGCGAGATTGATCATCACCAGGAACCAGCGGCCGGAGAGCCGGTCGTAGCGCACGTTCGGGTCGGACAGCCGGAAGCCGTCCCGCACCGACTCCCAGAAGTTGTTGTTGTTCGAGTTGAGCGGCCCGAGGACGCCGTTGCGGTCGAACACCTTGATGCGACCGTTGACGTGCACCAGGACCTGGGTCGGACCGATGTCCCCCATGCTGTCGGGGGGGACGAACGGGGACTCCCCCGCGGCGGTGCTCACCGCCCGGAACGAGACCCCGGACGGATCGAGCTGCAGGCCGGGAGGGGGGAGCGGCGCGGAACCGACCGGCGGCTCCGGCGGCGCGGTCCCCCCCGGCGGCCACGAGGAGACTTCGGGCGACGCCGGGTTCACCGCGGGGGGGATGGGCCGGAGGCGTGCCTCCTCCCGCTCGACGTCGTCGCGCCCCGGCTCCGACCCGCGGAACCGCTCGCGGTCCATGATCTCCGACACCATCTCGCGCCGGCCCCGGTTTCCCGTGACCGGCTTGCCACGGCGCTCGGAGGCCGCGGCCAGGAGCGGGAACAGGCCGACCAGGGCGATGGCGGCGAGCGCGGCCCTGCGTCCGGATCCCTGTTTCATCGGCACACCCATCCCACCAGCGAGTTAGTCGTCCCACTGGGACCAAAGGTTCGACGGGGCAAGCGAAAAGATCGCCGCAGGCGGTGGAAGCGAGGCCGGCCGGCGGACCGGGCCGAGGGCTCAGCCGCGGTCGAAGATCTCGCGGGCGATGATCAGGCGCTGGATCTGCGAGGTCCCTTCGTAGATCTGGAAGATCTTGGCGTCGCGCATCAGCTTCTCGACCGGGTACTCCTTGTTGAAGCCGTAGCCGCCGAAGACCTGCACCGCGTCGGTCGCCACCTGCATGGCGGAGTCGGCGGCGAACGCCTTGGCCATCGCCGCCTCGCGGGTGTTGCGCTCGCCGCGGTCGATCTTCCAGGCCGACTGCCAGACGAGCAGCCGCGCCGCCTCGATCTTCATCGCCATCTCCGCCACCATGAAGGCGATCGTCTGGTGCTTGTAGATGGGCACACCGAAGGCGGTGCGTTCCTTGGCGTAGCGGGCAGCGTGCTCCATGGCGGCGCGGGCCAGGCCGACCGCGGCGGCCGCGACGATGGGCCGGGAGTGGTCGAACGCCGCCATCGCCAGCAGCCAGCCCTTCCCCTCGGCGCCGATGAGGTCCTGCTTCGGCACCTTGACGTCGTTGAAGGTGATGGCGCGCGTGTCGGAGCAGCGCTGCCCCATGTTCTTCTCTTTCTTGCCGACCTCGATCCCGGCCGTGTGACGCGGCACGTAGAAGGCGCTCATGCCGCGGTGCTTCTGTGTCTCGTCGGTGTAGGCGACGACGAAGTACCAGTCGGCGACGCTGCCGTTGGTGATCCACATCTTCTGTCCCTTGAGGACGTAGTCGTCGCCGACCTTGCGGGCCGTCGTCTTCATGCCGGCGACGTCGGAGCCGGCCTGCGGCTCGGTGACGCAGTAGGCGGCGAGGCGGAACTCCTCGGTCATCGGCGTGAGGATGCGGCGCTTCTGCTCGTCGGAGGCGCCGACGATGATCGGCCCCTCGGCGAGGGTGTTCGCCTCCATGGCGGTGCCGATACCGGTGCAGCCCCGGGCGGTCTCCTCCGCCAGGAGGCAGCCGTCCATGACGCCGAGCCCGGCGCCGCCATACTCCGCCGGGATGTGCGTGTTCATCAGGCCCAGTTCCCAGGCCTTCTGGCAGATCTCCCGCGGGAACTCGCCGGTCTCGTCGTGGTGCGCCGCCTTCGGAACGATCTCCTTGTCGGCGAACTCGCGGGCGAGGGCCTGGAGCTGCTGCTGCTCCTCGCTCAGGCTGAAATCGATCATCGTGCGTCTCCTACAGATCCTTGACGTCGAGCGTGATGGTCGCGTCCTTCCAGGCCGCCTCGAACTGCCGCTTCACGAGCGCGGCGTCGGCCGTCTTCTTCTGCGCCTCGAGACTCTTCCACAGGCCGAACAGCGACCGGGCATTGCGCGGGCCTTTGTCGAGGTCGGCCCGGAACACCTTCTCCGCCTCGGCGGCGCGCCCCGAGCGCAGCAGCGCCCCGCCGTGCGACTCGCGCACCGGGTAGAACCACTCCGGCGGCTCGTTGTACGGCAGGTTGTCCTGGGCCTGCACCGCCGCGGTCCAGGACGCGATCGCTCCGTCGCGATCGCTGATCGACTCGAGGAGGCGCGCATTGAGGACGTGACCGGCCACCGCCAGGTAATCCTGCGCCGGGCTGAAGGCATGCGCCCAGGTGGGCGGGATCTTCTCGCGCAGAGTCCGGAACGCCTTCTGCTCCTCGAGCGCCGCCGCGCGGTCCTTCTTCGCCGCCTGCGCCGCGCCGCGCGCGGCGTGCCACAGCGCCGTGTCGACGAGGAAGCGCTTGTCGGGGGCCGGGAGCTTCAGGATCTCGTCCCACATGCCGAAGCGCCAGCGGGCGGCGATCGGGGCCGCGCCGTACATCTCGAGGAAGGGCCCCATCACCGGGTCGAGCGCGCCGGCGGGCGTCGCGCCGAGCATCTCGGCCTGGACCCGGTCGGCCGCCGCGACCGCCTTCTCCTTCATCCCGGCCTGCATGCCGCCGTACCACACGAAATGGGAGTTGTGGGTGGCGTACATGATCGGGTACATGGCGCTCTTGCCGAAGTCCTTGAAGAAGGCGTCGTCGGCCGCGACCGCCTTCTCGTTCATCGTGACCGTCCGGGCGAAGTCCCCCGTGCGCAGGTAGATGTGCCCCGGCATGTGAACGAGATGGCCGGCCGCGGGGGCGGCGGTTTCCAGACGCTGCGCGCTCGGCAGCGCGCGCTCCGGATCCGGCGAGGCCTCGACGGCGTGGATGTAGAGATGGTTCGCGCCGATGTGTCCGGGGTCGCGCCGCAGCACCGACTCGAGCACCTCCAGGATCTCCGGCGTGTCGTGGGCCGGCTTGCCGTCGGGGCCCCAGAACTTCCACGGGCTCAGGTCCATGATGCTCTCGGCGTAGATCGTCGCGGCGTCGAGATCGTCGGGGTACCTCTCCACGAGCCGCTTCATGGCGTCGCGGTAGGCCTCGTCGAGCTTGCGCAGGTCCGCCTTCGGATCGGTCGAGTAGCGCGCCGTCATCGCCTCGATGTAGTCGCGCTCCGCCTCCGGCGCGGACGCCATCAGGGAACGCGCCTTCGCGACCGCCTCGGCCGCCGCCTTGTCACGCCCGGGATCGCGCGGCGTGTTGATGTCCGGCCCGAGCGCGCAGGCGATCCCCCACTGCGGCATCGCCGCCTTCGGATCCAGCTCCGCCGCCTTGCGGAAGGCCCGCTCCGCCTCTTCCTTGTTGAACGCGAAGGAGAGGCTCAACCCCATGTCGAAGTACTTCTGCGCCTCGGGATTCGTCGTGACGATGGGATGCGTGTGATCCGAGAGGCCGGTCATGAGCTTCGGCGAGGTCGCCGGCACGGCCGTCCCGCCGTGCCCATCGTGCCCCTGCGCGCCGGCTCGCCCGCCCGACAGGACAAGCGCCGGAACGAGAGCCGACACGAGCAGGGAGGACAAGATCCGCGGCGGATGCGACGACGACCGGAAGGGCATTTCTTCGTCTCCTCCCTTCGAAGAAACGCCAGTCTAGAGATCGTCGCCGGGAGCGTCAATGCAAGGAGGACGGTTCCTCCGCGAGGTCGTGGGGCACGGTCACGACGACGAGGCCGGCGCTCTCGTTCCCCGCGGCATCGGTGGCCCGGTAGCGAATCAGATAGGTTCGGCCGGGACCTGCCCCGTCCCGCTCGGCACGCAGCGCCAGGACCGTGTCGGCGGTTCCCGGCTCAGCGTCGGCGATGTCCCCCCGGGTTGCGTCGTGCTTCGTTCCCGGGGCGGCCTCCGGCTCGCTGCTGGTGACACCGAGAAGGACGACCGACGGCGGACCGCCGCAGAGATCCGATGCGTCCCACGAAAGTCGGATCGACACCATCCGTCGATTCGGCGGCCACAGCGTCGCCGGCTCGGCGCGCAGCACGAACGCCGGCGGGGTTCGGTCGGCGACCACGACGTCCGCGACCGCGCGCGACGTCTCGCCGAAGCGATCCTCGACGCGCAGCCCGATGCGATGCGTGCCGAGCGCCAGGCGCACCGACAGCAGCGGGCCGGCCCCCAGCGATCGGGGGGCCGGGCCTTCCGGATCCTCCAGCCATTCGTACAGGACGATGTCGGCCGGGGTGTCCGGATCGGCGGAATCGCGACCGTCGAGGAGAACGGTGCCACCGGGTCCGTCGCACTCGGCGGTCGGAGCGTGCAGGGCCGCCTGCGGTGGACTGTTCACCACGAGCAGGCCTTGCGCTTCGCGAAGGAAGACCGCCTCCGACCGGGCCGGGAGCGTCGTGCCGTCGCTCACTTCCACCACGAGGCGATGCCACTGGTGCGGCGGCCGTCCGCTCAGATCGATCTGGCGCGGCAGCGCGCCCTCGAATGGCAGGCGCGCGACCTGCGTCTCGATCCCGGTCGTGGCCAGCATCCGATCCGGATCCGTCTTCCGAACGGTCAGTTCGATGCCGCCGGAGTCGTCGGAGGTCCGCCTCACGCACAGCGTGACCGGGAGCGGCAGCCCCTCCAGACTCTTGGAAGCCTCGAAGTGATCGCTGGGGAAGGCGCACGCGCCGAAGGCGATGCCGAAGTCGGACCGGCCGTCTTCGCAGGCCAACACCGAGTCGAGGTCGAACAGATACGGCGTTCCGACCGCCGCGAAGGTGAAGCCGATGCCGCGCCCCGGCTCCCCGTCCGGTGACCAGCCCGCGGCACAGTCGGAGGAGGCAAGGCTGTCGGCCAGGTCGAGCGCCTCGCCCGAGGTGGCGTAGAGCTCCAGCGCGCCGCGCAGCGGATCGTTCTGTGGATCGGCGATGCGCCCTCGGACCCGGATCACTCGAGGATCGGAGGTGTCGATCCCGTCGAAGCGCGCGGCCGGCTGGCAGGCATCGCCGGACCCGTCACGGTCCGCGTCCGCCTGTCCGGGATCGGCGACGTCCGGGCACCGATCGCAGCCGTCTCCGGCGCCGTCGCCGTCCCGATCCGCCTGATCCGGATTGGGCATCGCCGGGCACGCATCGCAGGCGTCCGCCACGCCGTCGCCGTCCCGGTCGGCCTGATCGGGATTGGACCGCGCGCAGTTGTCGCAGGCGTCCCCGACGCCGTCGCCGTCCGCATCCTCCTGCCCCGGATTCGGGCGGTCGGGACAATCGTCGACGCCGGCGCACGACCCGTCGCCGTCGGCGTCGTTGGCGGCATCGAAAACGCACGGATCGCAGGCATCACCGAAGCGATCGCCGTCGGCATCGCCCGGCGCCGCCTCGAACACCGAGGGACAGAGGTCGCAGGCGTTTCCGAAGCGGTCCCCGTCGTCGTTTTCCTGTCCGGCGTTGGCGATCGCGATGCAATTGTCCTCGGCGTCGACGACGCCGTCCCGGTCGGCATCGAGAACCACCTCGAGCGCGATCGGCAGGCGCTCCGCGCGCCGGTCGGGATCGTCGCTTCCGACGAGGATGTCCGCCTGGTAGGAACCCGGATCGAGCGCGCCCGGGTGGAACCGGATCGAGACAGCCGCCTCCGCGCGCGCGGGAATGCGGACGCTCGTCTCGTCGACGGACGCCCACAGCGGGCTGGTTCCGTACCGGTAGAGGGAGGCACTCGACGCGATTCCCGAAAGGTAGTAGACGCCGGGGATCGACCCGCCGATCCAGACCAGCTGCGCGGAGGCCTCGTGGACCACGGGCAGGGAGACGCTGCGCCAGGTCCGGCCCGCGATCGAATAGCGCTGGAGGCCCGTCCCTCCCTCGGCATCGAAGAGAAGATACTCGCGGCGGCCCGCGTCGATGGTCGATCCCTTGGTCGTCGCCCCGGGAACGGACGGGAGCGCCTCCGCGATTCGGGTGGCGATGTGATAGCGACCGAACCCGGTCGCCGGGCTGCCGGTGTGACCGTAGAGCGCGCCGTCGAGATAGTGCAGGTCCCCGTCCCTCCCGATGCTCATCGGGGTGGCGTCGAAATGCTCGACCCACGTCGAGTCCGGCTCGAAGCGGGTGAGGGTCGGACCGAGGGCGAGGTAGATCCACCGATCCCCGTCGCTGGCGATCGCGGTGGCCGGCATCTCCAGCGGGTGCGGGAGCGTCCACCAGCGATCGGTCGCGATGTCGTAGACGCCGATTTGGGTGCTGTCTTGCTGGTAGGCCGTGTAGATGCGCCCGTTCAGCAGCGCCGCGCCCCCCAGGTTCACAGCCGGTATCGGCGCATCGGCCAGCCGCCTCCAGAGCCCTTCGGAGACCTCGTACTTCAGGAACACCCAGGTCCCGGTCAGCTGGCCGTAGAGCGTGCAGGTGGCCGGGTCCGCGACGACGCAGGTCAGGGAGGGCTCGTCGCCGCCCAGCCGCTGGAAGACCGGCTCGGACGCCTGGTCGAGCTGCAGCCCGAGGGTCACGTCCATCTCCGTGTCCGAATCGTTGGCGAGCGTCAGTGTCCGCGTCACGGTGTCGAACGGGACCAGGCGCTCGTCGAATCGGTCGGGCATGAGCCGCAGGCGCGGCGACGCAACCGAAGTCCCGGTGACCTCGATCGCCGTGACCCGGCCGTCCGGGGCATCGCTGTCCACTGTGAGCCGGGCGTGCAGCACGCGCGGCGCAGCCGGGCTCCACGTCAGGGGGATGGTCCGCGTCTGCCGGGAGTCGATCGCGAACGGCGTGAAATCCACGGCGATGTCGGGATCGTCGGCCCGGATTCCGGTCACCGCGAGAGGCGCCGTTCCGGTGTTGCGTACCACGAGCGTCCGCCCGCCGGCTCCTCCCGCGACGAGGCTCCCGAAATCGACGGCCGCGGGCTCGAGCTCGATGGCGGCCCCGTCCGACACCGACAGACTCGCGGAGTGCGACACCGAGCGGCGCAGGGGATCGTTGCTCCTGACCTCGATCGCGCCGGCATACGTTCCGGCGCGCAGTCCGCGGGCGTCGAACCGGACCCGCACCTCCCCCGACTCGCCTGCCGCGAGGCGGCCCGATGCCGGGATGGCCGTCAGCCACTGGGGAAGCCGGTCGATGGCGACGGTCTGCCCCTCGCGCACGACGGTATTCCCGAAGTCGACGCTCAGCCCCCTGGTCTTCGCCTGGTCCTGGATCCCGATCGATGTCGGATCGCGCGTTCTCCTCCCCAGGCCGAGGTACTTGAAGAGGATGCGACCGCTCGACTCCAGGACGAGCTGGAAGGTGAAAGGCCCCTCGCGCGAGACGGAATTCTCGACGCGGTCCCACTGGATCGTGAACGACGCGCCGTCCGAGCGCGTCAACACCCGGGCCCCATTCGTGACCGTGAGGAACCGCCAGAAGGGGGCGATCATGTTCTCGGGGGCGGTGAAGGTCGGGAAGGCCTCCGAGGGATCGCTGCTGCCGAACAGCCGCGTGAAACTCACCCAACCGTCCATGTTGACCCGCACGTGGTCGAAGGTCCTTTCGTAGAACGGGAACGCGAATCCCAGCGGAATCGGCTCGGTGTGGCCGGCGAGCCCCTGCAACCCGGTGTCATGCCCGGTCGCGGCGATGTCGCGCCACGCGAACGCGGGGTCGCCGGCCGGATCGACGATGACGGCGCGATAGCCGAATGCATCCGGCCCGCGCAGGAACGCTCCGACCCCGGGGACGGGAATGGTCCAGTCGAGCGTTCCCACGCCCGCGTTCCGCAGCGTCAGGATCCGGAACGCGCTCTCTCCCGCACCCGCCGCGGCCGAGAAGGAGCCCGGATCGGATTCGAGCGTAGGAGGCGGCAGCGTCGACCCCGGTGCGGCGTCGCCGAACGGGCCGCGATTGTCCCAATCGTCCACCGCCCGGACGGCGAACCAGTAGGTGCTCTCGCTGGACAGCCCTCCCACCTCGAAGGTCTCGATCGTGCCCGCGGCGGCCGGCGCGAGGTCGCACGGGACCGGATGCGCGGCGGCGAACGCGGCCTCGTCGAGGATCGGAGCGTCGGCATAGCGGAGATCGTAGGCGGCCGCCACCCCTGCGTCCGCATCGTCGCCGCTGGCGATCCAGGAGAGCGTGACGAAATCGGTTCCCGTCCGGGACGCCGCCAGCTGACGCACCGCGCCCGGGGGCACCACGTCGTGGTCGAGGACCGTCGTCAGACGGAGCCGGCCGCCACTGCGCACCACCCCCTCGAGCCACGGGAGCCGCGTGACCTGGCGCAGGAGGACCTTCTTGACGGTCGAAGCGCGCAGCCCGGGATCGATCGATCGGAGCAGCGCGACCGCGCCGGAGACGTGCGGAGCGGCCATCGAGGTTCCGCTGAGTCTCTGGTAACCCGCGCCGGGCACCGTGCTGAGGATCCCGACGCCGGGCGCCGCGAGGTCCACGCCGGCGGCGCCGTGGTTCGAGAAGACGGCGAGGCGGTCCTGCGCGTCCGTCGCGGCGACCGCGATGATGTTCTCCGAGTCGTACGCGGCCGGGTAGGTGGGAATGCGATCGATGTCGCTGGCGTTGTTGCCGGCCGCCGCCACGAACACGACGTCCTGCGCCCCCGCTTCCCCGATCGCCTCGCGCAGGGCCTGGGAAAAGCCGCCTCCGCCCCACGACGCGTTGATGACATCGGCCCCCATGTGGGTGGCGTACTCCACGGCCAGGACGGCGTCCGAGATCAGCCCGCGTCCCGTGGAAGAGAGCACCTTCAAGGGCATGAGGCGCGCCCGCCAGGCGACCCCGGCGACGCCGATACCGTTGTTGCCGACGGCGGCGATCGTGCCCGCAACGTGCGTGCCGTGGCGGTTGTCGTCGAAGGGATCGTTGTCCTGATTGACGAAGTCCCACCCCCGCGCATCGTCGACGTACCCGTTGCCGTCGTCGTCGATGCGGTTGCCGGAGATCTCTCCCGCGTTGACGAAGAAATTCCCGGCCAGGTCCGGATGCCGCCTGTCGATTCCGGTGTCGATCACCGCCACGACGACGTCGAGGACGCCGGTGGATCGGTCCCAGGCCGACGGGGCGTCGATGTCGGACCCGGCGCTCCCACCCGTCTGCCCGGTGTTGCGCAATCCGTACATCTCGGGGAAACGCGGGTCGTTCGGGAGCCGATCGGCGGACACCACGTAGTTCGGCTCGGCGTACTCGACGTTCGGATCCTGCGCCAGCGCTTCGAGCGCGGCGGCCGTGGTCACGCCGGGACCGAGCGTCCAATGCTCCGCCCCGCTGCGGAAGCGGTGCCGTGGAACCGCGCCGAAACGCGCCCGCTCCAGCGCCGCCGCGTGACCCACGACGTGCGGGCTGAACTTGACGAGGATCTCCCCTTCCGCGAACGGGGGCTCGGGAGCCGGCGGCCCCGGCCCGGCTCCCCCGCCGGGATCCTGGTGACGGGCGGGCCCGGCGAGGGCCGCCGCGATCATCGTCAACAGGCAGACCGTGAGGCTGCGACCGAAAGGACCACGTCCGTACGCGATCATCCCGTGGTCGTCCCCCACGCTGTGGCGATTCCAGTCCTCCATACGATGAAACCGTTGCTGCGCGCAAGTCCGCAAGACCACGGATCGCCTCGAGGGTCCTCGGATAAGATGCCGACGTGCCCTCGCGACTCCTCGACATGCGGGAGGCCGCCGCCCCCGCCTGGCAGGCGATCTACGACGACATGCTGCGGCTGTCGCTCCGGCGGCAGCCCCGCTGGTTCCGGCCGCTGCTCCTCAAGCACCGGCGCCTGCAGACGATGACCGGGTACGACCACTGGTCGCGCGCCTGGGAGTACCCGTGGGCGGTGTTCGCCGCCGATCTCGACGGGACGCCGCAGCGGCTCCTCGACGTCGGCGGCGGCGGGAGTCCCTTCGCGCCGTGGCTCGCGGGGCGCGGCCACGACGCGCACGTGGTCGATCCCTCCCTCGACCAGGGGCGGTTCTTCGCCTGGGACCCGGGGCGGAGCGCCTGGAAGAACGCCCGCACGATCGCCAAGCAGGCCGCCTTCGGGCTCGCCGGCATCCGCACGCTGTGGGGGCTGCCGAAGGACGGCACGGGCGACCGGCTGCACTACTGGCCGTACCCGGCGCAGCGCCTCGGCTTCCCCGACGCGCACTTCGATCGCGTCTTCTGCCTGTCGGTGATCGAGCACATCCCGCACCACCTGTGGCCCGACTGCATGCGCGAGTTCGTCCGCGTGCTGCGCCCCGGCGGGAGGCTCGTCATCACCATGGACATGGAGACCTCCGAGGCGAACGACCGCCTCTACGCGAAGCTCGTCGCGGCGTGCCCGCTGCGGCTCATCGGCGATCCGGACTATTCCGTCCCCCTCGACCCCGCCGAGGCGCAGGGGAGGCATCCGAAGAACTGGTACGAAACCCTCGGCCTCGTCTGGAGCAAATGATCATGGAAACCCTGCGCAACTACATCGACGGCGCGTTCGTGGAATCGGTCTCGAAGAAGACGTTCGAGGTGTTCAACCCGGCGACGCGCGAAGTGATCGCCAAGGCCCCCGACTCGAACGCCGAGGACGTCGATCGCGCCGTCAAGGCTGCGCGGCGCGCCTTCGATGAAGACGGCTGGCCGCAGATGTCGGCGCGCGAGCGGGGTCGCATCCTCTTCCGCCTGGCCGAGCACCTCAAGGCCAACGCACGGCGCTTCGCCGAGATGGAGACGCTCAACAACGGCAAGCCGATCGCCGAGGCCGAGGCGGATCTCGGCGACGCCGCCTTCTGCTTCGAGTACTACGGCGGGATGGCGACCAAGATCAAGGGGGACGTTCTGACCATCCCGGACAACGCCCTGAGCCTGGCGCTCAAGGAGCCGGTCGGCGTCGCGGGGCAGATCGTCCCGTGGAACTACCCGCTGATGATGGCGTCGCAGAAGATCGCCCCGGCGCTCGCCGCCGGCTGCTCCGTGGTCCTGAAGCCGGCGGAGCAGACGCCGATGACGATCACCCTGCTCGCCGAGGCGTTCGCCGAAGCCGGCGTGCCCAAGGGGGTCGTCAACATCGTGCACGGCTTCGGGGAGACGGCCGGGGCGCCGATCGTCGTGCACCCGGGCGTCGAGAAGATCGGCTTCACCGGATCGACCGCCGTCGGCAAGTCCATCCTGAAGGGGGCCGCCGACACGCTGAAGCGGGTGTCGCTCGAGCTCGGCGGCAAGTCCCCCAACATCTTCTTCGCCGACGCCGACTTCGAGGCGGCGGTGGACGGGGCGCTCTTCGGCGTCTTCATCAACCAGGGGGAGGTCTGCTCCGCCGGCAGCCGCGTGCTGGTGCAGCGACCGATCTACAAGAAGCTCGTGGACGCCATGGTGGAGAAGGCGAAGCGGATCCCGGTCGGGCCGGGGATCGATCCCGCCAATCGCATGGGGCCGCTCGTCTCACAGGAGCAGTACGACCGGGTCCTCGGCTACCTCGCGAAGGGAAAGAGCGAGGCGAAGCTCGCGGTCGGCGGCGGCCGCCCCGAGACCCTGGCCGCCGGATCCGAGAAGGGCTTCTTCGTCTCCCCGACGATTTTCTACGACGTCGACAACCGGGCCACCATCGCGCGCGAGGAGATCTTCGGCCCGGTGATGTCGGTCATCCCCTTCGACGACGAGGCGGAGGCGCTGCGCATCGCCAACGACACGCACTACGGGCTGGCGGCGGCGGTCTGGACCCGCGACCTGTTCAAGGCGATGCGGGCGGTCCGGAAGCTGCGCGCCGGCGTCGTCTGGGTGAACCACATGCAGCCGACGCCGGTCGAGGCCCCCTGGGGCGGCTTCAAGCAGTCCGGGTTCGGGCGCGAGCTGGGGCCGTGGGGCCTCGACGAGTACCTCGAGGTGAAGCAGGTCTACGTCAATCTCGACGAGACGCCGATCGGCTGGTATCGCTGAGCAACCGCCGGGCCGGGTCGTTGCCCGGGTCGTAGCGCAGCACCGCCTCGAGGGCGCGGCGCGCCTCCTCCGGCCGCCCGGCCATCAGGGCGCAGCGCCCCATCAGGAGATAGCCGGCGGCGGCGTTGGTCGTGAAGCCCAGCCCCTTGCGAAACGCCGCCTCGACCGCCCCGAGCACCCGCTCGGCCGGCGTGCCGCCGGCGTCGAAGGCGGCGGTGGCGAGGGCGAACTCGAGATCGGGATCGTCCGGCGCCAGCGCCACGGCGCGCCGCAGCGCCGCGGCGGCGCGCTGCGGCTCGCGGCGCGCGAGGTGGTGGCGCGCCACGGCCCACAGGGCGTCCGGGTCGTCGCCGCGCTCCTGGAGCTCGCCGAGCGTGCGCTCGTCGAGCACGCCCGCCGCCCGCGCCTCCGCGGCCGCCGCCTGTTCGGAGTCGCCGCGCGCCCGGAGGATCGCCGCCAGACCGCGCCACGCCGGCTCCGCCTCGGCCGGAGTGGCGGCTGCCTGGACCGCGCGGCGGTACTCCCGCTCGTCGCCGCGGCGCTCTCCGAGGAAGGTGCGCACCTGGACGAAGCGCAGGCGGCGCTGCCGCTCGATCTCCCGGTCCGGAAGGTTGAGCAGGAGCGCGCACGCCAGGACGACCGCGGCGCCGCGCGCCGCGGCGGCAACGCGCCCGGCGCGCCAGCCGTCCCACAGCGCCGTGACCGCGCCGGCGGCGAACGGCAGGAGCAGCGCCGCCAGCTCCAGCCGGAAGCGCGCCCCGACGTAGAACAGCCCCATCGAAAGGACCGGCAGCAGCAGGAAGGCGGGCAGCCACGAGCAGTGGCGGCGCCGGAACGCGGGGGCGCTGCACGCGAGCGCCAGCCCGAGGATCGCGAACGGCGCGAGGACCCCCATGCCGCGCCCCCAGGCGCCGAGCCGCTCTTCCTTGACGAGCAGCGGCAGATCGTCGTGCGCCTCGTATCCGTGCAGCATGTAGAGGAGCCGCCGCGCCTCGAGCATCGCCTGCGCCGCGAAGCCGCGCCGCCCCATGCTGACGATCCCCTCGTGGCGCCAGAAGCGCGCGGCGGCCGCGGCGTCCAGATCGGTTCCGGTCGCGAGGGTCGCGAGCCGGCGCGACACGCGGTCGTCGAGACGATCGAGCGGATCGGCCGCCGGCTGCTGCATCCACTGCCACGCGAGCGGCGGCGGGAAGTACGACAGTCCCCGGCCCTGCCAGTTGTGGCTGGTGTAGAAAACCCAGCCCCCCGACGACGTCACCGGGATGAAGGCGCCGGAGGCGCGGAAGTTCTGCCAGGCGATCGGGACGACCGGCAGGAGCGCGAACGGCACGAGCGCCCAGGAGCGCCGCAGTCGATCCCCGGCGACGAGCTGCGCCGCGGGCAGCAGCAGCAGGAGCAGGAGCGCGTCCGGCCGATGGATCGATCGCAACCCGACCAGCAGGCCGACGACCGCCCAGGCCCCGAAGGTCCCGCGTTCCACCGCCCGCGCCGCCGCGAGAGCGGCGCCCAGGCCGAGCAGGAGCCCGAGCCCGTCCGCCTCGAGCTCGACCGACGCCAGGAGGAACGGCCCGTACAGGGCGGCCGCGACGCCGGCGAGGATCGCCTCGCGGCGGCCGAAGAGGCGCAGCGCCAGCGCCGCCACCAGCACGCACGCGCACGCCCCGAGGAGGACCTGCGACAGGACGATCTCGCGGACCGCGGCGCCGAGCCGGAGCGCCGCCGCGACGCACAGCGTGTAGAGCGGCGAGAAGGCCCACGGCTCGCGCGGCGCGCCGCCGTGCGCCAGGAGATCACGCGCCAGCAGCAGGTACTTTTCGAAGACGAGGGAGGGGTCGAAGACGGCGCGGAGCGCGGCGGCGCGCGCCGCCAGCGCCACGCCGAACACGCCGAGGAAGAGCCGGAGGTCGTCGCGTTGCATCCGTCACCGCGTTCCGGCGGGGCGGCGACCGCCGGAGAGCGGCGGCGATTCTCCGCGAAGCGCGCGCGCCGTGCAAGCGCGCAATGTGTGCCGCGACGCACATCCGGCGGCTCCGCGCGACGATCCGCCGGGGGGAACCGCGGCGGCGACGCCCCGCCTCCGGGCGCTCCGCCCCCCTTTTTCCCCGGGGAGGGGTCCTGTTTCCTCTATGGAGAATGGGTCTTGACGCGCGCCACCCGTGGTAGAGTCTCGCCGTCTCGACGGCAGTTCATCCCCGACAGGCTGGATTTCAGGAGGTGCAGATGGCCGCGAAGAAAGGGCGCAAGCCGAGTGCAGCATTCATGAAGCCGATGACGCCGAGCGCTGCGCTCGCGGAGGTCATTGGCTCGAAGGCGATGCCTCGGACCCAGGTGACGAAGAAGCTCTGGGAGTACATCAAGAAGCACAAGCTGCAGGACGCCAAGAACCGGCGGATGATCAATGCCGACGATTCGCTGAAGAAGGTGTTCGGCGGCAAGGGCAAGGTCAACATGTTTGAGATGACCAAGCTCGTCAACAAGCACCTCAAGGCGTAGGCCGGCCTCTTCGCGAACAATCCCCTCCCGCCCGCGCCCGCGGGCATCCGCCGTCGCGGGCGGGAGGCGCGGCCGAAGCCGTTCCGCTCCCGCAATCCGCCGAGGACGTTGCCGCGATGACTGACCTCCCCCCGACGGATCCTCCTCCTTCCTGGATGCCGGCGCCGGAGCCGCCTCCGGTGGCCTTCACGCCGCCCCCGATCGTTCCGGCGGCGGCGCCGGCGGGCGAACCGCTCAATCCGTGGCTGTCGATGTGGATCCGGCCGCGCGCCACCATGCGGCAGATCCTCGACACCAACCCGCGCCGCTGGGTGCACGGGCTGGCGATCCTCGGAGGGATCGCCGAGCTCCTCGGCGCGCACATCCCCGACACGCCCCCGTTCCCCACGTTCTCCCTCGGCGCCCTGCTGGCTTTCAAGTGTGTGGCGGGAGCGTGCGCCGGCCTCGTGCTCCTCTACCTCGGCTCGTTCGTCGTCTGGATCACCGGCCGCTGGCTCGGTGGCCAGGGGACCTTCGTGGAGGTGCGCGCCGCCTCCGCCTGGCCGAACGTGCTGACTCTATGGGCAGCGCTGCTGATGCTGCCGATCATCGCCTACCTCGGGACCCAGGCGTTCAACGTCGACCCCGAAACGTTCATGGACGACTCGGCCGGGATGATGCTGATCCTGCCGGTGACGGCGATCGGCATCGTCATCACCATCTGGCGTTTCTTCGTCGCCCTGAAATGCCTCGCCGAGGCGCATCGTTTTTCGGCGTGGCAGGCGCTCGGGGCAGTCCTCATCGGGTGCGTCCTCCTCGCCATCCCGGTCGCCATCCTCCTCGGCGTCGGCATCGGTCTGATGGGCCTGTCCGTGCTCTCCGGCGGATCCTGATTTCGTCTTACCTTCTCCACGCTTCTCCTCTATAATCGGGGCCAGGAATTCCCATGAGCCCCGAGACCGCGGCATCCCTCCGGACCAAGCTCATCGATCGTCGCCAGCTCCTCGAGAAGGCGGTCGCCGAGCGCGGCAGCCTCGACGACATCGTCCGGCTGGTCGAGCAGGTGGACGCCGCGCTGCGGCGCATGGACACCGGCACCTACGGCACCTGCAGCGTCTGCGGCGAGTCGATCGAAGAGACCGACCTCGAGCGCAACCCGTTCGTCGAGTACTGCCTGTGCCAGCTCAACGACCAGCAGCAGCAGGCGCTGCAGCACGACCTCGACCTGGCGCAGCGCATCCAGCGCGGGCTGCTGCCGCCGCAGGACGTGCGCGTGGCGGGCTGGGAGGCGCACTACCGCTACCAGCCGGCCGGGCCGGTGAGCGGCGACTACTGCGACCTGGTCACGACCGGCGACGGGGACGGCGACCTGTACTTCGCGGTGGCCGACGTCTCCGGCAAGGGGGTGGCGGCGGCCCTCCTGATGGCGCATCTGAACGCCTCGTTCCGCAGCCTCATCCAGGTGGGACTCCCCCTCCCCGAGATCCTGGCGCGCCAGAACCGAATGCTGCTCGACCACCACCTGCCGTCGCAGTACGCGACGCTGGTGTGCGGCCGGGCGCGGCAGGGCGGCGTGATCGAGATCTGCAACGCCGGGCACTGGCCGCCGCTGGTGGCGCGGCGGGATCGCATCGAGGCGCTGGAGGAGTCGGGGCTGCCGATCGGCATGATCGGCGAGCGGCGCTACGAGACCGCGAGCGTGCGGCTGGAGCCGGGGGAGACGCTCTTCCTCTACACCGACGGCCTGGTCGAGGCACGCGACGGGGACGACAGCGAATTCGGGGCGAGCCGCCTCGGCGATCTCCTGACCCGGCACCGCGCCCTGGCGCCCCGCGCGCTCGCCGACGCCTGCCTCGAGACCCTGGGCGAATTCCTGCGCGGCTCCCGCCCGTCGGACGACCTGTCGCTGATGGCGATCCGCCGCGAGGCCTGACTCCGGCTACGCGCTGAGCTTCTTGAGCAGCGGCGCCACCTTCCCGAAGGCCTTGAGGTGGGCATCGATGTCGGACTCGGTGTGCTGCACCGAGATGGTCCACTGCTCGTCGGGGCCGGGGGGCTGCGGGATGATCCCCTCGTTCATCATCGCCAGCCAGAAGGCGTGCGACATCGTCTTGTCGAGGGACGCCCAGTCGCGATAGTCGCGCATCCGGTCCTTGCGGAAGTTCACCGTCCCCATGCCGCCCACGCCGTTGGCGTAGGCGGGGAGCCCGTGCTCGCGCACCAGGGCGGCGTAGCCGTCCACGAGCTTCCGGTTGAGCGCGAACACCTGCTCGTACGCCGCGTCGGTCAGGACCTCCTTGAGCGTCGCCTCCGCGGCCGCCAGCGTCAATGGATTGGAGGCGTAGGTGCCGACGTGCATGACGCGGAAGGAGTTGATCTCCTCCATGAGCGCGGCCGAGGCGCCGAACGCCGCGAGCGGCAGCCCGCCGCCGATCGCCTTGGCGAGGCAGACGATGTCCGGGCGGACGTGATAGTGCTCGGTGGCGCCGCCGCGGGCGATCTTCACGCCGGTCTTCACCTCGTCGAAGATGAGCAGCGCGCCGTACTGGTCGCACACCTCGCGCAGGCCCGGCAGGAAGGCCGGCTCCGGCTCGGTCACGCCCATGTTGAGCATGATCGGCTCGACGATGACGCAGGCGACCTTGTTCAGGTTCTCGTCGAAGCGGCGGCGCACCGAGTCGAGGTCGTTGAACTGGGCGACGTGCGTGTGCTGCAGCGTCCCGGGCGGGATCCCCTCGCTCGCCGGCACCGACGCCGGCGCCTGCCGCAGCCCGACGCGCCCGAGCGGCGGTTTGGTGGAGACGAGCACGGTGTCGTGCGCGCCGTGGTACGCCCCCTCGAACTTGATCACCCCGGGCCGACCGGTGGCGCCGCGCGCCAGGCGGATGGCGTGCATCGTCGCCTCGGTGCCGGAGTTGGCGAAGCGCCACTGCTCCTGGCCGAAGCGGGCGCGCAGCTCCTCCGCGACCACCGCCTCGAGGCGGTGCGGCATGGCGTGCAGCGTGCCGCGCCTCACCTGCCGCTCGACCGCGGCGACGACCTTGGGATGGGCGTGCCCGGCCATCATGGCGCCGAACGCCATGCCGAAGTCGAGGTAGCGATTGCCGTCCAGATCGGTGATCGTCGTGCCCACGGCGGTCTCGACGAAGATCGGGTTCGGATCGACCGCCCGGAAGTTCGAGGAGACGCCGCGCGGCAGGAGCGACTTGGCGCGGTCGTGCGCCTCGCGCGACTTGCGCGTGCGCTCCACATAGCGGGCGGTGATGGCGTCGAGGTTCGACATGGTCGTCTCCCTGGCGGTTGTACGTGTGAGAGACGGATCTTAGCCGATCAGCGGGCGGCCGCCGGCGCGGCCGCGGCCGTGTCGCGCGGGATGAAACGCACGCCGGAGTATTCCGCCACCGCCTCGAGCCGGCCGACGACCGCGTCCGCGTCCGACGCGTAGGTCTCCCGCCGGGTGGCCACCCGCAGGCCGTCGAACGGCTTCTGATCGGACCAGACCGACAGGCGGTACTGGTGCGAGGCCGACCGGTACGAGAGGATCTCCTCCACCAGGTGGCTGCGCCCGCTGATGTACACGTCGTGCCAGTCGTCGGTGCCGCCCCCCTCCATCGGCCGCTCGAAGCGCACCCGTACGACGTCGCAGGGGCCCGTCGGAACCCGCCCGGCCGCGGGAGGCGTGCGCACCCCGCGCGACTCGAGCAGGATGCCGGGCTGCAGGAGGTTCCACGGGGTCAGGAACTCCCAGCGCACCTGGCGGCCGAAGGCGCGCTGGAACTCCGCCTGCTCCGGATCGTCGAGCGGCGTCCCGGCGATCCGCAGCGCCACCCGATCGCCGTCGAGCCGCACCTCGAGCGGCCGGGGGCCGCCGAGGTCCTCGAGCTTGACGTGCACATCGTCGTCGAGCGACAGCCAGTGGCGCTGCGAGCGGGTCAGGCGCGGGGCGGCGTCGCCGCCGTAGAACTGGAAGCGGTACTCGTACTCCGCCTCGCGCATCCCCTGCCAGACCTCGTAGCCCCCGCAGGACGAGAGGAGGGCGGCGACCGCCTTCTGCGCCGCCTCGTCGCGCGTCGCCAGCTGCACGCGCGCGACGATCGGATCCTGCTCCGCCGGCTCCGCACAGCCCAGCAGGAGGCCACCGCCGAGGAGGATCGCGGCGCGCCTAACGGGCCCCTCCCGGCGATGCCGGTGGAACCGCGTTCGGGCCCAGCCAGGAGATGTGGCCGTCCGCCTCGATCCGGAACATGTGCCGCGGCGTCAGGACCAGGTGCGGCGCCAGCGCCGGGTGCTCGAGGACGACCGCCACGTCGGTCTCGGCCGGGAGATCCCCCTGCGTGTGCGAGTGGAGGGTCGGCGACGCGCCGGCCCGCGCCGGCACCGCCACCGTCGTCGTCTCGGCGTGCAGCGGCAGCATCTCCATGACTTGCAGCCCGTCGCCGCTGATGCGGAATCGGGCATCGGATCCGAAGCGGGCGGCGTCGGCCCGCTCCGGGCGCGTCTGCAGATAGACGACGTAGGCGGTCGCGCCCGGCTCCTTGAAGACCGCCTCGTCGTACGGCGGCGGCGGTCCGCCCGACTTCGCGGCGGCCGCGCCCCGCGCCGCCTCGAGGGCGCGCAGGTGTTGCGTGACGTCGGCCGCCGGCGGCTTGGGCTTGTCCAGCATCACGAGCGAGGCGACCTCGCCGGCGCGCGGCTGCCAGGTGGCATCGGCGATCGGGACCCAGCCGCGCGCCTCCGGCCCGACCTGGTCGCGTCGCAGGAAGATGACGTGGGTCACGCCGTTGCGATCCACCGCCACGGCGCGGGCCTCGGCCTGGTCGGGCTGGCGTTGCGCCAGGGCGGCGCGGGAGCGGGTGATGGCCTCGTGGTACGTGGCGATGCGGCGCCCGCCGTCGGTGATCGCCTGGAGGTCCGCCTCCGTCGGGCGCCCTGACGCCGCCGGGGGCGCCTGCGCCCGGACGGCGGGCGCGCCAGCGGCCAGCCACACGGCCATCGCCAGGAGAACGAAGAGCCTCGCGGATCGCATGGCGGCGAGTCTAACCCGTCCGGCGGCCGGCCCGTTCTTGAACGCCTTCCATCGATCCCGTATCATGCGCGGCCTCATGCCGAGCCTGTCGCAGGACTTGAAGGGTCTGGTCAAGGGGGAGGTCCTCGACGACGCGGCGGCGCGCGAGGCGCGCAGCGGCGACTTCGGCCGGATGATCCGCCGCGTCCCCGGCGTGGTCGTGCGCCCGGCCTCGACCGACGATGTCGCCGCGGTGATCCGCTACGCGCGCAAGCACTCGGTCCCGGTGGCGACGCGTGGCGAGGCGCACACCCAGACCGGCCAGGCCCTCACCGACGGCGGGATCGCGCTCGACCTCACCTCGCTCAACACCATCCACGGCGTCGACGCGGGGACCGGGGGCGCCGGTCCGAGCGCCGACTGCGGCGCCGGCGTGAAGTGGGAGACGCTGGTGCGCCAGGTGGTGCCGCAGGGGCTCATCCCACCGGTCCTCACCAACAACCTCGGGGTCACGATCGGCGGCACCCTGTCGGTGGCCGGCCTCGGAGTCGCCTCCTTCCGGCACGGCGCGCAGGGGGACAACGCCCTCGAGATCGAGGCGGTGACCGGGGCCGGGGACGTCGTCACGTGCACGCCGTCGCAGAACCAGGAGCTGTGGGACGCCGTCCGCTCGGGCCTCGGGCAGTTCGCGGTCATCACGCGCGCGCGGCTGAAGCTGCGCCGCTGCCTCGCGCGGACCCGCACCTACTACCTGCTCTACGACGACCTCGCCGCCATCATGCGGGACATGCAGATGGTCATCGACCAGGACCGGGTGGACTTCCTCGAGTCCTGGTGCGTCCCCTGCCCGCAGGGGTTCCGCTGGGCCGGTCCGACGAAGGAGGCGTTCGCCGCCTGGTTCTTCCCGCTGCATCTCACCGTTGAATTCGACCCCGCCTCGCCGCCCGACGACGCCGCGCGCCTCCTGGGGCTGCAGCCGTACCGGAAGATGCACGTCGAGGACCAGGACCTCTTCTACTTCGCGGCGCGGCTCGAGCCGCTGTTCGCCGTCTGGAACCGCAGCGGCTACTGGGCCAACACCCATCCCTGGATGGAGACGATCCTGCCGTGGCCGGTGACGCTTCCGTACATCACGCAGGTGCTGAATGCCCTGCCGCCGACCGCGCTCGGGGGCGGGCACGTCCTGCTGTGGCCCTGCCGGGGCACCACCTCGAGCGTGCCGCTCTTCATGACGCCGAAGACGCCGCTGGTGATGGGGTTCGGCCTCCTGCCGGGGCTGCCGCCCGACATCCTGCCGCTCGTCAAGCCGCGGCTCAACGCCGCCTCCGACGCCAGCATGCAGGCGGGAGCAAAACGCTATCTCTCCGGTCTCATCGAGTTCGATCGGCCCCGCTGGAAACAGCACTTCGGGCCGAAGTGGAGCGATGTCTGCCGCCTGAAGACGACCTACGACCCCGATGGCATCCTCAATCCGGGATTCATCGACTACGGCCCCTGAGGCGGGCCGCGCCCCAAGGTCAGCAATGAAGCGAGGGATCCGGATCGCCGCTCACGTGGCGCGCATCGCCCTCGGCATCATCTTCGTCGCCGCCGGGGTCCTGAAATCGCTCGACGTCGCGGAGTTCGCCCGCCAGACGGCGGAATACGGCGTCGTCGGCCCCGGGGCTGCGGCGCTGCTCGCGCCGCTCCTCATCACCCTCGAGACGACGCTCGGCGTCGGCCTGCTCTTCGGCTGGCGCCCGCGGCTGACGGCGGCGCTCACCGGCGGGCTGCTCGTCGTGTTCATCGCCCTCGAGGCCTGGGGGCTGAGCCATGGACGAACGGAGGCCTGCGGCTGCTTCGGCGCCTACGTGAAGCGCACGCCGCAGCAAGTCATCTACGAGGACCTGGCGTTCCTGGGGCTGGCGCTGCTCGTGATGTTCGGGATCGGGGCCTGGCGGTCATCGCGCCGGGCGCTCGCCGGCGGGCTGACCGTTGCCGCGGGGGTGTTCATGCTCGGCTTCGCCGTGGCCTCGCCGCGGCTGCCGCTCGACCCGCTGGTCACCTCGCTGAAAAAGGGGAAGAGCGCCACCGATCTGGGGATCGCCTCGCGGCTTCCCGAGGAGGGGCCCGCGGGGACCCTCGTCGCCATCCTCGACGTCACCGATCCGGTCTCCAAGGACGTCGCGGCTTCGCTCAATGCGCTCAAGGAAGGCAGCGCGCAGGTGGCGGTCGTGGCCCTGACCCCCTCGAGCGAGCAGGAGCAGGCCGCCTTCCTGTGGGAGGCCTACCCGGCCTTCGACGTCGTGCCGCTGGACCGGGGGCTCCTCAAGCCCCTGTACCGGAGGCTGCCCATCTATTTCCTGGTCCGGGCCGGCAAGGTGGAGCGGATCTTCCCGGGCCCTCGCCCGCCGGGGGCCGACCTGTTATTATCGGAGCCCTCATGAAAACCCCCTCGACATGGTTTGCTTCCGCGGCCCTGGCGGCGCTGTGCGCCGCGGGCCTGTCCGCCTTCCCCGTTCCGGCGCTGGCCGACACGATCACCTGCCGCGCCGTCTACGACTTCTGCGTCGAGGTGGACGGCAAGTACCCGCAGGATGCGCGCTTCTTCACCGCGCCCGACAGCCGCGGCAAGCACATGATCGACATCCCGTCGCAGTCGGTGTCGTACCTCATCGACATGCCGGCCCGCAAAGCGGTGATGATCCCCCGCGCCAACGTGAAGCCGGAGGGGGACGGTGTGGTGAAAGTGGACACGAAGGTCGCCTCGAACGCCGCGTCATACGCGCTGTCGATCGATGGGCCGGTCCTCCGCTTCCAGACGAACAACGCGCAGGTGCGGGTCCTGAAGGTGCTCGACAGGTCGCCCGTCGTTGGTGAGGTCGGCCTCGACGCGCTCCTCGCCGATCGGATCGAGTACCGCGAGGGGATGAAGAAGTACACCCCCGACGCCGTGGCGATGGACTCCATCAAGGCCTGGAAGAAGCCGCTCGAGATCGAGGCCTACTTCGCGACCTGGTGTCCCCACTGCAAGATGTACATGCCGAAGGTGCTGCGCGTCCTGAAGGACGCCAACAACCCCAACATCAAGGTGACGCTCGTCGGCGTACCCAAGAACTTCGGGGCCGAGAAGGGGCCCTGGGACGGGAAGGCACTCCAGGGGATCCCGGTCATCATCGTGAAGTCCGAGGGGCGCGAGGTGACGCGTCTCGGCACGCACGAGGGAGCGGTGCCGGAGGTCGAGCTCGCCGGCATCATGAACGCCCTGAAGTAGCCCTCAGCGACGTTTCTTCGGCCTGCCGGCAGGTCTTGTCGCCTCGCCCGCAGCCGACTTCTTCTTCCCGCTTCTGACCCGCTCGATGTCCCGCTCGCGCGCGTCGTCGATGCGGCGACGCTCGATGCGGTACTCCTCCTCGACCTTGGCGAGGGCCTCCGGGTCCTGGAGTGCCTTGCGGCGCTCGTCGTTGTGCAGGATCTCCGCCTCGGCCATCTTCGCCTGGTAGCGCTGGCGGACGGAGGCGATCTCCTTCTTCTGATTGTCGGTGAGGGGACCCGGGGCGGAGGTCCCGCGCTCGCGATCCTGCTGCTGCAGTTTCTCGAGCGCGATCTCCCAGGCGCTCTTCGGGGCGTCGCTCATGCGGACCGGCTCCTCGTCGAAGGTGTCACGGACGGCCAGTGCCTCTCCTTGACCGGCGGCGACGGGCAGACGGAGAATAACCCGGATTCCGAAGAGGGGCCCATGGCCGACACGCTCAACATCGTCTGTCCGTGCTGCGAGACGCGGCTGGTGATCGACGCCGACACCGGCGCCATCCTGCGCGAGGACCGCGTCGTGAAGCGGGAGCACGGCTCGCTCGACGAGGCGTTCGGCTCGGTGCGGGCGAAGAAGCGCGAGGCGGACGAGCGGCTGGAGAAGGCCTTCTCCGACGCGAAGCACCGCGAGGAGATCCTGGAGAAGAAGTTCCAGGAGGCGCGCAAGAAGGCGGCCGAGTCCCCCGACCTGAAACCACCCCGCCCCTTCGACGGCGACTGAGCCGCGATCAGGCGTTCGACGGCTCGGCGGCGGCCGGGCCGCGCGGGCGAGACCCCCGCAGCCGCTTCACGACGATCCAGGCGACGAGCCCGAGGAGGGCCGCCGCGGCGCACGCCAGCGCGATCAGCACCCACATCTCCGACAGCGACCGGGCGATCTTCGTCTTCGTCCCCAGCCAGCGGCTCACCTGGAGGTCCGGCGTGGTGGGCACCGGGTTCACCGTCGCCTTGACCTGCGCCACGCCGTAGTAGAGGGAGGCCTCCTTCGGCGAGTGGAACAGCGTCTGGTCCCCCGCCAGCTCCATGGAGCGTGCCGCGACGGGCGAGGAAGGGTTGGCGTTGGCGTAGGTGCGCAGGTACTGCACCGCCTCCACCCGCTGGCCGAGCTCCGCCAGGACCTGCCCGAGATCGAAGTACGCCTCCGCCGTGTCCTGCGTGTGCGGATAGGTCTCGATCAGGTGCCGGTAGGTCGCTTCCGACGCCTTCAGGTCGCCGGAGTCGTGCTGCGCCAGGCCGAGGTAGTAGAGCGACCTCGGGATGAGCTGGTTCTCGGGGAATTCCTTCTCGAAATCCTTGAGGAGGTCCACGACCTCTTTGGGCTTCCCGCTCAACCGCAGGCTGCGGGCGAGCCAGAAGCGCAGGGCCGGCAGGAGATCCGCGGTCGGACTGCTGTCGAGAGCGGTCCGGAGCAGCTTCGCGGCCCCTTCCAGGTCCCCCCCCTGGCTGCGCGCCAGCCCGGCCATGTAGAGCATGTCCGGCTTGCGCGGGTCGTCGGGGTACTTCTGCACCGCCTCTTCGAACAGCCCCGCGGCCGGCAGGAACTCGCGGTTCTGCATGTGTCCGCGGGCCTCCCCCTGGAGCGAGGTGACCATCTCGAAGGGGGTGGCGCAGAGGGTGCGCGCCTCCTGGAACTGGGCGATCGCCTCCGCGGGCTTCTGCTGGCGCAGGAGGTTGTCCCCCCGGGCCAGGATGTCCTCGACCGTCCCGCCGAACCCCTGGGCGGAGGCGGGCCGCGCCATCGCCAGCCCCAGGAGCACCGCCGCGGCAACGCCGGCGAGCCTGCGGCCGGTCGCGCGCGGCGGCTGAACGCGGGGTGATGTGACGGGGGTCTCCATGGCGGCGCGTATTCTATGATCCCTCCGCCGGGACGTCATCCCTGCACTGCATGCCTGCCCCCTCCGCCGCGAACCTGATTCGCCACCTCACTCCCCCGGACGATCGGGCGAGCCTCCTCCTGGCGCGGCGGGCGGAAGCCCGCGCCGCGCGGCGGCTGGCGCGGCTGGAGCAGCGGCTCGGGCGGGCGGCGCTCCCCTCCTCCGAACGGGATCCTCTGCGTCGCCTCGTGGCGGAGTGCCGGCGCCGCGTGACGCGGATTCCCGGCCCCCTGCGGCGGCGGCTCCTGCACGGCCCGGACCTGCGCGGCCTCCTCGCCGAGGCGGAGATGGGGCTCGACCTCCTGGAGCGGGCGCAGCCCGGACGGGACCCGGCGCGACTCTTCGACCTGGTGGCGCGGACCGAGCACCTGACGACGCTCGTGCCGCGGGGACGGCTCGACCGGGGCTTCCCGGCGCGGGCGCGGCGCCTGGCGGCCGGCCGGCTGCGGCGGCTCGCGGGGGAGACGTCGGCGCTCCTGCTCGGCCTGCGCCTGGCGGACCCGCGCCCCGCCGGGGGCCTCCGCCGCTTCCGGCTCGAGGCGCGCGCCGATCCCGAGCAGGGGCGCCCCGCCGACCGCATCGACCTCGGCACATTCGGCGGCACCGCCGGCCCCCTGACCATCCACCTGGGGGCCCGGGGCGCCGCCCTGGTCCGGGCCGTGCTGACGCCGGCGTCGCTGCGGCTCCGCCAGTCGCCGTGGCCCGAGACCGTGCTCCCGCTGGGGGCGCTCGACCTCGGAGGACCGCTTCCGGCCGGGCCGTCGCCGCGCCCGGCGCGGCGCGGGCTCATCCCCGGGACGCCGATCGTCCTGACGCCGGCCGTGCGCTCGAGCGGGACCGCGCTCGGCACCGCCCTCGTGGTGGGCCGCGAGATGCCGGGACTCCAGGGCCGGCTGGCGCGCGGGCTGCGGCTGGTGGCGCTCGCTTGGCCCGAGGGGGCGCGGGAGATCGTCCGGCGCACGGCGCTGGTCGTGCCGGTGCTCGAGCGGCGTCTGGTCTCCTACTCGCTGGCGGCGCGGCCGGGCGTGTCGTTCATCAACGTCGCCGGCAAGCGCACGGTCGATCTCGCCGACGATCTCCTGCACGAGACGGCGCATCACCTCCTGCACGAGCTTCAGGAAGAGATCGATCTGCTGGTGCGGGGGCCGGAGACGGAGGAGACGCAGGCGTTCGATTCGCCGTGGCGGCGCGCCCGGCGGCCGCTGCACGGCATCCTGCACGGCGCCTTCACGTTCCTCTTCCGCGCCGAGCTGTTCACGCGCATCCTCGAGGCGCGGCGGCGGATCCCGGGCGTCATCGACCCGCTCCTCGGCCGCGGCGGGGCGCGCTTCGTCGCCCGCGAGCGCCGGCGCGAGTTGGGTATGATGGCGCGCGCCCTGCGAGACCTGGGAACCGCCCGGAGGGCCGGACTCCTGACGCCGGCCGGGCGATCGCTCGTCGCGGGGCTCGCGGCCTGGCACCGCCGGCTGCTCTCTGGAGGATCGAGATGACGACGTCCCGTCGCGCCGCGTACGTCCTGAGCGCCGCCGCCGCGCTCCTGTTCATCGTCCTGTCGGCCGCCGCAACGCCGGCCGCTCCCGCGAAGCCTGCGGCGCCGCAGGCAAAGCCGACGGTCGAGGAGGCGCGCCGCTTCGTCGAACAGGCGAACGCGCGGCTCCTCGAGCTCAACAACCGGCTGCAGCGGGCGCAGTGGGTCGCCGTCACCTACATCACCGACGACACCGAGAAGATCTCCTCCGAGTACAACGAGGCGAACATCGCCGAGGTGACCCGACTCGCCCTCGAGGCGCGGAGATTCGACGGGATGACGCTGCCACCAGACGTCGCCCGCTCGCTCAAGCAGCTGAAGCTCGCACTGACGCTCCCCGCCCCGAACAACGCGAAGGAGCGGTCCGAGCTGACCGGAATCGCCGCCTGGCTCGAAGGGGCCTACGGCAAGGGGAAGTGGTGCCCGCAGGGGCCCGACAAGGACTGCCTCGACATCAACGCCGTCTCGAAGATCCTCGCCGAGAGTCGCGACCCGAAGGAGATGCTCGAGGCCTGGAAGGGCTGGCATGCCATCGCCCGGCCGATGCGCCCGAAGTACGAGCGCTTCGTCACGCTCTCGAACCAGGGGGCGAAGGAGCTCGGCTTCGCCGACACCGGCGCGATGTGGCGCTCCAACTACGACATGGAGCCCGCGGCGTTCGCAGTGGAGGTGGACCGGCTCTGGGGCCAGCTGAAGCCGCTGTACGAGTCGCTGCACGCCTACGTGCGCTGGAAGCTTTCGGAAAAATACGGTCCCGCCGTCGTCCCTCCGACCGGCCCCATCCCCGCGCACGTCCTCGGCAACCTGTGGGCACAGACCTGGGAGTACACCTACCCGCTGGTGGCGCCGCCGCAGGGGGACCCCGGCTACGACCTGACGAAGATCCTGCAGGCGCGCCAGGTCGATCCGAAGGGGATGGTGCGCTACGGCGAGGGATTCTTCTCGTCCCTCGGCTTCGAGCCTCTCCCCCCGACGCTGTGGACCCGCTCCCAGTTCGTCAAGCCGGCCGATCACGACGTCGTCTGCCACGCCAGCGCCTGGGACGTCGACAACGATCAGGACCTGCGCATCAAGATGTGCATCGAGATCAACGACGAGGACTTCAAGACGATCCACCATGAGCTCGGGCACAACTACTACCAGCGCGCCTACCGCCAGCAGCCGTTCCTCTTCCGCGACAGCGCCAACGACGGCTTCCACGAGGCGCTCGGCGACACCATCGCGCTGTCGATCACTCCGTCGTACTTGAAGCAGCTCGGCTTCATCGACAAGGATCCCGCGCCGGGGAGCGACATCGGGCTGCTGCTGAAGATGGCGCTCGACAAGGTGGCCTTCCTGCCGTTCGGCGTGGTCATCGACCAGTGGCGCTGGAAGGTGTTCTCGGGGGAGATCACGCCGGCGCAGTACAACAAGGCCTGGTGGGACCTGAAGTTGAAGTACCAGGGGGTCGTCCCGCCCGAGCCGCGCACCGAGGCCGACTTCGATCCCGGCGCCAAGTACCACGTGCCGGGGAACACGCCGTACGCGCGCTACTTCCTCGCCGACATCCTGCAGTTCCAGTTCCACCGCGCCCTCGTCAAGGAGGCCGGCTGGACGGGACCTCTGCACCTCGGGTCGATCTACAACAGCGGCCCGGCCGGCGTGCGCCTGCGCGCGATGATGGAGATGGGCAAGTCGAAGCCCTGGCCCGACGCCCTCGAGGCGCTCACCGGCCAGCGCCAGACCGACGCCTCCGCCGTCGTCGAGTACTTCGCCCCGCTCAAGAAGTGGCTCGACGAGCAGAACAAGGGGAAGCCGATCGGCTGGTAGCCGCGCTATTCCGAACGCAGGGAAACGAGGGGGTCGAGCCGGGCGGCGCGGCGCGCCGGGACGGCGCACGCGACGCAGGTCACCAGCGCGAGTACGGCCAGGCACACCAGGAAGGTGAGCGGGTCCGCCCGGCCGACGCCGAAGAGCAGCCCCCGGAACAGCCCGGCGAGCGCGATCGCTCCGAGGAAGCCCGCCGCGGTTCCCGCCAGGGTCAGGCTCGCGATGCGCCGCACGACCAGCCCGGCCACGTGTCCCCGCGGCGCCCCCAGGGCCATGCGGATGCCGAACTCGCGCGTGCGCGCCTCGGCGGCCAGCGCAGCGACTCCGTAGACTCCCCCGCCGGCGATCACCAGCGCCAGGGCGGCGAAGGCGCCGAGCAACCCGGCCAGCAGGCTCTCCTGGCCGAGGGCGACGTGCAGTCTCCGGCGCAGGGTCTCGAGGGAGTGCAGCGGCAGATCGGGATCCAACCTTCCCACCACGGCGCTCACCGCCGGCGACAGGGCCTCGGGATCGCCGCTCGTCTCGATCACCAGGCTCATGCCCGGCAGGTAGAACTGCGCGAGCGGCACGAACAGCATCGGCTCCGCCGGCTCCCGCAGGCTGCGCGACTTCGCGTCGCGCACCACGCCGACGACCGCGGCGCCGTGCTCCCCCATGTTGCGGATGCGCCCGCCGATGGGGTCCCTGTCCGGCCAGAAGCGGCGCGCGAATGCGTCGTTGACGATCACCACCAGCTCGGTCTGTTCCGTGTCGGTCACGGCGAAGTCCCGTCCCCGGAGCAGCGGGATCCCCATGGTGCGGAAGAACTCCGGCGTCACGACATTGAACGCGACGACCGGCGCCTCGTCGGGCGAGCCGTCGTACCCTTCGTACTCCACGCTGTTGGCCATGCTGCGTCCCTGCACCGGGACGATGTGCCCGAGGGCCGCCGCACGCACCCCCGGCAGCGCCCGGACCTCCTCCAGCACGCGGTCGTAGAAACGGGTCGCCTGCTCCCGCCCGTATCCCTGCAGCCCCAGGTCGAGGGTGGCGGTCAGCCTTCGCTCGACCGCGAATCCGGGGTCGACTGCGCTCGTGTGAAGGAGCGTGCGCAACAGCAGTCCCGCGCCCGCCAGCAGCACCCCCGCGAGGGCGATCTCGCACCCCACGAGGATCTCGCGCAGGCTCGGCCGGCGGCGGCGCGTCCCCGGGGCGGCACCCTCCCCCTTGAGCGCGGTCGTCACGTCGACGCGCGAGGCGCGCAGCGCCGGGGCGAGGCCGAACGTCAGGCTGGTCAGGAGCGCCACCAGCGCCGTGTACGCCAGCATGCGGCCGTCACCGACTCCGGTCGCGGCGCGAAGCGGCAGAGGCCAGCCGGCCGGCGCCATCAGGCGCGCCAGATCGAGCGTCCATGACGCCATGAGCAGCCCGCCGACTCCCCCCAGTCCGCCGAGGATCAGGCTCTCCACCAGGAGCTGGCGGAGAATCCGCCCGCGGCTCGCGCCGACCGCCGCCCGGATCGCCAGCTCGCGTCCGCGCCGCTCGCCGCGCACCAGCAGGAGCCCGGCGGCGTTGGCGCAGGCGATCGCCAGCACCAGCAGGACGACGCCGTACAGCAGCCGGGCGGTCTTGCGCGCCCGGTCGGCTTCGACGGTGCCGACGCCGAGCGCCACCTCCCCGGCGCGGGCGAGGCGGACTCCGCGGATCTCGGGCCCCCGGCCCTCCCCGGACGGACGCGCGGCGATCGCGTGGAGCGCCTTCTCCGCCCCCGCGGGCCGGACGCCGTCGCGCAGGGTGGCGACGAGGTTGAGCCACATGAACCCGCGCCGCGTCAGCGGCTTGAGCTGCGCCCAGTCCGCCATGACCGTGTCGACCATCGCGAGCGGGATGTAGAGATCGGGGAACGACTCGAGACTGGCGCCGGTGAATCCGGCCGGAGCGACTCCGACGAGCGTGAAGGGGTGGCCGCTGATCCGCACGCTCCGGCCGATGGTGCGCGGGTCGGCGCCGAAGGTCCGCGTCCACAGGCTGTGGCTGATCACGACGACCGGGTTCGCCCCCGGCGCACCATCATCTTCCGGCCGCAGCAGCCGTCCGAGCGCCGGGCGCGCCCCCAGCAGAGCGAAGAACTGGCCGCTGACGATCGCCGCCTGGACGCGCTCCGGCCGGCCGCCGCCGTAAGCCAGGTGCACCGGAGAGGAGTCCGCGTAAGCGGCGAGCCCCTCCAGATCCGCGGCGTCACGGCCCAGATCGCGATACGCCGGGACGGACCATCCGGCGGCGTGCTCGTGCACCGGCAGCACGCGCCACAGCTCCCGGCCGCGATCGGCCTGCAGCGGCCGGAACAGGACGGCATCGACCAGGCTGAAGATCGCCGTGTTGACGCCGATCGCCAGTGCCAGCGTGAGCACCACGAGCAGCGTGAAGCCCGGGCTCCGGGCGAGCAACCGCAGACCATGACGGATGTCGAGCCAGAGCATGCGCGGCGGGGCTGCAAGAACCGGACCGGGCCGGAGCGCCGCGATCGCCCCGGGACGCGGACCGCGCCCCGGCGCTCAGGGCCCCGGCCCGTCCATTCGTGGAACGGGGCCGTCCCACATCCGCGCGCGGCGGAACCAGGAGCCGGGTTGCGGATGTCCTGATCAGGCCCGGTGCGTGAAGAACCAGACGCCGGCGGCGAGGGCGATCAGGATCGCCGCCGTCCAGAGGAGCGTGCGGGTGCGGACCGGAGGCTCGGCGACGGCCACGTCGGTGTCCCTGTGCTTCAGCCAGGCGACCCGGCGATCGGCGAGACAACTGGTGCACGACGTCAGGTGGGAAGAGATCTCGGCGGGCAGAGCCCCGAGCGAGTCCAGGCGCGCCCCGGCCTGGTTCATGTACTCGCGCACTTCGCCACAGGTGACCATGCGTCGCTCCTGAAATATTACCCCTGACCGGGGCCTCGCTCATGCTTTTCGCGCCCGGGCGCGCCGTGCCTCCGGGTCAGCGCGGTGACGGCTCTCCCTGCCTGAGGATGCTGGTCCGGCCGGGGACAATTCCCTGATGGGTCGAGGTGGCGCCATCGGGCCAGCGAGATCGCTCCCGACCTTTGCTCACACCGCTTCCCGGCCGGCCTTGCTCAAGTCGTCTCGAACTTCGCGACGGGTCGCCATGCTTCAATGGGCTGGGATCATACTGCCGAAAGTGCCCGTCAATGCTGGCTTCCTGGCTCCGAGCCATGGGGGCGGATCATGACGCAGGTGTGGGACGTGCGGGACGCGCAGGGACCATCGGCCGCACCGTCATGCCGCTCGCCGGTGGGAGGCCGATGAGCATCACGGTCTCGCGCCGATGCCGGAAGTCGGCGTGTGCGGATACGGGCGGCGTGTTCCCGTCGGTGATCGTGACCGCGAGACGGTAGTCGGCGGCGGCGAGGCTCAGGATGTCCAGGCTGCCAGGGGGTCCGTTCTCGAACTCGATGCGGACCGCCGGTGTCGTGTCACGGGCCGTCGTCACGAGCCCGTCCGGTTCGAGAGCCTCGACGGTCAGCTCGAATCCGCCGCCGGTGGCGCCCACGGCGCGGACGCAGAGGGTTTCAGGGATCGTGTCGCTCCAGGCGTTCAAGTCCAGCAGATCGAGGAACGGCGTCAGCGGAGCATCGCATCGGCCGACAGCGATTCCGAAGTCAGGGAGGCCGTCGTCGCATCCGAGGTTCGAGTCGAGGTCGTACAGGACCGACTGGCCCGTGTCGCCGTACACGAAGCCGACTCCCTCGCCGGCCTGGTCCTCGGGCAGGAAACCGACGTCGCACGAGGGAACGGGTCCGGCATCCTCCAGGACCAGGGTGAACGGTAGGCGCTCGATCCGCAGCGTTCCCGGCAGCGGCTCCCCCTGCGGATCGCTGGCTGAGAGGAGCGCGACGAGGGTCGTCCGCCCGTGCGGTCGCACACCGCGCAGGTCGAGCGCCGGCTGGCAGGCATCCCCCGCGCCGTCGCCATCGCGATCCTCCTGGCCGGCATTGGACGCCGCCGGGCAGTTGTCGCAGGCGTCTCCGAGGCCATCGGCGTCGCCGTCCTCCTGGCCCGGGTTGGGGATCGTCGGGCAGCTGTCGGCGGCGCAGGTGGATGCAGGGAAGTGGGCGTCGCCCCAGCCGTCGCCGTCGGCATCGGAGCAAGGGTCGCAGGCATCGCCCGTGCCGTCGCCGTCCGCGTCCTCCTGCTTGGGGTTCACGACCGTGGGGCAGTTGTCGCAGGCATCGCCGATGGAGTCGGCATCGCTCGACGACGACTGCAGCGGATCAGGCGTGTCCGGGCAGTCATCGCAGGCGTCGCCGGCTCCGTCCCGGTCGGTGTCCTGCTGCTCTCTGTCGCTCGTGCGCGGGCAGGTGTCACACGCGTCCCCCACGCCGTCGTGGTCGGCGTCCTCCTGCGCGGGGTTGGGCATCGACGGACAGTTGTCCGCGGCGCAGGTGTTCGCCGGGAGGACCGGATCGCCAGCGCCGTCGCCGTCGAGGTCGGTGCAGGGATCCTCGCGATCAATCACGCCGTCGCCATCGGCGTCGCGTGGACCCTGGTTCAGCAGGACAACGGCTCCCGAGGGCTGGTTGCTGGTACTGACGAGATCGAAACGGCCATCGCCGTTGAAATCGCCGCTCGTACAATCGAAAGGAAGCACGCCGGCCTGGTACTGGGTGCTCCCGAGAAAGGTCCCGTCACCGCGACCCGGCAGAACGGTGACCGTGTTGCCGCTGATGTCCGCAGTCGCGATGTCGAGCACGCCATCCCTGTCGAAATCGGCGATGAGCACGGCCCCTGGATCACTGCCGGCGGCGACCCTCCTCCGCGCGGCCAGCGTCCCGTCCCCCTGCCCCAAGAAGATGGACAGGTCTCCGTCGCCATTGGCGACGAGGTCCATCGCCCCGTCATCATCGAGGTCCCCCGCTGCGATCGACGAAGGAAACAGCCCGGCGGGGTAACGAACCTCCGGGGCGAAGCCTCCTCCTGGCAGACCGAGGAGGACGGAAATGTCACTCGGCTCCGGCAGTGGGCAGGGATATGGCCAATCCGGGCAGAGGATCGAAGAGTTCTGATTGGCGACCGCAAGATCGGTCGTGCCGTCCCCATTGAGATCTGTGAGCACCGTGTGCGCAACCCCGTCCCCCGCCTCGGAGCGCAGAGGAGCGGCGAATGTCCCGTCCCCCCGGCCGGGCCAAGTCGAGACGAGGTAGCCGCCCAGGACGATGTCAAGCGTCTCGTCATGGTTCACCTCGCCAATGGCGATGTCCAGCGGGAAGTCGTCCGGATCCTCGATGCGCATCTCGGGAGTGAACCCGCCCGACCCGTCTCCAAGCAGAACGGATGCGCCGCCACGCACGGGTGGGCTGGTCGGCTGGTATCTGAGGGTCGCGGCTGCGAGGTCCGGGATGCCGTCGTCGTTCAGGTCGGCGGTTGCGAGGTCGCTGGCGTTCCCGGTGATCGTCAACTCGATCGAAGGGGTGAACCCCCCGGCGCCGTCGCCATGAAGCGTCGTGATGCGGCCCGTGCCGTCGATCCCACCATAGGTGCTGGCCAGCGCGAGATCCGCCGCGCCATCCCGATCGAAATCGGCGCTCACGACCCGATGCGCCCCGCCGCCCGCGGCGAACAGCCGGGTCGTTTCGAGCCGGCCGTCCCCGAGACCGCGGTGCATCCAGACGGCATGGCCGCTCGTGCTGGTCGCCAGGGCGTCCGTGCGGCCGTCGCGATCGATATCCGCGAGGCCGAGACCTCCGGGATGAGGGCCGGTGCCGAACATCTCCCCGGACTGGAAGGTCGCGTCGCCATGGCCGACGAACACCACGAGGGAGTCGGGGTACCCGTTGAGGGCCACCAGGTCGGCCACGCCGTCGCCGGTGAGGTCGGCCGCCGCGAGGAGGAGCGGCTCCGATCCGGGGGGGAGGTCCTGAACGGCCGTGAAGGTGCCGTCGCCTCGTCCCCGGAACACCTGGAGCACCGCCGCGCCCGGCGCGGAGGGCCAGTGCGCCGCGGCGAAGTCGGCGCTGCCGTCGCCGTCGAAGTCGTCGATGACGAGGGCCCGCACCGAACCGGCGATCGGGACCGCCGCCCGTCGCGGGAAGGCCAAGGCACCATCCCCGAACAGAACCGTGACGGAGGCCTCCGCGCCGGCGCTGACGAGCAGGTCCACGTGACCGTCCCGATCGAAATCGGCGGCCCCTCCCAGGATGGGCCAGCGATCGAGCGGAGACACGGCGGCGGGCCCGAAGCGCGCCCCGCCGAGACCCGGATAGACCCACAGGTCGTTCGACAGATCGTTCACCAGAGCGAGATCCTGGAGCCCGTCGGCATCGAGATCGCTCGCCAGGATGAACGACGGGCACCAGCCCGCCGGCAGCCGGTCCGTGACCGCGAAGCGGCCATCCCCCCGCCCGACGTAGACGAAGACGTCCCGCGACTCGCAGTTCGTCACGGCCAGATCGAGGAGGCCGTCGCCGTTGAACTCCCCCAGCGTGAGGCCGTACGGCAGATCTCCGGCGGGATAGCGCCACTCCGGCATGAGGCCCGCCGCTCCGGCGCCGAGCAGGACGGAGAGGTCGTCGCTTCCGGAGTTGACAGTCACCAGGTCCGGCTTCCCGTCGCCATTGAAGTCGCCGATCGCGACTCGACGCGGCATGTCGCCGGTCGGAAAGACGGGATGCTCGAAGAGCCCGGTTCCGGCGCGCGCCATGGGCGCCGCCGCGAAGGCCGCGCAAAGAAGCCATCCGGACAGGAGGCGGGCATCTCGGGCGCGATGCTGTCTCATGGTTCCCCTCGGTGATTGATTGAGCCCGCAACCGGCAGTGCGCCCGGTATATGCCGGTCCATCCGGCTCGTCAATCGCTTCCTGGGGTGGAGAGGAGGCCGGCGCGGTGATGGGTCCGCGGTCACGGCTCCCGCAGGCCACGGAAGGACGTCAGTTCGTCGCGGTCGGGCTGCCTTGCTTCAGAATCGCGGTTTTTCCGGGGGGCAGCCCGGTGAAGGACTGGCTCGACCCGTCCGGCCAGCGGACCTCGGCCGTCGCGGTCGCCGCGTCCCCCTGGCCGGCTCCGCCGAGGCCGAAGGTCAGCGCCAGCTGGCTCTGTGACGCGTACGACGCCGCCGCCCGAACCGTGCGGGTCTGGGTGCGGCCGCCGGACGTGAGCCGCACGCGTGCGCCGATGGCGTCACGGTTGGAGGGCCCTCCCACGAGCCGCAGCTGCATCCAACCACTCGCATTGCCCCCGTCGTTGCGCAGCAGCACCGCGGATCCGCCGTTGGCCGAGTAGGCGACGTCGAGATCACCATCCTGATCGTAGTCGGCGTAGGCGGCACCGCGGGCGACGACCGGTCGCTGCAGCTCCGGGCCGGCGGACGCGGTCGTCTCCTCGAACCGCCCTCCCGGCAGCCCGCGGAACAGGTGCGGCGGCTCGGCGTAGGTGACCGAAGGTTGAACGCGGTTGATCTCGTTCTCGACGTGGCCGTTGGCGACGAAGATGTCGAGGCGGCCGTCGAGGTCGTAATCGAAGAAGAAGCACCCGAAGGCCAGTGTCAGGAGGCTGGGCTGCCCGATGCCGGCGGCGGCGGCGTCGTCGATGAAGAGTCCCTTCCCCTCGTTATGGTAGAGGGCGAGCATCTCGTTGGAGAAGTTGCCGATCACCAGGCTCTCGCGTCCGCTGTCGTCGTAGTCGGCGGCATCGATCCCCATGGCGCCGCGCGCCTTCCCTTCCTCGCTGTAGGCGATGCCGGCCGACTTGCCGACCTCCTCGAACGTGCCGTTGCCGCGGTTGCGGTACAGGAAGTTGGGCTGCGTGTCGTTGGCGACCGCGAGGTCCATGAAGCCGTCGTCGTCGTAGTCGAGCACCACGACACCCAGCGACTTGCCAGTCGGGTCGTGCACCCCGGCCTTCTGAGTGGCGTCCTCGAAGGTGCCGTCGCCGCGGTTGCGGAACAGGCGGTTGGTGGCGCCGTTGTAGGACTCGGGCGTGCAGTACGACTTGTTGGCGCCGTCGAGGGTGCAGTAGATGTCGTTTTTCGGCGTCCACTGCACGTAGTTGCAGATGAACAGGTCGAGGAATCCGTCGCGGTCGTAGTCGAGCCAGGTGGCGCTCGACCCGAAGCCGGGGTCGCCGACGCCGGCCGCTTTCGTGACGTCCTCGAAGGTGCCGTCACCGCGGTTGCGCCAGAGATGATCGGGCCCCAGGGCGTTGAGGAAGAGGTCCGGGTCGCCGTCGTTGTCGTAGTCGGCCGCGGCGACCCCGATGCCGAACGTTTCGACCAGGAGCCCGGCCTTCTTCGTCGTGTCTTCGAAGGCGCCATCCCCCTTGTTGCGATACAGGGCCGGGTACGACGGGCCGCGGCGGCTCTCGGGCCAGTCGGCGCTGTTGACGAA
>Ga0111538_10000794_pt1 | contig 43519 bp, 37 predicted proteins | sample SoiMethybrSBSTD1_FD_79669 | JGI IMG/M metagenome (GOLD analysis project Ga0111538, IMG submission 79669) | Bulk soil microbial communities from a Populus tree surrounding site in Tennessee, USA - Soil MetaG P. TD hybrid SBSTD1 (version 2)... | ecosystem: Environmental > Terrestrial > Soil >...
GGTCACCTGACCGGCGGCCAGCGTGGTGTTGACCACCACCGGGCAGGCGCAGGTGCTCGACCCTTCGTGGATGTGCGCGATGTTGATGGTGGACCCGGCCGGGAACCCACCAAGCGTGACCGCGAAGGTGGCGCTGGCCGACGTGACATTACCCGCGCTGTCACGCGTCGTGTTGAGCGTGATCGTCGCCGTCCCGCTGACCGTCGATTCGGCGTTGGTCACCGGTGGCACTTCGTTCGCGGGCGACAGGCTGGCGGTAAAGATTGGATTGGTCGACGACGACGGCGTCGTCGGAGACGAGTCCTTGCCACAGCCGGCAACCAGCAGGCTGAGCGCGATCGCGAACGCTGACAATGGTTTCATCGATGGTCTCCTCAGTAGAACTTGCGCGCCAGGTTGAAGCCGAAAAGCAGGTTGTCCGGAATGCCGCCGCGGGCGATCTGCGCAAAGGTCGTCGCGGCGGAGTTGGCGAAGGTCAGCGAAAACACGTGCGCGCCGACGCGCTTCTCGATCGCGAACGCGTATTGCGCGTCGCCCGCCTCGAACCCGCCGATGCGCGGCGACACCTCGCCAACGACATAGACGGTCGGTCGAATTCGCAGGCGGGTGCCGAGGCCTACGAAGCCTGTGTCGCGGGCGATCCCGGTCCCGGACAAGGTGTTGTGAACCCAGAACGGCATGGCGTAGACGGCCGCGACGTTGCCGAGCGTGCGTGAGACGACCACGCCGAGGGCGGGAGAATAATCGCGCTGGAAGTTGTCTTCGCCCTCGATGCTGACGATAGCCGACAGGCCCAGCGGCGCCGACGCCGACTCGTGAAACGCGTCGTACTTGCCGGAGAACTGAAACGTCTTGCCGTTGTTGGTGCGCGCGGCGATCGCCTCGAGGTACCTCATCACCCCGAAGCGGTACTCGAACTGAATCGTCGCGCCCTGATCGAGCCCGAACAGGTTGCTGAGCTGCTCTTCGAACGGCGCCCGGCGCAGGTTCTGGTTGAACCGATGCGTCAGGTGAAAGTTTCCTGCGAAGCGCGGCAGCGGCAGCGTCGTCGGCAGGTTGACGAGCGTGAAATCGGGCTCGAGCGGCCGAAGCGTCGCGTCGTCGTCGCCGGAAGCTTGTGCCGCAACGGCGGCCGTCGACGATGCCGGAGGTGCGGCCTGAGCGTGCGCGGAGGCAGCGCCCCACGGGGCGCCGAGGGACAGACCTAGAGTGATTACGAAACAGAGTCGAGACACGTTGGCGGCTCCAACAGCAAGGCCCGGACCAGAGCTAACCCCTTGAAAACAAACGCGGAAACATCCCGATACATTACCGGTGACGTAAGGCCTTACCTTCTGCGGTACACCACCTTGCCGCCCACCATCGTCATCACGACGTCCATGCGTTCGACGAGCGATTCGGCACACGTCAGGATGTCGTCGGGCAGAACGACGAGGTCGGCGACCTTGCCCGGCTCGATCGAGCCCTTGGTGCGTTCTTCGAATGTCAGGTAGGCGTTGTTGATCGTCGCCGCCTGCAGCGCTTGCCGCCGGGTGATCTTCTGGTCCGCGCCCAGCACACCGCCGCTGATTGTAGCGCGGCTGATGAAGTGATAGATGACCCACAACGGCGGATATGGCACCACAGCCGAATCGGTCCCGCTCGTCACCACCAGTCCCTGGTCGAAGAACGCGCGCATCGGCGTCGTGCGCGCGGCGCGTTGCGGGCCCCAGTAGGCGACCAGGCTCGGCCCGGCAAGGTAGAGGTGGTTCTGCGCCGAGACGACGAGCCCGAGCTTTTTCATCCGCGGCAGCTGCTCCGGCTGGGCGATGAACGCGTGCTCGATGCTCCACCGCCGCCCGGCGATCGGCTTCTCCGCGTCGGCCGCTTCGTAGCCGGCAAGCACTTCGTCGATCGCAGCGTCGCCGACGGCATGCGTCGCGACGCGCCAGCCGAGACGATTGAGCTCTTTCACCACGTCGGTATAGGGCGCCTGCTTCATGGTGTTGACGCCGAAGAAGGTGCCATGCTCTCCCCACGGCTCGGCGTAGGGCTCGCGCATCCAGCCGCCTTCGAAGCCGCCGTCGACGCCGAGCTTCATTCCACCGACGCGCACCCACTCGTCGCCTTCATCGGGTTTGACGTTGAGGGCGGCGACGGCGGCGCGCATCCTCTCGGCGCTATCGGCGTTGACTCGCATCAACTGCGTGACGCGCATCGTCAACAGCCCGCGCCGCTGCATGTCCTGCAGCAGCCGATACTGCTCGATCGAGGCGCCGGGATAGCGGATGCTCGTCAGCCCGGCGGCGTTCAGCTTGCGGTGCTGTTCGACCAGCGCTTCGACGGTCAGCGGCGGGGGCGGCGGCAGTTGCACCAGCGATTTCGCGCGATCGACCAGCTCGCCGTTCAGCTCCCCCTGCGCGTCGCGCGTGATCCGTCCGCCCGGCAGCTGCGGCGTCTCCTTCGTGATGTTCCACTTCTTCAGCGCGGCGGAGTTCAGGATGTACTCGTGTCCGCCGCGAACGACCACCACCGGGTTCGCCGGCGCCACGGTGTCGAGGTCCCTGCGGTACGGCAGGCGCTGTTCGGCGAGCTGTGCTTCGTGCCAGTCGCTGTTGGTGACAACGACCTCACCGGGACGCGACTGCTTGACGCGTGCCGCGATCGCCTCGAGCAACGCCGCCATCGTCCGCACCCGCGAGAGATCGACGCCCGGGCCGCCGCCCGCGTCGTGGAGGTGGTTGTCGGCGAGCCCGGGCACGACCGTCTGGCCGTGAAGGTCGATCGTCGTCGTCGCGGGGCCGGCGAGCTTTCGGATCGCGGCATCGCTGCCGACGGCGGTGAACCGGCCGCCGGCAATCGCGACCGCCTGCGCCGTGGAGAAATTCGCGTCAACGGTGACGATGTGGCCGTTGACGAGGATCGTGTCGGCCGGCGGCGGCGTCTGGCCGTGCAGAGAAACAATCGCCAGCGCTGCGACGAGCCACCCGTGGGGGCCGAGCTTGCTCACGATCCACCTGTGGGGGCCGAGCTTGCTCGGCCCCCATCGACCCGTCATGGCGTCGCCGGCGCCGTGCGCGCCCGCATCGGCGTCCGCAGCAGGCCGATGCCGTCGATCTCGATCGTCACCACGTCGCCGGGCTTCAGGAATTCCGGCGGCTTGCGCCCGGCGCCGACGCCGTCGGGCGTGCCGCTGGAAATCACGTCGCCGGGGTAGAGCGTCAGGATCGAGCTGAGGTAGCGAATCATGTGCGCTTCGTCCCAGATCCAGTTGGCGGTGTTGCCGTCCTGCTTCACGACGCCGTTGACCTTGGTGACGATGTGGAAGTGCGGCGGGTTCGGGGCAAACTCCTTCGGCACGATGACCGGCCCGAACGGCGCGCACTTGTCGCCGCTCTTCCCCGCGAACCAGTTCGGTCCCCCGAACATGCCGGTGAGCGGCTTGCGGCCGGTGCCGCCGCGATCGCTGAGGTCGTACATCACGCTGTAGCCGAAGACGTAGTCGTGGGCTTGCGCTTCGGTCACGTTGAAGGCCGGCTTGCCGACGATGATCGCGAGCTCGCCTTCCCAGTCGATGTTGCGTCCCGGCGGCATCGTGTAGGGCTCGTTGGGGTCGATGATGCAGGAGCGCGGCGACTTGGCGAAGAAGACCGGATCGACCTTGTCCTGATCGGCTTCGAGCGCCGCCTGCTGCTGCGGGCTGCCCGGCGCGAACATCTCGCCGGCGTGCAGCTTGTAGTTCGCCGCCGCGGCCAGCAGGTTGTATGGATATTTGATCGGCGCCTTGATCGCGACCTTGTCGAGATCGAACGCAAACGGCGCCGCCGCGCCGGCATCCTTGAAATAGTTCGCGATCTGATAGAGGCGCGGCGAGACGCGCGCGTACTGCTCGATCAGCTCCCGCATTTCGCCAGGGATTCGTACCGCGGCGACGCTGGCCTTCTGCGTCAGCTCCGCGTTGGCGCCGGCGATATCCAGCACGCGGCTGCCGACGACCAGGCCGAGGCGCGTCTTCCCCGCCGCCTCGAAAGTCGCCAGCTTGAACGGCGTGTCGGGCTTGTTCGAGACGGCGGCGCGCTGCGCGCCGACCGGCGTCAGAAAGCCAAGCATGACAACGAGAAACGCGGCGCGTCGCATAGAGGCTCCTCGAGCGCGTGATCATCACCGCGCCCCAACATCATCCCCCACTTTCGTGCCATAGACGTGGCACGCAGGCTCGTGCAGCATAACGCCTCGGTATCTAAGATTCCATTGCACCACCCTTAGAGAGGATCTAGATGAATCTCCAGCTGACGCGCGTGCCGGCCGCCATCCTTGCCATCATCCTCCTCGGCTGCGCCTCGCCAGCGCTGGCCCAACACGTGACGTTCACCGATGTTCGCGACGCCGTGCCGGGGAAGTTTTTCAGTCCAAGTGCCGACATCACCCGCGCGGATCCCGCGTCGCCCAACACGCTCCTCGTCGGGTTCGAGACCGGCAGGGACCCGGGAACCTTGCTCGACAACGCCTTCAAGGCTTCGACCGAGGCGTTCGGCAACCGCGTCGCGATGGACACCCTGAGCTTCAATGTCGTCGCCCCGTCGGGCTATTACGTCTCGAGCATCACCTACGTGCAGGCCGGCGCCGGGTCGATCATCCGGGTTGCCGACGCGCGAGGCGCATCCAGCTGGATCGTCGCCGGCAAGCCATCGCACCTCGGCTTCTTCCGATCCGATCCGTCGCTGTCACGCACCGAGGAGTTCTCGGATTCGCAGCTGACGACCGTCCCGGTGTCGATTACGACCAACCTGTCGGTCTTCGCGGCGCCGACGTCGGGCGAAGCGAACGTCGAGCTTGCGGACGCAAGGGTGGTCGTGACCATCGCCCCGCTTGGCCCGAGCGATGTGAAGAAAACCGCGACGATCGTCGTGTCCGGTTACACCGGCACCTATGACGGTGCCGCGCACGGCGCGACCGGCACGGCGACCGGCGTCGACGGCGAGGACCTGAGCTCGCTGCTCAATCTCGGCAACAGCTTCACCGATGCGCCCGGGGGCACTGCGAGCTGGACCTTCGCCGGCAACGCCAGCTACAACGCCGCCGAGGGTACGGCCGCGATCACCATCAACCGCGCGGACGCGGTGATTGCCGTTTCTGGATACAGCGGCACCTACGACGGCGCCGCGCACGGCGCCAGCGGCACGGCCACCGGCGTGAACGGCGAGAACCTGGGCGCGCTGCTCAACCTCGGCGCCAGCTTCACCGACGTGCCCGGCGGCTCCGCGAACTGGAGCTTCGGCGGCACCAACTACAACTCCGCCTCGGGCAGCGCCGCCATCACGATCGCCAAGGCAACGCCGATCCTTGGTTGGCCGCAGCCGGCCGCCGTCATCGCCGGCACGGCGCTGACCACCACGCAGCTCAACGCGACCGCGAATGTCGCCGGCACGTTCGTCTACGATCCGCCGCTCGGAACCGTGCTGAATGCGTCGCAGCCGCTCTCGGTCGCCTTCACGCCCGCCGACAGCACGAACTACAACGGCGCAACGGCGACGGTGACGATGACCGTGACCGCGAACACCGGGCCGCAGATCGTCAACCCCGGACCGCAGACCGATCGCGTGGGCGACGAGGTGCGGCTTCGGATCCGGCTGACGCGGACCGATTCGCGCAGCGATCGGGAGGGGACATTCGCCGCCGCCGGCCTGCCACCCGGTCTAGCCATTGACAGCAGAGATGGCGAAATCCGCGGTCGCGCCACGACTGCCGGCGTCTCTCACGTCACGGTGACGTTCACTCGGAACGGTGTCACCGTGTCGGCTCAGTTCGATTGGACGGTTCTCACCCGTTCGAAAGGCAGGGGCTAGGCGAGTTCAGTTCCGCCCGATTGGGTGATCCGGCACCGGGCGCCGGTCTGTCACCATCGGGCGCATGAACACCGACCTTCTCACAACCTTCTCGAACCAGCTGGCCGACGCCGTTGCCGCCGCTGCGCCTGCCGTCGTCCAGGTGCAGGGACGGCGCCGCCCGGCCAGCGGCCTCGTGTACGCTGACAATGTGGTGCTGACCACAGTCCGGGCCCTGGGCCGCGACGACGGCCTCCACGTGCGCACCGACGACGGCCGCACGCTCGACGCCGATCTCGCGGGCTGGGATCCCACCACCGGCCTGGCTGTGCTGCGCGTCGCCAATCTCGGCACCAAACCGATCGCGCCGTCGGCCTCCACCCCGCGCGTCGGGCACCTCGCGCTCGCCGTCGCACGCTCGTGGAGCAACGTCGTGACGGCGAGTGCCGGCCTGCTCTCGGTCATCGGCGGGCCGCTGCCGACCGGACGCCGTCAGGCGATCGACCAGGTGTTCCGCACCACCGCGCCGATGCACGACGGGTTTGCCGGCGGCGCCTTCATGGATACGGCGGGCGGCCTCATCGGCGTCGCGACAGCAACGGCAATCCGCGGGCTCGGTGTCGTGATCCCCGCGACGATCGCCTGGAAGACGGCGGCGACGCTGGTCGAGCATGGCAGCCTGAAACGCGGCTACCTCGGCCTCGCCGGGCAGCGCGTCGCGCTGCCCGAGAGCCAGCAGGGCGGCCAGGGACGCGACGAAGCGCTGCTCGTGGTCGGCGTCACCAGCGACGGTCCAGCGGCAGCGGCCGGCGTGCTGGTCGGCGACGCGCTGCTCGAGCTCGATGGACACGCGACCGCGTCGCCCGAGCAGCTGCTCGCGCAGTTGTTCTCGATCGGCGTCGGGCGCAAGGTGCCGCTCAAGCTGCTGCGCGGCGGCAAGGTCACCGATCTGACGGTGACGATCGGCGAGCGTCCCGTGCACTGATGCGTGTGCTGCTCGTAGGCTCACCGCCGGCGCGGGCGCGGCTGCGGGCGCAGCTGAACGGCTCGCTCGAGATCGCCGGCGAGTTTGCGACCCTCGCCGCCGCCCGCGCGGCGGACACCGGTGTCGAGGCGGTTCTCGTCGCCGATGACGCCGCGAGCGCGCCGCCGGCGGCGGCCGACGACGACGAGGCCGCGTTCGACGAGCCGCTGACGGCGCGCGAGGTGCAGGTGCTCGAGCTTCTGGCCGAAGGGCTGCCGAACAAGGCGATTGCCGCGCGCCTCGGCATCAGCGATCAGACCGTGAAGTTCCACGTCGCTTCGATCGCCGGCAAGCTCGGCGCCGCAAATCGCACCGACGCGGTGCGGCGCGCCGTGCGTCGCGGGTTGATCACGCTCTAACGGACGACCGGGATGGTCACGTTCGACGGATGCTGCGCCGAGCGGTAGATGCGATGCGTCGCCTTCTGGAAATCCGATTCCTTCGCGTTGAAGATGTTCGGCACCGCCGTCTGCGGGTTGCGATCGATGATCGGAAACCAGCTGCTCTGCACCTGCACCATGATCCGGTGCCCCTTCAGGAACGTGTAGTTCTGCGTGTGCAGGCTGAAGCTGTACTCGAGCACGGCATTGGGCGTGATCGCTGACGGCTTCTCCTGACTCTGGCGGTAGCGGCCGCGAAACACCTCGTTCGACACCATCAGCTGATAGCCGGCCAGATCCCAGTTCTCGGGATGATGCTCCGGATAGACGTCGATCAGCTTGACCACCCAGTCGGCGTCGCTGCCGGTGGTGGAGGCAAACAGGTGCGCCGCCACCTCGCCGGCAATCGTGACGCTCGACTCGAGCGGCGGCGTCTTCCAGCTGACGACGTCGGGTCGATCGCCGACGAAGCGCTGATCCTCGACCAGCCACGTCGACCACTTCGATCCGCCGGGAAAATACGTCGGCTGAATCGGCCGCTGCCGGTACGGCACCGGGAACGAGGGATCCGACACGTAACTGTCGGACGCGTCGCCCTGCGCCGCCGGCCGATCGAAGCCGAGCGCGCCGTCGGCGCCGAAGTACAGCGGCTTCTCGTCCGCGCTCTTCTTCGGCGGCCATTCGTCCCAGCGCCGCCACCGGTTCGACCCGGCCTCGAAGGTCAGCGCCTCCGGCAGATCGAGCTTCCCTTTGTCTTTCAGGAAGTGCGCGAACCACGGCGCCTGCACCTCCTCGCGGAAGTACTTGCCGGTCGCGCTGTCGAACGGAATCGCGCCGAGCCGATCTCCGGGGCCCGATGCCCATCCGCCGTGCCGCCACGGGCCGACCACCAGGTAGTTCAGTTTCGCGGCATCGTGCTGTTCGAGCGCGTCGTAGATCCGGATCGGGCCGTAGAAGTCTTCCTGGTCCCACCAGCCGGCGACGCTCAGCGTCGGCACCTTCACCGATCGAATCTGCGGAATCATCGTCTGGCGCTTCCAGAACTCGTCGTAGTCGGGATGGGCGACGAAGTCGTTCCACGTCGGGATCTTGCCGTGGAGATGCTTGGCGTTGACGTTGGCGAGCGATCCGAGGCGCAGGTACCAGCCGAACGTGTCGTAGGAGTCGAAATTGAACTGCTGCACGTCCTTGCCGCTCTCCATCATCGCCGCGTACTCGAAGCCGTAGCTCAGTCGAAACGCGCCGTTGTGATGGAAGTCGTCGCCGATCCACATGTCGGCCGGCGATGCCTGCGGCGAGATCGCCTTCAACGCCGGATGCGGCTCGAGCGCGCCCATGATCGTCGTCCAGCCGTCGTAGGAGATGCCGAGCATGCCGACGCGGCCGTTGTTGCGCGGCACGTTCTTCAGCAGCCAGTCGATCGTGTCGTAGGTGTCGGTCCCTTCGTCGAGCGGCGACGGGTTGCCCGGCCCGCGCGGCGGCCGCTGCATCACGAACGCCCCCTCGGAGCCGAACTTCCCGCGCAGGTCCTGGAAGACGAAGATGTAGCCGTCGTCGGCCAGCGCTTTCAGGTAGGACACGAAATTGCCGGCCGAGCCTTCGATGCCGTACGGCGTCCGCTTCATGATCATCGGCAGCGGCGCCGCCTGGTTCTTCGGCGTGTAGATCTTGGTATGCAGCTTCACGCCGTCGCGCATCGGGATCATCACGTCGCGGATGGCGAATTGATCGGCAGTCGGATCGCCCTGCAGGCGCGGTATCGCCGGCGTGACCGCCAGCAGCGCGAGCGTGAGCGTCAGGAGAACCGGAGCGCGCCGTGAAGCTCTCATAGCGCGCGATTGTACAAAAGTTGCGTACGTGGGGCACCGCTTTAGCGGTGCCTCGTTGGCGGGGCTGTGCCTCGTTGGCGGGGCTGAAGCCCCGCCCTACGTTCGCTCTCCAGGCACGACGGTCAACAGCCGCCGCTCCGCGCTGCGAAGGATGGCCAGCGCGGCCGGCGTGCCGATGCGATCAGCCGTCAGCAGCCGGTGAAGATCGTCGATGCCGGTCACCGCCTGGCCGTCGAGCGCCACGATGACGTCGCCGTCGCGCAGCCCCGCCTTCGCCGCCGGGCTGCCCTTCTCCACCGACGTCACGAACACGCCCGACGACACCGCCAGCTGGTTGGCGCGCGCGACCGCGCGCGGAATCGGCACCGTCTGCCCGCCGACGCCGATGTAGCTGCGGCGGATGCGGCCGTCGCGCAGCAGCCGCAGCGCCACGAAGCGCGCCGTGTTGCTGGCGATCGCGAAGCACAATCCCTGCGCCTGCATGATCGTCGCGGTGTTGATGCCGACCACCTCGCCGCTGGTCGTCACCAGCGGGCCGCCGGAGTTGCCGGGGTTCAACGCGGCGTCGGTCTGGATGATGTCGTCCATCATCCGTCCCGACTGGCTCCGCAGCGAGCGCCCCAGCGCGCTGACCACGCCGGCGGTGACCGAGTGCTGGAAGCCGTACGGGTTGCCAATCGCAATCGCGACCTGGCCGACGCGCACTGCCCGCGAATCGCCGAGCGTCGCCGCCGCCAGCGGGGGGCCGCTCGACGCATCCGCGCGAATCACAGCCAGGTCGGTGTCCGCGTCCTGTCCGACGGGATCGGCCGGCATCGAGCGGCCGTCAGGAAGCATCACTGTCAGCCGACGGGCCCGATCGACGACGTGGCAGTTGGTGAGAATCAGACCGTCCGGCGTGAAGACGACGCCGGATCCGTTGCCGCGTTCCGCGTCGATCTTGACCACCGCCGGTCCGACGACGTCGACCGCGTGGATGACAGCGCGCGAGTAGGCGTCGAGCAGCGCGGAGTCGTCTGGTTGAGGGATCACAGATCGATGGTAGAAAGGGCTGCCGCGATCGAGATCACCCATTTGGGGGATTCAGTCGCAGTCGTCAGTGGCCAGTCCTGGCGTCAGTCGCAGTCGCAGTCGCAGTCGCAGTCGCAGTCGCAGTCGCAGTCGTCAGTGACCAGTCCTGGCCTCAGTCGCAGTCGCAGTCGTCAGTAGCTAGTCGCAGACCTCGCCGCTGACTGACTGGCTACTGACGACTGACTCCTGGCCTGGCTACTGACGACTGACGCCTGGCCTGGCTACTGGCTACTGGCGACTGCGACTGCGACTGGCTCAAGTCCTCGCTTTCCAGCCCGGCCCCCGCACGACACGACCGGGTTTCGCGTCCGTGTGGTCTCCGTCCTTCAACACCCGCACGCCGTTGACCCACACATGGCGCATGCCGACGGCGTACTGGTGCGGCCGTTCGTAGGTGGCCTTGTCGGCAATCGTCGCCGGGTCGAAGACGACGACGTCGGCGAGAAACTCCGGTGCCAGCCGGCCGCGATCCTTGACGCGGAGCGTCGCCGCCGGCAGCGAGGTGAGCTTGCGAATCGCCTCTTCGAGCGGGACGACGCGCTCGTCGCGCACGTACTTGCCGAGCAGGCGCGCGAAGTTGCCGTACGACCGCGGATGGGTGCTGGTCTTCACGAACACGCCTTCGGGCGCCATCGAAGCCGCGTCGGATCCGAAGCTGACCCATGGCAGCCGGATCTGTTTCTTGACGTTATCCTCGGCCATCAGGAAGTAGACCACCTGGACGCGGCTGCCGTCCTCGACGACGAGATCCATCGCCGTCTCCTGGACCGACTTGCCGCGCTGCTGCGCCACCTCGGCCAGCGTCTTGCCGGCATACCCGCGCAGCGCCTCGTTCTTGAAACCGACGAGCAGCGCGCCCTCGCCGCCGGCAGATAGCAGCAGGTTCTCCCATGCATCGGTCGGCGTCGCCATCTCGCGGCGCAGCCGCTCGCGGACTTTCGGATCCTGGAGGCGCCGCGCCCACTCCCTGTAGCCGCCTTCCTGAACCCACGGCGGCATCGACGCGTCCAGCCCGGTCGACCCGGCCGTGTAGGTGTACATGTCGGCGGTGATTTCGAGCCCTTCTTTGCGCGCCGCCTCGATCCGCGCGATCGCGTCGGCCAGCTTGCCCCAGTTCTCCTTGCCCGCCGCCTTGAGGTGATAGATCTCGGCGCGGATGCGCGCCTCGCGCGCGATTGTCACCACTTCGTCGATCGCTTCCAGCAGGCGGTTGCCCTCGCTGCGCATGTGCGAGATGCACATGCCGCCCGACTCCGACGCGACCTTGGCCAGCTCCACCAGCTCGTCGGTCCTGGCGAACGTGCCGGGAGTGTAGATCAGGGCCGAGGTGAGCCCCATCGCGCCCTCGTCCATCGCCCGCCGGACATGCCCCCGCATGCGATCGAGCTCCTCCGCAGTCGGCGCGCGGTTGATACTCCCGAGCTCGTGGACGCGGACGGTCGCGGCGCTGACGAACGATGCGACGTTGGTGGAGATGCCGCGCGACACCAGGTGATCCAGGTACTCGCCGAGCGTCGTCCAGGTGATGTCGAACTTGATATCGCCCTGCCGCTCGGTCTGCTCCTTCTTCATCTGCTCGTTGACCGGCCCCATCGAGCCCTCGCCGAATACTTCGAGCGTCACGCCCTGCCTGAGGTCCCCTTGCGAGCGGCCGTCGGCAATCAGCGAGGTCTCGGAGTGGCTGAGCATGTTGATGAATCCCGGCGCCACGGCGAGGCCGGTTGCGTCCACTTCGTCGCGGCCTCGCGCCGAGCCGAGGTCGCCGCGCGCGGCGATCCGATCGCCGCTGATCGCCAGGTCCTCGACCACCGGCGCCGCGCCGGTCCCGTCGTAGACGGTGCCGTGACGGATCACCACGTCGTATTGCGGCGCCGCCGTGCACGCCGTCGCCAACACCAGAACCAGCGGGAGGAGCTTCTTCATCGCCACGTCCTTTTGCGGTTTGTTAGTGCCCCGCTGTTGCGGAGAATTCCTAATTCCTGATTCCTTTCAATTCCTAATTGCCGCGGACCGCGCGGAGCGTCTCCGCGTACGTCCGCGGATCCACCCGCGCTTCGATTAGCGTCGGTCCGCGGTGCTCGAGCGCTTTGGCCAGCGCGCGTTCCAGCTCCGATTCGTCCGTTGCCAGCTCCGCCGCTGCGCCGAGGCTCTCGGCCATCCGGCACCAGTCGACCGCGCCAAGCTCGACGCCGCACGTGGGCAGCTGCCGCTGCCGCTGCTTGATGTCGATCAGGCTCAGGCGGCCGTCGCTGAACACGATGGTGATGACGCGGAGCCGCTCGCGTACCGCGGTCAGCAGCTCGCCGGCGCAGATGAGCAGTCCGCCGTCGCCGGTGAGCGCCACGACCGGCCGATCGTGATCGTGAATGGCGCCCGGCGCGCCCTCGCGTCCGAGCAGCGCGGCACCGATCGCCGCCGGCAGCGCGAAACCCATCGTCGACAGGCCGTTCGAGATCAGCATGCCGTTCGGCTCGAACACCGGCCACAGCGTCGTCGCCGCGAACATATGGGCGCCGGCATCGACCGCGACGCGGGCGCGCGATGCGGCGGCGTCGGCCGCGACCTGCACCACGCGATGCGCGCTGAACCGCGACCCCGCCGCCGGGCACAATTTCTGGCGCTCGGCCACGTAGGTGCGGTGCACGGCGGCGAGATCCCAGCCCGATGCCGGCAGCACGCGACCGATGAATTCCATGCCGGTCGGCACGTCGGTGACCAGCTGCGCGGCAAACGGCACGTGGCGATCGTCCACCGCCCACGGTCCGACGTTGACGATCGGCTGGCTGAACGTCCAGGGACGCGGCAGCAGTTCCACGGGGTCGAGGCCGACGCCAATCAGCAGATCGGCTTCGGCGACGATGGAGCGCTCGATGACGCCGTTGGTGAAGACGCCGGCAAAATGCGGGTCGGTGTCGGCGACGACGCCCTTCGCCTTGTAGGTGACCATGGCGGGAAGGCCGTGGCTCGCGCACAGCGCCGCAATCGCCTCCGCGTCGAGCGGGCGGCGGGCGCCGAGGCCGACGAGCAGCAGCGGCTTGCGGGCGCCCTCGACGATCGGGATGACCGCGTCGGGATCGCGCAGCGGCGCGGTGTCGAAAAGATGCGCGGCCGGCCCGTGCGCCGCGGCCGTCGACACCTCGAGCTCGTCGTCGTTGCGGCGAGACGCGTGGTATTCGAGCCCGGCGACCTCGCCGGGGCATTCAATCTGCACCGGTCCGCGCGGCTCCGTGGTCGCGCAGTCGATGGCCCGGTGCAGCGCGTCGACGACGCTGTCAGCGCAGATCGCCGCCGACCATTTGGTGATCGGACCGAGCAGCGCCGCGTGATCCAGGCGCTGGTGCGCGTAACGGCCGCCGCTCGCCGCCGGCTGGCTGTCGGTGACGACGACCAGCGGCGCGCGATCGAGCCACGCGCACGCCACGCCGTTGACCACCGACGCCACGCCCGGCCCGAGCGTCGTCAGGCAGACGCCTGGCCGCCCGGACACTTCCGCCTGCGCGATGGCGGCCAGCGCCGCGCCGGTCTCTGTTGCCGTGAGGACGAACGGAATGCCGGCACGGCCGGCGGCGGCAATCAGATCGAGGTTGCTGCCGCCGCCAGGCATGCCGAAGATGAAGCCAACGCCCGCATCGCGCAGCGCGCCGACGATGAGGTCTGCAACCAACGGCATCCGGACTTGCGACTTTCGACCTTCGACTTTCGACTTCTGACTGTCGACTAAGGTGCCCAGGCCATGCCGTCGGGACCCTTACCGGTCTGGATCTTCCTGGTCACCTGCCAGCTCTTCAGATCGATGACGGCGACATGGTTGTCGCCATTGACGGCGACGTAGGCGAGCCCGCCCGAAGGCGGGATCAGAATCCCTTCCGGCATCCTGCCGAGCGGCAGCCGCTTCACCTCTTTGTGCGCCGCCGCATCGATCACGACCAGGTCGCCGGCGTCGAGATCGGACACGAGCGCGAACTTGCCGTCGGGCGTCAGCTTGATCCGGTTGGATCGCTTCGTTCCGGCCGCGATCGTGTGCACGACCTTCTTCGACGCCACGTCGATCACCGATACGCCGCCATCGCGCGAGTGCGCGCTCCAGAGCTGGCGCCCATCCGGCGTCAGGTCGAGCCCTTCCGGTCCCTTGCCGACGGGCACGATCGCCTGCGTCCATGCGCCGCCGGCCGCCTGCTGGATCACCGAGACGCTGTCGGACGCGATGTTCGAGGTGAAGAAGGTGCGCGCGTCTTTCGTCGGCAGCACCATGTGGGTCGCGTTCTGCCCGGTCTCGAACTGCCAGTCGATCTTGTCGGCCGCCGGGTCGTAGCGCGCGATCTTCTTGTCCGCTTCGGCGGTGAAGTACAGCTTGCCGTTCACCACCGCCAGCCCGTGCGGCCGCGACAGCGGCGCCACGTCGATGCGGCGCAGTTCCTTGCCGGCGGCGACGTCGATCATCGAGATCGTGTGTCCCGGCGCGGGGCCGGTGCCGTAGTTGCTGGCAAAGGCGATCTTGCCGTCGGCGGTTGCGGCGAGCTCGTGCGGTCCCTGGCCGGTGGCGACCGTCGCGAGGATCGCGCCCGACTCCGGGTTGATGACGTTCAGCGTCGCGTCTTCCTTGTTGAGGACGAGCAGGCGCGCGCCCCGCGACTGCGCTGCCGACGCGACCGTGAGCGCGGCGATCGCCGCGAGGATGAGGCCGGCGTTTCTTTTCATCCGCCGCATTATATGATTCCGCTCCCGATGCCAGGCGCTGAGCTGCAGAGCGATTTGCGCACCGCCGTCCGCGAGTTGTGCCAGGCCTTTCCCGACAGCTACTGGCGTGAGCTCGACCAGGCGCGCGCGTATCCCGAGACATTCGTCAAGGCACTGACGGAAGCGGGTTACCTGGCGGCGCTGATCCCCGAAGAGTACGGCGGCGCGGGCCTCGGCGTGGTCGAGGCGTCGATCATCCTGGAAGAGATCAACCGCAGCGGCGGCAACGCCGGCGCGTGCCACGCGCAGATGTACACGATGGGCACGCTGCTCCGCCACGGCTCGGAGGCGCAGAAGCGCGCGTTCCTGCCCGCCATCGCCGACGGGCGGCTGCGGCTGCAGGCATTCGGCGTCACCGAGCCGACCACCGGCTCCGACACCACGCAGCTGAAGACCACCGCCGTCAGACAAGGAGACCGCTACATCGTCCGCGGCCAGAAGGTGTGGATCTCGCGCGCCGAGCATTCGGATTTGTTGCTGCTCGTGGTGCGCACGACGCCGGTCGAACAGGTGAAGAAACGCACCGAGGGGCTGTCGATCCTGTTGGTCGACCTGCGCACCGCGGTCGGCCACGGTCTCACCATCCGGCCGATCCGCACGATGATGAACCACGCCACCACGGAGCTCTTCTTCGATGATCTGGAAGTGCCGCTCGATGCGCTGGTCGGCGAGGAGGGGCGGGGTTTTCGCTATCTGCTCGACGGGCTGAACGCCGAGCGGATCCTGATTGCCGCGGAGTGCATCGGCGACGGACGGTGGTTCGTCGCCCGCGCGGCGCGCTACGCCGGCGAGCGAGTGGTCTTCAATCGGCCGATCGGGCAGAACCAGGGCGTCCAGTTTCCGATCGCGCGCGCGCACGTCAACGTCGAGGCGGCCGACCTGATGCGCATGAAGGCGGCGGAGCTCTTCGATCGCCACGAGCCGTGCGGCGCCGAAGCGAACATGGCGAAGCTGCTGGCCGCCGACGCCTCGTGGGAGGCGGCGAATGTCGCGGTGCAGACGCACGGCGGCTTCGGCTTCGCCGAGGACTACGACATCGAGCGCAAGTTTCGCGAGACGCGCCTCTATCAGGTCGCGCCGGTGTCGACCAACCTGATCCTCGCGTATGTCGCCGAGCACGTCCTCGGGTTACCCAGGTCGTACTAGAGAGACGAGTGCAGCCGCTGAAGGGAGTAACCGTCGTCTCCGTGGAACAGGCGGTCGCCGCGCCGTTTGCCACGCGGCAGCTGGCCGATCTGGGGGCGCGGGTGATCAAGATCGAGCGGCCCGGCACCGGCGACTTCGCCCGCGGCTACGACACGACGGTCCGCGGACTCTCCAGCTACTTTGTCTGGCTGAATCGATCCAAGGAGTCGCTGACGCTCGATCTGAAGCGCCCCGAAGCCGCCGGCGTGCTCGCGCAGCTTCTGGCCCGGGCCGATGTCTTCGTGCAGAACCTCGCGCCCGGCGCTTCCGACCGGCTCGGCACGGCGGCGCCGGCGCTGCGGCAGCGGCATCCGCGGATGATCGTCTGCACCGTGTCGGGTTACGGTGCCGACGGCCCGTACTCGCGGAAGAAGGCCTACGACCTGCTGGTGCAAAGCGAAGTCGGGCTGGTCTCGATCACCGGCTCTGAAGACGCGCCGGCCAAGGCCGGCATCTCGGTCGCCGACATCGCCGCCGGCATGTACGCCTATTCCGGGATCCTGACCGCGCTGCTCGTGCGCACTTCGACTGGTCGCGGCACCGCGATCGACGTCTCGCTGTTCGACGCGATGACGGAATGGATGGCACAGCCCGCGCTGTTTGCCGGCTACGGCGGCACGCCGCCGCCGCGAGCGGGCGCCAACCACGCGTCGATTGCGCCGTACGGGCCGTTTCGCGCCGGCGACGGCGGCACGGTCGCGCTCGGCATCCAGAACGCGCGCGAGTGGAACGCATTCTGCGCCGGCGTCCTCGGCCAGCCGGCGCTCGCCGGCGACGCGCGCTTCAGCAGCAATTCAGCGCGGGTCGAGAACCGGACCGAGCTTCACGCCGCCATCGAGTCGGCGTTCGCGGCGATGTCGACCGCTGGCCTCGTCGAGCGGCTCGAGGCCGCCGGCATCGCCTGGGCGCGCACGAACACGGTCGCCGAGTTCCTCGAGCATCCACAACTGACCGGGCGCGATTGCCGGCGTGAAGTCGGATCGCCCGCGGGCCCGGTGCGCGTCACGGTTCCGCCGGTGCGGATGGACGGCGTCGAGCCGGCGATGGGAGACGTGCCGGCCCTCGGCCAGCACACCGACGCCATCCTCGCCGAGCTCGGCGTAACCGGCGAGACGATGGCGGCGTGGCGGAAAGAGGGAGTGATCTGATGGCAGTCAAAGAAGGGTGGACCGGCCGGGTATTCGAGGATTTCACCGTCGGCGATGTCTACGAGCATCCGCTCGGCCGCACCATCCTCGATGCCGACAACATCTGGTTCTCCTGTTTGACGATGAACACCAACCCGATTCACTTCGACGGCGAGTACGCGGCGCGCACCGAGTTCAAGCGGCGGCTGGTGAATTCCTGCTTCACCCTGGCGCTGGTCACCGGCCAGTCGGTGACCGATCTCACGATCAACGGCGTCGCGAACCTGGGATGGGACGAAGTGCGGCTGCCGAACCCGGTGTTCGAGGGCGATACGATCTACTCGCGCAGCGAGGTGCTCGAGGTGCGCGAGTCCAAGTCGAAGCCGAAGGTGGGCATCGTCCGCGTCAGGACCACCGGCGTGAACCAGGAGAAGACGCCGGTGATCGAGTTCACGCGCACCTTCATGATTTGGAAGAAGGCGCACGCGCCGGCGCTTCGGCCGACGTAGGGCGCCACTTCAGGGGCGCCGCAACCGCGCCGTGACCGTCCGCACATCCGCGGCCCGCTCGATCTCGCGGACTGCGGCAAGCGCCTCACCAGCCTGCGCTTCCGCCAGGCTTGCGCGCGCGCACGACATGAACTTGGCCGCGAGCTCGGCGTCGCTGGCCGGCCGATCGTGATAGCCGCGGGCGCCATTGGCGGAGGCGCTCAGTACACGGCCGTCGCGCAGCCGGACAGCCACGCGCGCCTGCGTCAGCGGCGGCGCCGACGCGTCGAGCGACGGGTCGACCCGCATCGCCACCCGCGACTGCACGGCGGCGATTCGCGGGTCGGCGAGATGGTCCGCGTCGAACGTCTCGAGGCCGACGCTGCCGTGCACCACCGCGGCGGCGGCGCAGAACGGCATGCTGAACTTGCCCTCGAGGCCGCTCGCAGGCCGATCGTAGATGAGGATGGTCGGCACGATCGGATCGACGCCGATCTCGATCGCGTCGACATCGTCGCCGGCGAAGCCTTCGCGCCGCTTCAAGTCGAGCAGCGCGTCGAGCGTCGGATGGGTGCCGGCGCACGAGGGATAGAGCTTGACGGTGATGCCGGTGTCGAGAATCTCCCAGCGCTCGCCGAGATCGCCGGCCGCTTCGTCGAGCGACGGCCGCTCGCTGTCCATCGCCCGCAGCAGCCCCTGCGCGCCGTCGATCGCGGCCGCGCTCGCGACCATCCCTGCCTTCGCCAATTGCGCCGCGAGGACGCCATTGCGCGCCGCCAGGCCGGCGTGCAGCGGCTTCACCATCGTGCCGAAGTTTTCCTTCAGGCCCGAGGCTTCCGAGGCGGCGATCGCCAGCGCGTGCGCGGCTTGCCCCGCATCGAGGCCCATCAGCCGCGCGGCCGCGGCCGCGGCACCCAGCGTGCCGATCGTCGCCGTGCAGTGCCAGCCGCGCTGATAGTGGCGCGGGTTCATCACCCGCCCGAGCCGGCTTTCGATCTCGAATCCCACGACGTACGCGTCGAGCAGCGCAGCACCGGACTGCCCTGACGCTTCGGCGGCGGCGAGCCCCGCGGCGACCAGCGGCGCGCTCGGATGCGCGAGCGAGACGAAGCACATGTCGTCGTAGTCGAGCGCGTGAGCGGCGGTGCCGTTGGCCAGCGCGGCGTTGCCGGGGCTGGTGGCGATCGCCGTGCCGAGCACGCTGCAGGCGCCGGCTCCCTCCGCTTCGATGACCCGCTGGACGATGCGCGCGGCCGGTTGTACGGCGCCGGCGAGGGTGACGCCGACCGTATCCACCACCGCCCGCGCGGCGCCGGCTCGCGCCGCGGCCGGCGGCGCCGCACCGACGGCGAAGTCGGCGAGCCTCATGGTTGCGGCTGCGGCAGCCCCTGCGCGCTGGTCGCCGGCTCGGCGTTGCCGATTGCGGCCATGAAGCGCTGCTTGATGAAGACGCAGTCGAGGGGCGGCTTGATGACCGGCGCCGATTCGCTCACCTTCACGATCACGACTGCCGGTCCGGCGGCGCCTTCCACCGCGCGCCGCAGGTCGCCGTCGGCGCGAACCGTCATCGTGCGCGCGATGCCCATGGCGCGCGCGGCCGCATCGAGATCGGCGCCATGTGCCGTCGGCGTCTTCTGCCCGCCGGTGGTCGCATACTCCTCGTTGTCCATCACGATCAGGACGAGATTCGCCGGCGCGAGCAGGCCGATGGTCGCCAGCGATCCCAGGTTCATCAACAGCGATCCGTCGCCGTCGACAACGTACACGCGAAGATCCGGCCGCGCCGCCGCCAGGCCCAGGCCGACCGACGAAGCCAGGCCCATGCTGCCCCAGGTGTAGAAGTTCTGCGGCCGATCGCCGGCGGCGGCGAGGTCGTAGGCAGGGTGGCCGAGGCTGGCGACGATCGGCGAATCACCGGCAAGGTCGACGACCACGCGCGTCGCTTCGAGGCGGGTCATCAGCCGGGCATCGAAGCTGTGGTGATCCGGCGCGGCAGAAGGCACGCGCCGGGCCGGCGGGTGCCGAACGCGGTTCTTCCAACCAGCCGTACGGTCTCGCCGGCAGCGTCCGCGGAGGTGACGGTCGCGTGCGGCATGTCGACGGCGTCGAAGATCGACCGCAGGGCGCGCCCCATCGGCACCTGCGCCGCGTCCCACTCGCCTTCGTCGCCGCGCATGCTGACGATGGTGAGCGCCGGAATCTGATACGGCAGGAGCAGCGAGGTCAGAGCGTTCAGCGAGTTGCCGACGCCGCTCGATTGCAGCATCACGGTCGGCAGGCGTCCTCCGAGGTAGAGTCCCGCCGCGATGCCGAACGCTTCCTCCTCGCGCGTCGCCAGCATCAGCCGGATGTCGCGATATCGCGCCTCGAATTCGACGAGGACGTGCGACAGCGGATTGTCGGGCACGTAGACGACGTCGCGGCTGCCGGCGGCGTGGACGCCCTCGCAGACGCCGGCCGCCCATGGCGGCGGCCTCATGCTTCGCCCAGCATCCGCGCCGATCGCAGCCACAACCCGCCGTCGACGACCAGGGTGACGCCGTTGACATACGACGCGGCGTCCGACGCGAGATACAAGGCGGCGTTGGCGATGTCGTCGACCGTCCCCATGCGGCCGACCGGACAGCTGCGCAGGACGCTGGCGCGCGACTGCTCGTTGGTCAGCCGCTTCACCCCTTCGGTGCCCTCGATCGGCCCGGGGGCGATGCCGTTCACGCGGATGCGGTGCGGCCCCCACTCGACCGCCAGCGTCCGGGTCAGCGAGTCGACGCCCGCCTTCGCGGCCGAGGCGTGGGCCTGGCCGACCGTGCCGAGATACGGCAGCGTCGCGCTGATGTTGATCACCGTGCCGCCCTGCGCCTTCAAGTGCGGGAACGCCGCGCGCGACACGTTGAACGTGCCTTTGAGGTCGATGTCGACGACGGTGCCGAAGCCGTTCGGGGAAAGGTTCTCGGCGAGGCAGATGAAATTGCCCGCCGCGCCGTTGACGACGATGTCCAGGCGCCCGAGCTCGGCGACGAATGCGGCGATCGCGTCGTTGACCGCTGCGGGATCGCGGACGTCGGCCGCCCTGGCTGCCGCCCGCACGCCGAGCGCCTTCAGCTCGTCGCGGGTCGGCTCGAGGTGTTCGAGCTTGCGGCTGGTGATCGCGACGTTGCAGCCGTGCCTGGCGAACGCCAGCGCGATGCCGCGGCAGATGCCGGTGCCGCCGCCGGTGACGAGCGCCGCGCGGCCGGCGAGGAGGTTGGTGTCGAACACGCCGTCATCATACCCGCGTCTTGAGATCGGCGAGGACTTCGGCGGTGTGCTCGCCGAGCGCCGGCGGCGGCAGCCGCACGTCCGCCGGCGTGCGCGACAGGCGGACGACCGGCGCCAGTGTCTCGATGCGGCCGATAGCGGGGTGTTCCTGCGCGACGACGATTGCGCGGGCGGCGACCTGCGGGTGCGCCACCGCGTCGCCAATCGAGCGGACGCGCCCGCACGGAACGTTCTTCGCCTGCAGCCGCGCGCTGATCTCGGCGACGGTGAAGTGCGAGAACACCGCCTCGATCGCCTGCTTCAGCGCGGCGCGGTTGGCGACGCGCAGCGTGTTGGTCACAAACCGCGGATCGTCGCGCAGCCCGGGCCGGCCGATCGCGTCGCAGAAGCGGGCCCACAGGCCCGGGTTGGCGACGGCGACGATGATCAGGCCGTCGCTCGCTTGCAGCGGCTCGTAGGGCGCGATGTTGAGGTGATCGTTGCCGACCCGCGTCGGGTCGCTGCCGGTGGCGAGCAGCACCGACAGCGGCAGCCGCATCACCGACAGCATCGCTTCGAAGAGCGAGATGTCGACGTGCTGCCCGAGGCCGCTCGACTCCCGATCCCGCAGCGCGAGCAGGATCCCCTGCACGGCGTAGAGGCCGGCGAGATAGTCGGTGATCGCGACGCCGACCCTGGTCGGCGCGCCGTCGGGGAAGCCGGTCATGTCCATGATGCCGGCCTCGCCCTGGATCACCGCGTCGTAACCGGGCAGCTGCGCCGCCGGTCCGGTCTGGCCGTAGCCGGAAATCGAGCAGTAGATCAGGCGCGGGTTCGCTTTCGACGCGGCCGCGTAGTCGAAGCCGAGCTCGGCGAGGCTGCCGGGCCGGAAGTTCTCGATCAGGACGTCGGCGCTCTCGATCAGCCGGCGCAGCGCATCGGCGCCCGCCGGCGATTTCAGGTCGAGCGCGACGCTCTTCTTGCTGCGGTTGAGCGCCAGGAAGAAGCTGCCGGTGCCGCCGATGAACGGCGCCCACGCCCGCGCATCGTCGCCCTGCGCCGGCTCCTCGATCTTCAGCACCTCGGCGCCCATGTCGCCGAGCATCATCGTGCAGTAGGGCCCGGCCACGATCCGCGTCAGATCGATCACCCGGAGCCCGTCGAGTGGCGCCATGCGGTCAGTGTAGCTGATGACTCCGCGACGTAGTGTCCGCCTTCAGGCGGACCGTGACGGTCCGGCTGAAGTCCGGCTGAAGCCGGACACTACATCAGCCGGAAGTATCGCGCCAGCCAGGCGCGCACGCGCGGCGTCAGACGCGTGCGGCGATGGGCGTCGGCCGCGGCGCGAAAGGCGTTGCTCACGGTCGGATACGGCGTGATGGTCGCGCCAAGGTCGTCGAGCGTGGCGCGCCGCCGCAGCGCATAGGCCGGCAGGGCAATCATCTCGCCGGCGCGCGCCGCGACCACCGTGCAGCCGAGCAGGCGGCCGCGCTCGTGGTGCAGCCGCACGAAGCCGTCGCGCTCCTCGTCGACGACGGCGCGATCGACCTCGTCGAGCCGGACGGTGACCGTGTCGACCTGGTGTCCGCGCCGTCGCGCGTCGCCCGCATACCAGCCGACGTGCGCCACTTCCGGATCGGTGTAAGTGCACCACGGAATCACCAGCGCGCTGGCGCGCGCGCGCCCGAAGAACAGCGCGTTCTGGATGACGATGCGGGCCATCGCGTCGGCGGCGTGCGTGAACTTGAAGCGCGAGCAGACGTCGCCGGCGGCAAAGACGCGCGGGTTGGTGGTGCGCAGGTGATCGTCGACGGTGACGCCGTCCTTGTCGGCGGCGATGCCCGCCGCGGCGAGATCGAGCGGCTCGAGGTTCGGCGTGCGGCCGGTGGCGACCAGCAGCTGATCGCAGACGACCTCGGCCTCTTTGCGTTCGAGGCGGAGGGCAACACGCTCGCCTTCCCGGCGCACGCCGGCGATGCCGGCGCCGAGCTCCAGCCGCACGCCCTCCGCTTCCAGCCGGCCGGCGACCACAGCGGCGGCATCCGCGTCCTCCTGCGGCAGCACCTGCCGCGCCTGGTCGATCATGGTGACCGCTGCGCCGAGGCGGGCGAGGGCCTGCGCCAGCTCGCAGCCGATCGGGCCCGCGCCGATCACCGCGAGGCGCGGCGGCAGCAGGTCCAACGCGAAAACCGTTTCACTGGTCAGGTACGGCGTCTCGGAGAGGCCGGGAATCGGCGGCCTCGCGGGCCGGCCGCCGGTCGCGATCACCGCCCGCTTGAAGCGCAGCGTGCGCCCGCCGACCTCGACGCTGGACGCCGAGGCGAATCGGGCCTCGCCGAAGTAGACGTCGACGCCGGCCGCGCGCAGCCGCGCCGCCGAATCGTGCGGGCTGATGTCGGCGCGGCGCTCGCGCATCCGGCGCATCACCGCGGCGAAATCCGCGTCGATGCCGCTGACGCGCACCCCGACCGCCTGCGCCTGCCGCGCCTCGGCGGCCGCGCGCGCCGAGCGCAGCACCGCCTTCGACGGCACGCAGCCGGTCACCAGGCAGTCGCCGCCGAGGAGGTCGCGCTCGACCAGCGCCACGCGGGCGCCGAGCCCGGCGGCGCCCATCGCGCTGACCAGTCCGGCCGTGCCGCCGCCGACAACCACGAGATGGTAACGGTCGCGCGGCTCCGGGTTGATCCAGTCGGGGGGATGGACGTGCGCGCGCAGCCGCTGGTCGGCGGCGTCAGCGGGCATGGAGGCCGCGCGCGACGGCATGGATGCCGGCGAGCGAGAACTCGGCGATGTGCTCGGCGACCTCGTCGAGGCGCGCCGAGGTCGGCGTGAAGGTGTAGCCGAGCCGCGAGGCAATCGGATTGGGCAGGTAGGCCAGCGACTGCGCGTGCACGCTGGCGACGCAGCGCAGCACGCGCGGATCCGAGACCGGGCAGTCGAGAATCTCGGCGATCAGGCCGGACAGATACTCGACGCGCGGCCGAACGCCCTGCTCGACCAGCGAATCGAACGCCGGCGTCGGGTCGTGCATCTCGTGCTGAATCAGCTTGTGGACCGCATCGTTGCCCGATCCGAGCAGCCGGTGGCTGAAGATCGCAATCCAGCGCCGCAGCTGCTCCTCGGCGGGCTGCCCTGCGCCGGCCTGTCGCGCCGCCTCGGTGGTCGCCCGGATCGCGTCGATCGCCGCCTGCAGCACCTCGCGATACAACCCGAGCTTGTCGCCGAAGTGGTAGTTGACGGCGGCGACATTGGCGTGCGCGGCGCGGCACACCTCGCGCACCGTGACCTTCCGGAACCCGCGATCGGCGAACAGCCGCTCCGCCGATCGCATCAAGCGGTCGCGCGTCGCATCGTCGGCGCGGCTGGCGCCGCGTGCCGCCGCGCGCCCCTTCGCGTGCCCTTTCATAGCGTGCGCTTGAACAGGGCGGTCGCGGCCGACATCGCCACCACCGAGAACAGCAGCAGGAACGTCAGGTCGCCGGTGATCGCGCCGAAGCCGGTGTTCTTGAGGAGCAGACACTTCAGCGCGTGCACCGCATAGGTGAAGGGGTCGGCGACCGCGATCGCCTGCATCCAGGCCGGGAATCCCTGCTGCGGGTAGACGGCGCCGCTGGGAAAGTAGAGGACGGTGTTGAGCACGCCGAACACCGCGCGCGGCAGCAGCGGATCGGTGACCCGCACCATCAGCAGGAACATCAGGCTGATCAGCGCGAACGCGGTGATCACGACGACGACGAAGAGGCGCAGCAGCCGCATCGGATCGAACGCGTCGGGGATGCCGGCGATGATCGACCCGAGGACCACCAGGAACATGCCGGCGACCACCGCCTTGATCGTGCCCGAGATGTTGAAGCCGGCGATCAGCTCGAGCTTGTGGATCGGCGTGACCAGATAGCCTTCGTGGAGCCCGCGCGCCTTGTCGTCGATGAAGATGATGCCGCCGCCGATCATCACCATCATGAAGATCGACATCACCACCGAGCCGGGCAGCAGGTACTGGATGTACGGCACGTAGGGATAAATCTCGACCAGGTCGAGCTGCGCCGCGCCCGAGATGCGGGCCGCGGTCGTCGGCTGGTTGTAGGCCGCGAGCAGGCCGCCAAGCGTGCCGGCCAACGCCACGGAGACGAACCCGTCGGTGTTGTCCTCGATCAGCGCCACCCGCGGCTGGTTGCGCGTCAGCACGCGGCGCGAGAACTCGGGCGGAATCGTCAGCACGCCGTTGACCCGGCCGTTGCGTAAATCCGTGATCGCCTGTCCCTGATCGGCGTAATCGATGGTGTCGATGGTGCGCGCGCCGGCGGACGCGGCGGCGGCGAGCTCGCGCACCTTGACCGCAGGCACGCCATGATCCTGATCGACGATCGCCACCCTCAGGTGCTTGACGTTGCCGCCGAAGGCGTAGCCGAGGATGATCAGCTGCACGATCGGCATCACCAGCGAAATCATGATGAGCACCGGGCTTCGCCGGAAGCGCCGCAGCTCGCGTTCGATGATCGCCCAGGTGCGTCCCATAAAAAGGTTCTCGGTTCAGGGTTCTTGGTTCTGGGTTCTGGTTCTGGGTTCTTGGTTCTGGGTTCGCCTAAGCTCGCCTGAATACCGGCGCGCGTTCGAGCGGATTTGCCTCTTGCAGCGCGTCGCGCAGCGCGCGGCCGGCGTAGTGCACGAAGACGTCGTCGAGCGTCGTGCTCTGCACCGACAGCGACGGCACGGTGATGCCGGCGTGCGCCGCCGCCTCCATCACCGCCATCGTCGTTGCCGGGCCGTGCGCCGTGGCGATGCGGAAGATGTGATCTTCTCCCGTGACGCTTTCGACGTGGGGCAGCGCTTCGAGCACCTGCTTCCAGCCGGCCGGCGTCTGCGAGAAGCTGACCTCGAGCGTGTTCCGGCCGGGAATCGACGCCTTCAGCTTCAGCGGCGAATCGAGCGCCTTGAGGTCGCCGTGATCGACGATCGCGATCCGGTCGCAGAGCTTGTCGGCCTCGTCCATGTAGTGCGTGGTGATGAGAATCGTCAGGTCGCGCTCGCGCTTGATCTTCTCGAGCATCTCCCAGACGGCGACGCGCGAGACCGGGTCGAGGCCGGTCGTCGGCTCGTCGAGGAAGAAGATGCGCGGCTCGTGGACCAGGCCGCGCGCAATCTCGACCCGGCGGCGCATGCCGCCGGACAGGTTCTTCACCTGCGCCTGCCGCCACTGCGTCAGCTCGACGGCGGCGAGCAGATCGGCGATCAGCCGCTCGCGCTTCAACCGCGGCACGCCATAGAGCTTGGCGAAGATCAGCAGATTCTCCTCGACGCTCAGCTCGAGATCGCTGGTCATCGCCTGCGGGATCACGCCAATCGCCCGCCGCACCCCGTCCGACTGCTTGACGATGTCGCAGCCGTTGACGAGCGCCGTGCCGGAGGTCGGCGGCAGCAGCGTCACCAGCATGCGAATCAGCGTCGACTTGCCCGCGCCGTTCGGCCCCAGCAGGCCGAAGATTTCCCCCGCCTCGACCGTGAAGCTGATGCCGTTGACCGCGGTGAAGTCGCCGAACTTCTTGACGATGTTGCGGACGTCGATGGCGTTCATCTGATGCCTGCGGTCCGGAACGCCCTACGAAACGGGCAACACGACATAGGCCGTCATCCCCACGGCCAGGCGTCGATCCTTGTTGTCGACGCGCAGCCTGACCTCGAAGGTCTTGATGTCGCGCTTCGTGCGGCTGACGTCGCGCTGCGTCGCGAAGGCCGCGTCGACGCCGCGGTAGAACACCGTCCCCTGTCGCTCGGCGCCCGAGGGCAGCCGGACCGTCAGCGTGTCGCCGATGCGTACGCGGTCGATGTAGCTCTCTTCCACGTCGGCGCGGACCCAGAGATCCTCCGGGTCGATCAACGTGACGATTGGCTGGCCGGGGTTGACCACTTCGCCCACCCGCGCGGCGCGGACGTCGACGATGCCGTCGATTGGCGCGTGAATCTCGGTGTAGCGCAGCCGCACATCGGCCTTGGTGCGCTGCGCCGAGGCCGCGGCCTGCATGTGCTCCTGCGTCTGCACCTGGCTCCGCCGCAGCGTCACCTGCTCCGCGTTCGAGCGTGCCAGCGCAACCGCGGCCCGCTGCGCTTCCACCTGTTTCTTCAACGCTTCCAGCTTGGCTTGCGCCGACGCCAGCGCGATGCGCGCCTGGTCCGTTTCCTGTGGCGACACGACGCCCTGCTGGGCCAGGTTCTGGGTGCGCTGGTTGGTGAGCCGCGCCGCCTCGACGTCGGCCGATGCCCCCTCGACCTGCGATTCGGTCGAGGCCAGCGTCGATTCGGCCTGCCGGATCTGGTCGGCGGTCAGGCGCTCCTGATAGCGCAGCGCCGCTTCCGATTCGCGCACCTGCGACGACAGGCCTTCGACGTTCTGGGCGAAGTAGGCGGTGTCGGCCTTCAGCTCCTCGGGCGCAATCACGGCGATCAGCTGATCTTTTCTCACCACGTCACCCTCGGCGGCGCGCAGCTCGCCGATACGGCCGGCGATCTGCGAGCTGACGATGACGTCGTTGGTGGTGACGATACCGGTCAGGACCAGCGGCGCCGGGCCGAGCCGGCGATAGGCGTAGAGGACGGCGGCGCCGGCGACGAGGACGACCAGAACGAGCGCAAGTTTCCGCATGTCGAATCTCAAACGACTGTATAAAACATGTGTTTGAACTTTGTCAACTCAAAGTCGCGGCCGCGCCGCTGCCCGACCTGAGCGAGCACGGGCGTGGTGAGTGGCGCGGCGAGGGGCCACGCGGCCGACGCCCCGGTATACTTGTCGGGCTTTGCTCCGCGATCTCCGCGATCTCCCCCGTCGCGCGCGCTGGTACATCCTCTTCGTCATCTCGCTCGGGTTGTTGACGTTCCTCGCGCTCGCTCCCCGCGCGCAGTTCACGCAGTGGCAGTCGCTGCTGCTGCTGACGGTCCTGTCGGCGCTGACCTCCAAATTCAAGATCCAACTCGAGATCGCCAGCGGCTCGAACATGACCGTCTCCTATGTCGTCGACATCGCCGCGCTGATCCTGCGCGGCCCGCACGCGGCGATGATCGTCGCCGTCGCCAGCGGCTGGACCCAGACGACGATCTTCTCGGAGGAGCCGAACCCCCGCTATCGCACTGTTTTCAACATGGCGGTTCTGGGGCTGACCGCCCAGATCGCCGGTCAGGTGTTCGTCAGGCTCGGCGGCGCCCGCGACGCGGAGTTGACGGCGCTGATCCTGCCACTCGTCGCGATGGCGCTGACCTACTTTTTCGCCAACACCATTCCGATCGCCATCGCCATCGCGTGGACGACGCAGCAGAGATGGTGGCGGATCTGGAAGACCGACTTCCTCCCCAACTGGCTGAGCTATCTCCTGGGCGCAGTTGCAGTGGCGGTCGTCATCAGGGTTTCGGAGAGCTCGGGCTATGGGCTGACGATCCTCCTGACGGCGGCGCCGCTCTACCTGACCTACAAGATGTATCGCGGTGGGCGCGAGATCGAGGCACGCCAGGGGGCAATTCTCGAGGCGGCGCAGGACGCGATCATCACGATGGATCAGCAGCTGAGCATCCGCGAGTTCAACCCCGCCGCGGTGAAGATGTTCGGCCACGCCCGGCTGCACGTCCTCGGCCGGAACGTCGAGATGCTGCTGCCCGCCGCCGATCGCGCGCGACACCTGAAGGCGCTCAACGAGTACATGACGACCGGACGAGGCGCGCTCGCCGGGCGACAATTCGAGCTGCGCGGCCTGCGCGCGGACGGCACCGACTTTCCGCTCGAGTTGACGGTGGCGCGCATCCCCGCCGACAGCCGCACGGTGCTGTTCTTCCGCGACATCACCGAGCGGCGTGTTCTCGAGGAGCAGCTGCGGCAATCACAGAAACTGGAAGCGATCGGACGGCTCGCCGGCGGCGTCGCGCACGACTTCAACAACATCCTGATGAGCATCATGGGCGCCGCCGACCTAATTCTCATGCAGCTGGCGCCGGACGACACCGCCCGCGACGAGGCCACCGAGATCAAGCAGTCGGTCGATCGCGGCGCCGGCCTGACGCGCCAGCTGCTCGCCTTCGGCCGGCGCCGGCCGACGCGCTCGCAGCTGGTCGTGCTCGGCGACGTCGTGCGCGGCATGGACACGATGCTGCGCCGCCTGATCGGTCCGGAAATCGAGTTCGAGATCGTGTCCGCGCCGCATCCGCTGATGATCTTCGCGGATGCCGGACAAGTCGAGCAGGTCGTGCTCAACCTGGTGGTGAATGCGCGCGACGCGATGCCCAAGGGAGGGCGCGTCACCGTCCGCGTGGAGGAGGTCGAGCTCGACGAAGCCGCAGCAACCGCGTTCGTCGATGCCAAGCCGGGCACCTACGCGCGCCTGGGCGTCACCGACACCGGCACCGGGATCGACGACGCGACGCGGGCGAAGCTGTTCGAGCCCTTCTTTACCACCAAGGAGCAGGGCAAGGGCACCGGCCTCGGGCTCTCGACTGTCTATGGCATCGTCAAACAGGCGGGCGGCCACATCACCGTGGGCCCCAGCGAGCCGAACCGCGGCGCCAGCTTCCTAATCTATTTCCCCATCGCCGCCACGCTGCAACCCTCGCCGGCGCCGGTCTGAGACGGCTCAGCCGCCGGCGCGCCGCGCACGGCCGCGCGATTTCGAGCGTCCGGCCAGCTCGTCGACCATCCGCCGCTCCGGCTCGGGACGATCGCGCAGATAGCAGTCGATGGCGTCGGTGATGATCCGCCACTGCGGCTTCGAGGCGATCAGGCTGAGCGCCTGCAGCTTGGCTTTGACGTCGCCGGGGAGACGGATGCTCAGCTGGGGATAGTCTTTCACCTTCTCACCGAGCCGCGCGCCGGCGGGCGGACGGCCGATGCGTCGGCGTTCCTTTGCCGCTTTCGGTGTCATGGTGCGAATCGGTCGGTGAACAACATCGGTTGCAGCAATTGCTGTGTTTGTGCTACCAACAACCACCCTGTATAATCTGCGCTCTTGGACTGCCTCTGAATGCCGAAGACACGGGCCAGACTGATGCCAATGCGAGCGACAACGCGGCCACAGCAAAAGGCAGGACCTGGACGCCCCCCGATTCACAGCGAAACGTGGTCAAAAGTTTCGGTCGTGCTCTTCGATCGCCAGATTCACCACCTCGATCGTCTCGCCATCGAGATCCGCGGCAAGACCGGCAAAGTACTGAACCGTGCTGAAATCATCCGCGCGTTGATCGATGGAATGATCGACAGCGGAATGGACATCACCGCGGCGGCGTCGGAGTCGGACCTGCGCGCGCGCGTGGCGCGTCGTCTCGGCTCCCCCTACCGCTGAACGCGACGCGCATTTTACCTGTTCCGCGAATTAGTTCCATCCCTTTTTTGCAGGGCTTCTCCGCGCCGTCGCGCGTTGAGACGCCGGCGCGCCGCCGCGCGGAAGTGCGATTGACAAATCTGGTATGGTCTGATGAGTGCCTGTGATGTGTCCGGCGTGCCACGCGTCGACGCATCGTTCGCGCTCGCGATCGTGGATCGAGCGCATCCGCCGGCAGGTCACCGGCCGCGCGCCGTTCCGCTGCAGCGCGTGCGGCTGGCGCGGCTGGCGCGTCGAGCCCGTGGAACCGGTGAGCGGCCCGCGCGAAGTGCACCGCGCGCTCACGGACGCCGAGCTCGAACGGCTCGAGCCGGATCGGCCTGAAGGAGATCGCACGTGACCGATCAGGAGCGCCAGAAAGCCGAAGAGATGATCAGCCGCCTCGAACTGTCGGTCGGCCAGGTGTTCCCCCGCGACGGCGGCAACGCCGCGCTGATCGCGTCGATGATCCAGACGCTCAACGGCCTGCGCAGCCTGCTCGGGGTCGTCCGCCCGCATTGACGCCGCCCACCTCTACATTGCGGAACCAGATCTCCTGAAATCGCGAAGCGTTTTTCGCGGCAATCGGCGCCTGCGCGCGCGGTTGAGCGGCTTGTCACGGCATCCCGGTTGCACCTCTGCGGTACGCAGGAGGTCTGTCCGATGCCATCACGTCCGGCACAGCTGAGGCAGCTGCTCGATTCACCGGCGCTTGCGTTTCTTCTCGAGGCGCACAGCGGAATCAGCGCCCGCATCGCCGAGGAAGCGGGCTTCGCCGGCATCTGGGCGAGCGGCCTCTCGATCTCCGCCGCCCTCGGCGTCCGCGACGCGAACGAGGCCTCGTGGACGCAAGTGCTGGACGTGGTCGAGTTCATGGCCGACGCGGCGGCGGTGCCGATCCTCGTCGACGGCGACACCGGCTACGGCAACTTCAACAACGTCCGGCGCCTCGTCGCCAAGCTCGAGGCCCGCGGCGTCGCCGGCGTCTGCCTCGAGGACAAGCTGTTCCCCAAGACCAACAGCTTCATCGGCGGTGAGCGGCAGCCGCTGGCCGAGGTGGCCGAGTTCTGCGGCCGCCTTCGCGCCGCCAAGGACACGCAGCGCGACGCCGATTTCGTCGTCGTCGCCCGTACCGAAGCCTTCATCGCCGGCCACGGCCTGACCGAGGCGCTCGTCCGCGCGCATGCCTACGCCGAAGCCGGCGCCGACGCGATCTTGATCCACAGCGCCAAGCGGACACCCGACGAAGTGGTCGCGTTCAAGCAGGCGTGGGACGGCCGCCTGCCGGTGCTCGCGGTGCCGACCAAGTACGCCGATACGGCGACGATGGTGTTTCGCCGGCACGGGTTCTCGGCGCTGATCTGGGCGAACCACCTGCTGCGCGCGAGCATCGCCGCGATGCAGGATGCCGCCGCCGCGATCTTTGCCGAGCAGTCTGTGCGCGGAACCGAGGCGCGCATCGCGCCGCTGGCGGAAGTGTTCCGGCTGCAGCGCGCCGGCGAGCTCGAGGAGGCGGAGAAGCGCTACCTGCCCGGCGCCAAAGCGCCGCGGCCGGCGGCCAACCAATGATTCCCGCCGGCATCCGCGATCAGCCCTGCTTCACCGTCGCGCTGCGCGACGACCGCGTCGATACGACGGGGCTGCCGCACTTCTTTCGCGGCCACCGCATCACCGAGGGATCGGGCGCGGACGGCGGCATCTTCGCCGAGTGGTCCTGGGATGGCCGGCGGCTGACGGCGCAGACCGATCGCTACGGCGCCTCGCCCCTGTTCTATGCGCACGACGGCAATCGCCTCTGGATCTCGCCGTCGCTGGTGAAGCTGGTGGATGCGGGCGCGCCGACCACCTTCGACGAGGCGGCGCTCGCCGTCTTCCTGCGTCTCGGCTTCTTCCTCGGCGACGACACGCCGTTCCAGTCGATTCGAACGCTGCCGCCCGGCGGGATACTGGTGTGGGAGGCGGGGACGCTCAGCGTGTCGGGCGGCTACCGCATCGTGCGGCCGCAGCCGCTCGCACGCGAGACGGCGATCGACGGCTTCATCGAGTTGTTCCGCCAGGCGATCCGCCGCCGTCCGGCGGCCGATCGCGACGTCGTCGTGCCGCTCAGCGGCGGCCGCGACTCGCGCCACATCCTGTTCGAGCTGTGCGAGAGCGGTCACCGCCCCGACTACACCGTGACCATTCCGCGCTATCCGCCGCGCGGCACGGAAGACGAGCGGCTGGCGCCGATCATCGCGCGCGAGCTGACGGTGAAGCACGTCCTGCTGACGCAGAGCGAATCGCGCTTCGACTCCGAGCTGCGCAAGAACTGGGAGACGCATCTCTGCGCCGACGAGCACGCGTGGTACGTGCCGATGGTCGACGCGCTCGCCGGCACGGTACGAACCCTGTACGACGGGCTGGGCGGCGCGCTGTCGGTGCCGAACCGGTTCCACAGCCGCGAGGCGATGGCGCTCGTCGCGGCCGGGCGGACCCGGGAGCTGGCAGCGCGGCTGCTGGCGGAGCTGTCGCGATCCGACGAGCGCTTCCTGATGCGCCTCGTCCGCGAGCCTTACCGCGACGCCCTGTCGCTCGAGCGGGCGATCGAGCACCTGGCCGAGGAACTGGATCGCCACAGCACCGCGCCCGATCCGATCAAGTCGTTCAACTTCTGGAACCGCATCCGGCGCGAGCTCGCCCTCGTGCCGTTCGGCATGATGCGCGCGGTGCCCACCGTCTACAGCCCCTATCTCGACCACGACCTCTACGACCATCTCTCGTCGCTGCCGCTCGAGGTGATGTCGCCGACGCTGACCGCGTCCGACAAATCATTCCACTCGGAGGCCGTGGTCCGCGGCTATCCGCGCTACGCGCACCTGCCCTTCGAGAACCGGGCGGCGCCGAAACGCGATGCCCGCGCGTTCGACGCGCGCTTCAGCGCCGACACCGCGCGCTACCTGCTGCCCCGCGTCGGCTTCGGCGCGCGGCTGCTCAACGTGCGCTACGTCGTGCCGCGGCTGCTCTACGCTCTCGCCAGGCGCAGCTATCGCGAGACAGCCAACTGGCTGCCGGCGCTCGCCCTCTATCTCTCCCAGCTCGATGCGCTGGCGCGGCGCGACGACGCCGCGCTTCGCGCCGCGTAGCGGCGGCGCAAGCGGCCACGCTCTTTACGGGTTTATCCAAGCGTTGTGCCGCCAGATGTCATAGGTGGGGTCGGCGGCACAGAAGCCTTTCACATCGATCGTCGGCCGGGACTCCGCCTGCGAACTGTGCCGCGAGCGCAGGCTCAGGTCCAGATCGACGACATCGGCGGTGCGGCGGCGGCAGGCGTTCTTCGCGAGGTTGAAGAAAATCAGCGGGTCGCAGCGGCTTCGGTGCGGCAGGCGCTGCGTCTCCGGCAGCGTGTCTTCCCGAACGGAGCCGTCGGCGTAGTGGTAGGTGAGCCTGCCTTCGCACACGACGAGCGCGTCGAACATATGCAGCGCGAAGACACGCCCCTCCCCCGTAACTGCCGAATCGCCGGGGTAGGCATGCGGCACGAGCTGCAGCGCCGCGAAGGCGGCCAGCGTCGCCGCGTGCACCGGCCGGCGTCCGATCTGCCGGAGGGAGGCGAAGGTCGTCCACGCGGCCGGTGGGTGGAGCATGCGCGTCAACGGCAGGATGCTGAGCAGGCAGAACATCAGCGTCGGATACCAGAAGCCGACGATCGGCCACGAGAAGATGTGGAACATCGTCAGCTGCGCAAGCGCCGCGAAGAACAGCGCGTTGCGCTTCGAGTAGAGGCCGAACACCAGCGTCGTCTCGAGCAGCACCACGTACACGCACGCGGCGGGCACGAGGGCGGCCGGCAGCCAGAGGCGATCCTGGTTGTAGAGCGCGACGCCGGAGAGCCACTCCCAATCGAGCTTCAGGATGCCGGCCCAGAAGTACAGCGAGACGAGGATGTGATGGATGAGGGGGCGCTTGCCCGGCAGGAACAGGAACGCGAGCACCACCCAATTCAGCATGTAGTGCTGGTTCGCGCGCAGGCGGTAGTCCTGCACCATGATCGCCAGGCGGATGAAGGTCACCACTGCGAGCAGCCAGTAGCCGGCCGTCGCCTTCTTGAACAGGAAGCACGCCGATGCGGCGGCCGACAGGAAACAGAACGCCCACAACGTGTAGTGCACCGTCCAGACGGAGAGCTGCAGGTCGGAGCAGCGCTCCCAGAACGGCCAGCACAGCCGGTCTGGGGCGTCGGCGAGCATCAGCGAGACGCCCGATCGAAACTGCCACTGAATGGAGGTGAGGATGTTGGCGGCGGCGAGCGCGGCGCCGTAGAGAATGAGCGCGCGGTCGGCGCGGATTTCCGCGATCTGGCTCGACCATGGCCGCGTGCCGCGCGGCGCTGCCTCAGCGATCGCCGGAAGGGTCACTGACGAGGGCGCCAATGCAACAGCTACGCCCGCCGCAAAAACGACGGGCCGGTTCCCCCAAAGAACCGGCCCGTCTCGACCGACCGCCGACCACCGACGTTCGTGTCGTCCCTGACCCGGGTCTAGCGCACCTCGAACACCGCCATGATCGGACGGTGATCCGACGGGTCGATGCCGCTCGTGTTCTTGAAGCAGCCGGCGTTGCAGGTGCCGGGATACACGCTGGTGTCGAACACGTACGCGTTCTTCAGCTTGAGCGCCGTCGCGCCCTTCGACTGGAAGATGTAGTCGATCCGGTGCGCGCCGTGCGTGATGCCGTCCGGATTCTCCGGCCACGAAATCGCGGTGCCGGCCGCCTTCGCCGCCGCCCACGTGTCGACGTAGGTCTCGTTCATCTTCGCCACTTCGGTCGTGTTCGGCCACGCGTTGTAGTCGCCGACGATGATGCGGTTCTCCGCCAGCGTCGACGCCCACGGCAGCAGCTCGCCGATTTCCGCCAGGCGGTTCGCCTGCGCGACGTTGTCGAGATGCACCGAGGTGACGTTCACGGTGCGGCCGTTGACGCTGATCGTCGCATCCACGGCGCTGCGGCTGGCGGCGAGCAGCACGTGTGAAGTGGCGACGAAGGGATATTTCGACAGAATCAGCTCGCCGAGGCCGGTCGTGCCGCCGCTGCGCCCGAACCAGACCATGTACCACGTCGTGCTGGTCTTCTGCTCGAGCAGATCCTTGTAGATGATCCGCTGATCCTTGCCCTTGCTCCAGCTGGTGTTGACCTCGATCTCCTGCAGCGACACGATGTCGGGTCTGGTCTTCACGATCTCGTCGGCAACGCGCTCCGGGCTGTAGACGTCGTCGGTGCCGTAGCCGCCGTGATGCGTGTTGTATTGCAGGACGCGCAGCGTCGTCGCCGTGCCCGACGCGGGCGGATTGACCGGCGGCGGCGGCGACGATCCGCCGTAGACGACGGTGAGCACCGGCCGCAGGGCCGCGGTGGCCGCTTCCGACGAGTAGAACTCGCGGTACGACGCGCTGGTCGATGCGCCGAGGTCGGCGAGCGCGAGCCGCGTATACCGCGACGCGCCCCCGCCGGCCACCACCGCCCGGACCGCCGCGGTGACATTGAAGCTCACTTTGGCGCCGGCGCTGTTCGGCACCGTCGCTCGAGTCGATTCGGTGCCGAGATCGCCGCCGGCCGAGGTCCACGGCGTGCTGACGCGGCGCTGGTTCCAGGTGGCCTCTTCCTCGAGAAACGACGTCGTCACCGGGAAGACGCCGATCGTGCGCGCGGCATCGGTGCCGCCCGATTTCACGGTCAGCGTCAGCGTCGCCGACTGCACCGTGGTGCCGGCGGGCAGCGTGTTCTGCGTATCGAACTTGAGCAGCGCGCGGCGCAGGTATTCGGCGTTGGTGCTCGCGCGGGTCGCGAGGAAATCCTGCTGGTTGAAGTTGGTGTTGGCGGAGGTGCCGCCCTGGATCATCGTGTCGGACACGTGCGTGTCCGGCGCACTCAGGACCAGCGTCGTCTGCGCGCTGGCGGTCGAGAGCGAAGCGGCGCAGGCCGCGGCGGTGAACGCGGCGGTGCGGAGAAAGCGTCGGCAGGTCGGCATTTGGGGTGCTCCTGTCGCTGCCGCCGCGCACACGTCGACCGTGTCCGCACCGGCGCGTTTGGAAAATCAATCGGTTGTCGGGGAAACGCGCGTTCGCGCGTCAGTGGCGCCGCGTGGTCGGGCGGCGCGTTGACTTCTGGAAAGGCAACGGGTGTGCCCGCCGCATGTGGGCGCATGCGTTGGCGAGTGTCAGCGTACCGGCGCGCCATTCGTGCGCGCCGGCATTGGCGCCGCGGCTGTTGAGCCAGAAACAGCCGCGCTCGGGCGCGCGCGCCGTCTCGACCGTATTTCGTTACGAGGTTGAAGCGCGGGTTACGAAATCGGGGTCAGCCCGGCCGTTATCAACGCCCGCGCGCGAGTTCCGCGCCGATTTGATCGGAGTCGGCGACGTGGAAACCGACAGTGAGGAACAAGGTCAGCAGCAGAAGGCCTGCGGCCGAGATATACGGCGTCGACTCTCCGAAATGCTGCAGCGAGGCGTTGCCCCAGATCGGCCCGATGGTGCGGCCGAGGCTTTCGACCGCGCTGGCCGACCCCTGTACGCGCCCCTGTTCGTCGCCCCGCGCCACCAGGCTCACCAGGCTCGACATGGTCGGATGGCCGAAGCCGATGCCGATCGCCACCGGCACGAGTGCCAGCGCAAAGGCGCCGACGCTGTGCGCCGCCGCCACCGCGATCAGCCCGAACGTTCCGAAGGCAAGGCCGGTCAGGAACGTCGGCTTGTCCCCGAGGCGATGGACGACGTGCCGGATGAAACCGCCCTGGATGATCGCGCCGAGCAGACCGAACGCGGCGAAGAGATACCCGGTCTCGACCGGACCGAAGTGGAAGCGAAGCGCGGCGAACAGCGACAACGTCGTCTGGAATACCGCAAAGGCGAGCCAGTAGATGAAATCGATCACCAGCACGCGCCGGATCAGCGGACGGTGCAGCAGTGTCGGCAGCGATCGCAGCGGGTTGCCCGTGCCGGCCTGCGCGCGATGAACCGTTTCGGGCAGCCACATCCACGCCATCACCGCGGCCGCCAGGGTAATCGCGGCGGCCGCCCAGATTGGCGCGGTGTAGCTGACGCCGGCGAGCATGCCGCTCAATGCCGGCCCGAGGATGAACCCGAGGCCGAACGCCGCGCCGATCAACCCGTACGCGCGCGCACGATCCTTCGGTTCGGTGACGTCGGCGACGTAGGCGCGCGCCGTGGAAATGTTGCCGCCGGACAGCCCGTCGACGATGCGCGCGAGAAACAGCATCCAGACGGTGTGCGCGAGCGCGAGCATCACGAAGCTGACGACGGTGCCGACCAGGCTGAAGATCAGCACCGGACGCCGGCCGTGCCGATCGGAGAGATCGCCAAGGATCGGCGCGGCGACAAGCTGGCACAGAGAAAACACCGCGAACAGCAGGCCGATGACGAACGGGGACGCGCCGAAGGTGACGGCGTAGAACGGCAGCAGCGGGATGATGATCCCGAAGCCGACGAGGTTGACGAAGATCGTGAGGAAGATGATGAGGAGGGGCCGGGTCACAAGCGTCTTCACATTCTATACAGAAGCGGTGAAGACGGGCGAACTCTCGGGGTGTGGCGCCGCGCCGCCCTTGCGGACGGCGCGGCCTGCACGTGGGAGCCTTCTACGGCCGGCGCAGCATGAACGCGAGCAGGCCGGCAATCACGCTGATTTCGCCGAGCCAGAAGAGGAACGACCACTTCAACATTTCCACGCGGGTCGTCGCCAGCTCCTGACGGAGCGACATCAGGCCGTCGTGGAGGCCGCCGCGCACCTCCTCGCGCAGGGCCGAGACTTCTTCAGTCAGCCGCCGCTCGAACCTGTCGGCCGCTATGGTCAGCACGTGTTCGCTCCAATCCTTCCGATCCGAATCGACCAGCTCGATCAATCCGCACGTTGCATCGTCCCCGAGGCGCGTGCGAAGCGCGGCGGGCACTCGACCGGACGCCATCGACATCCATCCCTTTCTCGACCTGCCGACGACGATGGCATCGTCTAAAAATCCTGTCAACCCGCCGCGTCAGATGTGTGCAACGAGCGGATCGTGGAGCCTTTGCCCGTGCTCGAGGAAGCTCAGGATCACATCGGCCGTCACCGGCGCGCGGCGGAACGCGTCGTCGCCGATCGCGTCGGCGATCGCGTTCAGCACCGACCCATAGCCGGCGCCGACCGGCGGTTCGCCGACGCCGCGCGCGCCGGTCGGCGTTTCCGGATCGGCGATGCCGAGCGCCTCCGTGCGCATGGTCGCGGGGATGTCGAGGATCGTCAGCGGCTTGTTGTGATGGAAGCGCCTGGCCAGCGCCACCCCGTATTGCTGGTCGTACACCCACTTCTGCTGCCGCGCGTGGCCGATGCCGAGGTTGATGCCGCCGAGAATCTGCCCGTGCAGGCTGCGCGGGTTGACGACGGTGCCGATGTCGGCGACGGCGAGATAATCCACCACCTGCATCGCGCCGGTCTCGACGTCGACCTCGACTTCCGCGAAGCCGACGACGAATGAATACGTGTCGCCGTCCCGCGGGTAGGTGTCCTTGGCGACGCCCATCAGACCGGTGCCGGCGAGAGCCGATGCCGATTTCCTGGTCATCGGATGGATGTCTGCGGGCAGCTCGTGGCCGTCGTACTTGCCGCCGAGTGCGACAGCGCGCGAGGCCGCCTGCGCGTAGGTGAGTCCGCGGGAGGGATTCCCACGCCGGAATACGCGCATGTTGCCGAGCTCGTAGTCGGCAGGCGCGCCGCCGAGATCCTTCGCGGCGATTTCCTGCAGCTTCAACCGCGCGTCGACCGCGCCGGCGAGATTGGCGCGGGTCATCGCGTGCGTCGTCTGGCTGCCGACCGACATCGCCGACCACGGGATGTTCTTCGCGGTGCTGCCCCAGTTGACGATCACCTGATCCCACGGCATCGCCAGCACGTCGGCGGCGATGCGCGCGAGGTCGATGCACGAGTGGGTGCCGAGGTTGCCGACCCCCGACTGCACGTACAGCTTGCCGTCGGGCCGCAGCGTCATCAGGCCGTCGTAGCCGATCGAGCCGGCGCCGTGCGGGCCGACGGCGACGCCGATGCCGCGGACCTTCGTGCCGCGCCGCTGGCCGGACCGCGCTTTCCGCTCGTCCCAGTTGAACAGCGCGGCGCCGCGGTCGAGCGCCTGCTTCACGAATGCGCTGGTGATGTGCGGCCGCTGCCCGTTCGGCCGCGGCGCGCCGTAGAGCGCCTTGCCCTCGGGCGAGTTGAGGCGGCGGATCGCCAGCTGGTCGAGTCCCAGCTGCTTTGCCGCCTTGGTGACCACCGGCTCCATGATCGCGTTGGCCTGCATCGGCCCCGGCGAGCGCTGCTGCGATCGCGGCGGCGTATTGGTGATCACGGCGAGGCCGCGCCAGCGCATCGCCAGCGGCTGCCAGATGAGCGAGGCGGCGTTGCCGGCCGAGCGATGGTCGCCCATCGGCCCGTACGGGCCGTTGTCCTCGACGATGAAGAGATCGAGCGCGGTGATGCGGCCGTCGCGGCGGAAGCCGGCCCGCGCGCGGCCGACCATGCCGGTGCGCGCGCGGCCGATGTAGTGCTCCTCTTCGCGGCTGATGCGCATCATCACCGGCGCGCCGGCCTTCTTCGCCAGCAGCGCCGGCACGACCATCGAGATCGCCCCAGCGCCTTTGCTGCCGAAGCCGCCGCCGCAGTACTCGCTGACGAGCACGATGTCCGCGGCATCCATCCGGAGCCAGGTCGCCAGCGGATCGACGGTGCGCGCGACGCTCTGGGTCGATCCATGCAGGTACAGCCGGCCGTTCTGCCAATACGCCATCGCGCTGCGCGATTCCATCGGCTGGTGGCCGGTGGACTGCACCACGAAGGTCTCGTCGACGACGATCGCCGCGTCCTTGAACCCGGCGTCGAGGTCGCCGTACGACCATTGCTCGGCCGCCTCGGCCATCGGCAGCGCGCCGGGAGGCGCCGACGCGAAATCCTGATCGGTCCATTTCAAGGTGCGCAGCGTGGGGCGCGGCGGCGGCCCGGACGCGCCAGGTGCCGGCGGCGGCGCCGGATTCCAGACGTTGCCCTCGGTGCGGCCGTTGGCGCCGGCCGGACGCAGGCTCTCCACCGGATCGACGACGAACGGCAGCGGCTCGAGGTCGAGCTCGATCCGCTCGATCGCTTCGGCGGCGGTCGTTTCGTCGACGGCGGCAAGGGCGAGAATCGGCTCGCCCTGGTAGAGCGGCTCGTTGGTCAGCGCCCGCTCGGCGCCGCGCAGGTCGGGCAGATCGTCGGCCGTGAGGATGGCTTTGACGCCGGGCATCGCCAGCGCGGCGCGGGTGTCGATGGCGCGGACGCGCGCGTGCGGCATCGGGCTGAGGAGGAGCTTGGCAAACAGCATCCCGTCGGCGCGGTAGTCCTCGGCATATTTGGCGCGGCCGGTGACTTTAGCGACGAGGTCGGGCGGCGTGTAGTTGGTGCCGACGAGCTTCTGGTCGGGCATAAGTTCCTCGGATTGGCCAAATTATAGCCGGTGAAGGGCTGGGGGCTTGCCGAAGTCCGGCTGAAGCCGGACACTACGGCGCGACGATCACGGACACGCGCGCGAGGACCTCTGACGATGACGCAGCCATGGCGTCGTAGTAGCCGACGAATCTCCGCGGCTCGGGCGCGTTGTACTGTTTGAAGTTCTGCGCCCACCTGAAGCCAATCGCCTGGAACCGCAGCTCGACTTCGATCCGCATCGGCCCCTCGCGTCCGGTCACGCCCACGCTGTAGCGGACGCGATCGCCGCCGCCGCCAAAGTCCTCGTCGACCGCGGCGTCGCCGACGACCGCAATCTCGCGCGCGGCGGTCGTCTTGTCGAAACCGCGCGGGACGAGACGGTTGTCCTTCACGTAGCGCACGGCCGTCAGCAGGCCGGTCGTCGGCGCGCCCGACGGATCGACCATCATCGACTCGTAGATCTGCACCTGATCCGGCCGATCGATCCGCCCGTAGTGCGGCTCGAACGCCGCAGGATCCGCATCGCTCGCATTGCCGGCGATCGATCCGGACGCCTCGAGCGCCCCCGACTCGAACGCCGCCGCACCCGAGCGATCGCGAACCGTGACGTGCAGCCACGCGCGGCGCGACGGGTAACCGGTCGGCAGCTTGTGCCCGGTCAGATTTCGCACGACCACATCGAAGGCGAGCGTGCCGCCGCCGATTTCCGCACGCTCGATCGCGACTTCGGCGGTTTCATCCTCGAGGTTGCGCACCGTCTGGTGCACGGCCGCGGCGAGCTCCTCCGGCAGCGCTTCGACGCCCAGCTCCGACCGATAGCGATCGAGCATGCGCAGCATGAACGCGTTGCCGCCGATGAAGTTGTGCCGCGCCAGGCCCTGCCGCGGCGGGCCGAGCACCGACGACGCCGGCAGGTCTCCCGCGACCACGCGCATGTGGCACGACTGGCAGCTGCGCGCCTCGACGCGGAACGCGCTGTGCCGCCACTCGAGATACGGCATCTGTTCGGGCAGCTCGCCGATCGCTTCCCCGCGCGCGCCGAGCGCCGTCGTGAAGAGCGTGTGGCAGGTGGCGCACAGCTCCGACTGCCGCACGTGAGGCGATTCGACCGGGCGGAACCGCGTGGCCGAATGCATCAGGACGGTCAAGCCCGATTCGACGTCGAACGGCCCGAAGATCGGCCGCGCGCCGGCGGCGTCGCGCGACATGCCGAGCCGCTTCGCCGCATCGACGATGTAGCCGCCGGTGAAGCTGGCCGGCGTGCCAAGGCCTTCGGCCGTGATCTGGTGGCAGATGGTGCAGGAGACGCCGTCGTGCGCGAGCCGGTCGTCGCGATCGCGCCCGCCGCCGACCGGCAGGTGGGCGAAGACCCGGCCCACCGCGCCGCGCGCATGCGCCTCGGTGCGCGCCATCGGCATATGGCAGATCGAACACTCATCCTGGATCGCGGCGGCTGCCGCCGGATGATCCTGCGCCTCGCGGCGGACGGCAGCCTGCCAGTAGGGATCGCGCGATGAATTCGCCATCATCGACGCGCGCCAGCTGGCGCCGATCGAGATGTCTTCGCCCTGGGGCGTGCGCAGGCCGTTGTGGCAGGCGATGCAGTCCTCGGCGGTCGTGAACAGGTGCGGCGCCGATCGCTGCGGCGCCGCCGCGCCCGTGCCGCTGCCCGCTGCAGCGGCGGCGATCGCGAACCACCCGGCCATCGACGCCACGACCAGCACTGGCGCGCGCCTCACCGGGTTCTCCAGCTCGATCGCAGGCCGGCGTCGAACCAGTCCCACAGCAGGTAGACCATCAGCGTCTTGCCGCGGCTCTCGGGCTGCTTCACGGGAATCCGCAGCCCGCCGTTGACCAGGACGTGCTGCAGGCCGCTGAGGCTGACCTGCAGCTGCGGCACGACATCCCATTCTGTCGGCGCGCCCGGCGCCTTCGCGGCGAGCACTTCCACCATCGGCGACCACGCGCGTCCCCACTTTGCGGCGGTGAAGGTGCGGCCGACGGCCGTCCGCCAGTACCCCTCCTTGCTCGCGACGTCCTGGTTGGCCGGCACCTCGAAGCCGGCGTGCACCTGGACGAACGCCGCGCCGGGAAGCGCCTGGCCGATCATCCCGAACCCCTCGAAGATCGTGACGCCACGGCCGAGGCCGCGGCTCTCGCTGCCCGTCGGCAGCGTCACCTCGCCGCCGGCGCTGACGATCAGCCCGCGCGCCAGGTCGTCGTGCAGCGCGTACTTCATCGCCAGGTTGATGTCGCCGATGCCGCGGTTCCACGCGCCGGCGACGTCCCGGTGAAATCCGAGCGGCACGTTGATCTCGTACTGCGCGCGCCGGCCGAGGCGCTGCGCGAAGAGAAACTCGGACTCGATTTCCGTTTCCTGGCCGCGCTGGATCGACGTCGTCAGCACGGCCTCGTTTTCGGGAAACGCCTTCTCGGTGAAGAAGGGACGCGGAAAGTTGAGCTCGCCGCGCGGCCAGGACCGCTCGGCGCAGAAGCCGCGCAGCCGTCCGATCAGCCCGTCGATCTCCGCCTCCGACAGCACGTCGCCGAACGCCGGCATCCGTCGATCGAGCCCGCGGATGGTTCCGCCCTTGTGGATCACCGACGACCAGTCGAGATCGGCTTCCGGCGTGGTGAAAGCGCAGTCGGTGAAGTCGGGCAGGCGCGTGTCGAACCCGACGATTGCCTTGGACTGCCCCTTCCCGTCAGACGCGTGGCACGCCGCGCAGGCGGCTTGATAGAGCTCGTCGGCCGTCATTCCCGCGCGGTTCGCCTGCGCCCGGGCCGCCGCCGGCCGCAGCGTCAGGACGACGATGGCGAGGATGA
>Ga0111538_10000795_pt1 | contig 43518 bp, 33 predicted proteins | sample SoiMethybrSBSTD1_FD_79669 | JGI IMG/M metagenome (GOLD analysis project Ga0111538, IMG submission 79669) | Bulk soil microbial communities from a Populus tree surrounding site in Tennessee, USA - Soil MetaG P. TD hybrid SBSTD1 (version 2)... | ecosystem: Environmental > Terrestrial > Soil >...
GTGTTCGCGGGCCTGCTGCAGAGCGCGGCAGGTCCGGCGGGCGAGATGACCCGAGCGCACTACCAGGCCGCGTTCCTGCCGCTCGTCTACGGCGTCGGCCTGGCCGTCGTCCTCACCTTCTTCCTGCAGGAGACGGGGCGGGCGGCGGCGCCGCCGGCCCAGCTCGCGCAGCGGGAGATCGCATGAGCCCAGAGACGGGAACCCACGCCCGCCGCCCCACCACGGCAAGGAGGATGTAAGCCCGTGTCCAACCGCCAGCGTGTCACCGTCGACGGGAACGAGGCCGCCGCCGCCGTGGCCTATCGCATCAGCGAGGCGATCGCGATCTATCCGATCACGCCCAGCTCGACGATGGCCGAGCTTTGCGACGAGTGGGCGAGCAAGGGAAAGCCCAACCTGTGGGGCGTCGTCCCGGAAATGGCGGAGATGCAGTCGGAAGGTGGAGCAGCGGGCGCGGTCCACGGCGCGCTGCAGGCGGGCGCCCTCGCGACCACGTTCACCGCGTCCCAGGGACTCCTCCTGATGATCCCCAACATGTACAAGATCGCAGGCGAGCTGACGCCGTTCACCATGCACGTCACCGCCCGCGCCCTGGCCACCCACGCCCTGTCGATCTTCGGCGATCACTCGGACGTGATGGCCTGCCGGCAAACCGGCTTCGCGCTCCTCGCCTCGAACTCGGTCCAGGAGGCGCAGGACATGGCCGCGGTGGCCCACGCCGCGACGCTCCTCTCGCGCGTGCCCTTCCTGCACTTCTTCGACGGCTTCCGCACCTCGCACGAGGTGGCCAAGATCGAGCCGCTGAGCGACGAGGACCTGCGGAGCCTGATCTCGGAAGAGGCGGTCGTCGCCCACCGCCGGCGCGCCCTCACCCCCGACCGGCCCGTGCTGCGCGGGACGGCCCAGAACCCCGACGTCTTCTTCCAGGCCCGCGAGGCCTCGAACTCGTTCTACGACGCCTTGCCGGACATCGTGTCGCGAGTGATGGGGGCCTTGGGCGAGCGGACGGGACGGCACTACCGCCTCTTCGAATACGAGGGCCATCCCCAGGCCGAGCGCGTGATCGTCATCATGGGATCCGGCGCGGAGACGGTGCAGGAGACGGTGGAGCATCTCCAGGCCCGGGGCGAGAAGGTCGGCGTGGTCAAGGTGCGCCTCTACCGTCCGTTCTCGCGCGCCGCCTTGCTGGCGGCGCTGCCCGCGAGCACCCGTTCGCTCGCCGTCCTCGACCGCAGCAAGGAGCCGGGCGCGCCCGGCGATCCCCTCTACCTCGACGTCATGACCGCTCTCGGGGAGGCACGAGCGGACGGGCGGGCGCCGTTCGATGCGGAGCCGCGCGTCATCGCCGGCCGCTATGGGCTGTCGTCGAAGGAATTCACGCCGGGAATGGTGAAGGCGATCTTCGACGAGCTCGGCCGGGAGACGCCCCGGCGCCATTTCACGGTCGGCATCGTCGACGACGTGACCCACCTGTCGCTGCCCTGGGACCCCTCGTTCCGCACGGAGGGGAAGGACGTCTCCACCTCCCTCTTCTACGGCCTGGGAGCGGACGGCACCGTGGGCGCCAACAAGAACTCGATCAAGATCATCGGCCAGGAGACCGACCGCCACGTCCAGGGTTACTTCGTCTACGACTCCAAGAAGTCGGGGGCGATCACCGTCTCGCACCTCCGCTCCAGCCCGAACCCCATCCGCTCCGCCTACCTCGTGGACCGCGCCAGCTTCGTGGCCTGCCACCAGTTCGAGTTCGTGGACAAGATCGACGTCCTCGAGTACGCCGCGCCGGGAGCCGTCTTCCTCCTGAACGCGCCCCAGGCCGCGGACGCGGTATGGGACCACCTGCCCCGCGAGCTGCAGGAACAGATCGTCGAGAAGAAGATCCGCTTCTTCACCATCGACGCCTACGCCCTGGCCAAGAAAGTGGGGATGGGCGGACGCATCAACACGATCATGCAGACGTGCTTCTTCGGCATCTCGGGCATCCTCCCCCGCGACGAGGCCATCGCCCACATCAAGAAGTCCATCGAGAAGACCTACGGCAAGCGCGGTCCGGAGGTGGTGCGCCGGAACTGCGAGGTGGTGGACCAGGCCCTGGCCCATCTCCACGAGGTCGCCGTGCCCGGCGCCCCGAGCGCCACGCGTACACGGCCGCCCCTCGTGTCGGAGAAGGCCCCGGACTTCGTGCAGAAAATCACGGCGGTGATGCTGGCGGGCAAGGGCGATCTCCTCCCCGTCAGCGCCTTTCCCGTCGACGGCACCTGGCCCACGGGCACCGCGAAATGGGAGAAGCGGAACCTCGCCCTCGAGATTCCCGTGTGGGACCCGAAGATCTGCATCCAGTGCAACCAGTGCGCGCTGGTGTGTCCGCACGCCGCCATCCGGGCCAAGGTCTACGACGAAGGGGCGCTGGCCGCGCGGCCTTCCACCTTCAAGGCCACGGGCTACCGCGGGAACGAATACAAGGGAAAGCAGTTCACGATCCAGGTGGCGCCCGAGGACTGCACCGGCTGCAACCTCTGCATCAACGTCTGCCCGGCCAAGGACCGCACCAACCCCAAGCACAAGGCCATCAACATGGCGCCCCAGGCGCCTCTCCGCGCAACGGAGCGGGCCAACTACGACTTCTTCCTCGACCTGCCCGAGCTCCCGCGTACGGAAGTGGCGCGCCTCGACCACAAGGGCTCGCAGTTCCTGGAGCCGCTCTTCGAGTACTCCGGCGCCTGCGCGGGCTGTGGCGAGACGCCCTACCTCAAGATGCTGACCCAGCTCTTCGGGGACCGCCTGCTCGTGGCCAACGCGACCGGCTGCTCGTCCATCTACGGCGGCAACCTTCCCACGACTCCCTACACCACGAACCGTGACGGCCGGGGCCCGGCGTGGGCGAACTCGCTCTTCGAGGACAACGCCGAGTTCGGTTTCGGCTTCCGCATGGCCCTCGACGCGCACATGGCCGCCGCCCGCGTCCTCGTGAAGCACGTCGCACCGCAGCTCGGCGACGGGCTGGCCACGGCGCTACTCGAGGCGGACCAGACGGGCGAAGCGGGCATCGCCGCCCAGCGCGAGCGGGTGGCGGCGCTCAAGGCGGCGCTGGCCCGTCTCCAGACCGCGGAAGCGCGCCGGCTCGAGACGTTCGCCGACTATCTCGTGAAGAAAAGCGTCTGGCTGGTGGGCGGCGACGGATGGGCCTACGACATCGGCTACGGCGGGCTCGACCACGTCCTGGCCAGCCGCCGCGACGTCAACATCCTCGTCATGGACACGGAGGTCTACTCCAACACGGGCGGGCAGGCCTCCAAGGCCACGCCGCTCGGGGCCTCGGCCAAGTTCGCGACCGCGGGCAAGGCCGTCAACAAGAAGGACATCGGCCTGCTCGCCACCATGTACGGCCACGTCTACGTGGCGCGCGTGGCCTTCGGGGCCAAGATGGCCCAGACCGCGCAAGCCTTCCTGGAGGCGGAGGCGCATCCCGGCCCTTCGCTCATCGTGGCCTACAGCCATTGCATCGCGCATGGCTACGACATGGCCCAGGGGGCGGCCCAGCAGAAGCGGGCCGTCGAGTCCGGCGTCTGGCCGCTCTACCGCTTCGACCCCGCGCGCCTCTACCGGGGTGAGCCCCCGCTCCACCTCGACTACGCGGCCCCCAAGGGCAGCGTGGGCGACTACATGCGGAACGAGTCGCGCTTCCGCATGGTCGAGCGCGCGGATCCGGCCCGCTACAAGAAGTTCGTCGAAGAGTCGCAAGAGGCGGCTCGCCGCCGCTACCTCGTCTATCAGCAGCTGGCCGGGATCAGCGTGCCTCCGCCGGAGCCCAAGGTCGAAGAACCTGCGGCCGCTGGGCCGGCCACGAAGGAGGGCGCATGAGCCTGGGCACGACGTATCTCGGGTTCCGACTCAAGAACCCATTGATCGTGGGCTCCGGCCCCCTGACCGACGACCTCGACGCCGTCCGCGCGCTGGAGGACGCGGGGGCCGCCGCGTTCGTGCTGCGGCCGCTGTACGAAGAGGAGATCGCGGGCGAGCAGATGTCCGCGTTCTTCTCCTCGGAGAGCCACACCGACTCCTTCGCCGAGGCCCCGAGCTACGCCCCCGATCCCGAGCTCGCCCCGGGACCCGACGAGTACCTCGAGCATCTCCGGCGGGTGAAGGGGGCGGTGGACGTGCCCGTCCTGGCGGCGCTCAACGGGACGACCTCCGGCGGCTGGACGTCGTACGCCCTCCTCATGGAGCAGGCGGGCGCGGACGCCATCGAGCTGGAGCTCTATCACCCGGCCAGCGATCCGGAGACCAGCGGGGCCGAGGTCGAGCGGCGGATGCTGGAAGTGGTGGCGGAGGTCAAGCGCGCGGTGCGCGTCCCGGTCGCGGCCAAGCTCTCGCCGCTCTTCACCGCCTTCGGCCACTTCGCCCGCCAGCTCGACGCCGCCGGAGCGGACGGGCTGACCCTCTTCACCCGCTTCCACCGGGCCGACATCGACGTCGTGGAGCTCGAGGTCGTGCGCACGTTCGCGCCCTCCGACCCTTCGGAGCTGCCGCTGCGGCTTCGAGGGGTGGCGGCCGTGAGCGGGCGCGTCAAGGCCTCGCTGGCCGTGTCGGGTGGAGTGCACACTGCGCTCGACGTGATCAAGGCCACCATGGCCGGAGCCCACGCCGTCCAGATGCTGTCGGCCCTGGTCCGCCACGGGCCCTACCACCTCACGCGGATGGCCAGCGACCTCGAAGCCTGGATGAGCGAGAACGAATGGCCGTCGCTCGAGGAGATGCGCGGCAACATGGGCTTCGACCGGGTCCCCGACCCCGCCGCCTACGAGCGCGCGCACTTCCGGCTGGCCCGCCCATGAGCGCAGGGGCCGCGTCGACCGGCACGCGTTCGGCCGACGACTACGCCCTCGTCCTGAACGCGGGCTCCTCGAGCCTGAAGTTCTGCGTGTACCGGAGGCCGGAGGCCGAGGCCTGGCACCTGGAGGCGCGCGGCCAGATCGAGGGGATCGGGACGTCGCCGCGCCTGTCCGCCAAGGGTGAGACGGGCGCGCGCCTCGCCGACGAGGCGCTCGACGCGGACGTGCGCGACGGGCGCGCGGCCCTGGACAGGCTGGCCGTCTGGCTCCGTTCGCGCTACGGCGGCTCGCGCGTGCTGGGCGTCGGACACCGCGTCGTGCACGGGGGCGCGCGCTTCGCGGGCCCCACCGTCGTGACGCCCGAGGTCCTGGAGGAGCTTCGCAAGCTGGTGCCCCTGGCTCCCCTGCACCAGCCCCACAACCTCGGCGCCATCGAGGCGGTCGCGGACCGGCTGCCCGACGTGCCGCAGGTCGCCTGCTTCGACACCGCGTTCCACCGGGGCCAGCCCGCGGTCGCGGAGCTCGTCCCCCTGCCCGCCGACATCCGCCGGGCCGGCGTGCAGCGCTACGGCTTCCACGGCCTGTCGTACGAGTACATCGCGTCCGTGCTGCCGGAGGTGGCGCCGGAGATCGCGCGCGGGCGCGTGGTCGTCGCCCACCTGGGGAGCGGGGCCAGCCTGTGCGGCCTGCACAACGGGAAGAGCGTCGACAGCACCTTCGGGTTCACCGCGCTCGACGGGCTGTGCATGGGCACGCGGCCCGGCGCCCTCGACCCGGGTGTCGTCCTGTACCTCATCCAGACCCTCGGGCTGGGCGCGAAGGACATCGAGACCATCCTCTACAAGAAGTCGGGGCTGATCGGGATATCCGGCGTCAGCAGCGACATGCGCGATCTGCTCGAGAGCACCTCTCCCGCGGCCCGCCTGGCCGTGGACTACTTCGTCTACCGCGCGGCCAAGGAGATCGGCGCCCTGGCCGCGGCCCTGGGCGGGATCGACGGCCTCGTCTTCACGGCCGGCATCGGCGAGAACTCGCCGGAGATCCGGCGGCGCATCGGCGAGGCCTGCGCCTGGCTGGGAGTGGGGGTCGATCCGGCGGCCAACGCGGGCAAGGGTCCGCGCATCTCCAGAGCAGGAAGCCGCGTCTCCGCCTGGGTGATACCGACCAACGAAGAGCTCATGATCGCCCGGCACACGGGGCGGCTCCTGGGAATCAGCGGAGCCCGCGCGGAGCGGGCGGAAGCGAGGAGCGAGCGATGACCTCGACGGACGACGTCTCGCCGCCCTCGCCGGAGGCGGTCGAGCGCGCGTGCGCGGCATTTCGGACGGAGGGCCTTCATGCGTATTGATGCGATAAGAGCGCCGGTTCTCACCGTCTTTACCTTCGCCTGCGTCCTGCCTTTGGCCGCATCGGCCGACACCGTCTACCTGAAGAGCGGCGGCGCGTTCTCGGGCCGGATCGTCAGCCGTACCGCGACCAGCATCGAGATGGACATCGGGGCGGGGCGCGTGGGGATCCCCACTGTGAACGTCGCGCGCGTCGAGGAGAGCCATTCCCCGCTCCAGGAGTTCGAAGACCGCGCCGCCCGCATTCCGGCGGACGACGGCCAGGCCTGGCTCGCCCTGGGCGACTGGGCGGACGCGCAGGGGCTGGGCACCCAGGCCCGCGAGGCCTACAACCGCGCGTTGAGCGCCTCTCCCGACAACGCTCGCGCGAACGAAGCCGTCGGCAACGTGTACGTCGGCGGCCGCTGGGTGGGCGGGGACGAGGCGTACCGGGCACGCGGCTACATCAAGTTCGAGGGACAGTGGATGACCCCGCCCGAGCACGAGGCGATCCTGCGCGAGCGCGCGGCCGAGAACGCGATGGAGCATCAGCGGCGCGAGAGCGAGGTGCGCACCCGCGAGGCGGAAGCACGGGCGGACGAAGCGGAAGCACGGGCGCGACAGGCGGAAGCGGACGCGGAGGCGGCCGCGAAGGCGCAGGATGGGCTTCCCGTCTGGTACGGCTGGGGCGCGGGCCCCACCGTCTGGCCGACGGGGCCGATCGTCGTGCCGCCGATCGCCCGCCCGCTGCCCATCGGGGTGGCGCGGTGAGCGCGCCCCGAGCGCTTCTGATCTTCGTGGCCGCGGCGCTCCTGGCGCCGTCCGTCTCGGCGGCGGAGACGGTGGACCAGATCGTCGCGCGGCACGTGGCCGCGCGCGGCGGGCGCCCGGCGCTGGCCGCGGTGCGCACGCTGCGCATGGCGGGACATGCCGTCGCCGGTCCCGGACGGCGCGCGATCGTGCGGCGCGAGATCGCGCGGCCCGACCGGATCCGCACGGAGTTCGAGTTCCAGGGGACGTTGGGCGTCTACGTCTGGAACGGCAAGTCGGGCTGGCAGGTGTCCCCCCTGGACGGGCAGCTCGACGTGCAGCCCCTTTCCCCGGAAGCGGCCGCCCTTTCCGCCGAGCAGGCCGACTTCGAGGGCCCCCTCGTCGACTGGAAGGCGAAGGGCCACTCCGTCGAGCTCGTCGGTCGGGCGGCGCTGCCCGGCGGGGCGGCGGACGAGCTGAAGGTCACGCTGAAATCGGGCGTCGTGCGCCACGTCTGGGTGGACGCGAAGACCTCCCTCGTGGTGAAGACGGCGTCCACGCGGAAGGTCAAGGGCCACGAGATGACGTTCGAGGTGACGTACGGCGACTACCAGGTGACGAGCGGCGTGCGTTTCGCGCGCTCCATCGAGATCCAGACGCGGGGACGGCCGGACACCCTGCGCATCGCGGTCGAGAGCGTGGAGGTCAATCCCGCGCTCGACGTGACCCGGTTCGAGGCGCCGCGCTGATGACGACGGACGGGAGGCGGTGATGACGAGGTGGAAGAAGGTTGTCGGGTCGCTCGCGGCCGTGATCGCGCTCGCCTTTTCGCCGCCGGCGGGCACGGCGGTGCGGGCGTCGCAGGCGGGCAGTGGCGGCGCCCTCTCTCCGGCCTATCTCGACCAATTGCTCGCGCCGGTGGCGCTTTATCCCGACGCGCTGCTCGCCCAGGTCCTGCTCTGCTCGGGCAACTCACGGAAAGTGGGTGAGCTCGCGGCGTGGCTGAAGCGCAATCCCCACCTCAAGGGGAGCGAGCTGCAGCAGGCCGTGCAGGACTCCGGCTTCGAGCCGAGCTTCGTGGCCCTCGCCCCGTTCCCCCAGGTCGTGGAGCTCATGGCCGGGAACCTCACCTGGACTTCGCAGCTGGGCGGGGCCTTCGCGGTGGACCGGGGAGCGGTCTTCGACAGCATCCAGAGGCTGCGGAAGCAGAGCCAGGCCGCCGGCAACCTGAAGAGCACCCCGCAGCAGACCGTCGAGAGCCGCACGGTCGAGGGCCAGCAGGTGATCGTCATCGAGCCCGCCAACCCGCAGGTCATCTACGTGCCCGTGTACAACCCCCAGGTCGTCTACACGCAGCCGGCGGCGACCACGACCACCGTCGTCGTCGTCGATGACGACGACGACGACGAAGCGGCCGTGGCCGGCGCCGTGGTCGGGTTCGCGGCCGGCGTCGCCATCGGCGCCGCCATCAACAACAACTACTACTACGGGCCCTACGGCTATCGCGGGGGCGCCTACATGTACAACAGCGGCTGGAACGACTGGTACGACGACCGGGAGGACGCGCGCGAGGACTTCTACGAAAACCGCGAGGACGCCCGCGAGGACTACGCCGATCACCGCGAGGACATGGCGGGCGAACGCTCGGACCGGGCCGAAGACGCGCGCGAGAACCGCTCCGACCGGTCGCAGAACGCGCAGGAGCAGCGCACGGAGCGGACGGAGCAGCGCGGCGAGCGGTCGGGAGAAGCACAGGCACAGCGCACCGAGCGCGCGGGCGAGCGGACCGGAGAAGCGAAGTCGCAGGCGCAGGCCCAGCGCAGCGAGCGGCAGCAGACGCGCAGCGCCTCCGGCACGTCGGCATCCACGGCCCAGCGCAGCAGCGGCGAGCGGAGCGGCACCCGTTCGGATGCCTTTTCGAACTACTCGAGCGGCAAGTCGACGCGCTCCGCGAGCCAGCGCGGCCAACGCAGCCGCTCCGGTGGCGGAGGAGGGCGCCGACGATGAGTGTGCGCGCTCTCGTGGCCGCCCTGTCGATGTGCTCCCTCCCCCTGCCCGCCCTCGCCGGCGCGGCCGGGCCAAACGGCGCGCGGACCTTCGCCTCCCCCGACGACGCGGCGCGCACACTGATCGCGACGGTCAAGGCGGGCGACCTCCCAGGCCTCGTGGCCCTCTTCGGCCCGGAAGGACAGGACCTCGTGGACACGTCCGATCCCGCCACCGGGCGGCGCAGCCGCGAAGTGTTCGTGGCCGCGGCCGCCGAGGGCTGGCGGCTCGCGGACGCGGGCCCCGATCGCAAGGAGCTCGTCCTCGGCAACGAGGCCTGGCCCTTCCCGGTGCCGCTCGTGCGCGGCTCCGCCGGCTGGTGGTTCGACGCGGCGGCGGGCAAGGACGAGGTCCTCAGCCGGCGCATCGGGCGCAACGAGCTGGCCGTCATCCGCATCCTCGGCCACTACGTCGCCGCGCAGCGCACCTACGCCGCGACGGCTCACGACGGCAAACGCGCGGGGCTGTACGCGCGCCGCTTCGGCAGCACACCCGGAGCGCACGACGGCCTCTACTGGCGCGCGAGCCACGGCGAGCCGCGCAGCCCTCTCGGCGTCCTCATCGCGCGGGCGTCCGAAGAAGGCTATCAGCGGCGCGAGGGCGAAGGCCCGGCCCCGCTGTACGGCTACTACTTCCGCATCCTCGAGGGCCAGGGGAAAGCCGCCCCCGGCGGCGCCGCCGAATACGTCATCGGCGGCGAGATGTCGGGCGGCTTCGCGCTCGTCGCCTGGCCCGTGCACTACGGGGCCTCCGGGATCATGACCTTCGTCGTCAACCAGGATGGTCTCGCGCACGAGAAGGATCTGGGACCGGAGACGAGCGCTCTGGTCGGGCGCTTGACGAAGTACGATCCCGACACGACCTGGAGGCGGGTTCCCTCCGAGCCCGATCGCGCGCCCGCCCGCCCAACGCACAAGCCGTGAGGAGACGCCGATGAGAGAGCCACTTCGTCCGATCTCTGACACCGCCACCCCCCTGTCATCCGACGAGCTGCGCAAGCTCCACGCCTGGTGGCGCGCGTGCAACTACCTGGCCGTCGGCATGATCTACCTGCGCGACAACCCGCTCCTGCGCGAGCCGCTCCGCGTGGAGCACGTCAAGCACCGGCTGCTGGGACACTGGGGAGCGAGCCCCGCGCTCTCCTTCGTCTGGGCTCACCTCAACCGCGTGATCAAGCGTGAGGACCTCGACGTGATCTTCGTGGCCGGCCCCGGCCACGGTGCGCCGGGCGTGCTCGGTCCCGCCTATCTCGAGGGAACCTATTCCGAGGTGTACCCGGACAAGACCGAAGACGCCGAGGGAATGCGGAAGTTCTTCAAGCAGTTCTCGTTCCCCGGCCACATCGGCAGCCACGTCACTCCGGAGACCCCCGGCTCCATCCACGAGGGCGGCGAGCTGGGCTACAGCCTCGCTCACTCCTACGGCATGGCCTTCGACAGCCCCGACGTCATCGTCGCCTGCGTCGTGGGCGACGGAGAGGCGGAGACGGGACCGCTCGCCACCGCCTGGCACTCGAACAAGTTCCTGAACCCGGCGCGCGACGGCGCCGTCCTGCCCATCCTCAACCTCAACGGCTACAAGATCGCGAACCCGACGATCCTGGCCCGCATCCCTCACGAGGAGCTCGAGGCCCTGCTGCGCGGCTACGGCTACGCTCCGATGTTCGTGGAGGGAGACGACCCCACCCTGATGCACCAGGCCATGGCGGCCACGCTCGACCACGTCGTCGCCGAGATCCGCGCCATCCAGAAGGACGCGCGGACATCGGGTCCCGTGGAGCGGCCACGCTGGCCGATGATCGTGCTGCGCTCGCCCAAGGGCTGGACCGGGCCGCGCGAGATCAAGGGCCACAAGGCGGAGGGCTCGTGGCGGTCCCACCAGGTGCCGTTCTCCGACGTGCGCGAGAACGCCGACAGCCTGAAGCTGCTCGAGACCTGGCTGAAGAGCTACGAGCCGGAGGCCCTCTTCGACGACGGCGGCCGGCTCCGGGCCGAGCTGCGCGAGCTGGCCCCGCGCGGGACGCGGCGGATGAGCGCCAACCCGCGCGCCAACGGCGGTCTCCTCCGCCAGGAGCTCAGCCTCCCCGATTTCCGCGATTACGCGGTGACCGTCCCCTCCGCCGGCGGCGTCCGCTACGAGAACACGAAGCCTCTCGGCGAGTTCCTGCGCGACGTCATGCGCCGGAACATGACCAACTTCCGCGTGTTCGGCCCGGACGAGACCGCCTCCAACCGCCTGCAGGCGATCTACGAGGCCACCAAGAAGACCTGGATGGCGGAGCTGCGGCCGGAGGACGAGGACGGCGGCGAGCTCTCCCGCGACGGGCGCGTCATGGAGATGCTGTCCGAGCACACGCTGCTCGGATGGCTCGAAGGCTACCTGCTCACCGGGCGCCACGGTTTCTTCCACACCTACGAGGCCTTCGCCCACGTCATCGACTCGATGTTCAACCAGCACGCCAAGTGGCTCGACATCTCCAAGAACCACGTGCCTTGGCGGGCCTCCGTCTCCTCCGAGAACATCCTGCTCTCCTCGACCGTCTGGCGGCAGGACCACAACGGCTTCTCCCACCAGGACCCCGGCTTCATCGACCTGGTTACCAACAAGAGCCCTTCCGTCACCCGCGTCTACCTGCCCCCCGACGCCAACTGCCTGCTCGCGGTGGCCGACCACTGCCTGCGCTCCACCGACTACGTCAACGTGATCGTGGCCGACAAGCAGAGCCACGTGCAGTTCACCACCATCGACGAGGCGGTCGCGCACTGCGCCAAGGGCGCCGGCGTCTGGCGCCGCGCCAGCAACGACGAGGGCAAGACCCCGGACGTGGTCATGGCCTCCTGCGGCGACGTCCCCACCGTGGAGGCCCTGGCCGCGACGGCCATTTTGCGCGAGCGCCTGCCCGACCTGAAGGTCCGCTTCGTCAACGTCGTGGACCTCTACAAGATGCAGCCGGCCAGCGAGCATCCGCACGGCCTCAGCGAGCGCGAGTTCGACTTCCTGTTCACGGCGGACAAGCCGGTGATCTTCAACTTCCACGGCTATCCATGGCTGATCCACAAGCTCGCGTACCGGCACCACGACAACCTGCACGTGCGCGGCTACAAGGAGAAGGGCAACATCAACACGCCGCTCGAGCTCGCGATACTGAACCAGATCGACCGCTTCACCCTCGTGATCGACGTCATCGAGCGCGTGCCCGGCCTGGCCGCGCGCGCGGCCGCGCTCAAGGACGAGATGAACGACGCCATCGCCGGGCACCTCGAATACGCGCACACCCAGGGGACGGACCGGCCCGAGATCAACAACTGGGTGTGGCCCTACTGAAGCCGGCGGAAGGCGAGCCCGTGCCGTCTCCACGCCCGCTGCGCCCGGGACGGCACCTGCCTCCCGGAGCCACCCTCGACGCGGGCGGCGTCAACTTCTCCCTCTTCGCGCGCCAGGCCGCGGCAGTGGAGCTGCGGCTGTACGCGAGCGCGGACAGCGCCGAGCCTTTCCAGGTGATCGCGCTCGATCCGGCCCTGAACCGGACGTTCTTCTTCTGGCACGTCTACGTCGAGGGCCTCCCCGCCGGCGTCGCCTACACCTGGCGGGTCGCGCAGAGCGCACCGGCCCTTGCTTCCGCGCCCGAGCTGCTCGATCCATGGGCGCGCGCGGTCAGCGATGCGGTGTGGGATCGCAAGGCGGCGGAGGAGGGGCGGACGGCCGGCGTCTCCCTGCGCGGCATCGTCACCGCGCGCGACTACGATCGCCGCGGCCGAGCTCGACCCGGCGTGCGCGACCTGGCCGACGCCGTGATCTACGAGGTCCACGTGGGCGGCTTCACACGCCATCCTTCGGCCGGCGTCCGCAACCCCGGGACGTTCTCCGCCCTCCAGGAGAAGATCCCCTATCTCCAGGAGCTCGGCGTCACCCATGTCGAGCTGCTGCCCGTGATGGCCTTCGACGAGCAGGACGTCCCGCCCGCGGTGGCTTCCCGTGGCCTGAAGAACTATTGGGGCTACAGCACGTACGCCTTCTATGCGCCCCACCCGCGCTACTGCGTGGATCCCGCGCAGGGTCCGCGCGAGTTCCAGGAGTGCGTGAAGGCGCTGCACGAGGCCGGCATCGGCGTCCTCCTCGACGTGGTGTTCAACCACACCGCGGAGGGAGGCGCGGGCGGGCCCACCATCCATTTCAAGGCCCTCGCCGGCGACTTCTTCTACCATCGCGACGCGGACGGCGGCTACCGCGACTACACGGGCTGCGGCAACACCGTGAGCTGCAACCACCCGCTGGTAGCCAGCTTCATCGTGAACTGCCTCGAGTACTGGGCGGGAGAGATGGGCGTGGACGGCTTCCGCTTCGACCTGGCCAGCGTCTTCGCGCGCGGCCAGGACGGGCAAGTCCTCGCCGATCCGATGCTGCCGTGGAACATCGAGCTCTCGCGGATCCTGGTGGAGCGGCCGCTCATCGCGGAGGCCTGGGACGCCGCCGGCGCCTACCACGTCGGGGCCTTCCCCGGCATGCGCTGGGCGGAGTGGAACGGGCGCTACCGCGACCTGGTGCGCCGGTTCGTGCGCGGCGACCCGGGGCTGATCGCGGAGGTGGCCACCCGCCTGGCCGGCTCCAGCGACCTCTTCGCCGACGACCTCCGCCCCCCCACGAGCAGCGTCAACTTCGTCACCTGCCACGACGGGTTCACCCTCGCCGACCTCGTCGCCTACAACGGCAAGCACAACGAAGCGAACGGCGAGGAGAACCGCGACGGCAGCGGCGACAACCTCTCCTGGAACGGCGGGGTGGAAGGAGAGACTCGCGACCCCGCGGTGCTCGCGCGGCGCCGGAGGCAGGCGAAGAACGCCATGGCCGTCCTGATGCTGAGCCAGGGCGTGCCCATGATGCTGGCCGGTGACGAGGTGCTGCACACGCAGCGCGGCAACAACAACGCCTATTGCCAGGACAACGAGCTGTCCTGGCACGACTGGCAGACTACGGACGAGGGCCGCGACATGTTCCGGTTCGTGCGCGAGCTGATCGCGCTGCGCAAGCGCCATCCCAGCCTGCGCCGCCCGCGGTTCCTCACCGGCCGTCCCGCGTCCGGGCGCCGCCGGCCGGACGTCGTGTGGCACGGCGAGCGTCTCGGCGACCCGCGGTGGGACGATCCCACTGCTCGCTCCCTCGCCTTCACGATCGACGGCGCCGACGCGGGCGAAGGGCCGCTCCACGTCGTCTTCAACATGTCCGACGCCACCTTCGACGCGGTTCTGCCGCCGCTGGCCGGCTCCGTCTGGCGGCGCGCGGTCGACACCGCCCTCCCCTCGCCGGCGGAGGTGACCCCGCCGGACGAGCAGGAGGTCCTCACGGGCGGCGCGTTCGTCGTCCAGCCCCGAAGCGTGGTGGTACTCGAGGCCGGCCCCGAGGCCTAGACCTCAGCCGTCCCGCTCTACTTCTTCTTCTCCCGGACGAAGGCCGCGCTTCTCCCCTGCTCGAGGAAGCGGGCGGCGTCGGTGCTGCCGAACAGCTCGATCAGGGACGCCACGAGGCCGGTCCAGCCCGTCTGGTGGCTGGCCCCGATGCCCGCGCCGTTGTCGCCGTGGAAATATTCGTAGAAGAGGAGGTTGTCGCGCCAATGGGGGTCCTCCTGGAACTTCTCGGAGCCCCCGAAACACGGTCGCCGCCCGTCGGCGTCGCGCAGGAAGATCGCCGTGAGCCGCTTGGCGATCTCCTGGGCGACCTCGTACAGGTTCATCTGCCGGCCGGAACCGGTGGGGCACTCCACCTTGAAGCCGTCCCCGTGGTACGCGTAGAAGTTGAGCAGGGCGCGGATGAGCAGGATGTTCACGGGCATCCAGATCGGGCCGCGCCAGTTGGAGTTCCCGCCGAACATGCCGCTGTCGGAGTCGCCGGGCACGTAGGAGACGCGGTACTCCTCGCCGTGGACGCGCACCACGTAGGGGTGCTCGAGGTGATCGCGCGAGAGCGCGCGGATGCCGTAGGGGCTGAGGAACTCGTCCTCGTCGAGCATGCGCGAGAGGATGCGGCGCAGGCGCTCGGGGTTGACGAGGGCGATGATCCCGCGGTCGCCGTGGCCGCGGTGCTTCGGCCCCGTCGGGTGCAGGCTCTTGAGCATCTCCGGCCGGCGGCGGGTCCGCTCCGCGAGCTTGGCCATCAGCCCGGGAATGTGATCGCGCTGACCGGGCTCGATGACGGTCGTGGCGCAGAGCGGGAGGAGGCCCACCATCGAGCGCACCTTGAGGCGGGTGGCGCGCCCGTCCGGCAGCCGCAGCACGTCGTAGTAGAAGCCGTCCTCCTCGTCCCACATGCCGTCGGGTCCAACCCGGTTCATGGCATGGGCGATGGAGAGGATGTGATCGACGAACTTGACGGCGAGGTCGGCGTAGGTCGGGTCCTCCTCCGCAATCTCGACGGCCATCTCCAGCATGTTCTGGCTGAAGAGGGCCATCCAGGCCGTGCCGTCCGCCTGCTCGAGATGACCTCCGGTCGGAAGCGGAGCCGAGCGGTCGAACACGCCGATGTTGTCGAGGCCCAGGAACCCGCCTTCGAAGACGCTCTTGCCGAAGCGGTCCTTGCGGTTCACCCACCACGTGAAGTTTCCGAGGAGCTTGCCAAACGAGCGCTTCAGGAACGCGATGTCGCGCGTCCCGCGCCGCGCCTGCTCCATGCGGTAGAGGAACAGCGTCGCCCAGGGGTGCACGGGCGGGTTCACGTCGCCGAAGTTCCATTCGTAGGCCGGGATCTGACCGCTCGGGTGGAGGTACACCTCGCGCAGCATGAGGTCGAGCTGCTGCTTCGCGAAGTCCACGTCCACCGCCGCGAGCGTGATGGTGTGGAAGGCGAGGTCCCACGCCGCGTACCAGGGGTATTCCCACTTGTCGGGCATGGAGATGATGTCGTCGTTCACCATGTGCCCCCACTCCCGGTTGCGCACGGTGGAGGCGGAGGTGGCGAAGGGATCGACGCCGTGCTCGGAGAGCCATTTGTCGGCGTCGAAGAAGTAGTACTGCTTGCCGCACAACATGCCGGCGAGACCTTGCCGCATCACCCTCGTCTCGTCCTCCGTCGCGGAGGGGGGGATGACGGAGCGGTAGAACTCGTCCGCTTCGCGCTGGCGCGCGTCGAAGGTCGCTTCGAACCGGGCGAACGGGTCCTCGAACGGGAACGGAGCGCGGTCGGTGAGGCGGAGGCGCAGGACGGCGGCGCCGCCTCCGGGCACGTCCAGGAGGTGGTGCGCGGCCACCTTGGTGCCGGGACCGGTGAGGCTCACGGCGTCCGCCCGCCCGTGGAGCAGGTAGTCGCCGATGCCGTCCTTCACGCGCGGCGTCGGGTTGGCGGTACCGAAGAGCCTCTGGTTGTTGGTCTCGTTCTCCGTGAACAGGAGGGGTACGGCGCCGTCCACGTGCAGCCAGCGCGGACCGAGCTCGGCATGGGAGGCCGCGATCACCCGCTGGCCCCGGCGCGCCTCGCCCACCTGCAGGGACGGCCGGGGCGGCTCCGGCCACCAGGCCCAGGTGTTCCGGAACCACAGGGTGGGCAGGACGTGGAGAGTGGCCGCGTCCTTTCCGCGGTTGGCGGCGGTCACGCGGATGAAGGCGTCCTCCGGCCCGTCCTTGGCCAGCTCCACGAACACGTCGAAGTACCGGTCGTCCGCGAAGACGCCGGTGTCGAGCAGCTCGTACTCCAGCTCCGCGCGTGAGCGCCGCCGGTTGGTGGCCACGAGCTCGTCGTAGGGATAGGCGCGCTGCGGGTACTTGTAGAGGAGCTTCACGTAGGAGTGCGTCGGCGTGGAGTCCAGGTAGAAGTAGTACTCCTTGACGTCCTCGCCGTGGTTGCCCTCGGCGTTGGTGAGGCCGAACAGGCGCTCCTTGAGGATCGGGTCCTGCCCGTTCCAGAGAGCCAGCGCGAAGCAGAGGCGCTGCTTGTCGTCGGAGAAGCCGCAGAGACCGTCTTCTCCCCAGTGGTAGGCGCGCGAGCGCGCCTGGTCGTGGCTGAAGTAGCTCCAGGCGTCGCCGTTGTCGCTGTAGTCCTCGCGGACCGTGCCCCACTGGCGCTCGCTCAGGTAGGGTCCCCACTTCCGCCAGGGGACGGCCTTGTCGCGCGCCTCGTCCAGGCGAGCCTTCTCGGCAGCACCCGTCTCCGCCATCACATCCTCCTTCGCGCGTTCACAGCCTACACGAGCGCGGGTTGGAGCGCTCTATCCGGAAACTGCGGGCGTTGACCCGGAGAAGAAGCGGGCGGAACCAGAGGTCTGCAGTTCCCGGATAGACGCGCGCGCGCGCGGACGGATACGGTCGCCCTGGCCACGCCGAAGTGCGACGAGCGCCGAGGCGCGCTGGAGGGTCGAACATGATCAGCGGCTCCCGCGTACGTGCAGCCTTCGTCCTGTCCGTGATGCTGTCGGCGCCGGTGTACGCGCAGAACACGCCGCCGCGGCTCCTCTCGGCACCCGTCCCCGCGTCTCCGCTGGGCGCGCAGTCCGGGGGCATCGCCGCCCTGGACGTGACCGTGAATGCGTCGGGCGCGGTGACGGCGGCGGAGACCGTTCAGGACTTCGCCCCCTTCGGGGATCTGATACGCGAAGCGGTGCGGGGATGGCACTTCGAGCCGGCCCGTGAGCAGGGGCGCACGGTCCCGCGGCACGTGCTGGTGCTCGGGTTCTTCCGGCCGCCGGAGCTCGCCGTCATCGCTCCTTCGCAGCCTCGCTACAAGGACACGACCGCACCCCCGGAGCTCCCCTGGCCGACCGCCATCACCGTGCCGCCTTATCCCCCGAACGCCCTCGGCAGCGGCAAGGTCGTGCTCGAAGTGGACGTCTCCGAGGAGGGCAAGGTCACGAACGCCCGTGTCCTCAACCCCGGCTCCCCGTTCGACGGCGCCGCCACCGGCGCCGCCCGCGCCTGGACCTTCCGGCCGGCGAGCCTCGGCGGCCGCGCCGCCGCCGCCCGCGCCTTCTTCATCTTCTCGTTCGTGGGAACGACGCGCTAGGAGCTATTCGAGCCGCAGGCCCGCGCGGCCCAGCCCCTCGACGACGCGATCCATGACCTCGGGGAACTTGACGTAGTGCCCGATCAGGACGCGGCCGCGCGCCGCGAAGTCCGGCTTGTCGGAAAGCAGTTCCGCGAGCTCCGCGGTCGCCTCCGGGACCCGGCCCAGGAGACCGAGGCAGGACGCTCTCATGACGCCGCGCCAGAAGAAGGTCGGGTCGCTGTATTCGCGGGCCGACTGATAGGCGGCCCCGAACTCGCCCCGCCGGACGTGATCGGCCCACAGGCCGACGTGCACGTACGGCAGGCAATGGGGATTGCGCTGCCGCGCGCTGCGGCTCACGGCCGGACCACGCTCCCAGTCGCCGAGCATGGTCAGCAGGAAGCCGATCCTCTCGAGGTAGACGAGGGAGTCGGGGCTCTGACGGAGCGCCTCCTCCAGCTCGTCCCGGGCGGAGGCGAGCTCTCCCTTCACCAAGAGGGCCGCGGCCAGCACGCAGCGGGCGCTGCGGCCGGTGGCATCCATGCGCACGCCGCGCTGGGCGCAGCGGATCGCCTCGTCGAGCGTGGCCGGGTTCGCCGTCACCTCGAGCGCGTAGGTGGCCAGCAGCACCCGCCCCAGACCCGTCCAGGCAGCGCCGCACTCCGGCTCCACCTCCACGAGGCGCCGCAAAGCGCTGACCGCCGGCCCGAGCGTCATCGGGTCGCGTGTGAGGACGAAGTCGTAGGAGCGAAGGATGGCGTCGTGGGCCGTCGGGGGCACGGTGTCCGCGGTGCGCCGCTCGCGGGCGAGGATCTGGATCAGGACGCCCTCTTCGGATCCGACGCGGCCGGCGACGACTCGCGCCACGTCGTCGGGCGTGCCGTTCCACCGCCCCCCCTGGGGCGACGTGTGATACTCGTCGCCCCAGACCTGCTCCCCCGTCGCGCGATCGAACAGGTGCGCGCTCACGCGCACGCCGTTGCCATCGGCACGGACGCGCCCGCCGAGCACGAAGCGGGCCTGGTCGGCCGCGGACGAGGGCCCGCCTTCGCGGTCGCGCTGCGGCAGCACCCGAACCACCCGGTGGCGGCCCAGCTCGAGTGCCAGCTCTTCGGTCACCTCCGTGGCGAGGTCGTCGGCCTGTGTGCTCCCCCCCGCCCCTTCGAACGCGCTGAGGACGACGGCGGGCCAGCCGTTCCCCGCGTCGCGCGCGGCCCGCGGCGCGGGGGCGGCCGCCGGCGGCTCCTCGGCCCTGATCGCGGTGCGGAAGACGGGCGCGTAGGTGCCCTTGGGCAGTTCGATCCGGACGGGATCGCCCTTCCCCGAGAGCAGGTAGTACCGCTCGAGGGAACGGCGCAGGCGTCCGGCCTGGATTCGCACGATGGGATCCACGATGGCGTCGAAGTCGCTCTTCCGCCCGAAGACCTCGACCGCGATGGCGACCTGGGTGAGGTCATCGCCGCGGCCGGCGATGACCTCGTCCGCGACGAAGCGGAGGAACTCGCGCGAGCGCCGGGGCGCATCGAAGTCGCTGCTGGCGAAGATCCTCTCGAGCTGGCCGCGTACCGCCTTCGCGGACGGCGTGTGGGGCCCGCGGTGTGCGGCCGGACCGGAAACCATGGCTTCGGGAGCCCCGCTTCCATTGGCCCGGCCTCCGGCGTTGAGCGCGATCTCGATCGCGCTCTGGAGCTCGGCCGTCCGGATGGGCTTGACCAGAAATCCCTGCGGCCGCGTCTGTAGAGCCCTCTGCAGCGTCGTGTCATCCGCGTTGCCGGTCATGTACACGATGGGGACGCGGAAGCGCTCCTGCAGGAGCTGCGCCGTCTTGATCCCGTCGAGCCGGCCCTTGATCCGGATGTCCACCAGGGCGATGTCGGGAGCCCTCTCCGCCGCGCGGGCCATGGCCTCCTCGGCCGAGGAGGCGACGCCGTACGCGTCGTAGCCGAGATCTCTCAAGCACTGCTGGAGGTCCTGGGCGACCAGGCCTTCGTCCTCTACCAGCAGCACCGCGCGTGGGCGCGGAGAGGCCACTTATTCCTCCGCGGGGACCGTGATCCGGAAGCTCGTCCCAGCCGCCACCTCGACCTCGAGGTCGGCGTGCAACTGCTTCACCAGCGTGTGCACGATCTGGAGACCCAGGGACGAGGACCGCGTGGGATCGAGCCCCTCGGGCAGGCCGATGCCGTCGTCGCGGACGGACAGCCGCAGGCCGGCTCCCGCCGGGGCCAACTCCACGCGGACCGTCCCCGCCCGCCCGTCCGGGAACGCATGCCGGAGCGCGTTGGTGATCAGCTCGTTCAGGAGGAGGCCGCAGGGCGTGGCCTTGTCCACGGGCAGGGCCACGGGCTCGACGTCCAGCTCGAGCGAGATCCGGCACGGAGACACGCAGGTGGCCTTGAAGATGTCGCGGACCAGGTCTCGGGCGTACTCGGAAAACGGGAGCCGCGTGAAGTCCTGCGACCGATTGAGCTTCTCGTGGATGAGGGCGATCGTCTGGACCCGCGTGCGGCACTCCTCGAGCGCCTCACGGCTGGGGCTGGCTCCCGCCGCGCGTGCCTGCATGCTGATGAGGCTCGAGATCACCTGGAGGTTGTTCTTGACGCGGTGGTGCGCTTCCTGGAGGAGGACATCGCGGTCGTGGAGGGCGGCCTGGAGCGCCGCCGTGCGCGCCTGGACGCGCAGCTCGATCTCGGCCTCGACGTCCCGGAAGAGCCACAGGCTCTCCGGTTGCGCGTCGAGGCGGCGGTTGCGGGGCGAAGGCCACCCCCTCTCCGCAATCGCCACCGCCACTTCGTGGGCCATCGTCCTCGGGAGGGTTTCCATACGAACGCGACGCTACCGGCCGACCGTTCACCCGGTCAATGGGACCTTCGGCGTAGGCCGTTGGACCGCCGGCGGCAAGCGGCCATGGGACCAACGTCCAATAGACACGCCGCAACATCGCGCCGAGCATCGCGGTTTCACCATCACGACGGCCCGACGCTACCAGACCGGCCCGCCGTGCCAGCCGCCGACGGGAACGCCGGTGTAACCGCCCCATCCGCCCGGGTAACCGTACCCGACGCCGACGCCGACCACGGCTTCACAACCTGCGGAGACGAGGGCAAGGCTCAAGGCGAGGACGAGACAGGCGAGGCGCATCGAAAGATGGGACTTCATCGCTTTCTCCTTCGCCGCGGCTAGAGCGGCCACTTCTGCAAGGCCAGGACGGCGCCGCTGGGGTCGGCCACGACGGCCAGCGTGCCGTTGCGGATTTCGGGCCGCGGCGCCACCACCACCTTGCCGCCCAGCGACACCACGCGCGCAGCGAGGGCGGCCGGATCCTCCACGCGCACGTAGGACAGCCAGTTCGGGCGCACGTTTTCGATCGGGATCTTCATCAGTCCCGCCCGCGGGCGTCCCCGCGTGAGGACCTCGTAGGGAGCTCCCGACGGCGTCTCCCGGGCCTGGCTCTCGTATCCGGCGAGGCCCTTGTAGAAGGCGAGAGCGGTGCCCGGGTCCCGGGCCAGGTACTCCATCCAGAAGAAGCGGCCGACGACGGGAGAGGGCTCGTCGGCCGGATCGCCGGCGGCCCGCCTCAGGAGGCCGATCGGAGCGCCCTGCGGGTCCACCACGACCGCCGCCCGGCCGATCGACCCGACCTCGCGCGGAGCGACGAGGGAGCGTCCGCCCGCCGCCGTCACCTGGGCCGCGGCCGCGTCGACATCCGGCACCGACATGTAGGCGAGCCACTGCGACAGCTCCTGGCTCGTATCGGGAGGCACCGCGACGATGCCGGCCACGTATCGCCCGCCCGAGCGCGCGATGACGTAGGGTCGATCGCCACGGTGGGCGTCCTCGAACTCCCAGCCCAGGAGCGCGGCGTAGAAACGCCGGCACGCGGCCGGGTCCTCGGTGACGAGGTCGTGCCAGACGAACTTCCCCGTCAGGATCGAGGAAGGCGCGGGTGCCGCCCCCGTCGGCGCCGCGCTCTTCGAACGATTGGCACAGGCCACGGCAAGGACGACGGCGACGGCGGCGCCGATGACCGGGGCCGGACTCTTTCTCTGCATCATCCCCCCCTGCGGTAGTGCCCTGTGTACACGACGCCGTCGGCCGCACGTCATGGGACCTTGGTCCAATAGCGACGCGTTCCAACGGGTTGATAGCGTTCGCAATCCGCGCATTCCGATTCGCATGGCGCCCGGACACGTCACCAGGGCGATGGATTGCCTTGGAGGTCGGGGATGAAGACACGTTTGACGTGGTCACGGAAGCTCCTTGCCGCCGGCGGCGTCGCGGTGAGCCTGGCCGTGCCCCCCGTCTCCGCCCAGACGACCGCGCCCCCGGCGGCCAGGCCCGCTCCCTACTCGCTGCCCTGGCTGCTGCGGCCCGCCGTGCCGGTGTCGGTGATCCGTCTCGACGAGACGATGGCGTTCTACGAAGATCCGGCGTCGGGGACCTCGGGGAGCACCTACGTGACGAGCTTGATCGCGACCTGGAAGGCCAGCGCGACCTGGGTGCCCATCTTTCGCCAGATCTGGGTGAGCAACGACGCGCCCTCGGGGGGGAAAGATGCCTCGGGCCGCGGCTTCTCGAACCCGCTCCTCGGCGTCAACTACCTGCGGCCCTTCGGTCGGGGGTGGCGCTTCTCCGGTTTCTTCGCCAGCACGATTCCCATCGGCAGCGGCGGCGGCGACAACCCGGACGCAGGGGCGGCGGCATCCATGACCGCGGGGATCTCGGCGCGCTCGGCCATGGACAACGCGCTCTTCGCCGTCGACTACTGGACGGTGATCGGCGGCCTCGGGCTCGCACGTATCACCCCGGGCGCGACGCTCCAGGCGGAGGTCACGGTCCTGCAGCTCACCCGCGCCCGCGGCCCGGAGACGGCCGACAAGCACCGCACCAACCTCACGGCCGGCTTCCACGCCGGCCACTTCTTCTCTCCGAGGTTCTCGCTGGGGGCCGAGGTCCGGATGCAGCGCTGGATGACCAACGCCGCCCCCGTGCGCAACGACCCCGCGGCGCGCGAGCAGTTCACCGCCGGTGCCGGTCCAAGGTTCCACTTCCAGGTGGGCGGGGAGCGCTGGCTCCGCCCCGGTCTGTCCTACACCCGCGCCCTCGACGACGCGATGGCGAAGAAGGGCTATGACATCGTCCAGATCGACGTGCCGTTCGCCTTCTGAAGCCGGGGCGGCGCCGTGAACCGCGCCCACGCCGTGCTCTTCGTCTCCGCCTGCCTGGTCGGGCTGATCCTGGGCCTCGGCGTCTACACGTTCGGCTATGCGAGGGGCTGGTCGTACCTCACCAACGACTCCCGGGCCTGCGCGAACTGCCACGTCATGAACGAGCAATACGACGGCTGGCTGAAAGGCAGCCACCGCTCGGTGGCCGTCTGCAACGACTGCCACGTCCCGCACGACTTCATCGGCAAGTACTGGACCAAGACCCGGAACGGCATGGTGCACTCGTACTACTTCACCAACGGCGGCTTCCCGGAGCCGATCCGGGCCACGGCCCGCACCCGCGCGATTGCGGAGGCGGCCTGCCTCCGCTGCCACGAGCCCGTGGTGCAGGCCATGGGCACTCCCGCGCACGCCGGGACCCGCGACATCTCCTGTATCCGCTGCCACGGCTCCGTCGGCCACATGGAGCTGTCCGCGACCAACGTCGGCGAGAGGTGATTCATGACTGAGCCCAGTCCGGCGACGGGCCGAACATGGACGCGAGGCACGGTGGTGACCATCGCCGTGCTGGCGGCGGTCGCCGCCGCCGGCGTCACCGCCCTGCTCGTGAACATCATCGAGCGCAAGCAGGAGGCGAAGAACCCGTTCTTCCGGGTCGTGGAGCTGACCGACGACACCGAAGACTCCGCGGTCTGGGGCAAGAATTTCCCGCTCCAGTACGACGGCTACCTGCGCACCGTGGACCAGCAGCGCACGAAGTACGGGGGCAGCGAAGCCCTCCCCCATGCGCCGAGCGAAGCGGACCCGCGCTCGGTGGTCGCCCAGTCGCGCCTCGACGAGGACCCGCGCCTCAAGAGGATGTGGGCCGGGTACGCCTTCTCGGTGGACTTCCGCAAGAAGCGCGGCCACGCCTACATGCTCGAGGACCAGACGTTCACCGAGCGTGTCCAGGAGTTCAAGCAGCCGGGGACCTGCATCCACTGCCACGGCTCGGTGTACGTGCCGTATCGGAAGGCCGGCGGCGGCGACCTCATCAAGGGCTTCGAGCACTACAACCAGATGCCTTACAAGGAGGCCAGGAAGGACTTCACCCACCCCATCGGCTGCATCGACTGCCACGACCCCATCACGATGGCGCTTCGGGTCACGCGGCCCGGCTTCCTGGAAGGCATTCGCACATTGAAGGCGAGCCAGGGCGTGAAGGACTACGACGTGAACAGCATGGCCACGCGCCAGGAGATGCGCAGCTTCGTCTGCGGCCAGTGCCACGTGGAGTACTACTTCAAGGGCGACGAGAAGCGCCTCACCTACCCCTGGGCCAAAGGGCTCACGGTGGAGAAGATTGCGGACTACTACGACGAGATCGGGTTCAAGGACTGGGTCCACGCGGAGACCGGGACCGACCAGCTCAAGGCGCAGCATCCCGAGTTCGAGATGTGGAACCAGGGCATCCACGCGCGCTCGGGGGTGGCCTGCGCGGACTGCCACATGCCGTATACGCGGGTGGGAGCCCTGAAGATCAGCGACCACCACGTGCGGAGCCCTGTCCTCAACCTCAACAACGCCTGCCAGACCTGCCACAAGTGGCCCGAGGCGGAGCTGCTGGCCCGGGTGGAGATGATCCAGGATCGCACCGTGACCCTGCGCAATCGCGCCATGGACGCGCTCATGGACCTCATCACCGACATCAAGACGGCAAAGGAGGCGGGGGCCACGGATGCCGACCTGAAGGTGGCGCGGGCCGCGCAGAGGCGCGGACAGTTCTACCTGGACTTCGTGGAGTCGGAGAACTCCAACGGGTTCCATGCGCCCCAGGAGGCGGTGAAGATCCTGGGCGAGGCCATCGACCATTTCCGGCAAGGGCAGGTCTCGCTGCGGCCCTTGAAGGCCCAGGCGCGTCCTACCGTGGGCGGATGAGCTCCCCTAGAACAGCGTCCGGGCCGCAGCGCGCAAAGTCCCCGCGAAGGTGAGCAGCCAGGCCAGGAGCGCCGGATACAGGACGAAGGGCGGGATCACGGCCAGGAAGGTCAAGCCCGTCGCCCTCTCGAGCATGAAGGTCGCAACGGCGTACATGCCGAGGGGGAACACCAGCGACCAGTACTGCGCGTCGTAGGCAATCGGCACGCGCTGGAGCACGTGGCGCCAGAAGCCGAGCAGGAGCAAGAGGGGGATCCACCACGTGGCCGTGGCCCAGAAGAAGAGCGTGAAGCCCTCCAGGAAGACGGCGATGTGGCGGAGGAACGGCCACGTCTCGCCCGAGAGCAACAGGCGCGACCCGGCGAGAGTGGTGATGGCGAGGGCACCCATGTTGATCCAGTACGGGGGCGTCATCGTGTCCGCGGCCAGGCTGAAGAAAAGCCAGCGGTAGAGGATGAGGGCCATGAGAAGGACGTAGAGCATTGCTCCCACCAGGTAGGCCAGGAGGGAGAAGAAGAGGATGATCTCAGGCCTCGGCCGCGCCGAGGCGACGAGGGTGCCGAGCACGCAGAGCGACTCCGTCGAGACCACGGTCAGGAGCCAGGCCCCGTTGATCCCGGTCTCGAGCGGCGGCTTCGTCTCGGCGATGGTCATCGCGGCGAAGAAGACGTAGATCAGGACCACCCAGAGCGACACGGCCAGGAGCCAAAGGGCGAAGCCCGCGGACTGGGCCGAAGACAGGATCACGAGCTGGCTGCCCAGGACCGAGGTCGCCGCGACCACGCTCAAGAAGGTGGCGCCCCGGGCATGGTGCATGAGGTCGGAGCGCACGACGCCCGGATGGAGGACGAGACGAACGAGGGTGATGGTCCAGATGACGCCGTAGGCAGCGAGGTTGATCCAGAGGAGCACCGAGGCCACGCGATCGTGCCCGCAGAAATGGGCGGCCTGGGAGACGATGCCCGTGGCCATGACCACCGCGAAGTACCCCGGGAAGAAGCCGCGCACGGCCGCGGCGAGGGGAGGCCCGGATCGGCCGGGCTCGGCCGAGGCCGTCGCGGCTCCGCTCATCAGTCGTCGAGGGCCCGCAGGTAGCGTCGGAGCCCGAAGCACAGGCCCAGGCAGGCCAGGCTGGCGAGCGCGGCCGGCACCACGACCACGTCGTCACCCCCCAGGTAGGCCTCCATGGTCGCGGTGAAGAGCCACAATTGGAGGACCACGATCACCCCGATGAGGCTCAGGATTCCCATCAGGATGGTCATCCTTTGGCTGCGCACGAAGCGCAAGCGGCTCATGCGCCCGCCCCCTTCCGGCTTCCCTCTCGAACGATTCCCGTCGCGAGCACGCGGCCGCCCCGTACCTCCAGGGTGATGCGGGGCAGCGGACGGCGCGGCGGACCGGCGAGGGGAGCGCCCGTGGCCAGATCGAATTGGCCTTCGTGGCAGGGGCAGTGGAACTGCCCCGCTTCCGGCCGCGGCACCACCGGACACGAGAGATGCGTGCAGCGGCGGTCGTAGGCCAGGAAGCGGCCGTCGGCGAGGCGCACGAGGACGCAGGGGTCGGCCTTGGTCGGGTATTCGAAGACGCGCAGGCCCCCCACGGGCACCTCGTCCACTCCCGCGACGTCGACGAGGGGCGGCTGGCCCCGTGCCCGGCGCAGGTAGCTCAAGGCCACGATCCAGAAGTGGCCCGCCACGAAGGCGAGACTCGTGATGAGCAGCAGCCCCGCGAACTCTCGCCGCGAGCGGTACTCGGCGGCCGGCCAGTCCATCGGGAAGTCGCGCCGCCAGCGTGGCTGGGCCTCGGGAGGTCCGCCGTCCGGGGCCAGGCTCACGGCCTCCGGGTCGTCAATTCGCATGCTCTTCCCTCCCGCCGGTATCGCGGGCTCTAGTCCTCGGGCCCGAGGCCGGCCAGCAGGACGTCCTCTCCCGCGTCGTTGCCCACGGGGGGCTCGTGGAGGGCGGAGAGGACGTCGAGGTGCTCCACCGCCGCGCGCTTCGGCACCAGCATGTTGACCTTGGTGGTGATCGTCTGGCTCCCGAAGCGGAAGGTGTTCAGGATCCGCGATCCCGGCCGCAGCCCGACCACCTCCTCCCGGGTGCCAAAGAGCAGCGCCTGGCTCGGACAGACCGAGGCGCACATGGGCTTCTTTCCCACCGACGTGCGGTCGTAGCACATGTCGCACTTCATCATGAGGTTCATCCCGGTGTTCATCTTCGGCACCCCGAACGGGCAGGCCAGCACGCAGTTGTTGCAGGCGATGCAGTGCGACTTGCGCGCGGTCTGGACCACCCCGTCGCCCATCCTCTTGATGGCGTCGGCCGGGCAGACCTCGGCGCAGGTGGGCGAATCGCAATGCATGCACACCACGGGCACGGTCTGGGGCGAGCGGCCGCGGTCCACGTAGTCGAGCTGGATCATCGCGTGGCCTTTGTGCGTGTCGCACTCGGTGCAGGCCTGCAGGCAGGCGTTGCATCCGATGCAGCGGCCGGGATCGATGAAGAACTCCGCGGACTGGGGGACGGACATGGTCAGGGGGCCTCCGCGGGCGGCGGCGCGGGCGGGCTCGCCTTCCTGAGCCGTACCGCGCAGACCTTGTACTCCGGTATCTTGGAGATCGGATCCTGGGCCGCGATGGTGAGGGTGTTGGCGCTCCTCTCCCCCGGCCAGTGGTAGGGAATGAAGATGGTGTCCGGCCTGATCGTCTTCACCACGGAGGCGCGGAGCGTGATCGCGCCCCGCCGCGTCTCGGCGGTGGCGAAGTCCCCGTCGGCGAGGCCGAGGGTCGCCGCGAGCTTCGGATGGACCTCGATGAAGGGCTCCGGGCAATGGTCCACGAGCGGTCCGATGCGCCGGGTCTGGGCCCCGGAGAGGAAGTGGCTCACCACGCGGCCGGTGGTGAGAATCAAGGGATACTCGGCGTCCACCACTTCGGTGGGAGGCGTGTAGGGGGCCGGCACGAAGCGCGCCTTGCCGTCGGGGAAGTAGAAGGGCCCCTTGCCCTGGGCCACCGGGTTCGAGGAGCCGGGCTCGAACAGCCGCGGCGTTCCCGGATGGTCGTCGGACGGGCACGGCCAGAAGACGCCGTACTGCCGCTCCACCTTCTCGTAGGTGATGCCCGAGTAGTCGGCCACCCCTCCCTTCGAGGCCTCGCGCAGCTCGGCGAGGATGGCGGCCGGTTCCGTAAACGTGAAGCCTCGCTCCCGGCCCAGGGCGCGGGCGACGTCCTGCACGATGCGCCAGTCCTGTCGCGCCTCGCCGGGGCAATCGATGACCTTGTTGATCTTGATGACGCGTCCCTCGGCGCTCGTAACGATGCCTTCGTCCTCCTCCTGGAGGGAGCCGGGGAGGACGACGTCGGCGAAACGCGCGGTCTCGCTCAGGAAGAAGTCGATGGCCACGTAGAACTCGAGCTTCTCCAGCATGCGGCGAACGAACGCGTTGTCGGGCAGGGAGACCACGGGGTTGAAGCACACGCTCAGGAGCCCGCGGATCTCCCCGGCCTCGACCTTGCGGAACATCTCGTAGCAGTCGACCCCCGGGCCCGGCAGGTCGTCCGGCGCGACGCCCCATACCTTGGCCACGTGGGCCCGATGCTCGGGGTTCGCGAGGTCGCGCCCCCCCGGGAGCTGGTCGCATTTCTGGCCGTGCTCGCGCCCGCCCTGGCCGTTGGCCTGGCCGGTGATGGTCGCGTAGCCGCAACCCTCGCGGCCGATGCGTCCCGAGGCGAGCACCATGTTGATCGCGCCCAGGCAGTTCTGGACGCCATGGCTGTGGTGCTCGATGCCACGCGCATGGAGAAGGAAGCTCGTCTTCGCGGGCCCCCACCACTCCGCGGCCTGGCGGATGGCCCGTTCCGCGATGCCCGTCACCTGCGCGGTGCGGGCGGGGGTCCATTCGGCGACCGCGCGCGCGACCTCTTCGAAGCCGGTCGTGTGGCCCTCGATGAACGCATGATCGAGCCAGTCGTGCTCGATCATGAGGTGAAGGATGCCCGCGAAGAGGGCGGCGTCGCGGCCCGGCTTGATGGGCAGGAAGAGGTCGCAGGTGCGGGCCAGGGGTGTGAGCCTCGGGTCCACGACGATGACGCGCGCCCCGTGCTCCCGCGCCTGCCACACGTAGTCGGTGGTGATGGGCGCGCACTCGGCCACGTTGGCGCCGCTGATCCACACGACATCGGCGGTCAGGATGTCGCTCCAGGGGTTGGCCGCGCGGTCGATGCCGAACGCCTTCTTGTTCGCGGCGGCGGCGCTCACCATGCAGAGCCGGCCGTTGTAATCGATGTAGGGAGTCTTGAGGCAGACGCGGGCGAACTTCCCCATGAGGTAGGCCTTCTCGGTCGTGAGGCTGGCCCCGGAGAGCACGCCGAACGCCTGGGGTCCGTGCTCCTTCTGGATGCGATCGATCTCCCCGGCCACGCGCGAGATCGCCTGCTCGTAGGGGAGAGGCCGGAAACCGCCCCGCCCCGTCTCGTCGCGCGCGTAGGCCTGCAGCAAGCGGTCGGGATGCGCTCCTTGCAGATAGCGCTTCACGCCCTTGGGGCACAGCTTCCCCTGGTTGAAGGGGAACTCGAGCCAGGGTTCGAAGCCGATCACCTGGTTGTCCTTCACCAGCAGCTCGATCCCGCACTGCTGACCGCAGAAGCAGCAGTGGGTCTTGACGGCTTTGTCGGGGACGACCCCGGGGTCGAGGCGCGGACCGGTCGACCGGGACAGGTGTGGGCCGAAGACCTCGGTGGTTTCGCTTTCGGACACAGCGGGTCGTGCCATGTCGGGCGCTCGCTACGGGTGGAAGTTGTCCCGGTCTTCGCTGCCGAGCGGCCCTTCGCCGACGCCCGGGTTGGCGTAGGAAGGCCTGGGTGCCGGCAGCGGCGCTCTTTGCTGGGCGGGGCCGTTGGCCAAGGCACCCTGGGCGAGGGCCAGGAGAGTCCGCCGGCAGGGCGGGCAGATCCACTGGTAGTGCTCCACTTCGCCGGGCGCCTCGTATCGATAGCCCAGCTCCTTTTCCACCGCGATCAGGTCCTCCACGTGCATGCGCGAGGCGAAAGCGTGGCCGCAGCGGCGGCACCGTGCGGGCTCGCTCGTTGCCGCCACGTCCTTGTAGAAGGCCACTCCGAGCTGAGCCGGACGCTGGAAGATATGGAAGAACTTACCGAAGGGAAGCCAGAGAAGGGTCACGATCACCGTCATGGCGTGGAAGAGGGCGAGGAACTCGTACCCGTAGCCGGCGAGCCAGGTATAGCTCACGGTCAGCAGGAGTCCGGAGAGGCTCACCGAAAAGAGCAGCAGGAGGGGGAGCATGTCCTCGGAGAACACCTGCACGGCGGCCGCCCCCTCGTCGCGCATCCGGCGACGCATGGCCAGCATCACCCCCGGGATCACGAGGAAGGCCGACCACACGAGCCCGTGGAACACGAGGAAGGCGAACAGGGAGTTCACGGGGAAGGCCGTGGTGGCGAAGCCGAAGACGACGGTTCGGTACCAGTCGGGGCGGTCGGAAACGGCCTCGAAGTGGATCCAGCCGAAGACGAGGGGGAAGGTGATGGCCGCGGCCAGGATGCACCCCCACATGATCAGCATGTGGGTGAGGCCGCGGAGTCGGTCGCGCTTCCAGATGAAAGCGTTGGCCGCGAAGTCGGTGCCCACTCGTACGAACCAGAGGCGCAGGTTGGAAGCGCGGTGCGTCCGGCGCAGGAACACCTGAAAACCCCGGCGCCAGTAGACCGCCGTGGGTGGGCGCTGCAGCCACATCGCGTAGCGGTAGGTGATGCCGAATGTCGCGAAGAGGGTGGCGAAGGTGTAGGCCACGAGCGGTGCGTCGAAATGAGCGAGGCTGCGCGAGCCGGCGACGATGAGGCCGGCCAGGCCGAGGGTCACGGCGAGCGCCCATGTCCCCGCGGTGCGGATCTCTCGAGTTTTCATGCGCGGCAGACCTCGCGAGGACGGCGCCTCGAAGGAGAAGGACTCGGGTCACTGCATCCTGCGGACTGACCTCGGGCAGAGCAATTAGACCTTGGTCCCATGCCTTGCGACCAAGGTCCAATTGCGGCCCCCGACGCCACGGGGCGTAGGATGGCGCGTATTCTCGCTTGACCTCCAGCCGCCGGGCCGCCGACGTCCTGATCACCCTGGGCGTCCTCGCGCTCGCCCTGGGGGCGATCTCGAACGTCGCGCAGCGCGGCCTCTTCGACACCGACGCTTTCGCGGAACGGATCGAGACGAGCCTCGCGGACCCGCGTGTGGAGGCCTTCGTCGCCGATCGGCTGACCGGCGCCGCGATCACGCAGAATCCCGACCTGACCGCGTTCCGTCCGCTGATCGCGGGCGCCGCGCGGGGAATGGTCTCCACCGCCGGCTTTCGCGCGGTCGCGCGCACGGCCGCGCGCACGGCTCATGTCGCCCTCTTCTCCGAGGGCGGCCAGACCGTGATCGTGTCCGTGCCCGACGTCGGCGTGCTGCTGAGGAGCGCCCTCGCCAAGGCCAACCCCGCCCTCGCCGACAAGGTGCCCGTTCGCGTGAAGGGCGTCGTCGCCTCCCTCGGCTCTCGCCACATCGACCGCGTGGTACTCCAGCTCGGCCGGCTCGCGCGATTCTCGCGGCGGCTGGCCGCGTCCCTCGGCCTGGGCGGCGCCCTTCTCATCCTGGCCGGCTTCTTCGCGGCCGGCCGCCCGCGAAGCGCAGTGGGACGGCTGGGGCGGCACCTGCTGATCGCGGGCGCGTGCCTCTTCCTCCTCGTTCCCGCGGGACGCGTGATCGCCGCCTCCCTGCCCCACGACGATCTCGCCAAGGGCGCGGCGGCGGGGTTGTGGAACGCCTTCGCGGGACCACTGAGAACCTGGGCCTTCGTCCTGGGCGGGATCGGGCTGGTCCTCCAGGCCGCGAGCCGCTCCCTCATTGCGCGCTTCGATCCGCGCGCGGAGGCCAGCCGTCTCCTCGCCTGGATCGAGAAACCGCACGGACGCACGCGCGAGCGCGTGATCCGCGCCCTCGTGCTCGTGGGCGCCGGGACCTTCGCGCTCCTGCGGCCAGCCGACGCCATCTCGTTCCTCGTCGTGCTCATCGGCGGGATGGTGGCCTTCGTCGGGCTGCGCGAGCTCTTCGAGATGGTGCTCGGAGCGCCCGAGCCGGAGGAGGCCACCCCTGGGCCGATGGCCGCTTCCGACGGTACGGCCAGGCGGCGCCGGCTTCGGCCGACCTTGGTGCTCGCTTCGGCGTGCGCGCTGATCGCCGCCATCGCCTGGATCGGCTGGCCGCGCTCTCCCCTCGCCGCGCCGCCGTCGGACACCTGCAACGGCGCGGCCGAGCTGTGCGCGCGCCGGCTCGACGAGGTGGTGTTCCCCGCCACCCACAACTCGATGTCGGCCGCCGACATCCCGGATTGGCTGTTCCCCCAGCAGGAAAGGGGCATCGCGGGGCAGCTCGAAGACGGCATCCGGGCCCTGCTCTTCGACGTCCACTACGGCATCCCGGTGGAGGGCCGGGTGAAGACCGATCTCGACCGCGAGTCGGGGTCGCGGGAGAAGTTCGAGAAGGCGGTCGGCAAGGAAGGCTTCGACGCCGCCATGCGCATTCGCGACCGCATGGCCGGCAAGGAGGAGGGCAAGCCGGGCCTCTACATGTGCCACGGCTTCTGCGAGCTGGGGGCGACGCCGCTGACCGATGCCCTCGAGCGCATCCACGAGTTCCTCGTGCAGAACCCCGACGAGGTGCTGGTCCTGGTCATCGAGGACTACGTGTCACCCGAGGACCTCGCGGCCGCGTTCGCGGAGAGCGGGCTCGACGAGCTCGTGTACCGGGGGGCGGCGCAGGCGCCCTGGCCCACCCTGGGCGAGATGGCGGCCACCCGCCAGCGCGTGCTCGTGCTCACCGAGTCCGGCCGGGCCGGCGTCCCCTGGATCCATCCCGCGTTCGACGTGATGCAGGAGACGCCGTATCACTTCACCCAGCCATCGGAGTTGTCCTGCGCCGCCAATCGGGGCGGGACGGCCGGCTCTCTCTTCCTGATGAACAACTGGATCGACACCACGCCCGCGCCCAAGCCGAGCAACGCCGCGATCGTCAACGCCTACGAGGCGCTGCTCGCGCGCGCCCGGCAGTGCGAGACCACGCGGGGCCGGCGGCCGACCGTGCTCGCGGTGGATTTCTACCGGACGGGTGCGCTCTTCCGTGTCGCGCGGACGCTCAACGGCCTGACCGATCCCGGCACGCCCTGACGGCGGCCCACACCGAAGCTAGTCCGCGCGCATGGCTCGCATGGGGTCGACGGTAGCGGCGCGCCGGGCCGGCCAGAAGGTCGCGATGAGGACCACGAGGGCCAGGAGCCCGGCCGTGGCCGCCAGCGTCGAGACGTCGAACACGGAGACGCCGTAGAGCATGTGGCGTATCGGGCCTGACGCGAAGAGCAGGCCGATCGCGCCCAATCCCACGCCGACCGCGACCAGCCGGAGCGCGTCCGCGAAGATCATGCGCAGGATGACGCCGCGCGAGGCGCCCAGCGCGGCGCGGATCCCGATCTCGCCGGTGCGCTGGGTGACGCTCGACGAGAGCATGCCGTAGAGGCCGATGGCGCTCAGCAGCAAGGCGACGCCCGCGAAGAACGTGCTCAGGAACGTGAACGCCCGCTGGCTCCCCAGCGCGGCGTCCATCTGCTCGCGCAGCGTCGCGAAGAGCACGAGGGGGATGGTCGGCGCGATCTCCCGCAGCGCCTCGCTGTAGGCGGCGATGACGCCCGCCTTGGTCGGCCCGTTCAGGAGGAAGACGAGGTTTCCATCCGCGACGTCGGCGGTGACCGGGAAGTAGATGGTCCGGGGAGGCGGCTCGTTGAGGTTGGCGAACTTCGCGTCTTCGGCCACCCCGACCACTCGGCAGGTCACCGGCTGCGCCAGCAGCCGGTCGCCGCCGCGCGTGGTGGACAGGCTCGTCACCGTCCTCACGTAGCGGTCGACCGCCGCCTGGCCGGGAAACAGGAAGGACGCCGCGGACTGGTTCAGCACGCAGACCTCGGTCGAGCGCTCGCGCGGCTCGAACTCCCGGCCGGCGAGGATCCTGATCTCCATCGTCCGGAAGTAGCCGGTACCGACGGCGTTGTAGGCGAGCGTCGCGTCTTCGGGAGACTTCGTGCCCTCTCCGAGGGCCTGGAATTGCGTCGAAACCTGGGAGCCGGTCATGGGCGTGAACCAGGTGACGGCCGCCGACCGGACCCCGGGCTCTTGCGCGACGCGATCAATCATCCTCTGATACAGGTCCAGCTTGGCCGCCCCCTTCTGGGGCAGGCGATTGAACGGCGGCGTCTGGATCGTGACGTGATCCAGGTCGAACCCCGTCGGCTCTCCGCGCAGACGGACGAGGCTCCGCGAGAGGAGCATGGCCGAGACCACCAGCATCACGGACACCGCCAGCTGGATGGCCACGAGGCCGCGGCCGGACCGCCCGCGCTGCGCGGCCAGGCGCGACTTCAGGAGCGCGCCCGGGTTCGAGGCGCCCGCTCTCCAGGCCGGCCACAGGCCGAAGAACAGCGTGGTCAGGACGGCCAGTCCCGCGCTGACGGCGAACACGGTGTGGTCGGGCTGCACGTCGAGCCCGGTGCCCATGTTCGGGTGTCGGAAGAACGGCAGCAGAAGAGAGGTGCCGTGCCAGGCGACGGCGGCGCCGAGGGCGGCGCCGGCGAGGGCGATGGCGAAGCTCTCGGCCAGGTACTGGCGCACGAGGCGCGACCGACCGGCGCCGATGGCGGTGCGCACGGCGAACTCGTGCTGGCGCTCGTGCAGCTTCGACATCATGAGCCCGCTCACGTTCACGCAGCACAAGGCGAGCACGAGGGCGACCAGCCCCTGCATGAGGAAGAGCGGGGCGGAGTACGTCCGGCCGAAGAAGGTCGGCAGCCCGGTGCGGGCGGACTCCACCGTCAGCCGCACGTTCGCGAAGCGTGGGTTGCGCAGGAAGTCCAGGGAGGTGAATTCGTCCAAGAGGCGCCGCTCGGAGGCCGCGAGCTCCACTCCGGCGTCGGCGTGCGTGACACCCGGCTTCAAGCGGCCGATCACCGCACACCACACCGACGACTTCGGCGTCGGCGGGTTGAGGTCGTCGCGTCCGTCCTGAAGCAGGGCGAGGTAGTTCAGGGGGAGGTAGAGCCGGGGCTCGACGCCGGGCCAGACCCCGTGGAACGCGGCCGGCGCGACGCCCACGACCGTGACCGGCATCCCCGATACGAGGAGCGAGGATCCGAGCGCGCGGGGATCGGCGCCATAGCGCTCCTTCCAGAACCCGTCGCTGAGCACGACGGGCCACCCGTAGGAGGGCCCGCCGCGGACGTCGTCGGACGCGTTGATCAGCCGCCCCACCCGCGGCCGCGCGCCGAGCAGATCGAAAGCGTTGCCGCTGACCAGCGCCGCCTGGTAGTGGCGAAGCGTGCCGTCCGGGTCGGGCAGGGTGATCGAGGCCTCCCTCCAGACGGAGAGATCGACGAACGAGCGCTGCTCCCGGCGGAGCTGTTGGGTCATGGCGTAGGGGAGGACGAAGGCCGGAGGCGCGTCGGCGATCCCGGTCACGCCGAGGCGGGCCAGGTCCTGGGGGTCGGGAACGGGCAGGCTGCGGAGGAGGAGGGCGTGGAGCAGCGAGAACACCGCGGTGTTGGCCCCGATGCCGATGGCGAGAGTGAGGACCGAAGCCACGGCGAAGACCGGGCTCCGTCGCAGCCCGCGCAGTCCGTACCGGAAGTCGCCGAGGAGTGTCTCCAGCCACACCAGCACGTCACCCTCGCGCGTGATTTGTCGCTGCACGAGGTCGTTCCCGAAGCGCCGCTCCGCCTCACGCCGCGCCGCCTCCGGTGTGGCCCCGGACTGGATGAGCTCGTCCATGCGCTCGGCCACATGAAAGGCCATCTCGCGCTGGATCTCCGTCGAGACCTCGTCCGCGCGAAAGACGTTACGGAGGCGCGTCAGCCAGGACATGGGCGTCCCCCCTGCGGCGACGGTTCAGGCGTATCCGAGCACGCGCTGGACGCCGCTGCACAGCCGGGCCCAGCTCTCTTCCTCGAGCTGCAGCTGCCTCCGGCCCGCGCGCGTGATCGTGTAGAAGCGCGCCTGGCGGTTCTTCTCGGTCAGGCCCCACTCCGCGCCCAGCCAGCCCTCCTGGGCCATGCGGTGCAGGGCGGGATAGAGCGAGCCCTCCTCCACTCGGAGCAGGTCCGCGGACACGCGCTGGATGTGCGCGGTGATGGCGTAGCCGTGCATGCGGCCGCCGCCCGCGAGTGTCTTGAGGACGAGCAGGGCCAGCGTGCCCTGCAGGATGTCGTTCCTGGGCTTGGCCACGGCGGCCATCCCACCATACCCAGTTAGCTATGTCAAGCTAGCTGAGGCAGTCACGGCGCCCTTTTCGGCGGCGCGGCCGGCCACACCGCCGGCACCTGCGTTACCCTGGGATCATCGACAGCGGACGCGCGACGTCGCCTGGGCCGCGGGCTGGATCGGGACGCTTCGGGTCAGGTGATGTCCCCCAGGCACGCCGTCCAACTCGCGACGCTGAAACCACGATCGGCCCCGCACGGCCGGACGCCGGCGGAGCGCGCGGTCAACGCGGCGCGCGTTCATCGATCCGCTCCCTCGCTCGATCTGCGTGGCGTCACCGTGCTCATCGTGGAAGACCATCCCGACTCGCGAGACATGTTGCGACAGGCCGTCGAGTCATTCGGAGCGTCCGTCACCGTCGCCGGAGACGGCCGCCAGGCCCTCCGTGTCGTCTCCTGGGTGAGGCCGGACCTCGTCCTGTGTGATCTCCGCATGCCCGTCGTGGACGGCTTCGGGTTCATCGATCACTTGCGCCAGGACCCGAAGCTGAGCCGGACGGCCGTCCTCGCCGTCACCGCGCTCGGGAGCGACGCCGACGTCCGGCGCACCTGGGAGGCCGGGTTCGACGGCCACCTGGTGAAGCCGGTGGACTACGAGACGATCGCGGCCCAGCTCGAGCGCATCTTCTGGGCCCACCGCCGCCAACCGGACGGGAGATAGCGCGACCAGGCTCCTCCCACGCGTAGCATGAGTGTGCTCCTCGTCGTCGATCGCGCGCCGGACGGCAGCATCGGAGCCATGGTCTGGACGACCGCCGAGGGCGATCCGAAGCTATTGGAGTCCCGGCGCTTCCTCGGCGAGGCCGCTCTCACCATCTGGCTGGCGGGGATCGCCACGCGCTACGGGCCCAGCAACGTCACCATCAACTGGTCGTCGCTCGGCTCCGACGAGCGCCTGGCGGCCGCCGTCCGCTCGTGCCTCGTTACGGCAGGCGGATGAAAGCCAGCCCGTTGTTCGGGTTCATCGGGATCACGAGCTGGTTCGCCCCCGCGTCGTAGCACATCGACGCCGCGTTCGGGATGTTGCGCGCGATGAGCTCGGCCGGCTTCCCCGGGCTCATCTTCGAGACCCCGCCGTTGAGCACGCTGCTCACGTATTTCGTGCCGTCCGGCATGATGACGAGGCCGTCGTTGCCCGATTGCGCCGCCGTCTCCGTCTTGAGGAGCCTGGCGTCCGGGGCGAAGGTCAGGACGTCGGCGGTGCCGATGTTGACGACGACGACGTTGCCCTGGCCGTCGACGGCGATGCCGTTGGGCTGCTTGAGCGGCGGGCCCTGCACGAATACGGACGCGACACCGGCGGGCGTGATCTTCCAGACCTGCCAGGTCGCGGGGTCGGGCGTGGCCCCACCCACGCCGGTGTTGGTCGCGTAGATCGTCCCGTCGGCGGCGACGGCGATGTCGTTGAGCCAGGGAGAACGCTCGACGCGGACCTCGCCCGCGGGCGCGCCCGTCTGCAGGTTGAACTTCCGGATGACGGCGACGGACGGATCCGTGGGAGCGGTGCCGCCGTCACGATCGGCCAGATAGAGGATGCCGTTCGAGATGTCGCTTCCGTACGGCTCGTTCAGGACGAGGGGCGGAGTCAGGAGACTGCGCGGTTCTCCCGCGTTCTGCACGCCGATCCAGCGCGAGGTGTGCACGGAGCCGTCGTGGTTCAGGAATGTGATCCAGGCGTTGTTGGTCTGGACTGTCTGTGGAACGCCGCGGTTGGGTACCACGATCACCCCGCGGACCCCATCGTACGAGCAGCTCTCCGCGGAGTAGACGGACCCGTAGACCTTGACGTTGGAGGACATCGGCTCGAAGGCGCCGTCCGCGGCCGGATTGATGGGCAGGCCCAGCCGGTTCCCCACGAAGTAGGGCTGGGGCGTCGGCGAGGGTGAGGGAGACGGAGCCGGCGGCGGCTGGGCCAGCGCGACGCCGCTGGAGATCCCCAGGGCCAGCGTAGCGGCGCCGGCAAGCGACGTGACTCGATTCATCGGGCGTCCTCCTTGAGCCGAAGGGCGGATGATAGTGCGAGCGGCGCCCTTACGGGCGCGGTTGGCGCACGGAGATCATCGAGGACACCAGGGCCACGATCTCGACCGGCTCGACCGGCTTGGCCATGTGGCTCTGGAACCCCGCGAGAAGCACGCGGGCGCGGTCCTCCGCCCGCGCGTACGCCGTGAGCGCGATGGCCGGGGTCTTGCCGCCCGCCGACTCGGGGCGGGCGCGCACCTTGGCGATGAACGCGTAGCCGTCCTCGTCCGGCATCCCGATGTCGGAGATGAGCACGTCGGGCCGGACCCGTTCCAGGACGGCCAGGCCCTCGGCGGCGGAGGCCGCGGTGGTGACGCTCGCCTTGCAGTCCGTGAAGAAGGCGGCCAGCAGCTCGCGCGAGTCGGGCTCGTCGTCCACGATGAGGACGCGGATGCCCGTGAGCTCGGGAGAGCAGGGGAAGGACGGCGAGGAAGGGCTCTCCGCGGCCGCGGGGGCACGCTTGGCGATGGAGAGAGGCAAGCGCACCGTGAACGTCGAGCCCTTGCCCACGCCTTCGCTGAACACCTCCGCCTGTCCCCCGTGCAGCTCGACGATGTGCCGCACGATGGCCAGTCCGAGGCCGAGCCCGCCGCTGCGCCGCGCGGCGCCGCGATCGGCCTGCATGAAGCGCTCGAACACGTGGGCCTGGAAGTCGGGATCGATCCCCTGCCCCGTGTCGGCCACGCGGATCTCGACGGAAGAGGTCAGACGCTCCACGGTGACCTGGATGCGGCCGCTCTTGGGCGTGAACTTGACCGCGTTGGTCAGCAGGTTCGTGACCACCTGCTGCAGCCGCTGCGCGTCGCCGAGCACGGCCGCGGACGAGTCGACCACGGCCTCGAGGCGGATGTTCTTCGCCTCCGAGGCGAGGCGGAGGCTCTCGACCGTCTGCTCCACGATCGCACCCACGTTCACGGGCTCCACGCTGAGCTGCAGCTTCCCGGACATGATGCGGCTCACGTCGAGGAGGTCCTCGATGAGCTTGGCCTGGGCCTTGGCGTTGCGCTCGACCGTGTCCAGCGCCTTCTGCTCGCGCTCCTCCGTCAGGGTCCCCGTCTTCAGCATGTGAACCCAGCCCAGGATCGCGCTCAAGGGCGTGCGCAGCTCGTGGCTCACCGTGGCCACGAAGTCGTCCTTGGCGCGGTCGGCGGCGGAGAGCCGGTCGTTGAGCTGCTGCAGCTCGGCCGAACGCAGGCGGATGCGTCCGAGGAGCAGGTTCCTCAGCGCGGAGGCCGCCGCCACCTGCCACGGCTGCCAGGGCAGCGAGCGGCCACGCACGGTCTCGCGCCACAAGGCGAACGAGCCGCGCGGGCTGAGCCGCGGCGCCTCGTCCGCCTCGGTCTGCACGGCCTGCTTGCGGGGATCGCCCGCCCAGTCCACCGTGCGCTCCGTGGAGGGCCGGAACCACAACACGTACTCACCCAGATCGCGCGAGATGTCGACGGCGAGCACGCCCGCCGCGGCGTCCTCGTAGCGCGCGGCGTCCGGAAGCCATTCCGCCAGGTGATCGGTCGCGAACACGCGCTCCCGCGACGGCTCGGAAAGGAAGGCCGCCACCTTGCGCACGAAGGCTTCGTCGGGAGCCTTCCCCACCCGGTGAACGCGGCCCTCGTAGACGACGGCGGCCCCCGTGGCCGCGGCCAGGTCGAGGAGGGCCGGATCGGCCAGGCCTTCGGGGATGGTCCCCGCCGTGGCCAGCGCGTTGACGATCTGGGACTGCGCGCGTTGCGTCGTGAGCTCGCGCTGGGAGGTCTCCCGCGCGTCCAGGGTGGCCAGGTGCCACGACAGGGCCTGGCCGAGGTACTCGGCCGTCTCGCGCGTGACGAAGGGCACGTGGTTCGGACCGGAGTAGTGGTGGCAGGCGATGAGGCCGACGAGCGTGCCGTGGCGCAGGAGCGACACAGACATGGAGGCGGTCACGCCCATGTTCTGCAGGTACTCGATGTGGATGGGCGAGACGCTGCGCAGGACGGCGAAGCTGAGATCGAGGGGGGCCTGGCTCGCGGGGTCCAGGGACGGAACCAGCCGCGCCGGACGGTAGGCGACGTCGGGGATGATGCGCAGCCAGTTCAGCGCGTAGAGGCGACGAGCCTGGGCCGGGATGTCGGAGGCCGGGTAGTGCAGCCCCAGGAACGTCTCGAGGTCCTCGCGCCTGGCTTCCGCGACCACGTGCCCGTGCCAATCCGGGTCGAACTCGTAGACCATCACGCGGTCGAATCCGGTCAGGGCGCGGACCTCGCGCGCGGCCGTGTCGAGGAGGGCGGCCCGCGTCGTCGCGTCCTGGAGGCGGCGCACGCTGCTTCGGATGCGGCCGTCGAAGCGCTTCTCGCGATCGCGCTGGGGCTCGAACTCGACGATGGTCACGCCTTCCGTCGCGCTGCGGTGGGCGATGGCGTCGCAGGCCGCGCCCGGGACCAGCACGACCGGCAGAGGGTTGCTCTCCCGGGGGAAGCCGGCCGCCCGCGCGTCCTCGATGGCCCGCGCGGAATCGGAGCGGAGCCACCGGCCGAGGGGCGTGCCCAGCACTTCGCCTGGATCCACACCCAGGAACGCGCGGACGTTCTCGCTGACCTGCCCGAGCGTCAGTCCCTCGCCCGCGCAGGCGACGAGCAGGCCGTGGGGCTGGATGGATCCCGGGATGTGGATGGGCTCGCGGTCGCAGTTGGTGAGATCGACGGGGTCGCTGGTCATGGGCCGGAGTCGAGAGCGGCGCCGAAGGCTTCGAACGTCGCGGACGCGGCCACGACGGCGCCTTGGCGCTCCGGCTCCGCGGCCTCGCGGCCGAACTCGTTCAGGGCCGCACAATATCGTAGCCAGACCTTCGGCAGGTCCGGGCCGTACAGCTCCAGATAGCGCGCCGGGATCTCCGGCCCCGCGCAGTCGGAACGGACCTGACGCGCGATGACGGCTCCTCCCAGCAGGGACCCTTGCAGCACGTAGCCGACGCCGAAGGCGGCCGCCTGCGAATCCACGCGCGGGGGTGGACTACCCGCCCGCACCCGCGGGGCGTGCCCGAGATCCTCGAGATCCGCGCGGAGACGCTCGGCGCGGGTGGCCGGCGGCGGGGCGGCCACCAGCGCCCCCAGCCGCTCGACGACGAGATCCTCGATCGGTGCGATCACGGCATAGGACATCTGGAGGAGCCGCCCGTACTTTTCGCGAGTCCAAGGCCGCTCGTGGCTTCCGAGCCGGCTCTCCAGCTGGGCGTGGCGCGCGCGAGTCGTCGCGCGCATCCGGTCGAGGAGGTCGTCCATGTGGAGACCTCCATCGTCGCACACCCGCCCGCCGCCGAGGTCTATTCCGACCTCAACGCCACCATCGGGTCGACGCGCGCGGCCCGGCGCGCCGGGAACCAGGAGGCGAGCCCGGCGGCGGCGCACAGGACGATCGCCGCCACCGCGTACGACAGCGGATCCGTGGGCGGCACGCCGTGGAGCTGGCTGGCCAGGAGGCGCGTGACCCCGAACGCGCCCACGAGGCCGAGGGCCAGCCCGGGGATCACGAGGAGCGCCCCATCGCGCAGCACCAGGGACACGATGTCGCCCACGCCCGCCCCCAGGGCCGCGCGCACCCCGAGCTCACGCGTCCGGCGGGCCACCTGGAAGGACAGGAGCCCGTAGAGGCCCAGCGCGGACAGCACGAGGCCGAGCATCCCGAAGAGGCCGATGAGGAGGGTCGCGAATCGATCTTCGACGTAGCTGTTCCCCGTCATGCGCTCCACGGTGGTGAAGTTGTAGGGCGCGACCGCCGGGTCGACGCCGCCGAGGGCTTGCCGCACCGGCCTCTCCAGGGCCTCGGGCGCCGCGCGCGTGTGGACCACGAAGGTCACGTCGTCGGTCAGGAAGCCCGGGTTCTGCGCGAAGGGCAGGTACCACACGCCGGGCACGTCGCCGTCCGTCGGATCCGCGACGCCCTTGACGTCCGCGGCCACGCCGACCACGACGTAGAACGGGCGCGGGTCGTCCGGCCGTCCGCGCTTGATCGTCCGGCCGATCGGGTCCAGAGAAGGCCAGTGCCGCCGCGCGAACGTCTCGCTCACCACCGCGACGCGCTCGTGCCCCTCGATGTCGGTGCGCTCGAGACCCCGTCCGCGGACGATCGGGATGCCGGAGGCCTCGAAGTACCCCGGGACGACCATCCGGTGGTTCACCAGGAAGTACCCGCGGCCGGGAGGCGGCGCGACACCTTGCGGGCTGATGCCGGCCAGGCTGCGGCCCAGGTTCACGATGTCGGGCGTCGTCGCCGTCGCGGATTCGACGCCGGGCAGCGCGCGCAGGCGCGCGAGCGCCTCTTCGACGTACCCGACGCGCTGCGCGTGCTCGGGACGGAGGTGCGCCGAGAACGTCACGCCGAAGACGAGGCGGTTCTCGGTCGCGAATCCCCAGTCCTCGCGGACGAGGTTGTGGAAGCTGCGGACGACGAGGCCGGTGGCGGTGAGGAGCACCGCGGCCACGCCGATCTCCCAGACGACGAGCGCGCCGAACGTCCGCCGCGTTCCCCGGTCGAGGCTGGCGCCGCGAGCGCCCAGCTTCGATCCCAGCTCGAAATCGAGGCGCGAGGCGCGTTGGGCCGCGACCAGGCTGGCGCCGAGGCCCACGGCGAGAGCCAGCCCCGCGGACGCGAGGAGCACGGGGACGTCGATCCGGACCGAATGGTCGAACTCGCGCAGCGCGTTCCCGGTGGCATCGCTGGCCATCGGGGAGAGGGCGTACAGCGGCTCCGTGAGACCCGCGGCCAGCAGCACGCCCACCACGATGCCGGCGGCGGTGAGCCACAGGCTCTCGAACACGAAGCGCCCCGCGAGGCGGGCGCGCGAGGCCCCGAGGGCGGCCCGCAGCGTGGTCTCGCTCTCCCGCTGCACGAGACGCACGAGCAGCAGGCTCGCCACGTTGGCCCCGGCGATCAGCATCACGAACGCGGCCGCGGCGGTGACGGCGAGGAGCTTGGGTTGGAGGTCGCGCACGAACGACTGGCGCAGGGGAACGATCGACGCGCCCTTCGCGTTGTTGGGGGCCGGGAACTCGCGGTCGATCCGGGCGCACAGCTCGGTCATCGCGCGCCGGGCCTCCTCGACCCCGACTCCGGGTTTGAGCCGGGCGGGCGCGTAGAGGTACCGGCCCGTGGTCGCCACCGGCTCGAAGCGGAGGGCGA
>Ga0111538_10000796_pt1 | contig 43515 bp, 39 predicted proteins | sample SoiMethybrSBSTD1_FD_79669 | JGI IMG/M metagenome (GOLD analysis project Ga0111538, IMG submission 79669) | Bulk soil microbial communities from a Populus tree surrounding site in Tennessee, USA - Soil MetaG P. TD hybrid SBSTD1 (version 2)... | ecosystem: Environmental > Terrestrial > Soil >...
TCGGTCCAGCCGACCGTGTCCGTCCATTCGTGAGAACGCGCGAGGATCTGCTTGGTCGCGCGCAGGGCTAGCGGGCCATTTTCGGCGATTTTTTGCGCGAGCTCGAGCGCGACGGCAAGCGCTTTGCCAGGCTCGACCACGCGATTCAACAGGCCGAAACCGTACAAGCGCTCGGCCGTCATCGGTTCGCCGGTGAGCGCGAGCTCCATCGCGACGTGGTGCGGGATCCGGCGCGGCAGCCGGAACAGGCCGCCGCCGACCGCGACCAGCCCGCGCTTCACCTCGGGCAGAGCGAATTGCGCGGTTTCAGCAGCGACGATCAGGTCGCAGGCCAGCGCGAGCTCGAATCCACCCGCGAACGCGTAGCCCTCGACCGCGGCGATCAGCGGCTTGTCCGGAGGTACCTTCAGGATGCCGAAGCCGCCGCGCTTCTCGGTCAAGCCACGTTCGCCGCGCAGCAACGCTTTCAGATCGGCGCCGCTCGAGAAGGTGCCGCCGCTGCCGGTGAGCACGCCGGCGATCAGCGCTGGCTCCTCGTCCAGGCGGTCGAGCGTGGCGCTGAGCGCCGTGGCGAGCGCGAGATCGAAGGCGTGCCGCGCGTGGGGCCGGTTGAGCTCGATCACGAGCACCGCGCCTCGAGTTTCGGTGCGGAGCACGGGCTCGCCGTTTTGCAGTGCGATTTCGGTCATGACGCTCTCCCGGTCAGGTCAGGGCATCGCGAAGCCGCCGCTCAGCCCCAGGCACTGGCCGGTGACGTAGCGCGCGCGGTCGGAAGCGAGAAAACAGATCGCGTCGGCGACGTCGTCGGGGTGACAGAGACGCTTCAGGCCCTGCCCGATCGGATACGCCTTCAGGATCTTGTCGAGGAACGCGCGGCGCTCTTCGGGACGCTCCGGATATGGAGTCGAGTCGGGGTCGATAGCGCCCAGCGCAACGACGTTGACGTTGATCGAGTAGCAACCGAGCTCGCGCGCGATCGCCTTGGAAAAACCGAGGATATTGGCCTTCGCGCCCGAATAGGCGGCGAGCTTGGCCTCGCCCACGCGGCCGGCTTCGCTCATCACGCTGACGATCTTGCCGGCGCGGCGTTCGATCATCGCCGGCAGCACGGCGTGCGTGCACAGCATCGTGCCGTACACGTTGAGGTCGACGATTTTGCGCCAGAGATCGGGCGAGGATTCGTGAAAGGGAGCCCAGTTGGCGCTGCGCGGTTCTCCGGGCTTGCGCGAGCCGGTGCTGGCCGGAACGCCGGCATTGTTGACCAGAATCTCGATCGGCCCGAGCCCGCGGGCGACCTCGGCCACCATCGCGCGCACCTGGTCCTCGGCCGTGATGTCCGCCTGGACGCCGATCGCGCGGCCGCCAAGGTCGCGGATCTCCTTGGCCACGGCCTGAGCGCGCTCGTCGAAGAAGTCGTTGATCACGAGCTTTGCGCCTTCCGCGGCCAGCCGGTGCGCGATCGCGCGCCCGACGTTTCGCCCCGCGCCGGTCACCAGCGCCACCTTGTTCGACAGTTCCAGGTCCATGTTTTCGCTCCTCAGATGGCGCGTCCGGTGCCCGCCCAGTACGGCGCGCGCAGATCGCGCTTCATCACCTTGCCGATCGCGTTGCGCGGCAGCTCGTCGACGACGCTCACGGCGCGCGGGCGCTTGTAGTCGGCGAGCCGATCCCGCAAGAAGGCCAGGATCTCCGCTTCCGAAACTTCCCGGCCCGGGACGCGCTCGCACACCGCGCGCACCTCCTCGCCGAAATCCGGGTTCGGCACGCCGAACGCCGCGGCATCGAGAATCGCCGGGTGCTCGCGCAGCGCGGCCTCGATCTCGGCGGGATAGATGTTCACACCCCCGGAAATGATCATGTCTTTCTTGCGATCGACGATGAAGAGAAAGCCTTCGGCGTCGAGGCGTCCGACGTCCCCCGCGCTGAAGTAGCCGTCTTCCGCCATGTCCTCGCCGAGGTCGGCGGCGCCGACGTAGGCGTCGATGGTGGCGGGGCTCTTGATGAAAATCGTGCCGACTTCGCCGCGCGGCAGGAGCCGGCCCGCGTCGTCGACGATCCGGACGTCGACACCCTCGAGCAGGCGGCCGCAGGACTCGGCGTGACGCGCGTGATCCTCCGGCGTAAGGATCGTGATCACGCCGGTTTCCGTGGATCCGTAGCTTTCGTAGAGGCACGGCCCGAAGTAGTCGAAGACACGCTGCTTGAGCTCCGCCGGGCACACCGAGGCGCCGGTCGTGACGATGCGCAAGCTCGAGACGTCGTAGCGGGCGCGCGTCGACTCCGGCAGGCTGACGATGCGGTTCAGCATCGTCGGCACCATGAAGCTCACGCTGATCCGATGGCGATCGATCGAGCGCAGCGCGCCTTCCGCGTCGAACTTTTCCATGACGTGAACGGTGCCGCCGCGGGCGAGCGTCGCGAGCGCGCTCGAAGGCGCGGCAGCGTGGTTCAGTGGAGCGCACAGCAGATTCCGGTCGCCGCTGCGGTAGGGGATCGAGCGCTTCAGGTCGGCGTTCAAGCGGGCCAGCGCTTCGCGTCGCTCGGGGTCGAGCGCGCGGCCGCGGTGCACTCCCTTGGGGCGGCCGGTAGTGCCGGAGGTGTAGTGGATGGCTTCGGTCGCCTTGGCTCGGGCGCGCGGCGCCGGATTGCCGGTCTCGATCAACGCTGCGAATTCGGGCCCCCGGAACGGAACGCGGAGCTTCAGCGCCGGCAGGCCCTCCCAGGCCGGTGTGAGCGCCGCCGGGTCCGGATCGTCGAAAAATAGCGCGCGTGTGCCGCTGTTTTCGAGGATGTAGCGGAGCTCCGGCGGCGTCAGCCGAAAAGAAATCGCGACCCGCAGCGCGCCGAGCTTGGCGAGCGCGGCGTCGAGCTCGAACCATTCGATGCGGTTTCTGCTGCGCACGCCGACGCGGTCGCCGGCGCGCAGGCCGCGGCGTTCGAGCGCGTCGGCGAGCCGGTTCGCGCGATCGTTCCACTCTCGGTAGCTGAGCGCGCGCGTCTCGTCCGCGAGCGCGATCGCGTCGGGTCGAGTCTGCGCGTAGCGCTCGACGTGTCCGCCCCGGTCCGCGTCCGCGGCGTCGGTGGTCACGACGCCGTCGCGTGCTCGAGCAGATCTTCGAGCGCCGCGTAGACTCGTGGCAGATCGAAGGCGCTCGGGTTGATCAGCCACTGCAACGTGATGCCGCGCAACAACGCGAGGAAGAGCACGGAGTAAGCGTCGACGTCGACGTTGCCGCGCACGCTGCCGCGCTCCTGGCCGGCTCGCAGCCGCGCCGCGCCGCGTTCGCGCTGGCGCTGGTCGAGCGCCGCGAACTCTCGCTTCAGCTCGGGCATGTCGACCAGCGACTCGAAGAGCAGCATGTAGAGCGCGCGCACGGCGTGCGGCGACTCTTCGATCGCCTGGCGATGCACGCGCGCCACCGCGCCGAGCGCGGCGCTTCCGACGCGGTCACCGACGGCGGGATCGCGCACGTCGGTGCCCCAGCGATCGAGCATCCTTCGTACCAGCTCGCGCAAGAGGCCCTCTTTCGAGCCGAAGCGATGGCTCACCAGGCCGCGGCTGTAGCCGGCACGTTCGCCGATCGACTGGAGCGAGGTGGCCCGAAAGCCGCGCTCCGCAATCAGCTCGAGCGCTGCCGTGAGCAGCCCGCGGTGACTGTTCGCAGTGCGCTCGGCCTGGGTCCGGGGACGCTCAGAAAGAGCCATGTTGACCACAGTCTAACAAATTTGTTGAACGTTCAACAAGTAAAGTCTACGGTCGAGTTACCGATGCTTCGCTATCCGAGCCTCGTCGCTGCTTCGGACCCGAACGACACGCCTCGGCTGCGTGCGCGCCGCTGCGAGTGCGGCCACATTTTTCATCCGCCCCACGCGTTCGGTTGCGAGCGCTGCGGCCGCGCTGGAAACGAAACGCTGGCGATCGAAATCGCCGCGAAGGGGGTGCTCACCGCGCTCGCGACCGTGCACGCGCACCCGAAGCTGCCGGTGCCGTTCGTGCTGGGGCGGGTCGCGCTCGACGCCGGGCCGGTGATCGACGCCTGGATCGAGGACGACGAGACCTCGCTGCGGCTCGGGCAGCGCGTGCAGGGCACGCTCATGCCGGGAGGCACGACGGAAGACGGTGAGCCCCTGTTCGATCTGCGCTTCGTGCTCGCGGAGGTTCGCTGATGGCCGCTTCGTTCGGCAGTTTGCGACCGGTGTACGTTGTCGGCGTCGGTCTGTCGCGGTACTCGAAGCCTTCCGAAACTTCGTTCGTCGAGCTCGGGCTCACCGCGGTCCGCGCCGCGCTCGAAGACGCGGAGTTGATCTGGACCGCCGTGGACTCGGCGACCGTCGGCACCGCCACGCTCGGCATCGCAGCCGGGCGCGCGTTCCTGCGCTATCTCGGCGCGACGGGGCTCTCGATCGCGCAGGTGGAAAATGCCTCGGCTTCGGGTTCCACGGCGTTTCGACAGGCGTGCCTCGAGGTGGCGTCGGGGATCGCCGAGGTCGCGCTGGCGGTGGGCGTCGACAAGGCGGCTCCCGTCACCCGCGCCGCGTCGAAGACGGGAATCCCCTCGCTCGCCGGCCCGGCCCTGATCCCGGCCGCGAGCTTCGCGATGATGGCGAGCGTGGCGATGGAGCGCCACGGCTACACGGTCGAAGATCTGGCCCGAGTTTCCGTGAAAAACCACGGTAATGCGGCCCAAAATCCCTACGCCCATTTCCAGAAGACGCGAACGCTCGAAGAAGTGCTCGGCGAACCGAGCATCGCCGGCTGCCTGACGCGGCTCGGCTGTTGCCCGATCGGCGACGGCGCGGCGGCGGTGCTCGTCGCTTCCGACCTCGCGATCGAGAAGTTCGGGCTCGAGCGGCGGCGCGCGGTCGAGGTTCTGGGATCGGTATCGGCAAGCGAGCGTCTCTACGAGCCGGACCAGTGGGCGACGGTAGCGCTCACGCGGGACACGGTGGCGCGCGCGTATGCGGAAACGGGCGTCGGTCCCGAAGACCTCGACGTGGTCGAGGTGCACGACGCCTTCAGCATCGAGGAGCTCTTGTACACGGAGGCGCTCGGCTTGTGCGCCGAAGGCGAGGGCGCGGGCTACCTGGCCGACGGGCGCAGCGCGATCGGCGGCGACTGCGCGGTCAGCGCGTCGGGCGGGCTGCTCGGCATGGGCCACCCGCTCGGCCCGACCGGCGTGGGACAGATCTGCGAGATCACGCGCCAGCTGCGCCGTGAGGCCGGCCCGCGCCAGCAGCCAAGAGCCAGGTTCGGTCTCGCGCACATGGTCGGAGTAGGTCAGGTCTGCGTCGTTCACGTGCTCGGCGCGCCGGAGGGTGTGCGATGACCGAACATTCGATGACGATCGCCGGAGAGCCTGTCGCGGGCGCGGAGTCCTTCCCCGTGATCGACCCTGCCCAGGGCGCGCCGTTCACGAGTGTTCCCGAGTGCTCCCGCGCGGAGCTCGAGCGCGCGATGGACGCCGCCCAGCGCGCGTTTCGCACCTGGAGAAAGCACGAGGCCGAGCGACGGACTCTACTCCTGGCTGCCTCGAACGTGATCGGGATGAACTCGGAGCAGCTGGCGCGCCTCTTGGTCCGGGAGCAGGGCAAACCGCTGGCCCAGGCGCGGCGCGAAGTGCTGGGCGCGAGCCTGGTGTTCCACGGCGTCTCGAAGCTGGATCTCTCCCCGCAGACCACGCGTGACGACGGCAAGAGCAAGATTTCCATTCACCGCCGGCCGTACGGCGTGGTCGGCGCGATCACGCCCTGGAACTTCCCGATCCTGATCGCGGCCACGAAGATCGCTCCCGCGCTCTTGGCCGGAAACACCGTCGTCCTCAAGCCGTCACCGTTCACGCCGCTCACGACGCTCGCGCTCGGAAGCCTGTTGCGCCAGGTGCTACCCCCCGGCGTGCTCAACGTCGTCAGCGGCGGGGACGAGCTGGGGCGCCTGATCGCCGAGCACCCCGCGGTGCGAAAGGTCACGTTCACCGGCTCGGTCGCGACCGGGAAGAAGGTCGCGGCCAGCGCGGCCGCCGACCTGAAGCGGGTCACGCTCGAGCTCGGCGGCAACGACCCGGCGATCGTGCTCGGCGACGTCGATCCGGAGCGCATCGCCAAACCTTTGTTCTGGGGCGCCTTCGCCAACAGCGGGCAGGTCTGCACCGCGATCAAGCGCGTCTACGTCGAAGAGCGCGTATTCGACGCGGTCGTGGCAGCGGTCAGCGCGCTCGCGCGCTCGGTCAAGGTCGGGTCCGGGCTCGAGCCCGACGTCGAGCTCGGGCCGATCAACAACGCGCCGCAACAGCGCCGGGTCACCGAGCTGGTCGAAGACGCGAGGTCGCGCGGGGCCAAGATTCGCGCCGGCGGCGGCCCGCGCTCGGGCCCGGGCTACTTCTTCGAGCCGACGGTGGTCACCGATGTCTCCGACGAAGCGCGGCTGGTCGCGGAGGAGCAATTCGGTCCCGCGCTGCCGATCTTGCCCTTTTCGCGGCTCGACGACGCGCTGGAACGCGCGAACGCCACGCACTTCGGGCTCAGCGCTTCGGTGTGGACGTCCGATTCGGCGCGCGGCGCCGCGATCGCCGCGGAGCTCGAGTGCGGCACGGCCTGGGTCAATCAGCACATCGCGCTCTCGCCCCACGCGCCGTTCGGCGGCGCCAAGCAGTCCGGCATCGGCTACGAGAACGGCCAGTGGGGGCTCGAGGGCTTCTATCAGCTGCACGTGATCAACGCGCGTCCGTAGGTGCTGTCGACTCCTTCCTCGTTCTGGATTTGATGAATGCGAGGGAGCACAAATGCGAGCGAAGCGAGCCCGCGCGCAGCGAAGCGAGCAGCGTTGGGGGTTTCGGGGGCTTGCCCCCGAGAAGGATTACGGCGGGGGTGGGCGGGTGGGAATGTGAGCAGACCGCAGGCGGGAGAAGTGCCGGTGCTCGAGCGCGCGCTCGAAGCTCACGAGCTCCCGCAGCAGGGCGTTGTAGCGACTGTAGGGATCGAGCTCGCCGCGCGCGCAAAGCGTGCGATAGAGCGCGAGCTCGCCCTCGCTCTCGAGCGCGCTCACGGCTGGAACGTGGAGCCCCAGACGCTCGAGCCGCGGCGCGCCGATCGCCACCAGCAGCGCTTCGGGGCTGAGCACGCCGCGCGCGGCGTCGCGGAGACCCTGCGCCACGAGCTCGGCTCCGGGCAAATCGCTCCAGTCGTTCGCGGCGGTCACGCTCGTAGCTTATGGCTTTCGTTCCGCGGCGACAAACTGGCTCACTTTACTCTCGAAAGCGCCGGCGTCGATCGCCGGGTAGCGCTTCAGCTCGGGGCGGATCTCCGCGAAGCGCTGCTCGAGCTCGGCCAGATCGACCATGTTTCGACGCACGAGCTCGCGCGCGTCGGCGAGGTCTCGGGTGTGTCCGCGTTCGATCTTCGCCAGGGCTTGCGAATAGGGATCGTAGTGAAAGAAGTCGACCTTGCCCCAGGTGCCGATGTAGCGGCTGCGCTCCCTCCAGCCCTGGAGCGCGGGAATGAACTGATCCGGCGCCGCCAGCTCGATGTTCAGGTCGAGCTCGTCTTTCAGGGCGGCGATCACGTCGAAGGCTCCTTCCGGCTCGGGATCGAGCTTGAGATCGACGTCGACGCTCGACGCGCGCCAGCCTTCGAGCACCGCGGTCGCTCCGCCGGTGAGGTAAACGCGACCGGGGCCGCGCGAGCGCAGTCCAAGCTGCTCCATCAACTTTCTCATCTTGGCGGCATTGGCTTCGGCCCGCATCGATTCGCGATCTTCCCACGAATCGCCGGCGTCCGCGACGGGCCGCGGGAGAGCTGCCGATGGTTCGCCCCGCCGCGCAGACCCCAAAACCAAAAAAATCCCGATCGACGGTCAGCTGCTCGGCTGCGAGAGCATCGTTTCCACGAGATCGGCGCCGCGCGTCGCGCGCTCGAGGCGCCGGAATTGCGCCTGCATCGCCTCGATGCGCGCGCGGAACGCGGGCTCGGTCAGGGCGGCGGTGACCAGGGCCGAGAGCTCGTCGACCGAGCTCCGTGCGACGTCGCCTGCGACGCCGATGCCGTGATAGACGACGCGGGCGGCGTTGCCGGGCTGGTCGATGGCGAGCGGGATGACCACCATCGGCACGCCGAACAGGATGCATTCCTTGACGCTGCCGAGCCCGCCGTGAGTCACCATCACGCGCGCGCGCTCGAGCACGGCGAGCTGGGGCACGCTCTGCATCGCGTGCACGTTGGGCGGCAGTCTGCCGAGATCGCCCACCGACATGTGCCGGCCGAGCGACAAGAGCAAGCGCCACTCGGGTTTACGGGCGAACACCTGGACCATGCGCCGGAAGAACTCCGGGGTCTGCCGCGGACGGTAGAGCTGGCCGCCGAGCGCGCAGTAAACGAGCGGCTTGTCGTCGGGGATCCGGCCGAAGTCGAAGCTTTGCCCCTGGCGCTCGAGGTCGACGGATTCCACGTAGTGGCGGCTCGGCGTTACATCGCGCGGAAAATCGAAGCACTCCGGGCACAGCACGATTTCGGGGGTGGAACGGAGCTGGGGAAAATAGACGGTTTCTACGTCGAGCTCGGCCGCGGCGACGCCGAAACGCGTGCTCATGCGCCGCGCGAGCTCGTAGGGCGGACACATGCCGATCAGATCGGCGAGCTTTGCGCCGACGCGGCGCGAGGCCAGGAAGCGCTGCCAGCTCAGCTCGGCGCGCAGGCGGCCTTTGAGTGTCGGCTCGAACGGCAACGGCGTGCGCAGCGGCGCCACGCCTTGCGCTTTCGTTTGCGGCAGCGAGGTGTTCACGGTCAAGAGCGGGATCCGGAGCTTCTTGGCGAGCAGCGCCAGGTGCGGCTCGTGGATGTCGGCCAGAATCAGATCCGGTTTCGCCGCCGCGACGTGCCCCGCGGCGCCCGTTCCGTCGACGACCCGCTCGGTGAGCGCCTCGAAGCGTTCCGTGATCGCGCGCCGTCGCGCCAACAGGCCGCGCGCCGCCTGGGCGCGGATCGAGCCGTTGGGAAAAAGCTCCGGAAACCAGGACAGGGTTTCGAAGCCTTGCGCTTGGATGTGAGCCTCGAGGTCGGGAATCGCCGAATAGACGACGCGGTGCCCGCGGCCGCGCAGCGTCCGCATGAGCTTGAAGGTCGGATTGAGGTGTCCCGTCTCCTGGAGCATTCCGACCAGGATGGTGCGTCGCGCGTTCACGGCGCCTAGCCTACTTCGTCAATACTTCGTGACCAGAGTTACCGCGCGCGCGACGGGTACTTTCTCACTGCCGCCGACCACACACCCGGCCACGGATTGCTTCTGCACGTCCGGCGCTTCGAGCGTGACGGTGGTGAAAACGTCGAACACCATCGGACAGTCGAAACCTTCGATCATGGCTCGGCGAAAATCGACATTTTGCAGGATGGCGTCGAGATCGGAGAGGTCCGTCTGCGACATCTGCGCGGTGGAAAGGACGCCCTCCTTGTTCGCCTGGATCGCGCCGTCGTGCGTGACGCGCCAGCCCGACGCGCAGACTTGTCCGCCCGGACAAGGCCCGTAGCCCGTGTTCACGCTGAACGCGCTCCAGGGCGCGCCGGCGTCGACCACCGGCGCATAGCAGCCGCCCTGGCAAATGTAGGCGGTGCCGTTCATCGAGAACGGCATGCCTTCGGCGCACGCGCAGCAGCCGCAGACCTCCTGACAGCCGGTTTCGCACAACGGAGGCGGCGCGCAGCCGACGTTCGAGCAATCGATCGCGCGATCGGGCGTGGCGTCGGCAGCGGAGTCCGCGTCGGCTTTGACGTCCGGGGCGGCATCCATGCTCGACGATCCCGCGCTGCCACCGGCGCTGGTCGTCTCGAGATGCTCCGGCGACCCGTCTCCGCATCCAGCAGCCAAGCCGACCGCGGCCCCGACCAGAAACACTCCCGCAAGTACCCTAAGCATGGCCCTCAGTATGCCACGGCCGAGCCTAGCTGCCCGAGCGCGGCAGATCGACGACGGCGAGCGTGCCGCCCGAGCGGGGCCGCGACAAGCGCAGCCTCCCGCCGTGAGCGCGGGCCAGGCGCCGCACCAGCCAGATTCCCACGCCGAATCCGGAACCTCGCCGCGCGTTCGGATGGCGCGTGAAGCGGCGTCCGATCCCCGACTTCGAACGAAGACCGGGGCCGCGATCCAGAACCGCGAGCCGGACTCCTGAGCCGCGCCCTTCGAGCAGGATCGCGATCGGTTTTTTTGCCCCGTACTTGAGACCGTTCGAAACCAGCTCGAGGATGATGGCTTCGAGCTGATCGGGGTCGAAGCGACCACGCAGGTCTCCGGTCCGGGAAATCTCGATGCCAGCAAGCTTGCCCAGCCGCTTCTGCATGCGACGCCGCATGCCGCGGATGATTTTTTCGGTGAAGGCGCCGAGATCGAGCCGCTCGCGGCGAGGCCGTAGCGCGTGCTCGCGGCCAGCGATGATCCCGAGCTCGCGCGCAAAGCCCCGGAGCTCGTCGACGCCGCGGCACTTGCACTTCGCGAGCGCGGCGATCCGAACGTCGAGCTCCTCGCTCGCGCGCATCAAGAAGGCGTCGCGAGTCGCGATCTCTTGCCGCAACTTTGCGTTCACGCCGCACGCTCCGTGACGAGCTCCGACGCTCCGGCCTCGGGCTCCCGCACCCGCAGCCCGAAGTGCCACAGGCGCCCCCCGCCCGCGGCCGCGATCAGCGCCACCAGCACGACCTGAAGCAAGCCGGCGCGCACGATCAGGCCCGGGATGCCCCAGCGCGTTTCGGCCAGCGCGGCGAGCGCTTCGGACAGCATGTCGCCGGCGATCGTGACCAGAGCGTAGCTGCCGGCGATGCGCCCGCGCATGGCCGCGCTCGACACGCTGTTCTGCGCGACGTCGCTGAGCGTGGTCGCGGTGAGCGTCAGGCTGCGATCGACAGAGAGCGCTGCGGCGAACGGCACCAGCGCCGCCACTGCGCCGACCGCCGCGAAGTTTCCGGCAATCGCGATCACCATGCCGTCGAGCAGCATCGTGACCAGGAAGATCTTTCCCAGGCTCGAGACCCGGCGCAAGAGCAGCGGCAAGAGCGCCGCGCCGATCGCGGCGACCACGGTCCAGGTGATTTCCGCGTAGCGCACGCCGTCGTCGCCGGCATGAAGCACGTGTTTGATCACCATCTTGCCTTCGTAGGCCTCGCTGATCACCTCCACCAAAAAGGAGCCGGCGAGCAGCGCGAGCAGCGGGCGCTGAGCGGGCTGTGCCAGAAAGCGGAAGCCTTCTGCGAAGCTCCGCCAGAAGCCTTCCGCCCGCTCGGCTGCCGGCGCCAAGGGCGCCGTGAACCCGGCCGTTCCAGGATCGCAGAAACGGTACAGCATCGCGATGAACCCGAGGTTCGTGAGCACGTCGAACGCAAACAGCAAATAGACGCGGTCGCCCACCCGCGCCAAGACTTGCCCGCCCGCGAACAGGCCGAGCAACAGCGAGAGCGTCGTGATCAGGCTGATCAGCGAGGTAAAGGTGACGAGATGCGTCTTGTACTCGAGCGGCGCGCCGCGTTCGTCATACAAGGGGTCGCCATTTTCGGCGCGTGATGCCGAGCTTTCGCGGAGCAGGTCGACGGAAAAGGCGATGCGTGTCGCCCGCAGCGCCGTCTTCATGAAGGCCGACACCATCACGTAGGGCAGCACGCGCGCGATGGTGGGCGGCCCGAGCGCGAGCTCGACCACCAGGAACGCGAGCACCGCGGTCTCGACGCCGCGTCCGGCCAGCACCAGTTTCCAGCGCCAGCGGGCCAGCGCCGCCGCTCCCGAGCGCGCTGCCCGATCGGCGAGCGGCCCCGAAATCAGCGCCCCGAGCAGGAAGCACCCCAGCGTGGGCAGCATGAGCCTGGCGCGGTCCTGTTGGGTGACCGCGAGGTTCGTCATCATCAACGCGCTCGCCCAGCCCGAGACGGCGATGCCGAAGTCGTCGATCAGCGACGCGGCCAGGAAGGCGCGCGCTGTGGGTTCCTGGCGCAGGAAGCCGGCGTAGCTCGCGAGCAGACCCATGCGATAAAAAGGGGATCCGATTCTTGCTAGTCCAAGCGGACAAGCCTGTCCACCGTTCAACGCATGGTGAAAGGTGCGTTGTCACTGGATTAGAAACTCGTCTCCGGTCGAACTTGGATCGAGCGGCCACGAATTCTGGCAATCATGATTCAGCGAATCCCCATGAGGCGTCTTCTCTTCGCAAGTTGTGCGTCCCTTGCCTGCATCCTCCTCCCGGCTGCAGCATCCGCCAACGGTCGCTTCCCGTCGGCGCAGCTCTTGCTCAAAGATCCATCGGATCCGAACCGGCTCTGGCTCCGCGCCACCTACGGTCTAATCACATCCGCGGATCGCGGCTGCACCTGGCACCGCATCTGCGAATCGGCTCCGAACTACAGCGGGACCGAGGACCCCATGTTCGGGGTCATGGGCGACGGTACGGTGATCGGCGGTACTTTTCACGGCATCGCCACGACCTTCGATCACGGCTGCAACTGGAGCAACGGGGCTTCGACGGCGGACAAGTTCTACATCGATCTCGCGGTACAGCCCACCGACCCCGCGCGCGCGATCGCCATCGACGGCAGCGGCAGAGGCGACGGCGGTTTCACGAACCAGGTCTGGCGCACGACCGACTCCGCGCGCACCTGGACCGCGCTCGGTGCGGGGCTCGATCCCGATCTGATCGTTTTGACGCTCGACGCGGCGCCGTCGGCGCCGTCCCGAATTTACGTGACCGCGGTTCGCACCAGGGTCGGGGACGGCGGCGCGCCGTTGCGCGAAGGCGTGCTCTTGCGCAGCGAGAACGATGGCGTGAGCTTCAGCGTCCACGTCATTCCCGGATCGACGGCGGGCTTCGAACCGTGGCTGTCCGCGATCCATCCGACCGATCCGAAGAAGCTCTACGTGCGGCTGCACGGACCGAACACCTCGCCGCCCGGGGTCGTCGAAAACCGCGTCGTTTACTCCGCTGACGGCGGCGACACCTGGCAGCGCATCTTCGACGTGCGCGCCGACGTTCTCGGCTTCGCGCTTTCTCCGGACGGAAGCCGCGTGCTCTTGGGCGTGGGCGATTCGCATGATCTCGACAAAGCGCGTCCCGTCGATGCATCGGTGCTCGGCCTGTACGCCGCGAGCAGCAACGATCACGAGTTCAAGCGCACGCGCGCGGGCCAGATCGGCTGTTTGACCTGGGCTGCCGAGGGACTCTATTTCTGCTCCACCCAGTTTCCGATCGATGGCGGTGCCAGCGGTTTCGAGCTCGGCCTGTCCACGGACGAAGGGGTCACCGCCAAGCAGGTGATGCACCTCGCGGGCATCGAGGGCATGCTGGAGTGCCCGCAGAGCTCGACGCTTTCCGAGCTCTGCGAGGAAGAAGAGTGGAAGGCCATATGTCTCGACATCGGACGCTGCTCGTTCGACGATGGCGGGCTGATCCCGTACCCGCCCGGGGACACCTGTCCCGCCACGGGCGGCACCGGCGGTAGCGGGGGAACCGGCGCCGACGGTGGAGCGGGCTCCGGTGGCACTTCCGGAGCCGGGAATGGCACCGGGGGCGGGGTGCCCGACGCCAGCGCCGGCGCGGCGAACGCCGCCGACAACGGCCTCACGGTCCGCGGCGGTTGCGACTGCCGCGCCGCGGATCACGATCCGGGCCTCGGGCTCGCGCTGCTCGGTGCATTGGCCGCGCTGGTCAGCGCGCGACGAAAAGCGCCACCGCGAACGCCAGACCGGCGAGCAACACCGTCACCCCGACGGAAATGAAAAGCACCAGCATCGTGATGCGTTTGGCCCGGTTCATGGCCTGGTTCACAGCCTGGTTCATCTGGTACTGCTGAAACTGGCCGAACGATTGGTTCATCGGCGCGCCGTACTGGTAGCCGATCTGTGGGATCTGATCGCGCGTAATGCCCGGATACTGAGCGCCGATCTGCTGCTCCATGATCTTGTTCACGAGCGCGGCATGCTCGGCGGCCTGAGCGTGATGTTTGAGCACGTGCCGGCAGTACGGGCAGTTCGGCCGCGTCAGATCCTCGAGCGATAGGTTCGCGCCGCAATGCTCGCACTTCACCGGACTAACCCTTCACGACCGCGTGGGCCGGCACCCACTGTTGAGCGCCGTTGTCGAACTGCACCAGGTACTGATCGGGAGCCGCTTGCATCACGCTGGCCGGATACTGGTTGCCGTCGGACCACTTCACCGCCACGCGCGAGCCGGCGCTGATGCCGCCGGTCATCACCGCCGCGGCCTGGCCGAAGGCGAAGCCGAGCGGATTTCTCATGATCGCGGCCTGCGCTTGCGCCGCCTGCTGCATCGCGGGGCTGGCCATCGCGGCCGCCACCGGGTCCTGGTTTGCCGCGGCGTAGACTGCCTGCGCATTGGGCTGCTGCATGGCCGCCGCGCTCGAGTCACGCGTGACGTGGACGCGCCGTGGCGGCATCCCGCCGCGGATCCGCGCTTCTTCCTGCATCACGTTCCCGCTGTGTCCCGCGTACTGCATCATGTTCGCGGCCATGGTGTTGGTCCAGAAGCCGCCTGCTTCCGCCCAGTCGCTGGTCGACACGCCCGAGGCGTGAGTGGCACCCTCGTAGCCGTAGATCTTGATCAGCGCGCTCACGTGCACGAAGTCCTCGTAGCTCACGCGCGCCGCGCCGCCTTTTCTGCGGGCCAGCGCGGCCTGATACAAAGGCATGAAGGCGGTTGCGACCCGCCCCATCAGCGACATGTCCTGCATGCGCGCCGTCCAGCCCGCCTTGGCGGCTTCGTAGTCGGCTTGCGCCACGCCCTCGGCGCGCAGCACCTCGGCGGTGGCTTTGGGGTCCTTGTCCTTGCCGTCGAGGGCAGCTCCAAGGTCGGCGTAGCGTTCGAGCGAGATTCCGTTGATCGGCGAAAACGGGTCCATGGGGGCGATCCTTTACGGCTAGTGGGCCGTGGCGGCCGGGCAGAGGCTCTTACAGTTCCCGACGCCGTTAGCGTCCAGGCGCGCCTCGCACTCGGCGTGTGGGTCGGGCGAACGCAGGGCTTCCGCACACTCGGTGTTGCACTGCTGGCGGGCCTCGTTACCGAGCGTCGAGACCACGCAGTCGCAAATCGAGTCGCACGGCCCCGATTTCTGGTCGTCGTCCGAGCCGCACGAGGCGCTCAATAGAACGAGCGCCGCGAACCCGATGGCAGCGAGCGCTTTTCGCCTGCGTTCCTGTATCGCCTGTTTCAAGGGGTTACCTCGTCTGTGGATGGGGCTCTGGGCGCACACGCCTCAACAGCGCTTAAAAGTGCAACCACGCACGGTAACAGGGGGCCCGAACAGGCGTCGAGTGCTTTCACTCACTTGCCTTGCGAGCGAAGGATCGCGTTCCTAACTCTTTCCAGCATGACTTCCGCTTCAACACGAAATAGGAGTTTGCTGGCCCGCGTGGGTATGCCTGCGGTGACCGTCGTCTTCGCCTGCGGCTGCATCCATGTGGAGAAGCAACCGACCGTGAGAGAACCGGCGATGGTCCCGGCTTCCGGCCGGCAGCCGACTTCTCGTCCAGAGGCGGCGAGCCAGGCCCGGACGGAATCGGCGGCCAAGAGTCCCGCGGCGCCGGCGATCGACCCTGCGGCGATCCAGGCTCTCGAAAGGATGGGCGCGTTCTTGCGCGAGCAGCGAAGCTTCGCGATCAGGTCGGATACATCGACCGATGACGTGCTCGATAACGGGCAGAAGGTCCAGTTCGCGGAAGTGGTCGAAATGTGGGTCAAGCGGCCCAATCGGATGCGCGTGAACGTCGTGTCGGACGCCAAACGGCGCCAGTCGTTTTTTGACGGAAAGACGTTCACGCTCTACTCGCCGAGGCTCGGCTACTACGCGACGTTCGACGCGCCGCCGACGCTGCGCGAGCTGATCGACGTCGCCGAGCAGCGTTATAACCTCGAGTTCCCCCTGGTCGACCTGTTCTACTGGGGCACCGACAAGAGCGGACTCAAGGACATCAAGACCGCGAGCTCGTTCGGTCGGAGCAAGGTCGGCGACTACGATTGCGACCACTACGCGCTGCAGCAGAACGACGTCGACTGGCAGATCTGGATTCAGCGCGGAGCACAGCCTCTGCCGCGCAAGCTCGTGATCACCAGCAAGCGCGAGCTCGGGCAGCCGCAGTTCACCGCGGTCCTGGGCTGGAATCTCGAGCCCAAGCTGAACGAGAGCGCGTTCATGTTCGAGCCGCCCAAGGGCGCGCGCCGCATCGTCTTCGAGCAAGCGCAGAATGCGCTTCGGCCAGGCGGCTGAGAGGAGTCGTACCGATGTACCGCACCCACAAACGAGCACTCGCGCTCGGCGGCGCGCTGATCGCGGCTACGCTGGTGCTCGGCAGCGGTTTTTCGCCGCGCTCCGCGGAGGCGCGCTACGTGCGCAACGCGACGCGCACCAACGTGAACGCCAACGTGAACCGGAACCGCAACGTGAACGTCAATCGGAACTACAACGTTCACCGCGACGTGGACGTCGACGTCGACCACGGTCACTACCACCCTGTGGCGAGGGGGGTCGCTTTCGGAGCGGCAGCCACGCTCACCGCCGCTGCGGTCGGTTCGGTCGTCAATTCGCTCCCGCCGTCGTGTTCGACCACCATGGTCAATGGCCTCACGTACCAGAACTGCGGAGGCACCTGGTATCAACCGCGCTACGCCGGCACCCAGGTCAACTACGTGGTCGTGAACCCGCCGCGCTGACCGCTGCTAGAATGGCGCTCGACCGCCATGGTCGAGGTAACGAACGCGGACCGGGTCGTATTTCCGGAAGTCAATCGGACCAAAGGCGACGTGGTCGCGTACTACGAGCGCGTTGCTCCGCGCATGCTGCCGCATCTGCTCGAGCGTCCGCTTTCGATCCGCCGCTATCCGAAGGGGCTCGCCGGCGCGGGTTTTTTCCAGAAAAACGTACCGCCCCACTACCCTGAATCGATCCGGCGCTGGGTGGTCGAACGGGAGAAGGGCAAGACCGTGTATCCGCTGCTGAGCAGCGCCGACGATCTGGTGTATCTCGCCAATCAGGGCGCGATCGAGTTCCACGTGCCGACGGCGCGAGCAGCGGCGGGGTTTCGCCCCGACCGGCTGGTGATCGATCTCGACCCGCCGCCCGGCACCTTTTCGTTGGTCCGGCGCGCCGCGCTGCTCACGCGAGACGCGCTCGGCGAGCTCGGCCTCGCCTCGGTGCCGATCGCGACCGGATCGAAGGGCTACCACCTGGTGTCGGCGATCGCCCCGGAGCTCGATGCCGGCGAGCTCGCGCTTGCAATCCAGAAGTTTGCCGCGCTCCTGGTCGCCGCGCACCCCGACACGCTCACCGGGGTCTTCCGGGTCGCGCAGCGCGGCGGCAAGGTCTTCGTCGACTGGATGAGAAACGCCCCGCTCGCGACGGTCGTGGTCCCGTATTCGCTGCGCGCGACACCGCGAGCCACGGTTGCGGCCCCACTCGACTGGGACGAAATCGAACGAGTGGATCCCGACGCGTTCGGCATCGCCGACGTCGAGCGGCTGCTCGCGCGTTCGGACTCGCTCTTGGAGCTGGCGAAGACGCCCGCCGATCCGCGCCGCTTCGCCAGCGCGGCCGACGCGGCGTTCGAGCGTTCCGGGCTCGTGCTCGAGCCGTTCGACCGCTTTCGATCGTAACTCAGGCGCTGGTGCTGGTCGGGTAGCCGGCCGCGTGCCAGGCCTCGAAGCCGCCGTCGAGCGCGACCGTACGCAGATAACCCATCGTTCGCAGGGTGTGCGCGGCCAGGGTCGAGATCTTGCCCAACTGACAATAGGTGAGGATGCGTGCCGTCGGATCGGGCAACTCGCGATCGGCGCGCAGCTCGAGCTCGCCGCGCGGGATGTTGCGCGCGCCGGGCAGGTGGCGGGCACGAAAAACCTCGGGCTCGCGCACGTCGAGCAGGACCAGACCCGGGGCGTCGCGCTCGAGCTCGCGCTTGAGCTGGTCCATCGACATGAACGCGACCTCGCGCGCGGCCTCGGCAATCAGCTGTTTTACGGTCTTGCCGCCGGTGCGATTGGTGCGAAGGGCCTCGGTCAGGTGCTGCGGCATGGCGATGCTGAGGTTTCGCATCAACTCCACGAAGGCGGCGCGATCGCGGCGCTGCAGCCGCGGGTTGTCGGCTTTCTCGGCGCCGAGCGTGGAATTGCTCCTGCCCTTGTAGTCGTGCGCGGGAAAGATCAAGAGTTTGTCGTCGAGCGTCAGCAGCTTGTCGAACAGGCTCCGGTGCAGCGCCTCCGCATCTCCGGTCGGCAAGTCGGTACGCCCGGTGCCTCCGATCAACAGCGTGTCTCCAGTCAAAACGCGGTCGGTCAAGACCAGGCTCAACGAGTCTTCGGTGTGGCCCGGAGTTTCGATCACGTAAAAGCGCAAGTTGCCGACGATCAGCGTGTCGCCGTCCTCGAGCCGCAGATCGACGAACGGGGCGGCGCTGCGCCGGTGCATCACCACCGGCGCGTTCAGCTGTTTGGCGAGCTCACGAGCCCCCGTGAAATGGTCGGCGTGGGTGTGCGTATCGAGCACGTAGCGGATGCGCAGCCCCTTTTCGTGGGCCAGCGCCTGGTAGTGATCGATCCCGGCGAGCTCCGGATCGACGACGATGGCCGAGCACGTCTCGGGACAGCCGACCAAATACGACAAGCAGCCGCCGTACCGGATCTGTTCGAAGATCATCGCCTGATCCTACTCCAACCGGAGAGGCGGCCAAGCTCGCGAGTCTAATTGCCTCGGGGCAAGAATGCCGGTCCTGCGGGGATTGCCGTAGCCGGATCATGGGGTACCAAGACTCATAGTGTCCCCGCCTCCGAGGCCTGCCCCGGTGCCGCCGCACAAGCACGCAAAGCGGCTGATCATCAGCGCCGCGCTCGGTCTGTCGGCAGTGGTCGGATTGTTCGCGGCAAGCGCGATCTCGTACTTGTCGGCGAACGCGTCGGTCGATCACACGTTGCAGGTCCAGCAGGCTGCCGACGAATGGCTGGTCGCGTTGCTCGACGCCGAGACCGGAGCGCGTGGCTACGTGATCGCGTCGCGGCGAGACGCGATGCTCGAGCCGTACGAGTCGGCGCTCAGAACCGAGCGTGCGACCGCGGAACGGGTGAAGAGCCTGGTCGACAAGGACGCACCGCACGCCGAGAACGTCGCGCTCGCCGAGCACCAGGCGAAGGTGGTGATCGAAGGCTTGCGCGAGGTGGTCGGGCTGGTGCGTTCGGGAGATCGCGACGAGGCGATCGCCCGCATCTCGTCCGGCGAAGGCCAGCGCAACATGGATCTCTTCCGAGCGAACGTCGGCGAGTTGCGACAGGCCGAGGAACGGATTCTGATCGCGCATCGCGCCGAGGCTCGCAGTCGCGCGGTCATGGCGTTGGTCGGGGCAGCGTTGCTGGCGCTGGCCTCGTTTCTACTGGCGATGGTGGCCTGGAAAGCCGAGCGCACGCGCGAGGAGGCGTTGAGCCGACTCGCGGCCGAAGCCAAGAAGCGGCTCCGCAGTCTGTCCGAGGTCGCCGCCGCGCTTTCCGAAGCGCGCACCCGCACGGAGGTCGCAGCGATCGTCGTCGAGCACGGTGCGCGCGCTTGTGGCGCCGATACCTGCACGCTGTACGTGCTCGACGAGAGCGGAACCGCGCTCGAGCTGCTCCGCGAACGCGGGGTCGCGCCCGAAGTGATCGAGCGGATCCGCCGTCTCGATGCAGACTCCGCCGACCACACCTTCGCGACGCTGATGTCCGAGAGGCCGATCTGGGCCGAGAGCGAGGCCGAATACGCCAAGGCCTTTCCCGAGCTCGCTCGGATCAAGACCGGCTCGCCGCGCGCCAAGGCGATATCGAGCATGCCGCTCGTCGTCGAGGGCGGTCCGGTCGGCCTGCTCGCGATGGGATTTTACCAACCGCGCAAGTTTTCGTCGGAGGAACGCGCGTTCATCGAGACCCTGTCCCAGCAATGTGCCCAAGCCTTACAGCGCGCATCGCGGCTGGAACGCGAAGACGAGGTGCGCACCTGGTTCAACACCACCCTGATGAGCATCGGGGACGCCGTGATTGCGACCGACGCGCAGGGTCGCGTCACCTTCATCAATCCGATCGCCCAGAAGTTGACGGGCTGGAGCGAAGCCGAAGCGCGCGGCCGGCATCTCGACGAAGTTTTTCGGATCTTCAGCGAAGAGACCGGGGTTCCGCTCGACAGCCCGGTCGGCAAGGTGCTGCGCGAAGGGGCGGTGGTCGGGCTGGCGAACCACACCGTGCTGCGCTCGAAAAACGGCGCCGAGATCCCGATCGACGACAGCGGCGCGCCAATCCGAGGCGAGAGCGGCCAGCTGTTCGGCGTCGTGATGGTGTTTCGCGACGTGAGCAAGGAAAAAGTCGACCGGGTGCGTCGCGAGTTTCTGGCGCGCGCGGGCGAGGTGCTCGGATCGAGCGTCGATTTCCAGGCCACGGTGGCCGCCGTGGCGCAGGTCGCGGTGCCGACGATCGCCGACTGGTGCGCGGTCAATCTGCTCGAGCCCGGCGCTCTTTTGCCATACCAGGCGGCGGTCGCGCACACTGTTCCGAGCAAGGTGCGGCTCGCCAAGGAGCTCGGCGAGCGCTATCCGGCCGATCCGAACGCGCCGCGCGGGGCGCTGAGCGTGATCCAGAGCGGAAAGGCGGAGCTCTACCCGGCGATTTCCGAGCAGCTGCTCGAGAGCTACGCGCGCGACGCGGAGCACTTGCGGCTGCTTCGGGAGTTGAAGCTGAGCTCCGTGATGGTGGTGCCGCTCCGGGTGCGCGACCGCACGCTGGGCGCGATCACCTTCATCTATGCCGAATCGGCCCGGCGCTACACCGAGGGCGACCTGGCCTTCGCCGAGGACTTCGCACGGCGCGCCGCGCTGGCGATCGAGAACGCGCTCGCGATCAAGGACGCCCAGGCGGCGCGTGTACGCGAGCGAGCGCTGCGCGACGAGGCCGAAGTCGCGAGTCGCGCCAAGGACGAGTTCTTGGCGATGGTCTCCCACGAGCTGCGCACGCCGCTGACGCCGATACTGGGCTGGACGCTGACGCTGCGCGGTCGTTCGCCGGCGCCCGAGCTCGATCGAGGCCTGGCCGTGATCGAAAGGAACGCGCGCGCCCAGGCCAAGCTGATCGAGGACGTTCTCGACGTTTCGCGCATCGTCAGCGGAAAGCTCGCACTCGCGCTCGGTGACACCGACGTTGGCGAAGTGATCAACGCCTCGGTCGAGACCGTGACTCCGGCCGCCGAGGCCAAGAACATCGCGATTTCCGTCGATGTCGCCGGGGAAGGCCTGACCATCGTCGCGGACTCCGACCGCGTGCAGCAGATCGTGTGGAATCTGCTTTCGAACGCTGTCAAGTTCACGCCGCGCGGCGGGCGGGTGGCGCTGTCCGCGCGCCGCGAGGCGTCCGAGGTACGGATCAGCGTGTGCGACACCGGGGAGGGGATCCGGCCCGAGATGCTGCCGCTGATCTTCGAGCCGTTCCGGCAAGCCGACGGGTCCACGACGCGGCGGCACGGGGGCCTCGGGTTGGGCCTCGCCATCGTCAAGCACCTCGTGTCCGCGCACGGCGGGAGCGTCCAGGCGGAAAGCGAGGGCATGGGACGTGGCGCGACGTTCACGGTCCGGTTGCCCGTGCGCGCGCCCGTTCCGGCGCTCGGATTGGGGTCGCCCGCGGCGCCGAGCATGGAGAGCGCGGCGGCACTGCGGAGCGAGGCGCCGCGACTCGACGGTTTGCGGGTGGTGGTGGTCGACGACGAAGAAGACGCGCTCACCGTGGTCGGTGAAGCGCTGCGCGAACGCGGCGCCGAGGTGCACTGTCTGGCTTCCCCGACCGACGCCGTGGAGCAGGTCGCGACCGTACGGCCGGACGTGATCGTCAGCGACATCGGGATGCCGCACATGGACGGCTACTCGTTGATTCGGAAGATCCGGGCCTTGCCGACGGAGCGCGGAGGGCGAACCCCCGCCATCGCGCTGACCGCCTACGCGCGCAGCGAGGACGCGCAACGCGCGTTTGCGGCGGGCTATCAGATGCACCTGGCGAAGCCGGTCGAGCTCGCGCAGCTAGCGACCGTGGTCGCGAATCTGGGCGGCCGGAGCCTCGACGGGTAGTTCTCAGAAAGTGCCCGCGACCCCGATCGTGCCGCCGTCGTGTTCGACGCTCGTCGTGAGCTTGAGCGGCGTGACGCGATGTAGATGCGGCACCAGCACCCCGACCATGACTCCGGCTCCGACGCCGGCGATCACGTCCGTGGTGAAGTGCGCCGCCGTCAGGATGCGCCCGCCGCCGACCACCAAGGTCGCGGCCGTACCGCCGCCGACCACGAGCCACTGCTCGAGCGCGGGGGCGTCGCGGGTGAGCACCAGGTAGCTTGCCGTGGACGCGAGCGTCGCGGCGAACGCGGTGTGGAGCGAGTAGAACGACAGCGCCTCCTGCGTGCCTGGGGTGACCGACCCGGTTTCGCGGAGCTCGATGTACGCGCGCGGGCGCGGGCGGCGTACGGCGATCTTGAACAGATTGCACAACATCCAGGTCGTGGTCGCGCTCTCCGCGTACAGCGTGCCGTAGGTCAGCGCCGAATCGACCCGTTTGCCGAAGCCGGCCAGGGTCGTGTCGGTGATCGCCCAGGCGGCGGTCGCGAGCACGCCGATGTCGCTGGTCTGCGCGCCGCGCAGCGACGCCGAATCGCGCTTGGCCGCCCATTCGTCGATAAAGATCAGCTCTGCGGAATCATCGGGGAGCTGCGCTTCGATTTCCCCGGTGGCGATGATCGCTTCGCTGGTCGCCGCGACCAGCAGCGTACCGCCGAAAAACACACTGTCGGCGACCGGATCGAGCTCGAACACGGGCGTTTTGCGCTGCTCTTGCTCCTGGGCGAGCGCCGAGGCTGGCGCGAGCGCGCACGCGCAATAGCCGATCCACCGAGCCAGCCTGCGCAGGCGGCTGAAAGCTTCAGTCATCGCGAGTCTCCCGGAGCGCGAGCCGCGCTGTCCGAATCTCGAAACTTGCTAGATGATCACGGCCACCGCGGTGGCAAGCCCTTTCTGCGTGCGGAGCTTCGCGCGGCGTTCGTCAAATAGTCACACAACGGCGCTTAATTGCTGCGCGGCGCCGGCCGCTTTCAGGTCTCGGCATGGCAGCAAACACAGCGAAGATCACCGTCGGTCGGTTGCTCGAGATCCGCGCGGACGCCGGGTACAAAACCCGTGCGGACGTCGATCTGCTATTCGACGCCATCGAGCGCGAAGTCGGAAAGCTCGCGCGCGGGCAACGCCACGTCACCGTGGTGGATTGGCGGCGTTGCCCGGTGATGGCTCCGGAAGCCGCCGAGCGTATCGCCACGCGGATCGCCGGTACCAATGCGACCACCGACCGGAGCGCCGCTCTGGCGGCCAACGACTCGCCGGTCGCGGTGCTGCAGTTCGTGCGGGTGATCCGCGAAGCCAGGCTGCCCGATCGCAAGCTCTTCTTCGACGAGAGCGAGCTCGTCGAATGGCTGAAAGACACGCTTTCGGCGCCCGAGCTCCGGCGCTTGCGCGAGTTCTTGCGGGGCGCCTAGCTACTCGGCCGTCGCGGGGTCATTCTCCGCGGCCCTCTGGGCGTGAATTCGCGTGGCGTAACCGGATTCGACGCCTCAATTTCGTCGGAATGCGGCTCAACGCTCGAGAGCTGGTTTCGGTGGCTTTTGCCGCCTGGCTCCTGGTCGGGTGCGGGGCATCGATCAGCGCGGCGAATCGCGATGCGACGATCAGCTCCGGTGGATCCGCCAGTGGCAAGGTGACCCAGACCGAGCTCCAGCAGGAAGTCCAGCGGGTCGCCACTTCGTTCATGGACCGCGCCGGGCAGGCCATCGACCCGAGCTCGAACGACGCCCCGCGGCGCGCCAGCGATGAAACACTGCTGCGGATGGTGCTCATTTACACGTCCTCCGCGCTCGACATCGCCACCGGGCCGTTCCCCGAGGTCAACGCGCTGGACATGGCGGTCTTCGCCAGCCTGTGCCGCAGTTCGCTGGAGCAGCATTGGATTCCGCGCGGCCTCGGTCCCGGCGGCGCCGAGCTGCTGACCGCGTTCAAGGTGCTGGAACGCGACGTCTGGACCATTCTGTCGCGGATCATCGATGAACGAAAACAGGCCGATCTGCGCGCGATGATCGCGGACTGGCAGCGCGAGCATCCACAGCAGTTTCGCGTCGCAGGGGTGCGCTTCCAGCAGTTCTCCGCGTACGCGGCCAAGGCCAGCGCGAGGACCAAGGCTTTCGGTCTCTTGCGCGACGTGAGATCCGCGATCGCGCTCGGCGATCAAGCGCTCCTGATCAGCGAGCGCGCCTTCTTCGCAGCGCACCGCCTGCCGTTCCTGCTCAGACTCCAGGCACGGGTCGGCGTGCAGGAAACGGTGACCGACACGCTATCGCGCGCCGAAGTCGAGGGCCTGATGGCGCAGGTTCCTGCGTTGCGCCCGATGCTGTCGGAGCTGATGGAGCTCACCGATCGCGCGGGCACCACGGCGCACGAGGCGCGCATGCTGATGGCCGCGGTCGACCCGACGCTCGCGCACGTCACGGCGCCCGAGAATCGCGAGCTGATCACCGGGATGGCGGGCACGCTCGACTCCGCCAACCGCCTGACCGAAAGCTCGTTGCGGCTGGTGCGGGAAATGCGCGGCAGCCTGCCGAGCGATCCCGAGCAAACGCTCGGCGCCCTCGAGCAGCGCGCCGATTCCGTGCTGCGGCGCTGGATCGTGTACCTCTTGATCCTGGGCTTCGCCTGGTCGCTGTTCTTCTGGTCGGGTTACGTTCTGGTGAAGCGCCTGACTTCCTGATCGCCCGACAATGAGATCAGGCCGCGTGCGAAGGCGTCGGCGCGTCCCCAGCGTCCCGGGATGCCGAGCAGCTCGATGCGTTCGATCGAGCTCGGAACCGCCGGCGCCACCAGCAGATGGTTTCCGATCGGTTCGAGCCCGAGCAGCACGCGCAACATCAAGAGCGGCGCGCCCGAGGCCCAGGCCTGCGGGCTGCACGCCGTCGGGTACTCGACCGGAAAGTGGGTGACGTTGCGCGGGTAGCCGCCGAACGCCTCGGGCGGACGCCCGCCGAAGAACACCGAGGCCTCGAGAATGGCGAGCGCCAGGCGCGCCGCTTCGCGATCGAAGCCGTACTGCCTGAGGCCCAGCGCAATGAACGAGCAGTCGTGCGGCCACACGGTTCCGACGTGGTAGCCGATCGGATTGTAGGCCGTGTCGCCCTCGGCCATCGTGCGCACGCCCCAGCCCGAGAACAGCCGTTCGCCGAGCAGGTGCTGCGCGACGCGCCCGGCCTTGTCGCTGTCGACGATACCGCTAAAGAGCAGGTGCCCGATGTTCGAGGTCAACGCATCGACCTTCTGCTTCTCCCCGTCGAGCGCGAGCGCGAAGTAGCCGCGGTCCTCGAGCCAGAACTCCTGATTGAAACGGCGCTTGAGCTCCGCGGCCTCGCGCTCGAGACGCGCCCCGAACTCGGGATCCTTCCAGATCTCGCGCGCCAGCCGGGCCGCACGGCGCTTCGCGTCGTACGCGTAGCCTTGCAGCTCGCAGATGGCGCGGGGTAGCGTTGCGAAGCGCCCGTCCGCGAAGCGGATCGAGTCCCAGGAGTCCTTCCAGCACTGATTCTCGAGGCCGGTCTTCGGGTTACGGCTCTTGTATTCGATGAAGCCGTCCCCATCGCGGTCGCCGTACTGGTCGATCCACGAAAGCGCGTTGCGCGCGACCGGTTCGAGCCGCCGCACGAGCTCCACGTCGCCGGACCAGCGCTCGTACTCGTCGAGCAGTACCAGGAACAGCGTCGTCGAATCGGCGGCGCCGAAGTACGGAGAATGCGGGCGCTCCTCGAACGCGGTGAGCTCGCCGAGGCGCAGCTCGTGGATGATCTTGCCCGGCTCCTCGTCACGGAAGTCGTCGATTTTGCCACCCTGCATCAGCGCCAACAGCTCTAGCGTCGACTTTGCGAGCTCGGGCTGAAAGGGTAGGGCCTGGAAGCTCGTGAGCAGGCTGTCGCGGCCGAACACGGCCATGAACCACGGCAGCCCGGCGGCGGGCAGCGCGCCGGGAACGACTCCGGTTTCGAAGCGCAGCGCCGCCAGGTCGCTGATGCACTTCTCGTACACGCGCGGCAGCTCGGGCCACGAGCTCGACAGCAGCGGCGCCTGGTCGAGCCACTTCTGCGTGGTCGTGGCCATCCGGGAATCGCCGTTGTCGCCCGTGTGCCCGCACCGGGTACGGGTCAACAAGCCGCGCTGGATCGTGCGCACGGCGGTGACCACCTCGAGACACGTGCGCCACGTGCCTTGCGCCGGGATCCGCACCAAGAAGCTGACGCCGTTTTCGTCGAAACGGGCCTGGGGCGCGGTGGCCGTGATCCAGGTCTCGCGCTCGAAACGCTCGCGGCGATAGCCGAGCACGAGCCGGCCGTCTTCGACGCGGCGGTAAACCTCGCCGCGCTTCGCGAGCTCGTCCTTGACCTCGAACAGGTCGGCGAAGTCCGCCGCGGCCTCGATGCGTAGCTCGAGGTCGACGGGCTGGGTCTCGTGGTTCTCGATCACGATGTCTTCGTGAAATCCGTCACCGACGGCGCGCTTGCGCCGGACCGAGATTCCGGAGTTTACGTAGACGTTGGTGGCCGAGGGCGTCAGAAAGAACTGCGTCGAAAAGTAGTTCAGGTCGTCGACCGAGAGCACGCCGGGGCGCTGGCCGTTGATGGTGAGCACCCAGCGCGACAGGAAGCGCGTATCGGCGTGAAACAGCCCCTGCGGCTCGCTCGCCGAACCGGCGACATTCCCCGTCCGGTCGCTGACCACGAAAGTATTGCCGTCCAGGATCGAGACCAGCGCGCTCATGCGTGGAGCTCCTGGCTGGCTTCGCGTGCCTGGGCGCGCTCGCTCAGCACCGTGTTCAGCTTCAGCAGCAGCGCCACGTTGCCGCTGGCTTCGAACCGGTTCTGCAGCACGGCGGTGACGAAGTTCTGCTTGCCCTCCGTGACACGAACGAAGTCTGCCTCGTCGCAAGCGACCACGAGGTCGGCTGGGCCGTCGCTAGCTTCGACCAAGTAGCGGCCGTTGTCGAAATGAACGCGCCAGATGCCGGCGCCGCGAATGTCGAACTTCACGGTGCCGCGCGTGCCGACGAGGCGGGTGTCGCGACCCTCGGCTCCGATTCGCGCAAATAGGTCACTGGCACGTGGCTCCATGACTCGGTTCCTTCTCGACAGTTCTCAGTTGGCCTCGAGTGAATCCCAAACCGTTATCGCGGCTTTGCGCCCGAGCTGGCGCGTGGCCCGCACCGCGGCCAGGGTGAGGCCCTGGGCCATGCTCGGAAAAGCCAGTGGCAGTGCCGCGACTTGCTCGACTCGCAGCCGTGTCGCGATCGCGGTGGCGGCGACCTGGATCACCTCGGCCGAGTACGCGCCGACTACGTGCACGCCCAGCAGCTCCCGTGTGCCGCGATCGACGATGATCTTGCAGAACCCTTCCGTCAAACCTTCGATGATGGCTCGGGTCAAAACGCGATAGGGAACCAGGAGCTCCAGCGTGCCGCCGCGCGCGTGCGCTTCCTCCCCGGTGAGTCCCACGCCCGCGTACTCGGGATCGGTGAAGCTGCCGCCCGCCACGACCTCGTAGCAGTAGCGGCGATGCGGCCCGAGGATCGCGTTTTCCACGGCAATTCCGGCCTGGAGCGCCGCGCTCTGTGCCAGCATGCTGAGGCCGGTCGCGTCGCCCGCGGCGTAGATGTGCGGTGCGGTCGTCCTCAAGTATTCGTCGACGACGATACGCCCGCGTCCGGTCGCGACCTCGGCCGCTTCGAGCCCCAGGCCCTCGAGGTTGGCAGGCCAGCCCACCGCCGCGAAGATCGCATCGACTTCGAGCAGCGCGGAGCAGCCGTCTTTTTCGTAGCGCAAACACAGGCCGCCCGGCGTTTTCTCGATCGCCTCGGCCTTAGCGCCCAGGTGGACGGTGATGCCACCCCGAACGTATGCTGCCCTGACCGCCTCCGCGACGTCCGCGTCCGCGCTCGGGAGCAAGCGCGGTTTGAACTCGAGCAGCGTGACCTCCGCGCCGAAGTCGCGAAAAATCGAGGCCAGCTGGCAGCCGGTGTCGGCGCCGCCCACGACCGCGATTCGCCGTGGCAGCTCGTGCAGGTGGAGAATGTCGTTGTACGAGAGCGTGAGCTCGCCGCCCGGAATGCCGAGCTTGCGTCCCTGGCCGCCTACGCAGACGATGAAGCGGTCGCCCTCGTAGCGGCGTCCATCGGCAGCGACCGCCGTATTCGGGTCGCTGAATCTGACCTGTCCGCCCTGCTCGACCACCGTGACGCCGGCCGCCTCGAGCGCTCCGTGGACGTCTTTGTGCTCGACCACGTCGTTTGCGGTCCGGCACGCGTTGTCCACGACACCGCCGAGATCGATCGCGGGCGGCTGTCCGCGGAGCCCGAAGCGCTCCCAGCTCCTGGCCTCGCGCAGCAAACGAGCAACGCGGGCCAGCGTTCGCACCGGAGGCGGCCCTTGGTTCCATGCCACGCCGCCCAGGCGGCTTCTCTCGAGCAACACCGTGTCCGCGCCGAGCTCGTGGCTCTTCATCGCGGAGAAAAGGCCTGCTGGTCCCCCGCCAATCACTACCACGCGCATGAGCGGCCCTTCGACGAACGCATGCGGGGAGCTGCTGCAACAAGCGCACCCAGCCGGTGAAGCTCGTCCGTCTCCATGGCGGGACGGACGCAGCGGCCCCAGGTGTTACTTTTTGCCCGAGCAAAGCCGCGCGGGCTACGCGCGGTCTCGAGACGACTGCATCCAGTGCGGCATCGTATTTGCGTGATGACGTCCCAACTCCATGACGACCTCCGCAGCCGCGAGCTGGATTGACGTGACCGTGCCGATCAAAAACCAGATGGTGCACTGGCCGGGCGATCCGAGCATCGAGCTAACGCAGACCAAGCATCTCGAGCGCGGCGACCCGGCCACGGTCTCCAACCTCAGCCTGGGACTTCACACCGGCACGCACGTGGACGCACCGCTTCATTTCATCGCCGGAGCGAGCGGTATCGACGAGCTGGACCTGAACCGGGTTCTGGGCGTGGCTCGCGTCATCGAAATCGAAGACACCGAGTCGGTGAAGCGCGAGGCGCTGCGCGGTCACGGTTTGCGCCCCGGCGAACGCATCCTGCTGAAGACGAAGAATTCGGCGGAATGCTGGAACAGTGACACTTTCGTGCCGAGCTACGTTTATCTGTCGCTCGATGCCGCGCGCTATGTCGTCGAATGCAACATCTCTACGGTCGGCATCGACTATCTGTCGATCGGCGGCGGCGGCGAAGGCCATCAGACACATCGCGTTTTATTGGAACGGCAGGTCTGCGTGATCGAGGGGCTCTGGCTGTCCGGCGTTTCAGCCGGCGAATACGACTTGATCTGTCTGCCGCTGCGTGTCCAGGGCGGAGATGGCGCTCCGGCGCGCGTTCTGTTGCGTTCGCGCGCCGCGGCCTGAAACCACCGGTCCGGAACTTGCGTGGAGTTCCGGCATGGAACTAACGACGATTCCCGACGTTCCGATCGCGGCAAGCCGTATCGGGCTCGGCACCTGGGCGATGGGCGGCTTTCAGTGGGGAGGCACCGACGACGACGAATCGGTGCGCACGATCCACGCCGCGCTCGATCTCGGGATCAACCTGATCGACACCGCGCCGGCCTACGGCTTCGGGCACTCCGAACGCGTCGTGGGCCGGGCGATTGCAGAACGCGGCGGGCGCGATCGCGTGGTGATCGCGACCAAGGTCGGCCTGGAGCGCCAGGGTGATGCCCTCTACCGCAACTCGACGCGCCGTCAGATCTTCGACGAGGTCGAGACCTCGCTCAGGCTGCTCAGGACCGATTACATCGACCTCTATCAGGTGCACTGGCCGGACCTCGACACGCCCTACGAGGAGACCGCGCTCGCCCTGCTCGAGCTGAAACGGGCCGGTAAGATCCGGGCAATCGGCGTCTCGAACTACGCGGTCGACGCCCTCGACCGCTTCAACGCCGTGACGCCGCTCGCCTCCGTCCAGCCACCACTCAACCTGTTCGAGCGCCACGCGGAGCTGGACGTCCTTCCCTGGTGCCGTTCCAACAAGGTCGCGATCCTCACCTATGGCTCGCTTTGCCGCGGGCTGCTCACCGGCACCATCGACCTGACCACCAGGTTCGAGGGAGACGATCTGCGCCTCACCGACCCCAAGTTCCGCCCGCCGCGCTTCGCGGAGTACCTCGAGGCAGTGGAGCTGCTCGACCGCTTTGCTCGCGAGCGTTACGGCGTGGGCGTGCTTCCGTTCGCCGTGCGCTGGGTGCTGGATCATCCCGGCGTTTCCGTGGCGCTCTGGGGCGCGCGCCATCCCGGCGAGCTCGCGCCGCTCGGTGACATGATGGGCTGGCACCTGGACGACGCGGCTCGCCACTACGTCGACGCGGTGATCGCCAACAGCGTGGGCCATCCGGTGGGCCCGGAGTTCATGGCGCCTCCGGAGCACAAGCCGGACCAAGCGGCCGCTCCTGCGCCCTGACCCGTGCCGATGAAGCGCGCGCTCGGCGTCGTGGCGCTGGTCGTGCTCGCGCTGCTGCTTTGGTCGGTTTGGGATCGCGAAGCCTTGATCGGCTGGATGCGCGAAGCGCGGCCGGTCCCGTTCTTCGCGCTGATGGCGCTTCTGCCCGCGCTCGGCCTGCCGATCACGCCCTTTTTCATTCTCGCGGGCGCCACGTTCGGCGCCCGCATCGGCCTATTGGGCTCGTTGCTCGCGCTCGCGGCAAATCTGACCCTGTGTTACTGGATCGCGCAGAGCAGCCTGCGACCAAGGCTCGGCGCGCTGCTCCGGCGCTTCGACTACGAGCTCCCGTCGTTCGAAGAAGGCGGCCAGAGCGCGGTTCGCTTCACGCTCATGGTCAAGGTCGCACCGGGTGTGCCCGGCTTCGTCAAGCACTACGGCCTCGGCGCAGCCGGTGTGCCCTTCTCCGTCTACTTCGTGGCATCGATGGCGATCACCGGCCTCTACGCGGCTGCCTTGATCGTGCTCGGAGAATCGCTGCTCGAGCACGACCTCGGGAAGGCCGTGGCGGCGGCGGTCGCGCTCGCCGCCGTTGCGGGCGCCTTCTGGTGGCTGCGGCGGCGCCGGATGCGCGACGGTCGCGGCACCTGACGTTGGCTTCGGGCTTGCAGGATTCACGGTCGTCATCTGCCAAGGAGATTCGTTCCAGATGTCGAAATTCAAGCTCGCGTTGCCCGTGGTTCTGGCTGTCGCCGCGGCGTCTTGCGGTGGCAGCGAGGAAAAGGTCGTCATGGTGCCCGCATCGTCCGTGGCGCCGAGGACGACGCCCAAAGATGCATCCGATCGCATCGCCGAGGCGCGCTGCAACTACGAGGCGAGCTGCAACAAGATCGGCCCCGGCGGAAACTTCGAGTCGAAAAAGCTGTGCCAGCAGACCATGCGTGCCGACGCTGCCGAAGAGCTCGGCACCGACGAGTGCATGGATGGGGTGGCGGACCGCCATCTGAATGCCTGCCTCGCCGAGATTGGCGCCGAGGAATGCGGCTCCGTCACGGGTTCGTTCGACAGGCTGCGGTCGTTCAGCGCCTGCAAAACCTCGTCGATCTGTCTCAACTGACCCGTGTCCCGGCTCACCACGCTCCAAGCGATCGAGAAAGAGCGCGTGATCGCCGTGGTTCGTCTGGATGACGCGGCTAACCTGCCCGCGGTCGTCGAGGCGCTGGCCGCGGGTGGAGTGCGCTTGATCGAGATCACGCTGACGATGCGCGGCGCGCTCGACGCGCTCGCCCGGCTGGCCGCTGCGGAGCTCGCGGTGGTCGGTGCGGGCAGTGTGCTCGACGCGGAGACCGCTCGCCTCGCGATCCTGAGCGGAGCAAAGTTCGTGGTCAGTCCCCTGTTTTCTCGGCGAGCGCTCGAGCTCTGCCACAGCTACGACGTGGCGGCGGTCCCTGGAGCCTACACGCCGACCGAAGTGGTCCGGGCCTGGCAGGCCGGCGCCGATCTGGTGAAGCTATTCCCGGCGGGAGGCCTGGGCCCGCGCTACTTGCGGGACCTGCGCGAGCCGCTGCCCGGCCTGCGCCTGGTACCGACCGGTGGCATAAGCGCCGAGAACGCGGCGGAGTTCCTGGCAGCCGGCGCGTTCGCCGTCGGCGTCGGCGGCGCGCTGGTCGAGCGCGATGCCGTCGCCCGCGCCGATTTCGGACGAATCACCGAGCGCGCACGGCGCCTGACGGCAGCGGTCCGTGCCGCGAGCGGAGGCGTGTGATGGGTCCGAAGACCGTCTGCTTCGGTGAGCTGTTGCTCCGTCTGAGCGCTCCGCTCCACGAGCGCCTGCTGCAATCGCCGACTTTGAACGCCAATTTCGGGGGAGGTGAGGCAAACGTCGCCGTCAGTCTGGCTCGCTTCGGTCTCGACAGCCGCTTCGTCACTCGTCTGCCCGACAACGCGATCGGCGACGTGGCGCTGCGCTCCTTGCGCGCTGAAGGCGTCGCCGTCGACGGCGTCTTGCGCGGGGGTCAGCGCATCGGAATCTATTTCTCCGAGGCCGGCGCGAGCCAGCGGCCCTCCCGCGTGCTGTACGATCGCAGACACTCCGCAATCAGCGAGCTCGGCCCGGCATCCATCGACTGGCGCGAGGCGCTGCGTGATGCGAGCTGGTTTCACACCTCGGGCATCACGCCTGCGCTCGGCCGCGGAGTTGCCGGTTGTACCGCGTCCGCCCTGGCCGTGGCGCGTGAGGGCGGTGCGAGAGTCAGCTTCGACCTGAACTACCGCCGCGCGCTCTGGCCCGAGGAAGAAGCGCAGCGCGTGGTCGGCCCGCTGATGCGCCACGTGAACGTATTGATCGCCAACGAGGAAGACTTGCAAACCGTTCTGGGCGTGCACGTCGCACGCACCGACGTGACGCAAGGACGCCTCGACGTCGAGGCGTACCGCGCGGCGGCGGAGCAAGTCAGTGAAGCGCATGGCATCGAGTTCGTCGCGATCACGCTGCGCGAGAGCCTGTCCGCGAGCGAGAACGGTTGGAGCGGGCTCTTGTACGAGCGCAAGAGCCGCGTCTTGTATCGCGCCCCACGTTTCGTCCTGCAGCTGGTCGACCGGATCGGCGGCGGCGACGCGTTCGCGGCCGGTCTGATCTTCGGTCTGGTCGCGGGCCGTTCGCCGCGGGATGCGCTCGATTTCGCGGTGGCTGCGGGCGCGCTCAAGCAGACCATCCCCGGCGACTACAATCGGGTCTCGGTCGAGGAAGTCGAGCTCTTGGCGGCCGGCGACACCAGCGGCCGGGTCAGGCGTTAGGCGTGCCGTGCGCATCGCGAGCGATATCGCCGCCACGGTGCTGCCAGGGCTGGTCGTGCTGGTGGTGGGGCTCGCCGCCTGCGAGCTCGGCTACCGCATCGGCTGCCGGCTCAAGCTGGGCGCCGACGAAGCGGTGCGCACCGAGATCAACACACTCCAGGCAGGGACGCTGTCCTTGCTCGCATTGTTGCTCGGCTTCTCGTTTTCGATCGGCGCCCACTCCTACGAAACCAGAAGAACCGTGATCCTCGAAGAGGCGGTGGTTCTCGCCGACGCCTACCAGCGTACGCTGCTCCTGCCCGAGCCCACTGCTACGGAGATTCGTCGGCTTCTAGTGCAATACGTCGACGCGCGCCAGAACCTGTTTTACCAGGGGATCGGCGGCGAACCGCGCGTGCGCCAGCAGCTCGAGGAATCCGCGAGGCTGCAGGCGGTGATGTGGGAGCGCGCGCGCGTCGTGAGCAAAGCCGATCCGGAGTCGGTCCCCGTGGGAATGGCGATGGAAGCGCTGGGCAAGGTAGGCGTCTTGAACGAAAGACGCAGCTGGGCAATGCGGCCGATCGTGCCGACGGCAATGGTCGTGGCATTGATAGTCACTGCGGCGGTCGCGATGGGGTGGGTTGGCGTCGGCATCGGTCTCGGGCCACGCCGCAACTTCGGGATGAGCGTCGTGCTCTCGCTCCTATTCGGTATCATCATCACGTTCATCGTCGACATGGATCAGCCGCGCCACGGTTTCGCGCGCTCCGATCAAGAACCGTTGATCGAGCTCCAGCAGCGCCTGAAAGCGCACGATTAGTGCGCTCTTGGCATGTGCGATGCCTGGTTGGGGGCAGAGGAGATCGCCATGCGCGCATTGTCCGTTTTTCCAAAGCAGCGTGAGTTTCGCGTCGTCGAGGTACCGGCGCCGCGCCTCGACCACGAGCACGACGTACTAATAAGAGTCAAGGAGGTCGGGATCTGCGGCACCGATCGCGAGATCGCCAGTTTCCACTACGGGACGCCGCCCGACGGCAGCGACGCGCTGGTGCTCGGACACGAGGCGCTCGGCGAAGTGATGGAGGTTGGGCCGGCCGTGCGGACGCTCAAGCCCGGCGATCTGGTGGCCCTTACCGTGCGCCGGCCCTGTCCGGACAGCGAGTGCCAGGCCTGCCGAGCGGGGCGCCAGGATTTCTGCGTCACCGGCCACTTCCTCGAGCGCGGGATCAAGCACGCCAACGGCTTCATGACCGAGCTGGTGGTCGAGCACGAGCATTACCTGGTGCGCGTGCCGCCCAGTTTGGCGGACGTCGCCGTGCTGATCGAACCGCTGACGATCGCCGCGAAGGCCGGCGTCGAGATCGAGGCGATCATGCGGCGTTACCCCTGGGAGCCGACCGGGATGCGAGCGCTGGTGTTGGGCGGCGGTCCAATCGGCATCCTGGGCGTGATGGCGCTGGTTTCGCGCGGCATCCAGAGCATGGCCTACTCGCTCGAGCCGGCCGACAGCGAGCGCGCCAAGCTGATCCGCTCGACAGGCTCCGTCTACGTATCCGCGCGCGACGTGAAGGTCGACGAGCTTGCAAAGCGTTTCGGCACCTTCGACATCATTTTCGAGGCCGTGGGAAACGCACGCGTCGCGTTCGAAGCGCTCGAGGCGCTGGCGCCCAACGGGGTGTTCATCTTCAGCGGCGTGCCTGCCGGACACAAGACGATCGACATCGAGCTCGACCTGATCATGCGCAACATCGTGCTCAAAAATCAGGTGCTGTTCGGCACCGTCAACGCGTCCCGCTCCGCATTCGAGGCATCGGTGCAGAAGCTCGAGCAGTTCATGACGCTGTTTCCGGACGCGGTCCGCGCCGTGATCAGCGACCGCGTGCCGCTCGAAAGCGCGCCCGAGCTGTTGCGAGAGTCACGCGGCATCAAACAGGTCATCCAGCTGGCGGCCTGAGGAGAAGCGCCATGTTCGCCGCCGGCGACCAGGTCGAGATCGAGAACGGCGCGCATTGTGCCGTCGTGGCCACGGTCGGCGCCACGCTGCGTCGCTATGCGTTCGGCGATCGCCCGCTGCTCGACGGCTTCGACGCCAGTGAGGTTTGCCCGGCGGGTTGCGGGCAGCTCCTGGCGCCCTGGCCCAACCGCATCGCCGGCGGGCACTACGACTTCGCGGGGTTTCATCATCAGCTGCCGATCGACGAGCTCACGCTCGGCAACGCGATTCACGGCCTGGTGCGCTGGGAACATTGGCGCGTCGAGCGCCGCCGCGCCGATCGCGTGCGTCTGGTGCACCGGTTGTGCGCGCGGCCCGGTTATCCGTTCGCGCTCGATCTCGTGGTCGAGTACCGGCTCGCCAGGGGCGGCCTGGTGGTGACGTTCCGCGCGGAAAACCTGGGGGAAAGCCGGTGCCCGTTCGGCTACGGCGCGCACCCGTACTACCTGTTTCCCGGTACGGCCGTGGAAGCGATCGAGCTCTTCGTCCCGGCGCGCGAATGGATCGAGGTCGACGAACACGCGATTCCGACGGGCCGGAAGCCGGTCGCCGGCAGCCCGATCGATTTCAACCGGCCGCACGCGATCGGCGCGGCCCGGATCGACCACGCCTATACGGGGCTCGAGCGGGATCGCGAAGACGTGGCCGAAGTCACGCTCCGCCACGATGGCGACGAAATCCGGCTTTGGCAGGATCGCGAGCTCGACTTCGTGCAAATCTACACGGGGGACACGTTGCCCGAGCCCGAGCGCCGCCGCCGCTCCGTGGCAGTGGAGCCGATGAGCTGCGCGCCGGACGCTTTCAACAGCGGCGATGGGCTGCGCGTGCTCGCGCCTGGAGACGCGTTCGAGTGCCGTTGGGGGATTACGCTGGGTAGTTCGTGAGCGCGCGTTCCTACTTCGAGCAGGATGCTGTGCGCTACGAGCCGTAGCATGGCCTCCAGCGCTGGCGATGCGCGGGCCGGCTCGATTGGGGTGAGCACTTCGCGCCGATTGCCGTCGGCGCGACGGCTCTTGCACGCACGGGTCGGCTGATCGATCCACGGCGCGCGAAGTCGTCCCGCCGACGTCACGCCCTGCCGCGGATGAGCCTCAGTGCAGCTGCGCGCGAACCTCTCGGCCGGCGCGGGCCTGCTTCGCTCGGCACTCTTCGATGATGAAGGCGGAGTTGATGAGTCCGATGTGCGAGAACGCCTGCGGGAAGTTGCCGAGCTGGCGGTGCAGCCCCGGGTGATACTCTTCGGCAATCAGACCGAGCGGGCTGGCGAGCGAGACCAGGCGATTGACCAGCGCCTCGGCGTCCTCGATGCGGCCGGCCATGGCGTAGTTGTCTGCGAGCCAGAAGCTGCAGATCAAAAACGTGGCTTCGTGGCCCGGCAGGCCGTCGACTCCGGTTTCGGTCGAATAGCGGAGCACCAGGCCGCCCCACGTGAGATCGCGCTCGATCGCGGCGACCGTGGAAAGCATGCGCGGATCGTCGGCCGGCAACAGGCCCATGTGCGGGATCAGGAGCACGCTCGCGTCGAGCGCATCCGAGCCGTAGGACTGGGTGAACGCGCCGCGGCGCGGGTTGTAAGCGCGGGTCAGAAAGTCGCTCTTGATCGTCTCGCGCAGGGCGCGCCAGCGCGGTAGCCGCTTCTCGATCTTGTGCCCTGCGCCAACGCCGAATTCCTCGTAGAGTCGGATCGCGCGATCGACGGCGACCCACGCCAGGAGCTTGGAATGAGTGAAGTGGCGCTGGTTGTCGCCGCGCACTTCCCAGATTCCCTCGTCCGTTCGTTGCCAGTTTCGCTCCACGAAGTCGACCAGCACCATTAGCAGGTCCCAGCTCGTGGGCATTGCCGCCAAGCCTTTCACGCGCCCGTCGTACAGGGCATTCAGGATCTCGCCGTAGGCGTCGAGCTGGAACTGATCGTATGCGCCGTTGCCGATCCGGACGGGGCGCGATTGCTCGTAGCCGGGCAGCCAGGGAAGCTCGACCTCGGTCAGGCGATGCTCGCCCGCTACGCCGTACATGATCTGCACCTCGGCGGGGGAGCCCGCGGCCGCGCGCATCAGCCAGTCGCGCCAGGCCTGCGCTTCGTCGAGGTAGCCGCCGCGCATCAGCGCGTCGAGCGTGAGCGTGGAGTCGCGCAGCCAGCAAAAGCGATAGTCCCAGTTTCTCACGCCCCCGAGCTCCTCCGGCAGCGAGGTGGTGGGCGCGGCCACGATGCCGCCGGTGGGCGCATGCGTCAGGGCCTTCAGCGTGAGTAGCGAGCGCACCACCGGATCGCGGAAGCGGCCTCGGTAGCGGCAGCGGCTCGCCCATTCGCGCCAGAAGCGTTCGGTATTGGCGAGGTGGCGCTCGGCTTCCGGCGCTTGCTCGGGCGGGGCATCGTGCGAGCGAAAGTATACGAGCGAGAAGGCGAGGCGATCGCCCTCGCGCACGACGAAGTTCGCCTCCAGGCGCGCCGCGTCGAAGTCGGGCTCGATCGGGACCGGGCTGTGAAACGCCAGGGCGTCGGCCCCGGAGGTCAGGGTGGCCCCGTGGCCGTTCGGTTTGATCCAGGGAATCTGCTTTCCGTAGCCAAAACGTGCACTGAGGTCGCCGTGCATCGGCACCTCGCCCTCGACGCCTTCGACGATGCGCACGATGTCGTGCTCCACGCCGGGCGTGTCCGGCACCATGAAGTCCACGACGCGCACGCGCCCGCTCTCGCATTTGAACTCGGTTTCCAGGATCAGCGTGTCGGGCCGATAGTGCTGGTCCACGCCGCGTATCGCGGCCGCCGGCCGCAGCGACCAATAGCCGTGGCGATTGTTGCCGACGAGCTGCGCGAAGCACGCATCGGAATCGATCCGTGGCAAACAAAGCCAGTCGATCGAGCCGCTGCGTGAAACGAGCGCGACCGTCTCTGTATCGCCGATCAGCCCGTAGTGTTCGAGGGGAGCTGCCATGAAACATAACTAAGCGTGCTCGCTCGGCGTGCAAGTCGGTGGCCAACGCTTCGCTTGGCACGAGAGTAGCCTCCTCTCTTCGTATGGCATTCGATACCAAGCAGCTCCACAGCCAGAAACTGAGGGGCATCAACTTCCAGGGCGACTCGCTGCGGATGGGAATGAATTGGACCGAGGAGGACCTGGCGAAGCCTCAGATTCTGGTCGACAGCGCGTACGGTATGGGGCACCCGGGAACGTTTCATTTCCGTCCGTTGATCGAAGAGATCTCGAACGGCGTGTTCGAGGCCGGCGGCAAGCCCGGTGTATTCACAGTCAGCGACATCTGCGACGGCGTGGCGCAGGCCACGAACGGCATGAGCTACTCGCTCGTTTCACGCGACATCATGGCCGCCATGATCGAGATCCACGCGCTCGGCCATCCTCACGACGGGATGGTGCTGCTGTCCGGGAACGACAAGAGCGTCCCGGCGCAGATGATTGCGATCGCTCGCTGCAAGCTGCCGGCGATTCACGTGCCGGGCGGGACACAATTCAACGCTCCGGACTATTTCACCTCGAACAAGCTCTGGCCGCTCGGGATGGAGGTCGACCAGGGCAAGAAAACGAACACTGAGCTGTTCGAACGCCAGAAGAACGCTTGCCCTACCTGTGGAGCCTGTCAGTTCATGGGTTCGGCTTCGACCGGGCAGGTGCTGTCGGAGGCGCTGGGGCTCGCTCTGCCGGGTTCGGCGCTGGTTCCCGCGCCGCTCGCGATGCACCTTCGTTACGCCCGTGCCGCCGGCAAACAGATCCTGGAGCTGGTACGGCGCGGCCTGCTCCCGGAACAGATTCTGACCAGGAAGGCATTCGAGAACGCGATTGCCGTCCACGCCGCCGTCGGCGGCTCGACCAATGCGCTCCTGCACGTGCCGGCGATGGCGCGCGAGCTCGGCATCGACATCACCGTGGACGACTTCGACCGTATCCACAGCAGGGTGCCGGTTCTGGCGAACGTCAAGACCACCGGCAAGTACCCGGTCGAGTACTTCTATTACGCGGGAGGCGTCCCCAAGGTGATGCTCGAGATCCGCGACCTGCTCCACCTCGACTGCCTCACCGTGACCGGCAAGACGCTGGGGGAGAACCTGGACGATATCCGGCACTCCTTCTTCTTCGAGGAGCGGCTCGGCTATCTCAGAAACTACAACATCCCACCGACCGAGATCATTCGACCCCGCGCCAATCCGTTCGGCGTCTCGGGTGGCGTGGCGATTCTGCGCGGCAACATCGCTCCCGGGGGCGCGATGATCAAGGCCTTCACCGTGCCCAGGGAGATGCACGTCCACACCGGGCCGGCGCGCGTGTTCGACACCGAACCGGCGTGCCTCGAAGCGCTGCGGCGTTCGACGATAAAGCCGGGGGACGTGATGGTGATCCGCTACGAGGGTCCGCGCGCCAACGGCATGCCCGAGATGTACTTCGCCTCCGCTGTGCTCGCCGCGGATCCGGTGCTGAGCCACACCACGGCGCTGATCACCGACGGTCGTTATTCGGGTGCGATGAAGGGCCCCTCGATCGGGCACGTGGCTCCCGAAGCCCTCGACGGCGGGCCCATTGCCCTGGTCGAGGACGGCGATCTGATCGAGATCAACATCCCGGAGCGCAAGCTGGCGGTGGTGGGCCTCGCCGGGCGGCGCGTCAGCGAGCAAGAAGTTGCGCGGGTCTTCGACGAGCGGCGTACGCGTTGGACGGCGCCACCGCCGCGCCACCGCCGCGGCATCCTGTCGCTGTTTGCGCGAGTCGCTACTTCCGCCTCGGAAGGTGCTTCACTGACCCTGGGCGCGGAGAGCGCGAGCCAGCCTTCTCGGCCGGCGAAAGCGCCGGAGCGGCCCGCGCCGGATACGAGTCGGACGCGCTTTTCGCCCGGCGGAAACGGGAACGGTAACGGCGGCGGTCGCAGGTTCTCCGGCCGGGACGAGCCCCCCGCGCGCGCCCCGCGAGGCGACGGTCGCGTCGTCGTCGCCGATTACGACTTCGGCAACGTGGACGTCGAGCGCGAGATCATCGAGGGCGCGGGATTCAAGCTGATCGCTGCCCAGTGCAAGAGCGAGTCCGAGGTGATCGAGGTGGCGCGCGACGCGGACGCCGTGATCACGCAGTACGCGCGCGTCGGCGCGCGGGCGATGGATGCCTTCACGCGCTGCCGTGTGGTGGCTCGCTATGGCACCGGCGTCGACACCGTCGACGTGGACGCGGCCACGCGGCACGGGATCCAGGTCACGAATGCGCCCAACGAATGGTGCGCGGACGAGGTCGCCGACCACGCCGTCACGATGTGGCTGTCGGCGGCGCGTAAGATTCCGCAGTACAACGCGGCGACCCGGCGCGGCGAGTGGGAGTGGCAGACCGGTAAGCCGATCGGCCGGCTGCGCGGGCGGATTTTCGGCCTGCTGTCGTTCGGGGCGATCGCGGGCGCGGTCGCCGAGCGCGCCAAGCCGTTCGGAGTCGAGATCTGGGCTCACGATCCGTTCAAAGACCCCGAAGCGATCAAGAAGCACGGCGTGCGGCCGGTCTCCTTCGACGAGCTGATCGAGGGCTCGGACTATCTGGTGATCCAGTCGCCGCTCAACGACGCCACTCGCGGCCTGTTCGACGAAGACGTGCTCCGGCGCATGAAGCCGACCGCGATCCTGATCAACACCGCGCGCGGCCCGATCGTGCCCGACCACGCGCTCTACCGCGCGCTGAAGGATCACTGGATTGCCGGGGCGGCCCTCGACGACCTCGAGGAGGAGCCGGCGAAGCAGCGCGACTGGCGGCCGGAGAATCCGCTGTTCCGGCTGGACAACGTGATCATCACGCCGCACGCCGCTTACTACTCCGAAGAGTCGGTCCGAACGGTCCGCGAGATCGCCTCGAACGAGGTGGTGCGCGTCTTGACCGGCCAGCGCCCGCGCTCCCCGGTCAACCGCGTGGGAACCGACGCAGAGCTTCGCGCCTGACGCTCGGGCCATGCGAAGAGCGGTCGCACTGCTGGTGCTCGCGCTCGCGCTGGTCTTCGCCGGCAGCGCGCGGAGTGAGACCGTCGATCCAGGCTCGCCGCGCGCAGCGGTGGAGGGTTACCTGGATGCGGTGCGCCACGACGACTACCAGCGCGCCACGGGGTATCTGCAGCTCCCCGGGGCCGAACGCGAGGCCGGTGCCGCAGAGCTCGCGGAGCGGCTGAAGTTCGTTTTGGAGCGCAACGGCGTGGAGCCCGAAACGCTCTCCGGCGCGCCCCAGGGGGATACGCACGACGGGCTACCGCCGGGCGTCGACCGCGTTGCCCAGGTCACGTCGACCCAGGGAAAACCCGAGGACGTGCTGCTGACCCGAGTCTCGACCGACGCCGGTAAGCGCTGGCTGTTTTCGAGTGGAACCGTCGAGCGCGTGAACGGCTGGTACGACGCGCTCGAGGAACGGTGGCTGCTCGATCGGCTCCCCGCGCCGTTGCTGCGGAGCGGGCCGTTCGGCCTGCTCGCCTGGCAATGGCTCGCGCTGTTGACCGTGCTGATCTGGGGCTGGTTGATCGGCACGTTGCTCGGCCGGCTGACGATTGGCTTGCTCAAACGCGTCGCCAGAAGGACCCCCGCCAAGTGGGACGACGTGCTCGTGGCGCGTAAACGCGGCCCGGTCACGCTGCTCTTCGCGGCCGCCACGTGCTGGGTGCTGCTGCCGTTGATCGACCTCTATCCGGGCGCCAACGACACGGTGGAATCGATTTTGCGGCTGACGCTATACGTCGCGCTGTTCTGGGCGCTGACTCGATCCGCCGACGTCGCGGCCGCCCATGCCGCGAACAGTGATTGGGCCAGAAGCAACCAGGCTTCCAGGGCGCTGATTCCGCTGGCGACCCGCTTGCTCAAGCTGCTGGTGTTGGCGGTGGCCATCGTCGGCCTGCTCGCCGAGCTCGGCTATCCCGTGGCGAGCTTGATCGCGGGCTTCGGCATCGGCGGCCTGGCGCTGGCGCTGGCCGCGCAGAAGACGATCGAGAACCTGTTCGGCGCGCTCTCGCTCGCGGTCGACCAGCCGCTGCGCGAGGGCGACCTGGTGAAAGTCGACAATCACATCGGCACCGTCGAAGCGATCGGGCTCCGCTCGACGCGCATCCGCTCGCAGGCGCGATCGGTGATCACGATTCCGAACGGCAGAGTCGCGGAGATGACGATCGAATCGCTGGCACTGCGCGATCGCATGCTGTTCGAGTGCAAGATCGGCCTCGTCTACGATACCAGCGCGGAACAGCTGCGCAGGGTGCTCAAGGACCTCGAGGGCGTGCTGCGCGCCCACGAGCGCACCTGGCCCGATTCGGTCGACGTTCACTTCACGGGCTACGGTCAGACTTCACTCGAAATCGAAGTGATGGCCTGGTTTCAAACCACGAACCTCTCGCAGTTTCTGGCGATCCGGCAGGAGGTCCTGCTCGAGTTCATGCAGGCGATCAGCGCCGCCGGCAGCGCGCTCGCCTATTCGGGCCAGACGCTGCGCGTGGCCGCGCCCGGGGCTCGCGGCATCGAAGCTTCGCTCGAGCTGGGCGCGAATACTTGGCGCGATCGAGGCGTGGAGGCCGGGCCGGAACGACACCGGGGTCATTGACCCGAAAGAGCAGGCAAATCGATGTCTCAAGCCGAGTTACAGCAAGACGTTCAGCGCGCGGCCACCACCTTCATGGATCGGATCGCACAGAGCAGCGAGCTTTTGACGCAGGACGGCCGCAGCCCGGACGAGGAATCGGCGCTGCTCCGGAGCGTGCTGCGCTACAACGCGTCCATCGTCGACATCGCCACCGGGCCTTTCCCCGAGGTGAACGCGCTCGACATGCTGGTATTCGCGATGCTCTGCCGCGGCGCGCTCGAACGGCACTGGATTCCGCGCTGCTTCGGCAAGGACGGCGAGCCGCTGGTCGACGCGTTCGTCCTGCTCGAGGAATCGCTCTGGGAGATCGTCGGCAAGGTCCTGGATCGCGAGCAGCAGCACGAGCTTCGCGAGCTGGTGGCGTCGTGGCAAACCGATCACCCCGATCAGTATCGGGTCGAGGGCGTCCGGTTCCAGGAGTTCTCCGAGCACGCGGGCGAGATCGAGAACGAGAAGAACCGCAGGGCGCGCGGCCTCTTGGGTCAGGTCAAGTCCGCGACACGAGCCGCGGATCAGGCGATCCTGATCAGCGAGCGCGCGTTCTTCGTCGCCCACCGCATGCCGTTTCTGATCCGGATGCAGGGCCGGATCGGCGTACGAGAAACGCTTTCCGACTCGCTCTGCCACCTCGACGAGCTGGAAA
>Ga0111538_10000797_pt1 | contig 43493 bp, 54 predicted proteins | sample SoiMethybrSBSTD1_FD_79669 | JGI IMG/M metagenome (GOLD analysis project Ga0111538, IMG submission 79669) | Bulk soil microbial communities from a Populus tree surrounding site in Tennessee, USA - Soil MetaG P. TD hybrid SBSTD1 (version 2)... | ecosystem: Environmental > Terrestrial > Soil >...
ACCACCACACGTGCACTATCTAGCTCGGTACTGGTGGTATGACACGTCACGTACACGGCTACTGGTGGCGTTGTCACTGTACAGCTTGGCTGTGACGTAGCTCAGAGGCTTGGTGGTGTGACCTTGGGCTACCAAGACGCCTGTTTCCTTTTTCCACTCGATGCTACCAACATCGGTCATACAGTCTTCAATGACTGCACACACGTTGGCCATATTAGCGGGTGCATCCTCAATGGTCAGTGTGCAGACTACAACCAAGCTCATTGAGGGGTACTCGTCACTGGCCCTGTCAGGAAACGTCATGCTGCCGCGTTCCATGCTGTTACTCGTCATCATCTGCCTCTGTTAGCTTGTCCCACTCTTCAGGGGTGTACATGAGAGGGTAGGCTATGCCGTGCATGGCCCTTTCGTGGTTAGCTCCCATCTCTTCTGGTGTGCTCTCTATGCGCTTGTCATGTAGCCACCTGTGCATGTACTCACCAGCCAAGGTGGGGTGAGCCATGCCTAGCCTAGCACCAAGTACAAACGCAAGCTGTATGGCACTACGTGGGTTGACCACTACCTGATTGTTGAGCGTGTGGGTAGCGCAGTGCGTGGCGCAGTAGTGCTCTATGCGGTTGTCCACTTCCTGACGCTGTTCACTGCTTACCACAGTACCCAACCTAGCCAAGCCACTAGCAGCAGGCTAACTATCCAAGCACAGCATACCTGTATGGCAAGCATAGCGTTGCCATGATGGTGACGACCCTCTAGCAAGTCAAGGTCATGCTTGGTGATGAGCACACTATCCCTGATGGCTAGCTGTTGGCTAATGGCATGCAACTGGTGACCATCGTGCCGTGCCTCAATCGGTATATCGGCTGGCCCACGTCCGTTGTTGTCTGCTTGCCATGCTGCATAGAGTGCCCAGAAGGCAGCACGATGCAGCATGTCATCACTGTTCTTTAGGTGAGCAAACTTCTCGAAGGGTACAGGTATGGTTGGGTCTGGCAAATCCATCGAGTCAACTAGGTGTGAGAGTGGCGTATGCATGTTGCTAACTCACCTTGTGCATGATGATCTCACCACTAGGCATGTAGGCCACGTGGTAGATGGCTACACCGTTGGGGTGACACACTTGCCAGAATCGAGTGTGGTCACGCACTGTCTCTGCTTCCAGTGCTGCCACACCAAGCGCAAAGGCTAGGCCACCGTGGCACTCAGCGTATGCGTCGGTAGCGCTGTCCCACACGAGGTACTTAGCTCGCTGTGGGGTGTCACCAATGACGTGACGCTGTGCAGTAGGTATGTGGTCACTCACGTGCTAGTGCCTCTTCTTTCACTCGGCGCTCTTCTCTGTCCATGACCCTTTGCACGTGCTTGCAACGCTTCTGGCCCTTGGCACCCTCACAGTGACACACCCATGTGCACGGGGTATGTGGCCCACGGCACGCTACAGTGTACCTACGGTGTTCTTTCAGGTTGTACACCGTGTAGTGACCATGTGGGAAAGGTGGGTGCCCTGTGGTATTGCGTCCAGGATGGTGATAGATGGCACGCAAACGCGATTCCCTGGCACGCTGTCTAGCACGCTGGCTAGTGGTCTGACCCACAGTGACCGCTTTGTGGGCCATCACTCACCCCCAAACAGCTTGCGCATGTTGCCTAGCTTGCCAACAGTCTTGCCAAGCTCTTGCATGCACTCTAGTATCTCACCCTCATCTAGCGAGCACACATCCTCACGTGTGACCTTTGGGTCACTGCGCCTGACCATCAGGTCAATGGCAGCACTGATGTCACCCTGTGCTGCTTTCTGTGCTAACTCTAGCTCACCAAGGTTGAACGTACGGGTTGTGCTGAACGTGATGAGTGCCATGCTACTTGTACCTTCCTGTGCGGTTCAACTCGTTGCTGTACATGCCCGTCAGACCTTCTGAGCGTCCAATCTGGCCACTGTACGTGACGTAGAGGATTGGGCCACCAATCAACGGGTTGTCAGGCCACTCAGGCAGCAACAGCCACTCTACCTGACCCTGACCCAAACGACGCGCTGTGTACTGGTATGGTGTGAGTGCCAGTGAGTAGATGGCACCTTCACGTAGCTGCTTCATTGGCATCATTCTGTGCCTTTAGTACTCTAAACTCACGTTCACGTTGCTCATTTAGGGCCGCTAGCTCACGTGCGCACTTATTGCACAATGCTGGCCCACCACACCGTGCAATGACACCGTCAGGACGTGGGTACACGTGCCCATGTCCAGTGTTAGCGTTTTGCTGCACCATGCTGCTGCTTGCTCCATTCTGCGTACTTGCGTAGCCACAGCCCGTGATTGGCCCCACCACACTCACAGGCACACTCAGCACTAGGGGTGTGTGCCTGCAAGCAATTGGCGTTGCACTCTGCTGTGTCTAGCTTGATGACTTGGCTACCTACTCTAACGTACACGCTGTCTACCCGCTACCCGCTACCCGCTACCTGCTACCTTGGTGGGCTAATAGCCCTACCCTCGATGACTACCCTGTCACCCTCGTATCGCACGTCTACTGAGTCACGATGCTCTTGCTGTACCTCACGGCTACGGTCACTGTGGCCCCTGATGTAGCCACGCCTGTAGACCTGATACAGCAGCTTGTCAAGGCGCATGGCTAGCAGGGTGTCAAACCCATCATGCTTCATGCGTGCGTACTCGTCACTGAACGCGTTTTCGGTGTTCTCGTCAATCACGCTCATTGCTGGCCCCTCTGATGCACACCCAACGGGTGCTAGTTAGCGCGTATGCCTCACTGTATGACCACACAGCTACGTCAATCCAGGTAGGTGAACCGTACCCTAGCCTACCACGGTCAGCCACACGGTATGACCCTGCTAGCCCGTCAATTACCACCTGAGCACCCATCACAACATCCCATGATGCTGCAACGATACGCTCACCTGTGTAAATCGAGGTTCCGTCAAACGTGTGTGGGTTGCCTGCACCACGTACGTAACCAGTTATCTTGGCTTCACCGCACCAGGGTGCGCTATGCACCCCCCACACTGCTGTGAGTAGTGCTAGCGCTACCACTGTCTGCATGTTGTTCCTTTCAGGTGGTCTTGCGCACCACCACTATACCTTGTCAGGATCGTCTGTGTCTATACCCAAAACCTCCTGATTGGGCACTGTTGACTCTAGTTCTTCCACGATGTATCTGTTGTCACCGATATTGGTGAGCCTTACTCGCATACGCTCATCATTCATGCCAACCTCACTAGCTCAACCTCTGTGGTGGGCACAAGAGCGCTGTGTGTCTTCCCACCACGTGAGGAACGCTGTACAGATACCCTCTCAGACGCGCTGAGCGCCAAATCTGACGCGTTGCGGTGTAGGTAGGCTATCTGTGGCCCTGAAGCCTGATGTAGCGCTGCTATTAGGCACCAGCGTTCACTGACACACACCATCAACCCTAGCCCTATAGGCTTCAGGTCACGCGCTAAGATGGTACGTTTGCATATGGCGCACATCACTCAATCACCAGCCTTCCGTACCAGTCTACGGCTGCACGGTACATCACCCAACCTGCTAGTACGTTGGTAGCCTCATTCTCAACACCCCTGACGTACAGCAGTGAGTGTGTCATCAAGCCAATCACGTCTCTGTACGTCTGGTGTTCGTCTGGTGGGTCGTGACCTTCCCACATGGCACACTGCACTATCTCGTCATTGTTGTCTGTGTCATAGCACAGCGTGGGGCAGCGTGGTCGTGGCTTTAGCTCACGTGCCCACATACGCTAGGCTACCTTCCTCAGACGGTACACACCGATGAAACTTGCTGAGATGTAGTCATACGTGAAAACCTCGATGTATCCAGGTTCAGCAGGCTTGTACACGATGTACTGCGTGCTGTCCAGGTAGCCACCAGACACAGGGTCACCCATCCAACCCTTAGCTATGATGCCACCACCAGGAAGACGCTCGATGCCCACATAGCCTGACTCGTGTGAGCCAAATGCATTGCGCCATACCATGTAGCTACCACCACATGCGTAGATAGTTAGGCGCATGTCCTGTGCTGCATAGCTACCAGCCATGTCATGCTGTCTGAACGCACCAACCTCACACGGCACATAGGGTGCCGCACCCACTGCACTCACACTGCTACCGATGATGGTCACTGCTGCCATTGCAGCAAAAATGAGCTTACGCATTGTCCCGTTCCCTTTCGTTGAGTGCCATTACCAATGCTGCCGCACCGTGTAATGGGCACTTAGCCTCGTACAAGCATAGGTCAGGTCTGCATAGACCGTTGCACTGCGTTGGGAAGTTGAGTACAGCAAAGTCACCGTACAGGTTGCGTGCGTAACGGTCGTAGGCCAGTGCTGCCTCGTGTGCTGTGTCGTGAGTGCTGATGTGGGTGCCGTTCATTTTGGCTTGGTACCGTGTACCATGCTTCACGGTGTACTCTCTGACACCGATGTAGCCAGACTTAGAACGCTTACGCCTAGCGTTCCAACGGTTCTGCTCGTCAGTAGCTAGGCGCATGTTGCTACGTTGGCAGTCAAGCCCGTCACCGTTGATGTGGTCTACCTTTACACCGTCTGGTGCGTTCATCAGTTGACGGTGTAGCAGTACAGATGTCCTGTCCTGTCTTCCTGGTGTGCTGCGATAGGCGTAATACTTACCGCTGGTGTACAGAACGTGCCACTTGTACTGCAACACGTCTGCTGCGTCTGTGTCGTCCACCAACACATACAGTTTCCCGTATGTGTTGGTGGACAGTGCCACCTGTGTTGTCACTGGATACCCTCCGATGTGATGCAGTACAGCGAGTCAAGGCTACGGGTAATGGCGACGTATTGAAGGTTCTTTTCCTGAACCTGCTGCCAAGGCTGCTTTGCCCACTTTGATGGGAGCAAGTGACCGTCAAGGATGTAGACGGTATGAGCCTCACACCCCTTTGCTTTATGAATGGTGCTGAGCGTGGTAGCCTTGCCACCGTTGTCAGTGAACAGGTCACGAATGATGCCGATGACTGCGTAGACTGACCTGTCATCCTCTGGCAGACCCTCGATGATAGCCATGATGCTGTCACGCTGGTCAGTCAGCCGCTCTGCCTTCTGTTCCTGACGCTTGCTGATTGCCTTCTCAACCTCACGGTTGGTGTACTCGTCGAGCTTGTCAGCAAGCTGCTCTAGATCAGAGGCACGCATCTTCTGGATAAGAGACACAAGCTGCTCACCGATGTCACGACCCATGACCTTGACTGGCTTGTGTGCACGCAGGAAACGGAAAGCCAGCGTGATGAGGGGTGCCGTGTTGCGGCAGAGCACCAAGTCAAGCGCGGTGAAGTCAGCAAGCATCATGTTGGGCAGTGACTTGACGGTACCCTCTGGTGCACCCTCGCGTGCCTCGATGTCAGGAACGATGCGCTGTGCCCACTGAATGACCTTGCGGGGGCAACGGTACGAGATGGACAGTGGGAAGGTCACGCAGTCAAACTCGTCACGAATGTTGTTCATTGCGTCAGAGTCAGCACCGCGAAACCCGTAGATTGCCTGATACTGGTCACCCACAGCGATGATGCGGCTGGTGGGGGTAGTCATCATGGCCAGTAGCACACGCTGCACCTTGTTGGTGTCCTGTGCCTCATCCAGAAACACATGGCTGTACTTCTGGAGTGGGGCACCCATCTGTGCCGCGAGGTACAGCATGTCGTCAAAGTCAATCATGTCAAACTGAGCGTTGTTGATGGTCAGCGCGTGCCGTGCCATCTTGATACCCTGCTCAACGCCACCGTCAGCAGCCTCCGAGTCAAACTCAATGTCATACTTTGACACCAAGTCGATAGCCTCTGACTCCTGGAAGTTAGGTGCCATGTTGTTAGCCTTCAGCAGACCAACAAGCTGAACCACACCCTTACGGTACTGCTCAGCATCCATGTACGCACCCTGGATACTGTCAAGGATCATGTGAACCTTGTTCTTGTTGACCCAATCGCGCCGTGTGGCGTGTGCCGCAAACTCTGGCATTCGGCGGAGTGCAGCAACGGTGACGCTGTGCCACGTGGCAGCAAGCACGTGATTGGGAAGACGGCTCTTCAACTCGTCAGCAATGCTACGGTTGAAAGCGAGGAAGGCTGCACGCGTCTGGCCGTTGTTTGGGATGCACTCACTGAGCATGCACAGGGTGGAAGTCTTGCCAGAGCCAGCCTTAGCCTCAACGATAGCGTTACCCGTGCTGCCAATGAGCCAGTCAATGATTGCCTGCTGGTAAGCAGACGGCTGAACGCTAGAGCGCTGGTACTGACGCGGCTGGTTGGCCTGTGCTCGCTGTGCCTTCTGTGCGCTGGTGTACGGTGGCATGTCGTGTGCTCCTGTGCGGCTGGCTGTCTCTGCTAGTCCCGTGCCGCAAGAGTAGTATGACACAACAGGCAGCTAGCGTCAATACCTATTGCTGCCCGTTGTGTTACAGTGTGGGAACACTTCTCAGGCTGGCACGGGTATAGCTAGCCACTGGCCACTGTTGAGGCATGCCTCACGCTTGCACTGCGTGACAGCGTAGCCCATCACTGCTAACTGTAGTGCGTCTGCTGCTGTCACACCCTGGTCAATCAGGTATGCGCGGACGGCATCCTCATCACCCGAGTACACCGTGCCATCAGCACAGGACAGGTGGTAGTGCACTGTCTGCTGTGCTTCCTTCTCGGCACGCTCACCCTCATGCCACACGTTGGTAGTCAGGATGAAAGCAATGGTGCTGTTGGCCTGTCCACGCATACCCATAGCGCGGTTGTAGTCACCTGAGCGTGGCTGCTTGCGAGCTAGTGTGTGTTCAGCGTCCTTTACGGCACGCTCTAGCTCTTCCTTGAGAGCCTTGAGCACACCATAGCCGCTGGTGTCTTCAATAACGAACATGGTTACTTGTACCTTCCCTGTCTGTGCTCGCGTAGGTGTTGCTCACCACGCTGCCGTGCCTGTTCCTCTGTGTCTGCGTGACGACCCTTACGTCTGCACGTCAGACACACCCAATAGTAGCCACGTGTGTCATGCACTATGCACACTGTCACCCCTCAACGTACATTGCCACGTTAGTTGCCCCTTTCCCACACGTCAACCGTGTTACCATCGCTGTTGACCCACTCGCGTTCAACCTTCAGGGTGAACGGCACAGGCTCACGGGTGCCGTTGTTGTCAGTGGTCATGTAGCCCTGCACGAACACCAGCATAGTGGTCAGTGCGTCAAGGTGTGGCTTGTATTCCTCTACCTGTTCCAACACACCGTCAATGTACAACTCAACGCGCTGTGCGGTGTCGTTGCTCAGGTTGCTGATAACCTTCAGCGTGACCTGCCGTACACGGGTGCCCATTACGCTTGCCATGCTCTGTGTGCTCCTGTCTGCGTCTGACTGAAATCAGTCTACACCCTGCTGGTAGGCTCTGTCAATACCCGAAAGGCATGAGTTTGGGCACTCCAAGGTGGGCGCTACCTATTGACACACGCCTGCACGTGGCATTAGGATGTACAGGCAGGGTGCCCGCGCACCCAAGGATGGCAGATGGCGCTACGCTTAGACACCCCTGTGCATAAGGGGCCAAAAGAGAGGTACCAGGAATGACAACAGCATTGATGGTCAAGGTGTCACCAGCACTGAAGGAAGCCATAGATAAGGCAGCAGAACAGGCAGACATGAACATGTCTGAGTTTGTCAGGGAAAAGGTAGCTGCTGCCATTGGCTATGACCTGAGTAGTGACGACGCGCTAGACGGACGTGGCAGACCCAAGGTCTACCAGTCTGAGGAACAGCGTAAGAAGGCACGTCGTGATGCTGAGCGTGAGCGTCAGCAGCACAGACGTGAGGTACACAAGGCAATGGAACGGAAGGCACGTGAGGATGGTGCTGCCAGTCTTGAAGCGTGGCTAGTGGCGCGTGGCATCCCTATTGACGACGCGCCTGTAGCTGAAGCTGTGTAACCTGCACCGTACGGCTACCAATAGCCTCTAGCAGCATGGATACATTGGCGTTGCCACCGTGAGTGTATCCAAGCTGCTCAGCAATCTGCTTCAAACCTGTGTGCGCTGTCTCAGTGATGCGGACGCACACAGGTTTTGTCTTGCCCACCTTTGGTGGACGCATGGCTACGCCATTGCGTAGGTGCTGGTTGATAAGTGCCGTAGCGTACGCGTCATCCTGGTAATAGGTGTTGGTGTCTTCAGCTTCCTGGTCACTCATTGGTTACCTCAGCTTTCAACCAGTCTGTACCTAGAGCTTCGAGGATGGCTGACATACATGCTGGCCCATCCATGTACGATGGTGCGCCTAGCATGCGTCGTGCAGGGTGATGAGCTATGGTGAGGCTGATTGCTTCAGCACTCGCTGTGGCCATAGCACCAGCGCTCAGCTTGATGTTGCGTCGTCTACGTGGGCCATACATACGCCACTCTGGCGCGTAGCCCTGTGACATCATATCCCTGTCTGCCTGCTTCACGTCGTCAGGACGTGTGTCAGTGAACGTGCAGTGCAACATCAGCCACTCAATGTAGCCTGACATGCCACGTGCAATGTCACTCTTGACGAATCCTGCCATACGTGCTTGCTCAACAAGCACATTGTAGGCATCGTCACTGATGTACAGTGTTACTACCTGTCCTAAATCAGCCATAGGGGTACCTCCCGTCAAGGGGCTACCAGGAAGGATAGCAGGTTAGATATCCACTTGTCAATACAGACGATTTACGGTACGAAATACGGTAAATATTCCGTCACGAATGCGGCGTGTATCTGGTACATGGTGTGCGATAATGGGTTAGAGGTACCTGACCATGACCCTGACCATTACCAACACCACGTGTGCGCTGTGTACCAAGCCTCTGGTACTGAAGGTGAAGACAGATAAGGGCTACGTTTGTCCTGACTGTTACTACAACAAGGTCACACGGTGATGGCTGATACACCACGGCTCAAAGTCGTACAGCCAACAGAGATTAGAACATCCGATGACATGTCATCGGGTTTTGTCATGTCTGATGTCAGTGAAAAGCCTACTGATGAACAGGTAGTGTTGTCACTGATTGCCAACAAGGGTATACCCTCACGTGCAGCAGCTATGTTGTGTGTCACTGAGGAATACGTGTTGGCAGCGTGTATGCGTGTGCCTGCACTGCTCAGTAAGGCTACACGTACACGGTTGATGATGAGCACCTTTGGCACATTGCTTGCCTTGGATGCTCAGGTGCAGGAAGCTATGGCAGAGATGCCTGCTGATGCACTTGGCCGTACGTACAGTGCTACCCTCACAGCGTACACCAATCTTGCTGGACAGTTTGAAGACAAGGAATCTGTTGAAGAGTCTGACGATGCTGACGCTGCTAAAGATCAGATGTTGCAGCGTCTTGAAGGCATGGGTAGACGTGAAGAGGCTGCACGCGCGCTGATGCGTGATGATGAGGAAGCAGTGTAGCCTAGCATGGTAATGGACACTGCGCGTAGGTTGACGTTCCATGACTTGCGCTCGTTTATGACGATAGACGAGATTGCAGATATCATCAGGACGTTGCCTAGTGATGATGCCTACAGGCTAAGGTATGACTATGAATTCTGGGCACGACCAACACAACGGTTGCCTAGTGGTCGTTGGCGCTGTTGGTTCCTAAAAGGTGGTCGTGGGTCTGGCAAGACATGGACTGGCTCTAACGTCATGAAGCGTTGGAGTAAGAAGTACAAGCGCACACTAATGATTGGGCGCACAGCCTATGACGTACGTGACACTATGGTTGAGGGTGAGTCAGGTGTCATGGCTGTGTGTAGCAAGTATTGGCGTCCTGAGTACCAACCCTCTAAGCGTCGGCTAGTGTGGCCCAATGGCGCGGTCACGATGCTGCGTAGTGCTGATGAGCCTGACTCTATACGTGGGCCACAGTTTTACAAGGCATGGGCTGACGAGTTAGCAGCTTGGCGCTACGGTCAGGAAACGTGGGATCAGATCATGATGGCACTACGGTTGGGTGACGACCCACAGATAGTAGTGACCACAACACCACGACCAACCAAGCTAGTAAAAAGCATATTGAAACTACCTACAACGATACAGACAACAGATAGTACCTTTGCTAACGTTGAGAATCTGGCAGAGTCTTGGGCACGTGACATCATCGGTAGGTACGTTGGTACACGTACAGGTCAGCAAGAGCTAGAGGGGCGCGTCCTAGATGACAACCCTGAGGCATTGTGGACACGTACCATACTCGATGACACCAGGGTGTTTCAGACACCTGACCTTGACGAGATTGTGGTAGCTGTTGACCCAATGGTCAAAGACCTGATGTCAGCACAGAAAGCTGTGCGTGATGAGGGTAAGGTCACAGAGAGTGAGAACCGTGAGACTGGCATAGTGGTTGTTGGTCGCGCTGGTATCAAGGGTGACATTGAGGCACACGGCTACACGCTCGATGACATGTCAATGACTGGCACACCGTTGGAGTGGGCTACAGCAGTGGTTACAGCATTCCATAAGTATGGTGCTGACTACGTGGTGGCTGAAGCCAACAACGGTGGTGCACTGGTGAAGAGCAACATACACACGATTGACCCTAACATCAGGGTTGAGCTTGTGCATGCTTCACGTGGGAAGGTGACACGTGCAGAGCCAGTGTCTAACCTGTTTGCTCAGAAGCGTGGTCACCAAATGGGTAGCTTTCTAGAGCTTGAAGACCAGATGTGTGAGTGGCAACCAGGAATGCCTAGCCCTGACCGTATGGACGCCTTGGTATGGGGCTACACTGAGTTGATGGTTGACCCTGAAGCACAGCGTATAGCCGTGGTAGGTGACTAGCGTGGACAAAGTAGAACGTATAGTCATCAGGCGTAAGACATGGCTACAGCGTGCTGTGGCTGGTGTCAAGGCGTCACTGACGGCTGTCTCGTTTAGCCGTAGTACATTCTGGTCATTCAACGAGCGTGGTTCAACCTCGCTTGCTGGTGGTATTGACTACCGTGAGCGTGCTGGTGATGGACGCAGTAATGCCATAGTGGTTGCTGGTCTAGACCTGTTGGGCAACACGTTTGCTCAGTCACCACCACAAGTCAAGCAATTGGTGAGTGACCAACAGAATGTTGTGACTGACCATGACATGACTCGGTTGCTGTTGCGTCCTAATCCGTACTACGGTGGTGAGCTACTGTGGAAAGCCACCATTATTGACTACATCATCACTGGCAATGCCTATTGGCTGAAGGTGCGCAGTGGTGCTGATGGTGTAGCTCAGTTGTATTGGGTGCCTAGTACGCTGATTCATCCTGAGTGGCCCAAAGATAACGCTAAGGTGTTCATCAGTCATTACGAGTACAACCCAAACGGTAAGCCAGAGAACATATCTGTAGCTGACGTGGTGCACTTCCGTAACGGCATGGACCCAAAGAACGTACGGAAGGGTCTTAGCCCTTTGGGCGCTCTGCTGCGTGAGATAGCCACTGATGAGGAAGCAGCAGAGATGACTAACACCGTGTTGCGCAATCTTGGCGTGACAGGGTTTATCGTGTCTCCTGGCACCGATAAGGGTAAGATTACGGAACCTGATGCTGTCAAGATAAAGCAGAGCATCATGTTGCGTACCACAGGTGATAGGCGTGGTGAGCCTGTAGTTGTTGGTGGCAACATCAAGATTGACCAGATGTCTCATGACATCAGCAAGCTTGACCTTGCTGGTATACGCCACGTGCCTGAAGAGCGTATTACCAGCATTCTTGGCACGCCTGCTGTGTTGCTTGGGTTGGGCACTGGTCTAGAGAATGCCACCTTTAGCAACGTTGACGGGTTGCGTCGTATCTTCTATGAAAACAAGGTCATACCTCTACAGACCTTCATTGGTGCTGACTTGCACGTACAGTTGTTGCCTGACTTCGAGGGTGACAACACGAGTGACTTTGAGGTTGGGTTTGACAACACCAACGTCAGGGTGCTGAAGGAAGATGAGGATAAGCAGGTTGAGCGCTGGCTGAAGGAAGTTGAAACGGGTGCTCTGACCATCAATGAGTACCGTGCACTGCGTGGACGTGACGCGTATGAGCAGGATTTCTACGCGTTGAACAGCCGCATAATACCTGTGCGTGTTGAAGACATCGTCAAGAAGGCGACGGTACAGGATGCACCCGATACTACGGGCACTGCTGATAATGGTGGTGGCAGCGCTGATAGTGGCAGTGGCAGTGGTAACAGCAATCCTGCTAGCGCAAGCGCTGATGATGGTAACAAGGGGTATCGACCAAATGTATCAACCAAGGATATTGGTGAAACCGTCGATAGAATACGTATGCGCATGTCTGGACAGTGTACCACCGATGTATACGGTTACCTATCTGGGCAGATGGCGTACGTGATTACCCAAGTGCAGGAACAGGATAAAACAAAGATACGCATAAATTGGCCACGTGTGCAGGAAGACTACGAAACACTGAAGGGTGTGCTAGAGCCGTGGTACAAGCGTGCGCTAGTTGCAGTGCATGACGTGGTACAGGATGTACTTGACACCCGTTACGAGTTGTCTTCCAGTGATGAGCGCACGTACTTGAAGTCTGCTGCACTGAACATCAAGGGTATCAATGAGCACACGCGTCAGCAGGTTGCTGATGCAGTGAAGCTCAGTGCAGAGCTTGACGAATCAATTGACGAATTGGTGTCACGCATCAGGACGTTGGGCGCGTTCAGCATGGAACGTGCAACCCTGATTGCACAGACAGAGCTTGCTACCACGACCAACCTAGCGCAGATTGAATCGTACCGTGCTAGTGAGGTTGTGGTTGGTATACGTGTTACCGATGGTGACATGGATACCGTGTGCGCCAACCTAAACGGTAAGAGGGTGAAGATATCTGAGGCACGCAGCATACCACCACTAGGTCACCCACGTTGCGTGCGCCGATTCTGGCACATCACAGATGTGCGTGAGCTAGAAGACAGCGAGGCAGCATAATGAAGTACGGTCGTAAGGTGTGGCCTGTGTCTGGTGCCAAAGCACTAGAAGGTGCTGAGGGGCTAGTTGAAGCGTATTGCAGCGTCTTCAACAACATAGACTATGCGGGTGAGATAGTAGAACCTGGATTCTTTGCAGACACAATTCAGGAAGCAACACTAGGACAGAAAGCTCTGCCTGCAATCCTGTGGTCACACAGCATGTGGCAACAGCCCCTTGGTATTACCAAGGAAGCTGAGGAAGTGTTGCCATATGACGCACGTCTGCCAGCATCCATCAAGCAGCTTGGTGGCCTACGTGTTGTGGGGCAATTCAACCTAGATACACAGGCAGGACGTGACGCGTTCAGCAACATCAAGATGGGTGCACTACGTCAGTACAGCATCGGTTATTACGTCTTGGTTGACGAGTATGACCGTGAGGCTGGTGTTGTACGGCTGAAGAAAGGTGACTGGCTAGAGTGGTCACCTGTCAACTTTGCAGCCAACGATGCAACGCTAACCGTTGGCGCGAAAGGTGGTGCCGATGGTGTAGGCGAGATTGAGCGTACAGAGCACCTGTACATTGTTCGCGGACCTAGTGAGTTTGTGCCAGGGTCATTCAAGCGTGATGTGCGAGAACATCATGGCTTGAAGTACACGGTTGTCACTGGTAAGTTGCGCGCTACTGGTAACGTTGAAGAGGCTAACATACGTCTGGAAGCGGACGCGTGGGACGCTAAGGATGCACGTCTCTTCTGTGAAGACAACGGACGTGGTACGTTTGAACCTGCCACAAAAGAGAAGGAAGGTAAGGAACGGCTAGCAGATCATGGCGCACGCGTGGTTGCGCAAGTGTCTGCATACCTTGACAGGGTAGATACGGTCAAGACTCTGCGTGAAGCAGAGGGTAAGGTTGGCCGTGTGCTCTCTGAGGCAAACCGTACCATCCTTGCTGGTTTGATGCCTGACCTGAAAAGCGTCATGGAGCGTGTACAAAAGCTGCTTGATGACACTGCTGTGTCTTCCGACACTGACAGCAGCAAGAGTGCCGATGATGCAGGTGTGGGTGACACCACAGGTGAGGGTCGGATTGGCAAGGATGATGTACGACGTATGCTCGGCAACTTGCTTGCCATAGACCTTGAAGTAACCGAAAGTGAGGTAAGTGTGTCATGAAGACTGCCGCTGAGATTCGTGGCCGAATGAGCCACCTTGTGCGCGAAAGCAAGGGGCTGATTGAGAAGCACCCTGATTTCAACTTTCCTGATGACGTGGAATCAACACTGCGTCAGAATGAGAAAGAGCTTGGCGAGTTGAAGGAACAGCTTGCCAAGGCAAAGAGCAGCAGTGACATGGTTGAGCGCATGTCAGCGTTCAACGAGTACCTGACTGCACCCGCTGACGATACCCCTTCCTTCCCTGGTGCTGATGGCAAGCAGGGTAAGTCTGACGATGGTCAGCAGGGTACGCGTCGTGAGCAGCAGCGTGCCAAGACGCTGAGTCAGCTTGTGCTGACCGATGCCAAGTACACCAAGTGGCTGAAGGAAGTTGCACCAGAAGGCTACTTCAGCAAGGAAGTGCGCGCACAGTCACCACAGGTGGCCGTTCCTGGTGGGCTGAAGGCTCTGGTTACGGGCACGGCTGATGGTTCGGCGGGTGCGTTCGTCTTCAACGACGTGCAGCGCAACCTTGACCAATTCGTGCTGCGTCGTCCACTCACCATGCGTGACATCGTCACCATCGGTCAGACTGACAGTGACACCGTTGAGTACGTGCGTCAGGTGTCAGAGACGAACAATGCAGCGATGGTGCCAGAGGCTACAAGCACGGCACCGATTGGTGATGGTACTGGTGGTACCGTCACTGCTGCCGCTGGTGGTGTCAAGCCTGAATCGGGCATGGTGTTTGAGCGTGTCACCACCACTGTCAAGACCGTTGCGCATTGGATGCCAGCCACCAAGCGTGCGCTTGCTGACGCTGGTCAGATGCAGACGTTGATTGACAACTTCCTCCGATACGGGCTAGAGGAAGAGCTTGAAGACCAGATGACGATTGGCAACGGTGCTGGTGAGAATTTCACTGGTCTGGCCAACATCTCTGGTACCACAGCACAGGCGTGGGACACCAACGTGCTGGTTACCACTCGTAAGGCTAAGACTAAGGTGCGTACGGTTGGCCGAATGGCTGCAACCGCGTACCTGCTGAATCCTTACGATTGGGAAACCATCCAGTTGACGCGTACTGAGGATGGTGGTGCTAACACGGGTATGTTCTTCTTTGGTGGCCCTGCTGCCGTGGAAGTGCCTACGCTGTGGAACCTGCCAGTAGTTGAGAGCGAGTCTGTGCCTGTTGGTACGGGTTTCGTTGGCAACTTCAAGACGCTGATCCTGTGGGACCGTCAGCAGGCTGGTGTGCAGATGACTGACAGCCACAACGATTTCTTTGTCCGTAACCTCGTTGCGATTCTCGCTGAGGCACGGGCAGCGTTTGGTTGCCTGCGTCCTGCTGCCATCGTTGAAATGGACCTGACTGCCGCCTAACAGGCAGGGATGAGGGGTGTTGACGTGCCACCACGTTGCTTGATATGTGGAACCACAGGTGCAACGTGTGGCACGCCAACAACCAGCATGCCTGTTGACCAGCGTGTCAGAGGCAGAGTTATCGGAGATATGGTTGTGCCACAGCTACCAGCCGCACCAGCGAGTATGACTGATGAGGAACGCGAGGAATACGAGTTGATGGCTGTGGCTATGGCTCGCAAGAGCCTACGCAACCAGATAGAGGAAGGAAGGGTAGCCGCGATGGCTGAAGGTAAGGCACCACACACTAGCCTCTCGTACGTTGACAGGGGTGATGGCATCCTGGTCAAGATGCGTCCTGACGACGCCAAGCGCTACGTTGAGATGAACGACAACGCAGAGATTGTGCGTGAAGGGGCACTACCTGTTGCCCCTGAAGGTGAGGTTATTGGGGCCACCAAGGCAAGCACGGGTGAAGTGTTTGACGAGAACGGACGCCAGAAGGATGACGTACAGCCGTTCAACACGCGCACGTTCAACGCTACTGACCGTGTGCGTGATGAGTCTACGCCACCACTGAGTCATGCGCCTGCTGACGGTGGCAAGCCATCCATTCAGAAGCCTGCTGCTGCTGCTGACGCCAAGAAGTAGTAGCAGGGGTGTCTTAGATGGCCACAAAAGGGTACACCACACCAGAGGCAGTGCAACAGCAGCTTGGGCGCACACTGACCCATGACCAGATGCAGCACCTAAATGACTTGGTTATCCCTGCTGCTGAGCAGTGGATTGACGAGAACGGTGGACGTGCATATGGTGAGGGTGTCGTCACTGCTGAGATACTACCATTGGATACAGCGTACATGTGGCTGTCTAAGACACCCATTGTGAGCCTAGAGGAAGTACGCGGTTACTTTTGGGGCCAGACACCAGCCGATAGCATAGTGATTGACCCTACGCGTTACTCATTGCTTGACGTGGCTGGTGGTAGGTTCTGGCTACCCTCGTATCGTTCATGGGCGCACGTAGAGGTTGACTACACGCCTGACCCAACGATACCTGAGCGCATCAAGCTCGCTGCTGCTATTCTGTGTGGCTACTATATGCGCACAGTGATACACCCTGAAACTGAGTGGTTGACTGACTACAGCAGTGGTCAAGATATACGGCTGAAGTTTAGAGAAATGTCCATACCAGAGATGGTGCTTGATTTGATTGGTGGCGCGGACGCTGGTTACGTCATAGCGTAACCTAGAGAAAGGTGCAGGTAATGGCGACACAGGCAGAGAAGTTGCTACGGATTGAGAAGGATGGCAGACAGGTTGCTGTCACTGAGGCAGCGTACAAGTCAGCCAAGGTGCTGCCAGACGGCCAGACGTATGAGGGTGCTGGCTGGAAGGTGGTGTCTTATGAGGATGGCACCGCGTACGATGGTGACGCAGAGCCAACCAAGTACGCGATGAACAAGGCTGCACGCACCAATGACATTGGTGTTGGTGGCAGTGACCCACGCACCATTGACGGTGACAAGGCTGGTGACGACTTGATAGCTGCTAGTGGCGTCACGCTGGCCAGTGAGGCAGCACCCAAGCGCGCACGCAGTGGTGGTGGTGCCTCAGAGGCTACCAGCACCACGCCACAGTCTGCACTGTAGGGTTGGTGGGTGTTTGGTCATGTTGGCACCTGAAGAGCTTGTCAGCCTACGTGGGGCAGCACGTGCGTCACTTCCAGGAAGGTGTGACATCACGCGTAAGACACGCGTGCGTAACCCTAATGGGACGTTCAAAGACGTGGTGACCACAGTGGCTAACAACATAGATTGTCGGAAGGTGCCAACAGGCCAGACACCTGAAGAGCGTCAGGCACTAGAGGGTACGACGTTGACTAATCGTGGTGTGTCAACGTTCATCCTCGATGGTGTCATAGAGATTTACCGTGATGACATCATCAAGTACCCAAGTGGTACGGGTAAGGAATACGGTGTGATTGGCGTACTGTCTCGCACACAGGGTGAGTACGTGCGTGCGATGGTGTATGATGACTCTGCTGCACCTGTGGTGACACCGTAACATGCACCCTCGATTGACGGCTACGTGGGCTAGCCGCATCAACACGTACAGGGCCAGAGTCAACAAGGATTGCGGCACAGCGGTCAGAGAAAGGTTGATTAGGATTCGTGACCGTTGGGCAGCAGATGTGCGCGTCGATACGCGTCACTACCAGGAAACGGTAGAGAGTACGGAACCTGAGATGAGTGACGCCACACATGGGCGCATACAGCCACCACATGAAGACTACTTCTATTACAACGAGTATGGCGCACCAACCATCAGTGCCAGACCCTCGATGCGTCAGGCCATCAAGGCTGAACAGGATGACTTCTGGCGCACGCTTGATGACATACTGAAACGGCCAGCCTAACTATGAACCAACCAGTACAGCTAACTGAAGTGGTTGACGAGATCATTACTGAATTGTACAGTGATGCTGAGTTGAGTGGTGCACCCCTCAATGGAAACATATATCAGGACATAGAGCCAGGTGATACATACCCTGCACTCGTTGTCTTGGGTGTAACGGGTCAGACAACACGTACGCTGAACAGTACGCATGTCTGGCGTGACGCTGAGATACAGGTTACAGCCCGTACGAAAGGGGGCACAGATAAGAGTGACCTTGTGCTGATTATGCGCCGTGTATCCATTGTGCTGGAAGGCAAGAGGATACAGCGCAATGGCTTGTACATTGGCCCAATCAGTGAGGCACGCGAGCGTCCACGTGGGCCAGAACGTATCAACGATGATTTGTACCCACAGATCGTAGTTGAATACGAGATGAAAGCCTACAGAATACCGTAGGGGGTGTACCATGCCTGTTGAGCGTGCAGTAGCAACAAGTATTGTCCAGATAGCGCCAGAGGTTACCCCTGGTACTGCCGTGCCAGCAACCAAGAGGTTGAGCAGTATGTCTGTTGCTCTTGCCTCTGACGCTGACGTGGCATTCCAGGGGCCAACGGGCTACCTGTTCGATACCACTTCTGTGGTGAATCGTGAGTGGTCCACTAGTGACATCAGTGGTCTGCCAAACTACTGTGAGCTACAGTACGCGCTTAGCTCGCTGATGGGTGCTGCAACCATCACCACGCCACCAACAGCAGTGCTCACACGTGATTGGGTGTTCAACATCCAACACAACCGTCAGGGTACCATCAAGACGTTCACGGTTGAACAGGGTGACGTTGACGCTGGTACTGCTGAGATGGCTGCATACTGTTTCTTCAACGCGCTTGACATGACGTTCAGCCGTGAAGGTGGCACAGACCTTGGTGGTCAGATGATGGGTCAGATTGTGGACTATGGTTTCACACTGACTGACCCTGTGACCGTGCAGGGTTTGCCACAGGTGCCGATTCAGCCTAACGAGGTAAACGTCTACCTTGACCTGACTGGTGCTGGCATCGGTACTACGCAGTGGGTTGACGCGTTCAGCATCGGCTGGTCTATCGGTGACAGGTGGAACGTTGGGTATCCTCTGAACCGTAGCAAGCCATCGTTTGACCGTCACTACGCCACCAAGCCAGACCCAACCATGACCTTCAGCGTGGCCAACAATCCTGCTGGTCGTGACCTGATTGACTACTTCAGGGACAGGCAGACCATCTTCATTCGGATTGACGCGCTTGGCCCACTGATTGAGTCAGTCACAGGGCCACTTGACTACTTCTTCATGTATCAGCAGGACATGGCAGTGCAGTTGAGTGCTGCATTTGACATGGCTGACATCAACGGTCTGGCTACCCTCGATTGGAACGGACGCATTGTGTACGATCCAACGTGGGACAAGGCACTCACGGCTAAGATTCGGAACAACCAGTCTGCTCTCTAGGTGATGACGTGACCGTCATCTAGCAGAGCAGAGTGTACGGTGTGGGGTGTAGGTTTGGCCACCTATGCCCCACACAGTACGCGCGGCACTAGGGTCACGATAGTGCAAGGAAGTGTCACCGTGGATTTGGCAGCGTTGCGCAACAAGTCAGCACAGGTCCGTTTCGAGTTTGACGGTGAGTGGCTGACGTTCACCTACAACCCTCACGCATATGATGACGAGTGCCAGCGCATTCTGAATCAGTTGAGTGATGACCCTGACAACACCGCGCTTGCTAGCATCTTCGAGAAGTTGATTACGTCGTGGGACATGCGCGATGGTACCTCACAGGTGCCGTGCACATTCGAGGCATACCACAACCTGTTGCCACCTTTCTTGCGCTCCAAGATTGTCAACGCAATCGTGGAGGATGAGATGGAAAGGGGAAAATTGAGAGGCTCCGCGAATACCTCGAATCAGCCGCGTCGCTCGGGTCTTGTCCCGATTGGTTCCACGAATTCGCCGACATCAAATGGTCAGGAATCGGAGACTGGTGCCACATCCTCGACCTAGAGTGTACGCCAATCGTACACAAGTATCTACGTAGGTGGATACGCTGGTCACGCGTAGCTGAGATACAAGCAGAGCGTGCAACAGCCAGGAAGAATCGTCGTGGTCGTGGTGGTGCGGCTAGGCGAGGTATGAGAGGGTAGAGATGCCTGTAGGTGCTAACAGCGCTATAGGTGGTGGGCTAGGTGGCCTGAATGTCAATGTAGGTGTCAACCTACAGGAATTCAACGCGGGTATGACCCAAGTTGAACAACGTGGCGCACAGGCTGCACGCTCACTCAATAGCGTTGGTCAAGCACTAACTACAGGTGCAGGTATTGGTGCAGGCTTTGCTGTGGCTGGTGCAGCGCTATCAACCGTGAGCCGTATGGCTGAAGCGGCTGGTAGCGCTGTCATCGGTTTGAACAGTCAACTAGAACAGGCCAAGATTGGGTTTACTGCCTTCACAGGTTCCGTTGAGAAGGCTGACCAATTCGTCAGGCAGCTACAACAGTTTGCTGCTAGCACAGCATTCGAGTTTCCGACACTGTTGCAGGCTGCACGTCAGCTAACGGGTATGGGTGTGGCAGCGGAAAGCGTCATACCTATGCTCAAAGAGGTTGGCGCTGTTGTCATGGGTATGGGTGGGGGTGAAGTAGAAATCAAGCGTGTCAACCGTGCTTTGACACAGATGATTGCTACGGGCAAGGTGCAAGCTGACGAAATGAATCAGCTTGCTGAAGCAGGCATACCAGCGTGGAAGATGCTTGCTGATAGCATGGGTCTGTCCATTGGTCAGGTGCGTGCGCTGAGCAAGCAGGGCCAGATATCTGCACAGCAAATGCTACAGGCATTCCATGACTTTGCTGAGAACAATAACCTAGACGAAGCTATGGAAAAGATGAATAGGTCGTGGACAGTTGCTAGTACAAACATCATTGACGGTGTGCGCAACATAGCCGCTGAAGGCTTTGAGCCGTTATTCAACGTCATACGTGACGTTGCTGTAGAGCTTGGCCAAGCGCTCACCAGCGATGCTGCACAACAGTTTGCGGCTGACATGAAAGCTACGATGACAGATGTCATCGGGTCACTGCGTCCTGTTCAAGACGCGATTAGCCGCATATGGGACGCGTTCAAAGAGCAAGGTGTGTCAGGTGCCTTTGACCAATTGCTTACTGAGGTACAGAACCTAGCTACTGAGATGTTCGGTGCTGGTGTCAACGTTGTATCTGAGTATGCCGCTGGTCTTATGGAAGGTGCGAGTAGCCTTATCACTGAGGCTGCAAACTTCATAGCTGACACCATAGCCTCGTACCTGATAGGTCAGTCACCACCACCTGTGGGGCCACTGAGTCAGATTGCCCAAGGTGGTACAGCACTGATTGAGGCATACATTGACGGTATGCGTGCAGGGGCTAGTGAGATTGGTGACATAGCCATTGGTATTCAAGATGCCTTTGGTAAGATAAACGACACCATGACGCTTGCTGAGGGTCGTGCTGCGCTTGCTGCTGCTGGCACTGACATGAAGGCACTGCAAGCTGCTAGCGAGCAAGTAGAGGGTGCCATACGCACCATTGACGATGCGTTGCAGCAGAATCAGAGCACACTGCGTGACTACCAGAATGCTGCTGAAGACATCAAGGATGCTTACTCGGCAGCGATAGAGCCTCTACAGCGTCAGGTTGACGCGCTGAAGGAAACCAACGACCTAGCCCAGAAGCAGGCTGACATACAGACTAAGATACAGCTTGCTCAGCTAAAGGGTGCTCTGCTGAATGCACAGGGTGACCCTGTCAAGAAGGCACAGCTAGAGAACGCACTAGATCAGAACGCGTCAGCACAGAAAGCACTGCAAATGCAAGAGCGTCAGTTGACGCTCAACAGTCAGGCTGCACGTCTGGCTGCTACTGCACGTGGTGAGAAGTACAAGGATACTGCTGACGACCAGCGCAAGAATCAGCTTGCGCAAGCTAGGCTGCAACTAGAGCAGCAAGAGGCACAGATACGTGCGCAGATAGACGGTCTGGTTGATAAGGAAGCTGTAGCCCGCATCAAGACACAGCAGGCACAGGTGCAGTCTGTGCAGGCACAGCGTGACATCAACCAGGAGATAGACTCGCTGAACCGTCAGCTACAGGCTGCACCCCTCGAAGCGCAGATAAAAGAGTTGCAGCAGCAGCAACAGGCACTCATCAAGCCTATACAGGAGCGTATCGAGGAAACCAAGCGTGAGGGTGAAGCGCTACGCGAACAGCGTACGCAGTGGCAAGGGCTGAAGTCTGACATCAACGATGTCTTGCAGGCGCAGAAAGCGGCTGCTGCTGAAGCCAAGAAAGCACAGCAGGAAGCTGCCAAAGCTGCTAAGGATGCCATAGCAGACAGCAACGTTGACGTTGGCTCTGTGTTTGGCACTCAGAAGATTGATGAGGCTGCAACCAAGATAGGTCAGTCATTCGCCACCAAGATGGCAGATGGTATTAAGAGTGCACTGCCTAACCTGATTAGTGGTGCAATAGGTGGTGCGCTTGGTGGTGCTGTGTTTGGGCCACTAGGTGCTATTGCTGGTGCTGCGTTTGGTGTGGCCTTCAAAGATAGGATGGCAGAGCACTTTGGTAGCATGGAGGCTCTTGCTGGTGCTGTTGCAGGTAAGATATCGGATGCCCTGAACATTGATACTGGCAAGGCTAACAATGCTGCTGAAGCGTTTGTCATCATATGGGAAGACGTTAAGAAGCGTGTGTCTCTGGCTGTGGAGCAGATCATTATTGATGTGGCTAAGTTCCTTGACATTGATGTGTCAGGTGGTGCCACCAAGTTTGACCGTATAGCCATCATTGCTGAGGAAGTAGCTAACCGCGTCAAGACTGCTATTACTGACACCGCTAACACTATCAAGGAACAGTGGCAGAGTGCTGTTGATGCAGTAAACAGCGCACAGTTCCAGGATAACCTAACTCAAGTACTAAAGAACATGTCTGATGCAGGGAGTATACTGGCTACCGAGATTGACAAGTTTACGGTTGCACTCTTTGGTGTGGACTTCAATAGCTTCAATGGTGGTGCTGAGGGTGCAACTACTAAGGTTACCGATCTTGGTACAGCTATAAAGGGAGTAATGCAAGCACTTGTACCAATAAGTCAGTTGGTAGTAAATGTAGCTGACTCAATGAGTACGCTAGGCCGTGTGCTTGATAACCTGCAACTCCTGCTTAATAAGACAGGGTTAGCATTCCACCATATGGTAAGGGGCATCATAGCTCTGTTGGCTGGTGACTTGCAGACTGCTGTGGGTGAGTTCAACATATTCAATGAGATGCGTGAGAAGGCACGTGAGGGCCAGACTGGTATTGTTGATGAAGTCAACGCACTAATTGAGCGTATCAAGGCACGTGCTGCTGCTGCCAATGCTGCTGGTAAGGAAGTTGGTACACAGACCAGTGAGGGTGTAGCTGCTGGTATTGATGCTGGTGCACCTACTGTGGAGCAAGCTAGCGCAAACCTAGCTACGCAGTCAGTCACCAGTACCTTTGCTCAGACGATGCAGAGCAAATCACCGTCACAGGTGATGGTGCTGGAAGGCACCAACATCACTGACGGGTTGGCGTTGGGTATCACTACAGGTACTCCTGTGGTCGTTGCTGCCATCACTGAGCAGTGTGCGTTGATGCTGGCAGAGTACACTACTGGTTGGTCTGCCATACACGCTGGTACTGACGCGCAACTCTCAGAGATACACGCGCTGATACAGGCCAAGTTTACCGAGATTGCGGCACTAGTCCCACTGCTGATGGGGCAGATGTTGCAAGACTTTGGTACAGGCTTCTCTGCCATACACACGCAGATGACGGGGCAACTCGGTGAGATACATGCTCTGATTATGATGCAGTCAGAGTCATGGCGTGCAGCAGGGTTAGCGTTGGGTACAGCGCTAGGTGAGGGTATTGCTGCTGCCTCACTGAACGTTCAAAAGAGCATGATGTCTCTGCTGAGCGCTGGTGGTGCTGCTACAGGCAGCAAGGCTAGCCCAGAGCTTGAAGGTGTCATCAACAAGATGGCACAGAAGTACGGGCTAGACCCTAAGCTGTTCCTAGCACAGCTACAGCATGAGAGTGCTGGCTTTGACCCTAACGTGCTGACTGGCAAGCGTCGTGGTGGTGCTGGTGAGGTTGGTGTTGGTCAATTCCTGCCTTCAACGTTGAAGGGGCTAGGTGTTGACCTTGACACCTACTTGAAGGATGTAAACCTACAGGTAGAGACTGCTGCCAAGTATCTCTCAGACCTTGTGAAGCAGTACGGTGACATTGACAAAGCACTGATGGCCTACAACGGTGGCCCTGGTGGTGTGGGCAGTGCTGCTACGCAACGATACGTAGCCATAGTTAAGCAGGTAGCCGACACACTGCGTCAGCAGAGTAGCGGTGGTGGCGGTATGCAGATGTTGTCTGCTAGCGCCACACGCATGAACATGAACGTAGACCAGATAACGGCTGGTAGGCAAGCTGGCTTGACAATGGAGGAAGCACAGGCCATATGTGGGCCATATGCTGCCGTTCTGTTTGCCCAAGCTACGGGTAAGAATCCATCACTTGCTGAAGCCAAAGAGCTAGCTAGCGCTGTTGGTTGGACAGCACAGCGTGGCATGGGTGGTACTGGCAACTTCATGAACCTGCTTGGCCGTATGGGTATACAAGCGGTCAGGCAAGCTGCTACACCAGAGAACATCAACGCTGCACTAGCAGCAGGCAACCCTATAGCACTGAGCACACCACGTCACTACTTTGTAGGGTCAGGTGGTACGGCACAAGGTGGCATCAATGTTGGTGCCACAGGTTCGGTCATGTCACGCTACGGTGGTTCTGCCAACATGACACTAGCCCAGATAACTGTGGTTGGTGGTGGCATGAGTGACCTGATTGTGCTGACCCAAAAGCTTGATGCGCAAGGTCAGCAGACCTTCAACAACCTTACTCGTGTTACTGGTCAGTTTGGTGATGCTGTTGACACAGAGGTACAAGGCACACAGGCTGACATACAAGGGGTAGCTGACACAGGCACACAGGCCAACACACAGCTTGCTGCTAGCACACAGACGCTTGCAGCCTCGATACAGTCAGGTGTGGTACCTGCTGGTTTGGCTGCACGTGATGCTGTTGGTCAGATGGCCATTGGCATACAGCCGCTCATCAGCACATGGGCCAACGGTGCGATGACGAGCAATCAGCTTGCTGAAAGCATCGTACAGCTTGCTAGCCAGTCAGGGCTAGCTACAGCACCACTCGAAGCCTTCAAGCAGGGTAACGTCTCTATTGGCGAAGCACTGCGTCAGGTGATGACACAGCTTGCTCAGACTGACCCTGCATTTGCTGCCATACAAGAAAGCATGTCTGGTGCTCAGCTTAGCACTGAGCAGCTTGCTGATGTGTTGCTGCGTGGTCTGAGTAACGTTACTGGTACGGTTGCGCCATCTCTGCGTCAGATGGCTACTGCTGTGCAGCCCATACAGACTGCGTTTGCGAGTGGGGCCACTAGCTCTGAGCAATTCGTGCAGAGTGTGGTTGAGCTTGCTGCTACCAGCGGTCTAACACAGGCACCATTGAGGCAGATGCAGGATGGTGTCATCAGCAGTGGTCAGGCACTCACACAGGTGGTTGAGCAGCTTGCTGAAGCCAACCCACAGCTACAGGAATTGGCCACTAACATTGCGGCTGGCAACGTGCCCGTTGAGGAAGGGGCACAGATGTTCCTGGAGTGGGTCAAGGCACAAGCTGAAGCACAGACAGCCACACAAGAGAATATGCAGGTTATCCAGGAAGTGCCTACAGCTATCACAGACATACAGGCACCTGTGGCTGACGCTTCAACCACCACCATGAACGCGCTACCTGAAGCAACAACCGTTGCCTTGGATAGCACCATCACTGCCATCAACGGTGCTGTTGAGCCTGCACGTGCTGCTGCCGTTGAGATTGGCAACGCGATAGTTGAAGGCATCAGGTCTACTGTTGAGGCTGGTGCTGAGAGCATTGCTGAAGCAGCAAAGCAGATAGTTGAGAAGGCACTTGAAGCAGCTAAGAAAGCTGCTGAGGAAGTCAAGAAGAGTGCTGGTAGTAAAGGTGGTGGTGACGACGATAAGGGTGATGAGAAGGCACGTGGTGGACGCCTGAACGCTGGTACGTGGACACTGGTAGGTGAGGAAGGGCCAGAACTGATCTCGCCTAGCGGCTACGTGTACACGGCTGGTGAAACAGCGGGTATGCTAGCACAGGGTGTGGCGTCTGGTCTGTTCAAGCTCAACACGTTTGCTAAGGGTGGGAAGACAAAGACCACAAGCAAGAAAAAGGATAAAGATAAGGGCACTGGTAGCAATGCCAGTACGCCATCAGGTGCACCACAGAAGTTTGAAGCACCAAAGACACGTGAAGAGCTTGACCTAGAGCAGCAGATACTAGAGACGGAGCAGAGGAAGAATCTGCAACTCGTGGCTATGCTGCCACTAGAGGAAGCCATACGTAAGTCTAAGCGCGCACAGGAGGAAGCTGCCAGGGGCACGCTAGAGCAGCAACTAAAACAGAACGACATGGAAAGGATGATTGCTAATGTTGATTTGCAGATAGCTAAGCTACGGTTTGAGAACGTTGACGGTGCCGAGAGTATGTACGATATGGAGGTAAATCTCGCCCGTCTCAAGAGGGAACAGGAGAAGGCAGCGCAAGGTGACTTGCGTACGCAACTCCAGCTAAGCGACTTGGAAGGTCAACGGCTACGCACTGAACAGCAGATAGCACAGATACAGGTTGAAGCAGCACCAGCACGTGCACAGCTAGCAGAGGTTGAGCGTCAGATAGCTGCCATACAGCGTGGTAGCGTTGAAGACCAAGTGCGCTCGGCTGACTTGCAAGCAAAGCAGCATGAGAACCAATACCAGATAAACGCGCTGAACATTGAGTATGCGCCGCTGGTACAGGAAGAGGCTGACCTACAGCGAGACATACAGCGTTCCCTCGAAGGTAACGTAGAACAGCGTATGCAGATTGCATACAATGCTGCACAGACTGCCAAGCTAGATGCTGACACCCTGGTGCAACAGATAGCAATGCTGCCCATCACCAAGCAGCGCTCAGACCTAGAGAAGCAGATAGAGGATGCTACCAGGGGTACGCTAGACCAGCAGTACGCTGCCATTGATGCTGAAAGCGAGGCAGCACGTCTACGGCTACAGGAGATAGACGTACAGGGCCAGTTGCGTGACGTAGAGGCTGGTACTCTAGAGATGTCACAAGAGCAAATCAATGCTCTTCAACGTCAACTTGAAGTCATAGACAACCAGAAGGCACAGCTACAGGACAACTCGGAGATACAGCAGCTACAGGCCACGTTGAACACTGCCGATGCACGTAAGCAAGTTGCTGCACTAGAGCAGCAGGAACGTGCACATCAGGACATCATAGACAACATAGACTTTGAGCGTCAGAAGACGCAGAACCAGACGACACAGATAACCACACAGAATCAGGTGAGCGCTACTGGTCAGCAGCTACGGTTGACACAGGTGCAAGACCAGCTATCCGTATTCCAAGATCAGGTTGCAGAGCTTGAAGCACAGAACACTGTGCTTGACCTGCAAGTGCAGAACATATCCCTTGGTAACACGATCAGGGCCGATGCGCTAGCCGCACAGAACATCATGCTTGGTCAGCAGGTATTTACCTATGACCAGCAGATAGCACAGGTACAGTCACAGAACGACCTGATTACGGCACAGAGCACGCTGATACAGACGAACAACGCAGTAGCGGCACAGGGGCACGATGCAGCCATCATCGCGCTGCAAAACTCACTTGATTTGCGCGATGACGAGCTAACACGTCTGGAGCAAGAGAAGGGGTACCTAGAAGGTCAAGTAACCCTGATACGCACACAGAACGACGTTAGCTCACACATGCATGATGAGAACCTGATACGCCTGAACAACCAAAAGATTGTTCAGGATAACATCCTCGAAGACATCAACGCTCAGCTTGGCTCGCTGAATGCGCAAAAGAAGGTCTATGAAGACATCAGGGATTTGGCCAACCAGATAGCCAACAGGCCAGTCAGCCCACCATCACAGAGTAGCCCTTCTGGTGGCCCACCAGGAACGGTGGTGGCCACTGCTACCAAGAGCGGTGAGCAAACCCTGTACCTGTCCAGGGGCACGGGCACCGATGGATGGTATACTGCTGGTGGTAGCCTATTGGTGCAAGGTGGTAACGCTAATCCACCTAGAGGGTACTCCGTGCGGTGGTTGGCTGAAGGTGGTACGTGGCGTGCTGGTGAGGTTGCTGTACTCGGTGAGGAAGGTGCAGAGATTGCCATTGCCAAGCAAGACATGCATGTCTTCCCACACGAAAAGAGTGAAGCCATTGCACGTGCGTTTGGCAGAGCTAGCACCTTCAGGCGTGGTGGTGGCGACGTTGAGGGTCGTAACGTGACAGTCAACGTTGAGTATCACAGACATCAGGGTACTGATTACGGTGAGGGTACGTTACCACAGGTGGTGCGTGAAGCAGTGAACGTGGCACTACGGAGCTAACGCAGATGGTTGACTACGACGTTATCACGTATAGGCGTCCTGACGGTGTCACCATAAACCTGAGCGAGCCACCGTACACCACGTATGATTACGATGGCTTTGGTATTGGTGAGCTAGAGCATACTACGGTTGCGCCACCACAGTTGCACGGTGAGTACGTGTATGGTACTCGCATGGCTGCTAAGGTGATGACTGTAGAGTTTGGCTTCACTGGTGACGGTGTACCTGAGCGACAGGCTAGTAGACGTGAAATAGTCAGAATGTTCAACCCTCTGCTTGGGCCAGGAGTGCTGCGCATAGATCAGGTCAATGGTATCAGTCGCGAAATCAGGTGCATACTCGCAGAAAGCTTGCCACTACCCTCTAGCGAGTTTGTTGGTACAGGGCACTACCGTGCCATCGTACGTTTCAAGTCGCATGGCATACCAGCGTTTATAGACCCTGTAGCACAAGAATTTGAATTGAATTTCAACAGCACTCCAGGTAACTTCTTTTTCCCGTGGTCGTTTCCTCGTGTGTTCGCACAGAGTGGCTTTGCCTCATCACCCATCATCACCAATGACGGTGACATAGAGACACCTGTACGCATTGAGCTTGTTGGGCCATTCAGCAACCCTCTGCTGCGCAATGAGACAACAGACCAAACAGTACAGTTGACAGGCTTGACTGTACTTGCTGGTCAGGTGTTCATCATGGATACCGACCCAGATAGATACATCATTCAGCTTGATGGTGCTGACATATGGAATTACGTAGTTGCTGCTGACATGTGGTCGTTAGCTCCTGGTGACAACCAGCTAACGTTTGACATTGGTGGTACAACCATAGCCACCGTCGGTACGGTGTCATGGTACAACAGATATTTGGGGCAGTAACATGACACAGATAGTACGCTTTGTTGACGGTGTTTCCTACACTGAGGCAGACCAGTCCGATTGGGCACTGAGTATCCTGCGTCCACAGGGAATACTGCCAGAATCACCGTTGGGTACCCTAACGCCTAGTGCGATTGGTTCTATGAATGTACGCGTTGGCCCTGGTGAGGCACATATACAGGGTTTCCAGTACAAGAATGACGCTAACGTAGACCTACCCATCGGTGCGAATAGCAGTGGCTCAACACGTATAGATAGAGTAGTCCTGTCACTCAACCGTGCTGCTAACACGCTGGTATTAGCTGTGGTGGCTGGTACTCCTGGTGCTGGTGCGCCTGCACTGACACAGGTGGCTGGTGGTAACTGGCAATTCCTCATTGCTGACATCACTGTAGTCAACGCTGCAAGCAGCATCACTGGTGGCAACATCAGTGACCAGCGTGTGTATAGCCGTTGGCCATATCCAGCACTGCCACAGGACATCTCTACGGACGCTGAAACCACGGCTGCTGTGGCTGGTGAAGCCACTGCACGGGCTGCTGCTGTCACTGCTGAGGCTACAGCCCGTACCAACGCAGACAACACAGAAGCCACCAACCGTGCTAACGCTGACACAGCGCTGGGCAACCGTGCAACGGCACTTGAAACCGTACAGGCTAGGGTAATAGTAGCTCTGACGGCTGCTGGTGGTATCTACTTCTCAAAAGGCAATATTTCCAGTGTCACGAAAATAGCAACGGGTGCGTACAGAATCAACTTCGCTGTAGCATACCCATCAGCCACGTCTTATGCTCCGTTTGCTACTGCTTGGAACAGTGCCATCATAGGTTACCCTGTTGATAGGCAAACTACATACGTGACCATGCAGTTTAGGAACATTGGAAACACAGACGTGGATTGCGACAACTACATCATTATCTTCTGACGGAGTGCCTATGTGTGTAGCTTGCGTATTGTGCCGTGATTAGTTGAAGGGATAAGGGAAATGTTCAAGCGTGCACTAGTGGTCATGGTGTGTTCACTTCTCGTACTGGCACCAAACGCCTATGCTGGTAGAGAGCACAGGTGGCAGGACAACGATAACGCTACAGGCAAGCAGCGTGTTGTCAACGATGGTGGTGGCAGTGGCAGTGGCAGTGGTCTACGTGCATACGGCACGTTCAGCGCTCGTGACTGTTCGGTGAAGCAGGCACAGAATGTGGCTAACTGCCTCAAAGACTTCAACGGTGGATACACCATCACCTACAAGACACCAATGGGTACAGATACGTATGTGGTGGTTGGTACTTATACCTTCCTCGAAGGTGGTGGTACCGTGGTGAATGTGAATAACCGTTCCAATGACAAGGTGTCATTTAGATTGACGAATGTAGACACGACAAACGTCAGCTATGGCGGTGACGTTATGTTCATGGTGTTAGGCAACTAACCATGACAGAGTATGGCCGCTTCTTTGACGGTGTGTCATACGGTGAGACAGACCAAGCTGAAGTACAGTCACGCATGGTGCGTGACGGTGTCTGCTACGGTGTGGCCAATGAGCTTGCTGTCACGAGTGGCGGTACAGGCTTTGCCAACGTAGCTACTGGTGAGGCTTGGGTACAGGGTTTCTGGTACAAGAATGATGCGGTGAAGGTCTTGGCTGTGGCTAGCAATCCCACAGCCGTTACCAGGGTGGACCGTGTGGTGTTGCGGTTGGACCGTAATGGTAACACGCTAACAGCCGTCGTCAAGCAGGGTGTATTGGGTGCAGGGCTACCTGCACTCACACAGATTCCTGGCGGAATTTGGGAGCTACCACTCGCACAGATTAGCACCACTAGCAGCGTTAGTACCTACACTGACGATAGACAGTGGCAGACTAACCTGTACAACCCTATGACCGCGGCTGGTGACATCATCGTTGCTGACGCACGTGGTAACCCCACACGTATGGCCAAGGGTGCCAGTAACCGTTTGCTTGGTGTTGATGGCTCTGGTGTCTTAGGGTACCGTCAGCTTATTGCTGGTGATGTGCCAACAGGACTGATTACCTCTGCTATGATAGCCGACCTGACTATTCAAGGTGGCGACATAGCTAATGGCACCATCAACAGCGCACAGGTTGGTGTTGGAGCTAGTGGCATACACGGTAACCGATTGGTACCACTATCTGTGACGGCTGCTGAGATGGCCAACGACACCATTACATCAGCCAAGATAGTGACAGGGCATATAGGTGTGGCTGCTGCTGCCAACGCTCCTAGTGATACCTTGACTGGTAATGGTGGTTGGCAGTTTATGACAGGGTTTGCGCTCACCATCAACTGCCAACAGGGTGACCGTGGGCTGATGTTTGCTTCCTTTGCACCCACTGCAAACCCTGGCGCTAGCTTCTCATTTGCGATCACTGGAGCTAACTCGGTTGCAACCTACAACACACTAGCCACGTGCGATACTCGCTTTATCCAGGGTATATCGTATGGCGCTATAACACCGTTTCTAAATGCTGGTGCTACAACTTTTTGGGTCATACAGCTTGCATCAGCGGGGGTTGCTGTATCGAACAACGCAGGCTCTCTTGTACCAACCCTCTGCGTCATCCTGTTCAGGAGACCAGCGTCATCATGATGATAAACAAGAACGTAGATATAAGTGCCCTGCTGAAAGAGCTACAAGCAGCAGGCTTGCAGATTGATAGTCTGCGCTTCAGCCCTAACAGCAATGGTAGTGGTGGCAACCTGAGAACATCTGACGCACAACAGATGGCTAGAGACTTCACTCCAGAAGAGTGGGCAACAGTCCTGCCTCTGGTCACAGCCCACGTGCCGCCAATGAAGCCTCTAGAGTATGCCATATCTCAGGAGGTAAACTCGGTACTGGTTACCACAGACGACGCTGAGCGTGATGTGTTTGTGTTGCCTGCACTGCCACGCAGCATATACCGTGCAGAGCTAACCATGTCTGCCATTGACGCAGGTAATGGTGCTATGAAAACCATTGCTGGTGTCATAGTGTGGAAACGGCTGGTTGGTGGCGTGGTGGTACCACCAAACAACATCACGATACTGTCCAACATTGCAGACGTTGCGGCTGCATCATGGGACATGCGCGGTGTGCCATCGGGTGACAACTTCCGTATATCGGTCAAAGGTGCAGCAGGACGCACTATCAATTGGTTCTTGACTGGTAGTGTGGGACGATTCGCACCAGAGGGTTTGTGATGGCAGAAATAGCACGGTTCTTTGACGCTGTGGCGTACTCCGAGTCTGACCAAGCTGAGATACAGAGTAAGTTTCGGAGTACAGGTGTCATTGGTGGCATTACTAATACCTTGGGCATCACCGCTCCTGGTGGCATGTTTGTTGGTGTCACTGAGGGTGAGGCTATGGTAGAGGGTTTCTGGTACAAGAACACCCCACCTACCTTACAGCTACCTATTGCCACCAACACGAGTGGCAGCACTCGTGTTGACATCGTAGCGTTGCGTCTTGACCGTGTTGCCAACACACTCAGTGCTGTAGTCAAGCAGGGTACCCCTGGTGCTGGTGCGCCCACCTTGACACAGATTGTTGGTGGTGTGTGGGAATTGGGGCTGGCTACTGTTACCGTGCCTACTGGCACCACATCTGCTGTTACAGCAGGTATGTTGGCTGACATACGTACGTACTCACGTACGGTTAGAAGTCAGCAAGACGTAGCAGACAATACGATAGGATACAACAACGTTATTGATGGTGCTATTACCAACCTGTTACTCAACTACAAGGTTGTTACTGACATATTCAATGGTACTGCTGTGCCTGTTACTACGTACACAAACCTAGTGGCTGCACAGAATTTCACGGTTAGTGCTAGTGCTAGGTTCCTACTTATATGTTTGCAGATGGCATCATACGCTACTGCTGCTGCTGCCTTTGAGGCTGGCATACACGTTCTCATTGACGGTGCTACACGTTACCTCGTTGGGGGTGACAGTAATGGTGGTACAGGTGGCTCTGTCAGTAGTAGTGGTACCATACTCATACCCGCCCCTGCTGCTGGTGTACACAACATTACACCACAGATTTACGCTACCACTGCATTGAGTGCTCTATACGTTAGGCCAGCGTCTTTACCTGGGGTAGAGGCTTTGGCCATGCAGATAATGGAGATACGGAAGTGACTGAACAACACATACAAGTGCAGCGTGACACGCATCAGGTTGTTGCTATTGGCTACTTCCCTACACCACCTGATGACGATAACATAGCTGTGGTGGTGATAGAGGAACATCACAGACCAGCACTCGCTGAGGTTGGTGCTAAGTACCTGGAAGATGACGGTACTATTAGCGTCGTAACAGGGGTAGAGTAGTATGGTTGGTATCGGCACTAACTACAGAATCAGGGTGTACAGTGTTGCCAACGTGCTGCTGCGTGTGCTGGTCAACGTGCAGAGTGCTCGGTACCGTGTAGCTGAGGATGAGGTTGGTGACTTTGACATCACCGTGCCTTGGGGTGATGGTGTGATACCTGAGTTGCTGTCACCACCTAACCGCATTGAGTTTTGGCGTGGTGATACGTGGGTGTTTGGTGGCATCATCAGGCGTCAAGCTGTTAGCCAGGATGAGAGCCTACGCACCCCCATGTACACGTGTAGTGGCCCCTCGTATATGCAGTGGTTGGCTGACGCTCGTATGCGTCCTTCTACTGGTACGGGTGACATAGTGTACTCTGCCAACAACCTTGACAACATTATGAAGACCATAGTAACCCAACAGGTGATAGATACAAATAGCGCGTTTGTAGTAGCTGCTAATAGCTCGCTGTCTAAGTCAGAAGCCTACACAGCTACAGCGTACGAGACAGCACTAGAAACGCTACAGGCTATCGCTGTACGTGCTGCTGACACCACCTTTGACATCGTGCGTGACACTGACGGTGCACTCAGGTTCCGTACCTACACACCTAGCCGTGGGCCAGACAGGTCAATAGGCACCAGTAGCCCAACCATCTTTGACATGCGTGGTGGCAACCTGATTGAAGCTGAGTGGATACGTGACGGTAATCAGGTGGTGAATGCTCTGTGGGCAGGTGGGCCAGGAGATAAGGCAGCACGGTACATATACCCTCCTGGTGATGCTCTGCTAGACTCACAGAGTATCCTTGATTGGGGTAGGATTGAGGGTTTCATTGATGCTGGCACAGAGGGTACCAGCGCTACCGATAAGAAAGCTCAGGAAGAAATCAAGAAGGTGGCTGTACCTGATGAGTCAGTCAACTTCAAGATTGCTCAGTTTGGCCGTTACCGTATAGGTGAACACTTTGACTTTGGTACCAAGGTCACCGTTCAGTGGTCACCTATCCTGACGTTCAGCGATGTAATACGAGGCATGGAGGTAAAGCTAGACCAGGGTGGGGGTGTAGCCCAGGTAGACATCAACGTTGGTGACACGCTCACGGGTGATGCACAGACTAAAGCTAGCATCATCCTTGGCAGGTATCTGCGTGCGTTGAAGCGTCAGATTGGCGTACAGACCAGACATTAGAAGGTAGGTATGGACAACAGCAAAGCGCCAGTGAAAGCTACCGTGGTTAGCCCTGATGTGTTAGGTTCCGATAACGCGGTGATTACGGCACCTGTCACTGCTGACAGTGAGCGTATCCTGTTGGTGCCAATGGCAGAGTGGAAGCAGTGTGCACAGCGTGGTGTAAGGTCTGCTGTGCAGTGCTTGGTGTTCCTGGTTGGTGGTGGAACACTCACGGTGTTTCTAGCCTCATTCGGTGTGGCACCTGACTACGTAGCTCAGATACCAACGAGCGGTAACAAGCTGATTGATGCCGTAGTGATATCGTTGGTGTTTGGCCTGCTGTGCTTCCTGTGGAACTGGATTGAGTTTGCACTAGATATTGACATCAAAGCTCCCAAGTGGAGAAGCTGAGGCACTGGTGTGAACATACTAGCTAAGACAACTAGTGGGCGATTCGTCTACGGACTTATCATCGTACACGGTCTGGCCAACATAGCCATTGGGGTATCTCTGCTGTTGTGGACAAACCTCAACGCAGAAACTGTACTGAACAAGATACTACCCTACTGGTTGTGGCCGTGTATGTTCATTGGTGCTGGTGTGTGCGCGTTTGCTGGATTGAAGTCACGTAACACGGCACAGTTTGCCTACGCGTTTGCCGCCATAGTCACAGGCGTGTTTGGCCTAGCTAGTCTGTTCTCAGTGCTCAACGGCTCGCTCAACGCAGTGCCTACAACAGTATTCCTGTTGTACATCTGCATACTGAAACTGGCTATGGCCAGGTTCATCGAGGAAAGAGACACAGCGATACAGCAACGTGACCATGTGATAGAGCAAGTGGTGCAAGCCACTGAAATAGGACAAACCGCGTTGGATGACACAGCCGATGGCACAGAACCTACCCGATGACCCTACCAACGTAATAGTGGCATTGGTTGGCGCTATTGGCACGGTAGCCACAGCGATTGGTGGTGCGTATGCGATAGTACGCAAAAGTAAAGCAGAGACTACACAGACTGCTGCCTCAACGGCACAGTCTACTGTGCAGTCCACATTGGACGCCATGAAGACAGTAATTGACGGTCTGACGAATGAGCTAAGGCGTCGTCAGACTGAGCTAGACAGTACACGCTCAGAGCTTGACGAGATACGTACAGAAAACCGAAACCTAGCCGCACAGAATGCCCAACAAGAACGCCAGATAACAGCCTTACAGGAACGTATCGAAGCACAGGGTAAGATCATCAACCAATTGAAGTTGCGCCTTGACCGTTACGAAAACCACAGGAGTAGTTACGATGTTGAGTAAACGGTTTGGTATCTGTGGTAACCCTCACACGGGTTACCCTGACGGTACGTATGCACGCATGACTAAGCTTGGTTGGTTGCGTACCCTCATCCTCGATTGGGCATCCTTCGAGGGTATGTACAACCAGATGCCAAACGAGTTGAACATAGCCGTTGTGGTCACTGGCCAGTCAGGGCCACTCGCTAATGATTTCTGGTCTGACGGTTGGCGTGACAGGTACACGGCATACATCACTGAGTTGTGTGAGCGGTTCTACCGTAAGGTACGCCTTATTGAATTCACGAATGAGTGGGATTTCTGGGACAACGACGATAAGGCAGAGAAAGCAGCAGAGCTTGCCATCATCGGCACAGACATCTGCAAGAAGTACGGCATACTTGGTGTGTTGGGTTCGGTTGCCTCCGGCGATTGGGAAGCACAGCTAGCCAAAGCCATCAAGGTGATTGACCGTGCTGACAAGAAGTTAGGCTATGACTCAGTGCACGGTTTCGCCTTTCACCCGTACGCATCTGGTGTAGAACGCACAGAGGGTGACACCTTTGTTGTGCCCGATACACAGCCACGTTGGCCAAGGGTTAGCGATAAGATACGTCGTGCGCGTGAGATAGCTAAGGGTCGTCCTGTAGCCGTCACTGAAGGTGGCATCAAGGTTGGTGACGCTGGTGGCATGGACAAGCAGCAGCTTTACGTGCACGGTTGGTTCCAGGATGAAATGAGTCAGTTTACAGAGGATGAGTTGCTGATGGCAACGTACTTCTGTTGGACTGACGCCAACGGTGCACCTGATGAACGTGGTGATGCTGCGTTTGGTCTGGTGAGCGATGGTGGTCAGATACGGCCAGCCTTCCATGCCATGACGTATCAGATGCAGAATGCCCCCATTGTGGACATCCCTGTCTCGCGGCTGATTCGGAATAGCCTCCCAGACGACGACCAGGAGCCAGGAGACCCACCGAAACCACCAGACGCACCAATAGAGCCACCTAAGCCTGTTCAGCGCGTCCTGACAGCCCCACAGGCTCATGAGCTACGCTGGCGCGCAATCGTACCCTCTGCCGTCTACAACCATGACTTTGGGTTTGAACGCCACTGGCGTCACCCTGATAACGCATGGTGGGGTAGCCCTGTCACTGAAAGCGAGCTAGCCTTGGATGATGGCAGACCACTGCGTGTGTTCGCTAACGCTGTGGTTGCGTACAACGGTGGCAACGACACCACAGAGGTACTACAGTGAGTGCCCGTCTGGTGTTGCTGCAACAGCAGCAGCTTGCACCACGTGGCGGGCTGCTCAGTTACAGTGACCCTTGGCAGTGGTGGACGCCACAGGACATAGCCAGCATCACCAACACGCCTATTGTAGCCGTCACAAGTGACTGGCCCATCATCTATGCAGCGCTAGAGGCATGGGGATGTGCTGACTATGATACGTGCAGAGTTGCACTAGCCACCATTGCCATAGAGACAGCCCACACGTTCAAACCTGTGGTTGAGGCTTTCTGGCTAGACGATGCTTGGCGTTGGGCTAACCTACGGTATGCACCCTATTGGGGTAGGGGCTACGTACAGCTTACGTGGCAGAGCAACTATGAATGGTATGGCTTCAGGATCGGTCACCCTGAATTGGTGACGTTTCCTGAGAAGGCACTAGAACCGTTCATAGCATCTCAGTTGCTTGCTGCGTTCTTTGTGGACAACGGCATACCTCTTGTAGCTGCTCAGCACAATTGGGCAGAGTGCAGGCGTCGTGTACAGGGTGCTGATGCAGGGCTGCAAGAGCTAATACAGATGGTGGGCGCTCTGGACGCTGCACGGCTAGAGAATCCTCTGACGTTGCGTGAGGTATTGGCCTACGGACGTGAGAGGGTTGGTGACCCATACGTGTGGGACGGTGAAGCACCAGGAGGCTTTGACTGTAGTGGGTTTGTGTCGTGGTGCTATGAGATGCGCCTGACCACGTACACTGACGACATCTTCAGGGAAACCAACGAGCAACTGTACCCTGCTCCTGGTGACATCGTGCTGTACGAATACTATGACCCAAATCAGGCCAACACGAGGTTTCCTCATGTTGGCCTGTGGTTGGATAACAGTACCACGCTTGATGCACGGTACGGGTACGGTGTTGGTGTACACCCACACCTAGTAGGTGCTAAGCAGTACGTGCGTCGTGTTCCTGGTGTGATAGTTGACACTCTGCGTCTAGCAGCTTAGTGCCTTCAGCATCATGCCTCAACTGTGACCAGCCTATCAGGGTGCCACTCTGGTAGGTTGGGTCACTGACAGCGCGTGCTTGGTGTTCCTTTGGTCCGTCATGTGGTGGCACCATTGGATGCAGACGCGTACGGTATAGAGTTATGTCGTCATGTATAGGTGTGTCTGCTGCACGTACCAGCATCTCACGGTGTGAGGGTGCATATGAGGTACGGGCACACCGTGCAACGCTGAGCACTAGTTGCATGCTCTCTGGCCAACGGTGCTTGTCATCCTCTGTGATGAACGGTAGGTGCCACATGCCTTCCATCAACATGTAGGGTTGGCTGTGTAGGTACTCCCAATGGGCTAGCGCTGCTACTTCTTGTACCTCATCCTGTGCCATGAAGTGATGGCGCAGGGTAAAGAAGTGTTCCCACCACTTGTCAATCGAGGTAATCACAAGTGTCGTCATCGTCCACGGCATCAGTAGACGGTTGGCTATTTGTTTGTGTACATGTGGCACGCACATCAAGACGAGTGCTATTGCCATCATGATGTACCGTGATTTCAACCATAAGAAACGCGCCACATGGTGTCGCCAACCAGTAAGGTACCCCCGTGATGAATGCATGCTCGCTGCACGCATGGGAAAACGGGACGGACAGAATGGTGTCTGCCACACTTCTAACAAAACTTGGCGTGTCGGTTTGGCCCTGTTGCTGTTCGTCGATTTGTTCGCTGTTAGCTCTAAACATCGCTCACCCTCGTCAAGCGTCATCTTGTACATGGTACGGTGTGTCAGTAAGTCCTGATGGATCATGGTAGCATAAGTCAACAACATAGTTGTCAACCTTACTCCACTTGGAGCTATGCTATCTGCAACTATTGTCGCTTGTGCCTTACCGTCCATTACACAACCTTTCTACGTTTGTTGTCTTGCTGTTGGTATCGAGTTGCCCAACTCACGTCTAGGACTGATTTGCAAAGCCAACAGCTTTCCAAATCTTTGTCCTGTTAGGTCACGTATCTTACTCATGTGTCTGTCATCCGTGGTACTCCGATGGTAGTACGGTGGTTGCCCCTGCATAGTGGCCAGTGTCCAGGTATGACCTTGTTGGTCTGTTGCGTGTCTCGTAAAACCTGATTTGGGCTATTCTTTGGCCTGCCCACAGACGTAGCCACCACGGGCTAGCGTTGTACAACTCCAGGGTTAGCTTACCCATCCAACCTGGGTCCACAAACCCCGCTGTCATGTGGACTTGCAGCCACCAACGGCCAAGTGACGAGCATCCTGCTATGTCAGCAGCGAGTGGGGCTGTGGGTGACAGCGTTAGTAGCTCTTGGGTACACCCAAGTGCTACGCCACCAGGAGGCAACCAGAAATCATGTGGGTGTTCTCTATCGTATAGCTTTATCTTCTTGAAGTACGTTGACGTGTCAACATGCCCAATGTCTATACCCGTGTTGACATCTAGTTCTGGGTTAGGTATCAACAGGGTGTCATCTAGCCGTACGTCGTATGAGGCTGGCTGCAACTGGTGTTCGCTGTATGGGTCAATGATGATGCTGCCTGAACGCATCTCATCTAGTATGTCGTAATCACTAAGCAGGGTCATGGTCTGTAGCGTCCATCATGGCTATCTCTTCACGTTGGTTACGCTCTTGTTCCTGCACGATACGGTCTAGGCACTCCCAATAACCAACACCATCAACACGGTTATCACGTGATGGCCTGAAGCTCTCACGGCTAATCTTCAGGCAGATGAGCATCAGTGCCACATCGTTTGGTGTGATCGTTTCTCCTGGCTTCAGTTTCTCCAGTATCGTGCCTGTCCACATGTGGGCAAGCTTGTTGAAGTTGCGGTTAGGTGAATCGTAAGCCTTCTCACGGTCACCGTACACGATGCGTACAGCTTCCTCAGAGATGCGCTCATACTGTGTAGGTGTGGTGTGTATTGAGTCGTCCACTGAGTGCCCACACCTACAATATGTAACGCCATTCGCACCGTTAGCCGCTGGCATGGCTATGTGCTCAGCTATGAGTGCTGGTACGTCAGTCATGACACCCTCAAGTCTGTGATGAAGCCTTCACGGTAGAGATGTCTGATGATGTGTGAGAGTGCGTCTATCTGGTGTCTCTGGTCGTGTCGTGTCATCCCTTCCTCTGATGGTACTTGGGCAGCAGCGTACTCTAGATAAGGCTTACGCTGCGTAGGTGTCTGCTCTATGCATGGTATGTTGTGATGCCAAGCCATAGCCTTCACACCCCCAACAAGGTCAACGGTGTGCAGACCATACTTATCAATGAGTGCTGCGCTGAAACGCTCAATCAGCACAAGCTCTACAGGGCTGTCTACAAGCTCTAGCACCGTGTGTACGTCTGTATGCGTACTGGTGATGTAGTTGTAGCGGTCTGCTGCCCAATGAGCCACAGCTACACCCGTGGACAGGCCAGGGTCCAATCCTAAGATTGTAGGGTGATGCCTTTGAGTATCTTTCTCACCACCTTCCTGTGTTCGTTCTGTTCCAGTTGCCATGCGTCCTGACATTCCTTGCACTGCACGTTCGGTGTCTGTTGCCATTATGCTGCTCTCAGTGCTTCTAGGTCTTTGACCTTCTGTGCATGGCCCCACGACGCACCTAGATACTGCTCTGTTGGGATGCATGGGAAGTCAGGGTCAATATCCGGGAATGGTGGGGATTCCATGACGCTTTTTATCAGCTTCATGGCTTCATAACGGTGTGCCTTCTTGATTTCAAACACGATGGCATCGTGTACGTCAAACAGGATGTGACAGTCTAGAGCCTTCAATGGCTCATGTAGGTTGATGACTGCTTGTAGCGTCACGTCACCAGCCGTTGACTGAATAGGGAAGTTGACAGCTTGCTTCAGCACACGAGGGTTAGGCTGCAACATGACAAAGCGTCGTTTACGGCCAGTAAGTGATGAGATTTCACCCGTACGCATCAAGGTACGTAGGGTGTCGTTGTACCACTTACTGTATCTGTCGTTGTTGCGGAAAAAGTCATTGATGTACTGCTGTGCTTCACTCACGGTGATTTCAGCAGTCTTGCTGAGGGTGTAGGCTTCCATACCGTAGAAGATGCCAAACGTGATTATCTTGGCTATTCGGCGCATCTCTTCACGGTAATCATTGTCAGCCATCATACGCTCACGTGACTTACCCATCACGTTGACGGCTGTCTCTAGGTGGTAGTCTTTCTGTAAGGCTTCCCACATAACAGGGTCACGCGAGTAACCATAAGCGGTGTAAATTTCTGCTCTGGAATAGTCAGCATATGCGATCTCGTATGAGTCATCGGTTGGGATGATAGCTTGACGTAGTCTTCCGTACTTGTTGGCTTGGTTGCTTGGGCGCGGAATAGTCTGCACGGCAGGGTTACCGTATGAGCGTCTACCTGTGCCAGTACCGTGCAGATTGATGTCAGGGTGTATCCTGCCATGATTTACCCCATACCTCTTGATGTGCTTGACCCAACCATCAACGTAGATACCGTAGTTGTGTTGTAGGTGCCTGAAGTCAATCAGTGCGTCAGCAAACGGGTGCTGACCCTGCAAGGCTTCTAGGTGCTCTTTGTTGGTAGAGGGTTGCCCCTCACAGCGTCCACACGTGTCAGGTAGGGCCAGTATGCCATACAGCATCTTGCCAACCTGCTGCCATGAATTCAGGTTGATGGTGTTGTCTGGCCAACCGTTGTCATGCGCTAGCTCTTGTATACGGTCTAACTCCTGGTCACGTTCGTCACCCCACTGCTGTTCTAGCTCGCTGAGTAGGTTGGCGTCAACACGTGCACCACGTGCCTTCACTTCCTTGAAGACGTTGACAGCAGGTATCAGCAACCGCTCATACATCTGGCGGGTGCCTTCAGCCTCTTGCCACTCGCGTAGCTTGCCACGTGCCATACGGGCTGTGTAGGCTGCATCGTGTGCGTTGTACCTCAGTAGCTCTTCAAGGCTGGTGGTTCTCTTCTCTTCATAGAAGCCTGCTGCCTCGAATTCGCGTGCCAATGGTTTCAGTGAGTGGTACCCTGGTCGTTCATCACATGAATACGACATCAACAGGGTATCTTCAACTACTGGTAACCATACCCCAAACTCTTTGTAAATAAGGGCTGTGTCAAACTGACTGTAGTGTGGTGTCCACTGCACACCTTCAGGCCAATCAACACCCTGGAAGTATTCAGCTATGGCTACCCACGTGTTCTGGCCATCACTGACAGCCATACAGACTATCTTGTCTCTGGCCACGTCCATCACGTCTACCATTAGTGCACCTGTTTCAATGTCAATGCTGACAGGGCCATCTTTAGGTAGCGCGTTGAGTGCTGCCTGTACTTCTTCACGTGATTGCAGCACCCTGTAGTTTACATGACTCTTGTCACGCGGCCACTTCAGTATCTCTGGTATCTTGCGCAAGTCACGCACGATATCATAGGCAGCGTTGCTCACCTTATCGGTTTGAGTGTTGCTGGTGGTTGAACCATCGTGGAACAGTGCAGCAGGTTGTATGGTTGGCATCACCCAACACTCATACTGTGGTGACCATAGCACTGCACCACGTGCCTGCATCACACTCTTGTGTGTCCAGTAGTGGCAAGGCTCTGCACCCAACAGGATAATCAGACGTGGTTTGACTAGTTTGATTTCATGGTGTAGACGTGCAAAACATGGGTCAAGGTCTTTGGCTTTGATTTTGCCTTGAATGTGTGTGCATGCCATGTTGGTGACATACATGTTGTCACGAGGAAAACCGATAGCGCGCGTCAGATCGTTGAACAGCTTACCCGTTGGTCCCACCAATGGCCTGCCATGTTTCATCTCATCCTTTCCTGGTGCAACACCAATGACCATCACACCATGATGAGGGTTTCCCATACCCTGTATGCCACCATCGTGACACTTAGGGCCAATGACAAAGTCATCAAGCACAGGCAACAGGTCAGGCACGCTAGCTACGGGTGCGGTCATAGTCCCACAACCTTATCACGTGGTATCTGGGCAACAGGTGTATGCGGCATCCATCAGGACATTGTAGCACAGTGCTGTTGAACCAACCAGCACAGTGCTTGTCTAGTGAATACCAGAGAACGATAGGGCCAACCTTCAGCCTGACGAATTCTGGCCCTATCTCAATCTTCATGCTAGGTTCGCTTTCCACCGTGACGGTAGGGTCTGGTGATGTTGTACTCATGC